>ENA-UZWT01003567-UZWT01003567.1-metagenome-genome-assembly--contig:-Day-1-50m-contig-3567_pt1 | contig 43491 bp, 42 predicted proteins | sample MGYA00260338_ERZ794898 | MGnify/ENA metagenome assembly ERZ794898 | reverse complement strand
GTTGGCGCTCTATCTAAGGGTCAATTAGCAGAGTTTGTTGATAGCCTTCTTTAATTTTGTTGCGGCCTCTTTCTGGGGGCCGCAAATTCAGCTTGCGTTTACTGGCACAACCCTTTAGTCTAGGCATAGAACAATCCAATGCGCCTTCTGGCAAACAAATAAAAATTTAATGCCTTTGTTGGCTTTAGACTACAATCAAACAAAACAACCTTTGGCTGTTGCCAATCCTCCGAATTACTAATCCTAAGAACATCCTATGAACCTATCAGAACTTAAGCAAAAACCAATTGATGAATTACTAGAAATGACCGCCTCAATGGGGCTAGATAATCTGGCACGTTCACGCAAACAAGACATCATTTTCGCCCTCCTAAAAAGACATGCTAAAAGCGGTGAAGATATCTACGGCGACGGGGTGCTCGAAATACTCCCTGATGGATTCGGGTTTTTGCGCTCTGCAGGCGCTTCATACTTGGCAGGGCCAGACGATATTTATGTCTCGCCAAGCCAGATTAGACGATTCAACCTAAGAACAGGTGACAGAATTTCCGGCAAAATTAGACCGCCAAAAGACGGTGAGCGCTATTTTGCCATGCTCAAAGTTGATGAAATTAACTTTGATGCCCCAGAAAATGCTCGCAATAAAATTCTATTTGAAAACCTCACGCCGTTGTTTCCAGACGAGCCCTTGGTACTCGAAGCCGGCAACGGTTCTACAGAAGACTTGACGGGGCGCGTTATCGATTTGGTTTCGCCCATTGGTAAGGGTCAAAGGGGTCTAATTGTTGCACCGCCAAAAGCGGGTAAAACAATTATGATGCAGAATATTGCTCAATCAATTATTCGCAACAATCCTGAATGCTACATTATTGTTTTGTTAATTGATGAGCGTCCAGAAGAAGTGACTGAAATGCAGAGAACGGTTCGAGGGGAAGTGATTGCCTCAACCTTTGATGAGCCGCCCAATCGCCATGTTCAGGTTGCAGAAATGGTTATTGAAAAAGCTAAGCGTCTGGTTGAGCACAAAAAAGATGTGGTTATTCTGCTGGATTCTATTACTCGTTTAGCTCGAGCTTACAACACGGTCATTCCTTCATCAGGTAAGGTTTTAACCGGTGGTGTTGATGCTCATGCCCTTGAAAAGCCGAAGCGCTTTTTTGGTGCTGCGCGAAATATCGAAAATGGCGGTAGTCTCAGCATTATTGCTACAGCCTTGGTTGAAACGGGCTCCAAAATGGATGAAGTGATCTATGAAGAATTTAAAGGCACCGGTAACATGGAGCTTATCTTAGATCGAAAAATTGCTGAAAAACGTGTATACCCTGCTATTAATGTTCGTCGTTCTGGCACCCGCCGAGAAGACCTATTAATGGATGAATCTGAACTGCAACGTGTTTGGATTCTTCGTAAACTTCTGCATGACATGGAAGACCTTCCAGCTGTTGAGTTTATGATTGAAAAATTAAAAGGATTTAAAAGCAACGGTGAATTTTTTGGCGCTATGAAGCGTAAGTAGTTGGTACGCAGATAATTAGTCTGCCTTGACAACTTTTGGGCTCGCACCATGAAGCATACTGATCTCCGCGAATTTATCTCATACCTAGAACAGCAGGGTGAGCTCGTGCGCATTACACATGAGGTTGATCCTCATCTTGAAATGACTGAGATCAGTGATCGAACCCTTCGTGCCAAAGGCCCTGCTCTACTATTCGAAAACCCTAAGGGCTATTCTATGCCCGTGCTATGCAATCTCTTTGGTACGCCAAAGCGTGTTGCTATGGGCATGGGGCAAGATTCTGTAGAGGCTTTAAGAGATGTAGGTGAGCTACTGGCATTCTTAAAGCAGCCTGAACCCCCAAAAAGCCTACGCGATCTTTGGGGCAAGCGTCATGATTTTAAACAGGTACTTAATATGCCAGTTAAAAATCTCAAGAAAGCCCCCTGCCAAGAAACCATTATTGAAGGTGATGATGTCAATTTAGATAGTATCCCCATTCAAACCTGCTGGCCGGGCGACGTCTCTCCACTAGTTACATGGCCTTTGGTTGTTACTCGCGGTCCCGATAAAGAGCGTCAGAATTTGGGTATTTATCGCATGCAGAAGCTGGCTAAAAACAAACTTATCATGCGCTGGCTCGCCCACCGTGGTGGTGCTTTAGATTATCGTGATTGGCAGCAAAAACATCCTGGCAAGCCCTATCCCGTTGCCATCGCACTGGGGGCAGACCCCGCTACAACCCTGGGTGCAGTTACTCCAGTACCAGACACCCTATCTGAATACGCATTTGCAGGCCTACTTCGTGGAGAAAAAACCTCTGTTGTTAAATGTATTGGCAGTGATCTTCAGGTGCCAGCCACAGCAGAAATAATCTTAGAGGGGTATTTGCAACCGGGCGAAGAAGCTGAGGAAGGCCCCTTTGGGGATCATACCGGTTACTACAATGAAGTTGAGAGCTTTCCTGTATTTACCGTCGAGCGCATCACGCACCGCAAAGACCCTATTTATCACAGCACCTACACAGGTCGCCCGCCCGATGAGCCGGCAATACTTGGCGTTGCATTAAATGAAGTATTTGTGCCAATTTTACAAAAACAGTTTCCTGAAATTACTGACTTTTATCTGCCCGCAGAAGGTTGCTCCTACCGCATGGCCGTGGTTAGTATGAAAAAACAATTCCCCGGACATGCCAAGCGGGTAATGATGGGAGTTTGGTCATTTTTACGTCAATTCATGTATACAAAATTTATCATTGTTACCGATGAAGATATTGATATTCGCAACTGGGAAGACGTTATTTGGGCCATTACGACACGCATGGATCCTACCCGTGATACGGTCATGATAGATAATACACCGATTGATTATTTAGACTTTGCCTCGCCAGTGTCTGGTCTGGGTTCAAAAATGGGACTGGACGCCACCAATAAGCTACCGGGCGAAACCAATCGCGAATGGGGGCAACCTATTGTTATGAACTCTGACGTCAAACAGCGTATTGATGACCTGTGGGACGAGCTAGGTATCACAAGCAATCAGAAATAAGCGCTTGCATACTACCCGCAGGAAGACTAAGTTATTCAAAAAAACAAATAATATCCTTGGGAGCTGAAAGTGAAAAATCATCGAAGTCAGTTCTACCTGTTTGCCGAACGGCGCTTTCTTCCTTTTTTTGTCACCCAATTTCTGGGCGCATTTAACGACAACCTCTTCAAAAACGCCCTTTTAGTCATGGTAGTCAGCTCAGCATTGAGCATTTCGAAACACAATACAGACTTTATAACAAATCTAGCTGCAGGGCTTTTTATTTTGCCCTTCTTTTTATTTTCGACTATTGCTGGTCATCTCGCCGATCGCTTTGATAAAGCCTATTTAATACGACGCATTAAGTTTGCTGAAATTGTTTTAATGTTAATAGGGTTCTTCTCTTTATGGCAGGGCAACTTAACCCTGATGTTAGCGGTGCTTTTTTTGCTAGGCGTTCAGTCGGCTTTTTTTGGCCCCATTAAATATGCCATTATCCCTCAGCATATGGGTAGGCAAGAACTCATGGCCGCCAACGCCCAAGTCGGGATGGGCACCTTTGTTTCCATTTTACTGGGTACGCTCATTGGCGGATGGCTAGTCACTGGAGCACAGGGGCCTTTATTACTCGGATCATTGGTTATCTTAGTAGCCATTATTGGCTGGCTGAGTAGCTGCCAAATACCCAGTGCACCCCCAGAACAGCAATCAGTTGAGAGCACTACCGCTTTTAACCCGCTGCGCGAAACCATCTATAACTTTGGTCTGGCGAAACAAAACAAAACTGTTCTTTTATGCATTTTTTCTAATTCCTGGTTTTGGCTTTATGGCGCCTGTTTTTTAACTCAGGTGCCTAATTTTGCAGTCACCATACTAGCCGGGGACCCCAAGCTTATTTCTATCCTATTGGCTGCATTTATTGTCGGCGTTGCGATTGGCTCACTCTGCTGCACCCGACTATCCAATGGGAAAGTTGAGCCAGGCTTAGTTCCTGTGGGTGCTGCCGGACTTAGCCTGTTCGCCATTGACCTGTATTTTTCGTCCAATGCATTTTCCGACATCAGCAACCTAGGCGACATGATTTCACCGGCTGCATTTTTAACCATGCCAGAAGGGCTTCGTATTGTTTTTGATTTACTCTTTATAGGGCTTTTTGGCGGTCTCTTTATAGTGCCTATCTATGCCATGATTCAGCAGAATACTGAGGGTAAAACTCGTGCTCGAGTACTGTCCATCAATAATATTTTTAATGCCTTATTTATGGTATCTGGTAATGTAATGGGTATGCTTTTTTTGAGCCAGTTAGGTTGGACCATACCCCAATTCTTTTTATTTTTAGCGCTAATAAATTTAACCTATATGGGTATTATTTTTTACTTAGAGCCCCTGTTTTTAACTAGCTTTCATCGCTGGAGAAAAAACCTACCCTCTTAGAAAATCTATGACTGGTGAGCCCTATAATTTTCATTTTATAGCAACAAGCTATGCGTTAAACTAAAGGCTTAATAATTAAGCTTCAATCACGACTAGACCCTATGATTAAATTTGTTTTACAGGATTCCGACGGACACTATCTGGGCAAAGATTTAGACTGGATGGATGAACTCAAAGCATCGGCGGTTTTTTGCTGTGAACATCAGGATCAAGCGCTCAACAAACTAGTTGAGCTTAATTCAAAAGATATTAATCTTAGAGCTCAGGTCATTGCCTGTGAGAGCGATCATGGTGGCAAACTTTCGCCTATTGCCCCCTCTTCTTCTGCAGCCTAACTGAGAGGCCAACTTTGTCCCTACATGATCATTTAGCGCTTTTCGACAATCCTCACGTCTCACGTCTTTTAATGGGAATTGTTCGAGGCATAGAAAAGGAAAGTCTTCGCGTCACCCCCAGCGGACATATTGCCACTTCACCACATCCGAAAAACTTAGGATCAGCATTGACGCACCCCTCTATAACTACCGATTATTCAGAGGCGCTTCTTGAATTCATTACTGCACCCAGTTGCTCGATTGAGGCTGTTCTCAAAGAGCTTGAAGACCTTCATTGTTTTACCTATCGCCAGATAGGAGACGAATTGCTTTGGGTGAGTAGTATGCCATGCCAGCTTGGCGCTGATGATCAAATCCCTATTGCCCGATATGGCAGTTCAAATGTTGCGCAAATGAAGGAGATATACCGCAAAGGACTAGGGCACAGATATGGTCGCGCAATGCAGACTATTGCCGGAATCCATTATAACTTTTCACTACCCGATGAACTGTGGGAAGCGCATAAAGAAAAACAAAATAGTCACCTATCGTTACAAGACTTTAAATCGGAAGGCTATTTCAAACTTATTAGAAATTTTAAACGCTACGCTTGGCTTCTCTTGTATTTATTAGGCGCTGCGCCCGCTGTTTGCAGAAGTTTTGTTGCCAGTAGAGACCATCATTTAAGCCCGGTAGGCACAGACAGTCACAGCCTCTATCAACCCAACGCAACCTCACTCCGCATGGGTGATCTGGGTTATCAAAGTCAGGCGCAAAGTAATTTAGATATTTCCTACAATAACCTTGAGCAATACATTGGTACACTACGTACCGCTCTCGCAGAGCCCTACAAAGAGTATGATGATATTGGTTTAAAAAATGAGCAGGGTGACTATAATCAGCTCAACACCCATGTTCTACAAATTGAAAATGAATTTTACAGCCCTATACGCCCTAAGCGAACCGCGGCTGCCAATGAAACGCCACTGCAGGCGCTGGAACGGCATGGAGTTGAATATATTGAAGTTCGCTGTTTAGACGTAAATCCGCTGATACCCTGTGGAATTGATGCTCCAACGATACGATTTTTAGATACCTTTTTACTATTCTGCTTATTTAGCGACAGCCCAGATATCAGCGACCAAGACTCTCAACGCTTGTCAGAAAATATGCTGCGTACAGTCTACAACGGACGCGATCCTGAATTAAAATTATGGCACAACCAAACCGAACGATCGCTTCGCCACTGGGGCAAAGAATTACTAGAAAAAATGGCCCCCATTGCAGAGCAATTAGATATAGCCAATCAAAGCAAAACCCACTATTCACAAGCTTTGACAGAGATGCAGGGTAAAATTTCAGAAGCACAGGCAACCCCATCAGCCAAAATGCTATCGGAAATGACAGAGAATACTGAAACCTATTTTCGGATGGCCATGAGAAAAGCCAAAGAGCAAAGCGACCAATTTACGCAGGGGAAGATTGAAGTTGAGCTTGAGAAAATCTATAGTGATTTAGCAATAGCGTCACATATTAAGCAGGCGCAAATAGAAAATAACGATACTCAGTCTTTCGATCGCTATTTAGCCGATTATTGGGCAATGTCAAAAACTACAGTTCAGGAGTGAAAATGTATCTGCCTGGTCACAGGGTCATAAATTGGCTTCAAGCATTAGTTGGAATCCTGCTCATTCTGGTCGCTGTACTGTACTTCCAGAATCATCTAGGGCTAGAGCCTTGCTATCTTTGTATAACCCAGCGCGTTTTTATTATGGCAATAGCGGCTGTCTGTGCTCTGGCGGCTTTACATAACCCCACTCAACGTGGGCAAAAACTTTATGCGGGCCTCTCTACTGGTCTCGCGCTTGTGGGTGGCTATTTTTCAGGCAAACAGCTTTGGCTTCAAAGCCTACCAGAAGACAAGGTTCCAGCATGCGGCATTCCTGTGGACTACCTGTTTGATGTTTTTTCTCTTTCAGAAGCCATTTCACACCTCCTGCGTGGCGATGGAAACTGTGCAGAAGTTCAGTGGCAACTCTTGGGCCTGAGTATGCCGGGCTGGGTTTTATTAGCTTTTATTGGCTATGTTATGGCTGGTATTTATCAGTTTCTACGCAAAGTCTAAAGCGCTTTATCCGTCTCACTTTTAATGCGTAAGAATGGCATTTCAATAAATTTTTTCCTTTATTCCTATAATAAGAGTAAGCTATAAATTCAATAATGGATTGTGGAATGACTGATGGAAGACATAAATATAAAGCCAAATGAATTTTGGCCATGGGCCCATGAACGGATCAAGCACTGGCTTGAAGCCCGACGAGAACTTCTTGTTACCTTCTACCACCTCAGTAATTTCAAAGACTTCAAAGATAACGATTATGCTCAGGGCAAACAGCTACAGACCTTTTGTCAGCAGTTAGTCGATTATATTTCCGAGGGTCATTTTGAGATTTTCGAGCAGCTCATCGACGAGGGTCATCTTTTTAATGATGCAGAGGCCTTAGCATCAGGAAAAAAACTGTTACCGGCAATTTACTCGCTGACGGATCTTATTTTAGATTTTAATGATAAATATTTAGCCACTGACGATCTTTCGACTTTAGCGGCCGATTTATCCACATTAGGCGAAACACTGGCTCAGCGTTTTGAGATTGAAGATAGAATGGTTAACATTTTACATAGCGCCCACTATCAGCAAGTGCTTATACAACAGCCCTCCAATTAATTATTAGGGACAATAAAAAAGCCCCTAGTAGGGGCTTTTTATTAACAGATTCAGCAAGGGCTAACTAGCTAGCGTCTGCTTTGTTAACATCGGCTTTCAATAATTCCACCTCAAAAATCAACACAGAGTTAGGACCGATAGGGCCTTGACCGCCAGCACCATATCCAAGGTCAGCGGGGATATAAAGCTCCCATTTTGAACCCTCTGACATCAGCTGTAAGGCTTCTGTCCAACCAGGAATTACTTGAGTCACGCCAAATTTAACCGGAACGCCACGCTTAATAGAGCTATCAAATTCAGTTCCATCCAATAGCTTACCTGCATAATGCACTTCAACCGTACTCTCTTTAGTCGGTTTTGAACCTTCGCCCTGAGTCACAACTTTATACTGCAAACCAGATTCAGTGGTTACTACGCCTTCTTTAGCGCCATTGGCCTTTAGAAAAGCAGCGCCTTCTTTAAGATTTGCATCCGATTCCAAATCTTTTGCCTCCTGCTCAGCTTTTTGCATTTCTTGGCGCTTGGCCATCATTTGCTTTTGAAACTCGCTGATAACATTGGCGGTTTCTTCTTCACTTAACTTAGATTCATTTTTTGCAGCACCGTCAGCAAAACCTTGGTGATAAGCTGCCTGATCTAGGTCTACACCCGTTGAGGTAATAACCTTTCCATTTTCGATGCCCATAAGGTAACTCACCTTTTGATCTTGTGTTTCCAAAGCCACAGCTTCTTGCTCAGCTGCCTTATCATGCCCACAGGCACTTAAGGCCAGCGCAAAAAGTGAAATTAAGCTAAATTTTTTCATCATCGTTTCCCAGTAATTAATGTTAATTTTTTAATAGTTTTAGTTTAGGCTATTTTTATGACTAAACAAATAATAAATAGTTCGATTGTCTGTTAAAAAAGGTTAAACCTCTTATTAAATTTTCTCTGCCATTAAATCCCATACACCATGGCCCAATCTTTCACCGCGCTGTTCAAACTTTGTCAGTGGTCTAAAGTCTGGTCTTGGCACAAAATCATTTGCCATATTTTTAAAGCCCTCAGCCTCTTGGATAAGCTCGAGCATCTGTTCTGCATAGGGTTCCCAATCCGTTGCCATATGTAATACCCCTCCAAAGGCAAGCTTACTGTGCATAAGCTGTAAAAATTTTGGCTGAACTATACGTCGCTTATTATGCTTTTTCTTATGCCAAGGATCAGGAAAATACAGCTGAATTCTGTCGATGCTATTATCCGAAAAACACTCGCTTAAGACATCTGTCGCATCGGCCAGATAAACTTTTAAATTTTTGATTTGTTTTTCCTGAGCGGCATTAATCAGGCTTCCTACACCGGGGGGGTGGACTTCAATCCCAACAAAGTCTGTGTCCGTTTGTTGCTCTGCCATTTCTAACAATGAACCACCCATGCCAAATCCAATTTCGACCACTTTTTTATTATTGCGCCCAAACAGAGCCTCTAAATCAACCAAGCCATCGGCAAGGCGTAAACCAAAGGATTCCCAACCCTGCTCAAAGGCACTTCGCTGCGCCTTTGTCATACGACCGGCTCTTACTACAAAGCTGCGAATGGTTTTATCGCGAAACTCTGGTTTAATTTCCATTATTTTTTTCTCGCGCTGAAATTAACAACAAAATCCATCCAATTAAAAATGCAAGGCCACCCATCGGTGTCACCATGGCCAGCTTGCTGATGCCCGTAGCCACTAAAAGATAGAGCGAACCTGAAAATAAGCCTATGCCCAGTAAGTAAAAGATCGCAGCATAGGTTCTGTAGCGCGGTGACCCTGCTTGATTATCTAGGCAAATCAAGCCTAATAATGCCAATGTATGAAACATATGATATTTAACTGCAGTATGAAAAACCGCCAGTCGCTCAGGGGAGAGGCTTGCTTCCAAAATATGCGCAGTAAATGCCCCTAAAAGCACTGCTAGTAGCCCGTTTATGGCGACAATTTTCATCCAAAAAAGTTTATTCATAGGCATAAAAAAACCGCACTGAAGCTGATCGGCGCGGTTTGCTTCTTCTCTCTGTTCTACTAAGCTTCCATCGCTGCACGCACTTTGAGCATAGCATTCTTTTCTAGCTGTCTAATTCTTTCCGCCGACACGCCATATTCATCCGCAAGCTGATGAAGAGTCGCCTTATTGTCATCTAACCAACGACGCTGAAGAATTTCTTGGCTTCGCTGATCTAAAACACTCACTGCCTGACTAAGACGCATATTGTTGTCGGCTTCATAATCATCATTTTCAACACAGGTTGCTGGATCAGCACTTTTGTCTTCAAGATAAAGTGCCGGTGCATAGGCTGTTTTTTCATCATCGTTGTCATCAGGCGCGTCGAAACAGGCATCATGTGCTGAAAGACGCATTTCCATTTCCATCACATCTTTTACCTCAACGCCCAAGTCATCCGCTACAGCTTTAGCTTCGTCGCTAGAGAGCCACTGAAGCTGTTTCTTAGCACCGCGTAAATTGAAAAATAATTTGCGCTGAGACTTTGTGGTAGCAATTTTAACAATACGCCAGTTGCGAAGGATAAATTCATGTATCTCCGCCTTAATCCAATGAACAGCAAAAGAAACCAGGCGGGCACCCTTTTCAGGATTAAAGCGCTTGACCGCCTTCATGAGACCCACATTGCCCTCTTGAATTAAGTCGCCGAGCGGCAGGCCATAGCCATTGTAAGAGCGGGCAATATGGACAACAAAACGAAGATGAGCCATAACCAGACGCCGCGCCGCCTCGAGGTCATCCTGATAATACAGGGCCTCACCAAGAGCACGCTCTTCGTCGAGTGAAAGGATAGGCACAGAAGCGGTACCCTGAATGTAAGCATTCAGGTTAGCGCCAGGACTCATCCAATCCATTGTTTGAAGCGATTTAGTCATAAAACTCTCTTGTGTCAGCCGACAAGTATAGCATTATTTTAAAATAGTGCCTATTTACAGGAATTCAAGTGCTGTTTAGATTTTATACCCGATATTACGCAAAATACGCTATCTTGGTTTGATATGATTAAGATGCTTGCCCACTGCCAGCCAGGCACCAGAAAGACCGAGCAGTAGACCGGTGCTGAGCAAGGCAAAAAACCCCTGGAAGCCCAGCCCATTGAGTACAAAAGCACTGCCATAAAGTTGACTGATATTTTCAACCGATCCGCCTAGCCACCAAAATCCCATAGTGAGCATAATTCCGGCCTCTAAGGCGCCAATTAACCCTAACAGCATACCGAAATAGAGGAAAGGCCTTCTAACATAGGCATCAGTACCGCCTACTAACTTGACCACAATGATTTCTTCACGACGATTGTGAATAGCTAGTCGTATACTGTTGCCTATAATCACCAAAACGCCGAGACCTAAGGCGCCACCAAGCGCCAAAACAACTTTTTTGCCAAATTCTGTCAAGCTTCGCAGGCGCTGTAGCCACAACATATCAATTTTCACATCATCAATATAATCGATATTTACAAGGTCAGCCATGAGCTGTTTAGCTTTTTGCGGCAAAGATAAAACATCGATTACAGGCTCGACTATAAATACTGACGGCAATGGATTATCGTCCAGATATTCAAGGGCTGAACCAAACCCTGAGGCCTCGGTAAACTGCTGAAGTGCCTGCTCGGGATTGATATAAACCAAACTATTCACCTCAGAGAGACTGTCAATTTTTTCTTGTATTGCGTCGATTTGCTGCTGACTCGCAGTATTGTTGACATACACCGTTATCTGAGAAAAAGAATCAAAGTTATTTTCAAATTGACGGACATTGTCCACGACCAACAAAAGCGTGGCCGGCAAAGATAAGGCAATTGCCACAACCATCGTAGTCATTAATGTTTGGAACGGATCTCGCCATAGCCTTAAAAGGCTATCTTCAAGGGTGTGCTGATGATGGGCAAGCATGGCGCCTAATTTTGCGCGCAAACCTACCTTGGCGTCGACTGCTCCTCTGCGAGCTGATTGATTAGATGGCTGAGCCATAGACCGCCCTATCATCTACCACTGACCCCTGTTCTAAACGAACAATTCTGTGGTTTAATCGATTAATCAAATCAATATCATGGGTAGCAATTAATACGGTAACGCCAACATCTTGAAAGCGTTGAAACAGGTTCATAATTTCAGCCGATAATTTAGGGTCAAGGTTACCCGTTGGCTCGTCTGCTAACAGTATTCTTGGTTTATGTACTACCGCTCTGGCAATGCCAACCCGCTGCTGCTCGCCACCCGACAGCGCCAAGGGGCTTTGTTTTTCTTTGCTTAGCAGGCTGACACTATCGAGGGCAGCGCGGACCCGACGGCCAGTTTCTTTTCTCGAATAGCCTGCCACCTGCAGCGGTAAAGCAACATTATCGAAAACTGTTCGATCCATCAGCAACTGGTGATCTTGAAATACCACACCCAGCTGTCTACGGTAGCTAGGAATACGATAATTGGACAAACGACTGATGTTTTTGCCGTTAATGAGCAATGCGCCAGAAGTGGGTCGTTCAAGTAGCATTAACAATTTCAATAATGTGCTTTTACCAGCACCTGAATGGCCGGTTAAAAATGCCAACTCACCTGTATCAAGATGCAGGTTGACGCCACTCAGGGCCTCATAACCTTCGGGATAGCGCTTGCTCACATTATCAAAATGAATCATGGCTTAATCATCCTGAGGAGCACCCAATAAGGCATCAACAAAGTCACTGGCAACAAAAGGCTGTAAGTCATTTTGACCCTCACCTACTCCAATAAAACGAATAGGCACATTAAATTGTTCTGCTAGCGCAAAAATAACTCCACCCTTAGCGGTGCCATCTAACTTAGTTAAGGCGATTCCAGTGACGCCAACCGTCTGATGAAACTGTGCCATTTGTGCCACTGCATTTTGGCCTGTTGCAGCATCAAGCACCAATAAAACCTCGTGCGGCGCAGAGCTGTCAAGCTTGCCCGCAACACGCTTAACCTTTTCTAACTCTTCCATCAAATTGCTTTTATTATGAAGTCGCCCTGCGGTGTCGGCGATCACCGTATCTACATGTCGCGATGATGCTGCCTGTATTGCGTCAAAAATCACTGAGGCACTATCTGCACCAGTGTGTTGCGCTACTACGGGCACCTGATTGCGCTCACCCCATGCCTGTAACTGCTCTACTGCTGCCGCTCTAAATGTATCCCCAGCGGCCAAAATAACTGACTGACCTTGCTGCTTAAGATGGCTGGCTATTTTGCCGATGGTAGTCGTTTTACCTACGCCGTTAACTCCTACAACCAGCGTTACATGAGGGCCAGTGGCTAACTCTGTGCTAAAAGGAACTTCGCAAGGAGCTAATTTATTTAATAGGAGGTCCTTTAATGCGGCATGCAAGGCAGCGCCGTCTTGAAGCTGGTTTCTACTGACTCGTTCGGTAAGCTCTTTAATAATAGATCCTGTTACCTCAATACCTACATCAGCAACTAACAATAATGTCTCGAGCTCTTCTAAAATATCGGCATCAATTTTTTTTGCGCCCAAAAATAAGCTTGTGAAACCACTGCCAGTTCGCATCAAAGCTTTGCGCATTCGATCCATAAAGCTCGGCGCAACCGTCTTTTCAGTACTGTCAGGAGTGGTCTGGTTTAGAGTTTCTTCGGCCGCCGTGACTTCAACGGAGTCTTGGCTGCGCTTGAATCGATCAAAAAAAGATTTTTTATCTGACTGTTGCATAGGGTCAAAAGACTCCGAATACACCTAAGGTTGGTTTACAGGGTAACTTGTTTCTAGTGTATCCTATCCTTTGAGGGCATCCCATAAAAATGGGTTTAAATTTTCCACCGGAGTGGCATTTAATTGGCAAATACAAGATCTCAATTAGCAACAGGTTCAGTGCGCATTATCGGCGGCAAGTGGCGCAGTCGAAATCTTCGCTTTATCTCTGTAGATGGCTTGCGGCCAACAGGGAGCCGAATTCGAGAAACGCTCTTTAACTGGCTCGCTCCCAGTATTGAAGGCGCTCGATGTCTGGATCTATTTGCGGGCTCTGGTGCACTCTGTTTTGAAGTGCTTTCACGCGGTGCCGATTGTTGTGTTGCCATTGAAGCGAATTCTCAGGCTGTTTCTGAACTCAGGCATAATCAAGCACAGCTAGCAGCGAATAACCTTGAGATTGTCTCTGGCACCTGTCAAAGTTTCCTTGAGCAAGGCAATAAAGCCAAGCCATACGATATTATTTTTCTTGACCCGCCCTTTGATAGGCAGCTTCATAAGCAGGTAAGCAACCTGCTTGTATCGGGTAATTGGTTAGCCTCTAGAACACAGATATACTGCGAATTTCCGGCAACAGATGCCCATGATTTTCCCTTAAGCTGGCGGCTAGTTAAGGACAAAATTGCGGGTAATGTGCGTTACTGTCTATTTGAATACGTTGAGCAAATGGCGTAATTTAAGTAATATGCCGATCCACAACCTGTTGGGCAAAATCAAAAATATATGAAAACTATTGTTTATCCAGGCACATTCGACCCCGTAACCAATGGTCACATTGATCTTGTAGAGCGCGCATCGCGGTTATTCGACAAGGTGGTGATTGGTATTGCTAGTAGCCAGCGAAAAAGTCCGCTTTTTACGATCGAAGAGCGAATTGAACTTGCATCCGAGTGCTTGCAACATGTGCCAAATGTTGAAATTCATGGTTTTGATTGTCTATTGGTCAATTTCGTCACTGACTGTAACGCCGATGCGATTATGCGTGGCCTTCGTGCGGTTTCTGATTTCGAATATGAATTTCAGTTGGCTAACATGAATCGTGCGCTATCGCCTGAGATTGAAAGTATTTTTTTAACGCCCTCAGAAAAATTTTCTTATATCTCTTCTTCTTTAGTGAGAGAAATTTCATCGCTTAAGGGAGATGTTTCGCAATTCGTTCCTGCCAATGTGGCTAAAGCCCTGGCGGCACGACTGCAATAACTTAAGTTTGACAGCTTGGGCAATACACCGAGCTGCGCTGTCCAAGCTTTAATTCCTTGAGCGTTGCCTCACATTTTTTGCAGGGCTCTCCACCGCGGCCGTACACATCCAAAGATTGCTGAAAATAGCCCGGCTCGCCGTCACTATTAACAAAGTCACGTAAAGTGGTGCCTCCCTGCTTTATCGCTTCTGCCAAAATCACTTTGATATTGCCGGCGAGAACGTGATAGCGCTGTTTGGAGATTTTATTGGCGGCACGGTTAGGCCTAATACCACTGCGAAAAAGCGCCTCTGTAGCATAGATGTTTCCAACGCCAACAACTACGGCATTTGTCATTATAAAGGGCTTTACTGCAAGTTTTCGATTGCGTGACGACTTAAACAAACGATCACCATCGAAATCATTGGAGAGGGGTTCTGGCCCTAGATTTTTTAACTGATGATGGTCTTCTGCCGACCAAAGCCAACAACCAAAACGGCGCGGGTCATGATAGCGCAGAGCGCGACCATTACTTAGCTGCATCTCAATATGATCATGTTTTCGCCAAGTTTCACTCGGCTCCGCAATACGCAAACTGCCACTCATACCTAAATGTATAAGCATGGAGCCCCTTTCTAGCTGTAAAATAATATATTTAGCACGCCGCGATAACTGCTCAATTTTTTGCCCACGGGCAATAGCTTGTATATTGTCAGTGACAGGCCAACGTAAACTGGGCTGTCTTACGCTTAACGAAGTAATAGTCTGACCCGCTACAAAGGGCGCTATACCACGAAGGGTGGTTTCAACTTCAGGAAGCTCAGGCATAGGTTTAATCGGCAAATAATTAAATACTGTTGTAATAAATCTAGAATAACATAGATGAATCAGTGCTGGCAGAAAGGAATCACTAGTAATTTCTTAAAATTACAGTAGAATCCAACTTGTCCATAAGATGCATAGAAAGAGGCTTTTTTAAAATGGCTTTAGGTAAAAGACGCAAAGGGGAAGATGAATCCCAAATTGATTTAACACCCATGTTGGATGTGGTGTTTATCATGCTTATTTTCTTTATTGTAACTGCCTCCTTCGTTAATGAAACAGGTCTTAATGTAGACCGTCCACCCACCTCTGATCAGCCGCCACCCGACTCTGCAAATACTAATATTGTTTTCCGGGTCTCTGAAAGCAACGAAATCATGCTTGAAGGGCGAAGAATTGATATACGTTCTGTAAGGGCTAATGTTGAGCGCTTACACGCTGAAAAACCGGAGGCAAAAGTGGTCATTAGTTCACATCCCAAAGCTAAAACAGAAGTCTTTGTCATGATTTCTGATCAGGCGAGAGAAGCAGGTGTGTACGATATTTCTCTATCCACTGACTAGCCTGCATCCAACAGGTTAAAGCCGCCCTATTTAGTTTTAATATCATTCATTCCTTGAATTTAGTCGTGGCTGTGCGATTATAAGTTCATCGCTATAATAAAAATTAAACTAAATAAGCTTATAAGGGGTGCGGCATGCTCGAGTTTAACTCGGACTCAATTGTCGAACTAAAAAAAACACTACCCGTTTTTGATCTTGTCGATCACCAGACGCTTAGCCCGACATTGTCCTCGTACATAAATCATTACAACCTGCCGGGCAAAGAATTCGAGCTTAATTTTTATCTGGGTACACTTGAGGTAAATCAGCAAGCTATTTTTGCCACCGCATGGGAGCCAGCTATTTCAAAAGGCACAGCGATTGTCGTGCACGGCTACTTAGATCACCTAGGCTTATTCAGCCCATTGATTAACCATCTATTAGATCAAAAATTCACTGTGGTCTGTTTTGATTTACCGGGGCTTGGGCTGTCGGATGGCGAAAGGGCTTCCATCGACGATTTTGCAGACTACAGCCTTGTGCTGGATCATATTGTAAAACTTTGCCAGCAACGATTTACCGGGCCACTTCACAGCTTAGGTCAAAGTACTGGGGGTGCTATTTTACTCAAGCACCTGTTAGATGCCGATAAGCAGTCACCCTACCCCTTTGCATCCTTAAACCTTCTGGCGCCTCTGTTGCACCCTAAAGGCTGGTGGCTTAACCGCCACCTTTTGCCCATTGTGGCCCCTTTTCGCAAAGCGCTAAAAAGACGTTTTGGCGAAAGCTCACACGATAAGGATTTTTTAACCTTTCTTCGTGAAAAAGATTTCTTTCAACCAAAAATGATGCCGTTGCCCTGGTTTGGCGCTGCTGAAAAATGGGCCAAAGAATTTGAAACCTGTGAGGGCAGTGATTACCCGGTGAATATTATTCAGGGTACATCAGATCAAACTCTAGACTGGAAATATAACCTTGAGATTTTTGCAGATAAACTGCCGAATATGCGATTACAACTTATCGAAGAGGCTTACCACCATATGGCAAACGAAGAGCCTAGCCTAAGAAAGCAAATTTTTGAGGCCATGATTTTTTAAGACCGGACTTTTTAACGGCCGTAAACCAAATCCGGCAACCATGTGGCAAGCTGAGGCCAAATAGCCAGCAATATCATGAGTGTCAGCTGCATGATAATAAATGGAATCACGCCGCGGTACATGGCCGAAGTTTCTACCGTATCTGGCGCCACACCTCTTAAATAAAACAACGCAAAACCAAATGGTGGTGTTAAAAAAGATGTTTGTAAGTTAATCGCTATCATAACCCCAAGCCATACTGGGTCTAAGCCCATCGCCAATAATACTGGCCCCACAATAGGCACAACCACAAAGGTTATTTCGATAAAATCTAAAATAAAACCCAGTAGAAAAATAACCAGCATGACCAATAGGGTTGCTGTAAACAACCCGCCCGGCAAGCTAGCAAAAAATTGTTCGACAATTTCTTCGCCACCAAAGCCCCGAAATACTAATGAGAAAACTGCTGCGCCAATCAAAATCAAAAAAACCATTGAGGTGACCTCGGCCGTTCCCTGTGTTACCTCGCGCAACCTTGCCATGTTGAGTCGGCCTTTTAGCGCGGCCAATAATAGAGCGCCAAAGGCACCGACTCCTGCTGCTTCTGAAGGCGTTGCCGCCCCCGCGAGAATAGAGCCCAATACGGCAATGATTAATCCCACTGGGGGTAGTAGGTTGGCGAGAAGCACTGAAACCTTAACCTCTGGCACTGAGCTTTCTTGTGCTACCTGACCATTAGATGCCGGACGCGCAAAAACAATCACATAACTAATATAAAATAGTACCAATATCAGCCCTGGAACAATCGCCCCCACAAAAAGGTCGCCAATAGATACAGTTTTAGGCGTAAAGATTCCCATGTTGAGTTGCGCTTGCTGATAGGCACTAGAAAGCGTATCGCCCAGCAACACCAAGGCAATCGATGGCGGAATAATCTGGCCTAAGGTGCCGGTGGCAGCAATGATACCCGTCGCCTGTGAGGTGGAATAACCTCTTTTGAGCATGGTGGGTAGGGACATCAAGCCCATGGTCACTACAGTGGCGCCCACAATACCGGTACTTGCCGCTAAAAGTGCGCCCACAAGCACTACTGAAACACCCAAACCACTGCGAAATCGACCAAATAGGTCAGCCATACTGCTGAGCAAGTCTTCCGCTAAGCGGGATTTTTCTAGCATAATCCCCATCAGTACAAATAGTGGCACCGCTATCAGGGTACCATTTTGCATAATGCCATACAGGCGGTTAGGTAAGGCCTGTAAAAACGCTGGATCAAAGTGCCCTGTCAACAGGCCAAAAAAAGCAAAAATTAATGCCGTACCTGCCAGCGAAAAGGCAACAGGATAACCTGCCATTAAAACCAAGCAAACAGTCAAAAACATGATAAAAGGAATCCATTCCGCCATTAGGCATTCCCCTCGTCACTAAGAGCCGCCTTCGGGCTAATTCCTTTAATACAGATCAGGCTGCTGATAATCTGCGATAGACCCTGTAATGCCAGCGTAATAGGCATCAAAATCATCAGTGACTTCAGCAGGTAAACCGCGGCAATGCCCCCGCTTTCTGCAGAGGTTTCCTTAATCGCCCAGCTCGCTAGAACATAGTCCCAGCTACTAAAAAGTACAAGGCCGCAAAAAGGTAATAAGAAAAACAGCCCCCCCAACAAATTAACCCATGCTTTGTGTTGTTCTGAGAAGTTACGGTAGAAAATATCTACCCGCACATGCCCGCCACGCTGCAAGGCGACTGCTAACCCAAGCATAAAGATAATCGAATGCACATAGGTAACAGACTCCTGTACGGCAATGGAGCCCATGCCAAAGAAGTATCTTAAAAGCACCACCAAAACCGTCAAGCTCACCAGTAGCAGACACAGCCAAGCAATAAGTCGTCCTACCCATTGGGTAAAACAATTAATCGCAATCAATAGATTTCCTAAAAATTTCATGGGTCTATTCTACCTGAATATTTTATGAAACAAGACCAAACAGACGATTTTGCAGTAGAATAAGAAAAAGAAATTTGTGCAACCAGTTTTAGGGCCCTAGCCATTATGATGCTGACCGTTATCTCACCCGCTAAAAAATTAGACTATAGTCAATCTGCAAAACCTCAAGAGTATAGCCAACCGCTACTCTTGGAACACTCTGAGCAGCTATTAAACGAGTTGCGACTGTTATCTCCTGAGGATATTTGCTCGCTAATGAGTCTAAGTGACAAGTTAGGTGCGCTCAACTTCGAGCGCTTCCAAGAATGGCAAACGCCCTTTTCTATGGACAATGCCAAGCAAGCAGTTCTCGCCTTTAAAGGCGATGTTTATCAGGGGCTAGATGCAGACAACATGTCAGCCGATGAGCTTAATTTTGCTCAGGATAACCTGCGAATCCTGTCAGGACTCTATGGCTTATTGCGCCCGCTCGATCTCATGCAGCCCTACCGATTAGAGATGGGAACCCCGTTTGCAAACAACCGCGGCACTAATCTTTACCAGTTCTGGGGGAATATTATCACCGATGAGTTGAATAAACTTTTATCTGCACAGCCCGACTCAGTTTTGATCAATCTTGCGTCCAATGAATACTTTAAATCGGTACAGCCAAAAAATCTTGAAGCTGAAATTATCACCCCAGTATTTATGGATCAAAAAAATGATAAATATAAAATTATTAGTTTTTTTGCCAAACGAGCGCGGGGTTTAATGAGCGCCTTTATTATTAAAAATAAGATTACTGTCGCTGAGCAGCTGAAAGAATTTAATGTAGATGGTTATAGCTATAATTCAGCCATGAGCGAAGGCAATAAATGGGTGTTCTGTCGCGCAGAATTATAATTAGAGGCGATAATCCAACGCTAGCGCTATAAAGATAACCATCCCCACGCGATGATTATTCAGGAATGCCCTAAAGCAATTTTCTTTATCGCGCTGTCTGGCTTGCAGGTGCTGCTGAATAAAATAGCCTGCCGCCATGACCAACCCCATGATGTAAATCCAGCCGCGATCAAAATAATGACCCGCCATCCCCAGGAATACCAGCATCATGATCTGCAGGCCTGCCACAATCAATAAATCATATGTGCCAAATAATATTGCAGTAGATTTTATGCCTGCTTTTAAATCATCCTCTCGATCAACCATTGCATAATAAGTATCAAACGCCACCGTCCAACAAATAATCGCAACCACAATTAACCAAAGGGTATCTGGTAATGTCTGTTGCTCTGCGGCAAATGCCATAGGGATTGCCCATGCCCACGCCACACCTAAGCCCAGCTGAGGCAGATGCGTTACACGCTTCAAAAAAGGGTAACAGACGGCCAGCAATGTGCCCACAATCGCTAGCTGGATGGTCAAGATATTGGTAGCAATCACCAGGCCCAGCGCAAGAAGCAATAGCACAAAAAATAATAGTAAAGCTTGCCGAGGTTCTATCTCACCAGAGGGAATGGGTCTATAGCGGGTTCGCTCCACCTGGCCATCGACGTGACGATCCGCATAGTCATTAATGACACAGCCCGATGCCCTCATGACGATCACCCCCAAAGTGAATATCAACAAATTTTTTACACTGGGCTGGCCATTAGAAGCAAACCATAGCCCCCAATAGGTTGGCCATAACAACAGGTAAATACCAATGGGCTTATCGAAACGCATAAGGCGAAGCCAAGGATTTTGTTTTAAGTGCTTAATAGCTTTCATGGGTCATTAAAATCTTATGGATTATCGGCTATCTGGGTCAAATGACGGCAGAAAAAATTCTGCGACCAACAAGGGTTTTGTATCTAGCCTAAATACTGAGCGTCTCCCCCAGATACCGTCGTCCCTATAAGAGCCACGGGGTAATCGTTTATTGTCAGCATTAACACAGGCCACTTCAACCGGCTCACGGGTCATTGTAGGATCTTTAAATAAAAGCGCGCCCAGCGGCTGATTATCTAGCTGTCTCAGCTTGCGCAATCTACCTGAGAGCGTGGATAGCGGCAAAACACTACGAGCAAAAACCCAAGCCTGGCCAGCGCCGCAAAGCATTACTTCGCGAATCATTGCCTGCTGTCTGTCAGGTAGCCCCAAGGCATGTCGCTCAGATAGCGAGGGCACTTGAAATTGCTGCTTAATCACATTCACCGACAGATCGCCGCCACTGGCATCCAGTAGTCGCTGCGTTAAGGATCCCGCATCAAACAACCAGTCCCGCCATAACTTGGGCACACGATAATCTGTCTGAGATAACATGCTATACCATGATATTTCAGCAGGTTTAACAGACATAATTGGGGGCAGTGACAAAGCTTAGCTACCAGACAGGTAAATCGGTGGGTAGCCATCAGGCTGTGTACGATAGCGCTTATATTCCCACTGATACTGATCCATAGCCTGATCAGCAATAACTTCAACGCCTAGATTCATAGCCTTGAGACTAATCGCCTGATCGTCACTATAAATCGCTTGATCCGCTGGAGAAAAATGTAATCTCCAGCCGCCTTTTTCACGCAGTGCCGTGCAAAACAAAGCCTGGCTATTAGAGCGGTTAAGTAGGTTGTAGGTTAGCGTCATGGTCAAAGCCGGCTTTTCAAATAAAGGGGCAAAATCGCCACTGGCCTTTGGCGGCTGTTGATCCGGAAGAATGGCCACGGTTTCACCGCGATTTAACGCTTTGAGCAAAGCCGCCACGCCGCGCACATTAGTGGGCACCAAAGTCGCCCCCGTACGCTCGCGTGATTTTTTGATCCAATTACCTAGTAAACTATTTTTTGGCGGCTGATAGAGTGAGGTCATTGCCGTCTGTGTCGCTACCCAAAGCCCAATAACTTCCCAATTACCCTGATGCGGTATCAGTAAAATCGTGCCGCGATCATTGGCGATAGCCTCTTTAAGATGAGACTCCCCTTCAACGGCGACAATTTTTGACTGCAACCACTTTGAGGATCTACGCCATAGCCCCGGAGTTTCAAAAAAGGCTTGCCCAAGATGCTTCATCCTAGATCTAGCTAGCGCGGTCTTCTCTTGAGGAGATTTGTCAGGAAAACAATGGTCTAAGTTCTGCTTTGTGGTCTTATAGGCTGCCGTGGCGAAGAGCGCCATCATTACACCCATGATGTCACCAAAAAATCTCGCTAAACCCAGAGGTAACAGCGAGATTATTTTTAGTAGATTAAGGGCAAAAGCCGATCTCATAATTTCTCGGGTAGCTCGTTCCGCAAATATTCACGAAGCTCATCACCGATTTCATGATGCTCTATTCCTAATTCAATATTGGCTTTTAGTAACCCCATCTTACTCCCACAGTCATAACGAATACCCTCGTATTCATAGGCGAGCACCTGCTCAGCTTTTAATAAGGTCTGAATTGCATCTGTAAGCTGTAATTCACCGCCGGCACCGGGTTTAAGTTTTGCCAGATGTTCAAAAATTTGCGGTGTAAACACATAGCGGCCTGTAACGCCCATATTAGAGGGAGCGTCTTCAAAAGCCGGCTTTTCAACAATTTCATCCAAAAGATGGACTCTATCCGTTTGTTTTTTACCGCTGATCACACCATAGGAAGAAATCTCAGGACCATCGACCTGCTGCACAGCAATGACTGAGCTTTTGTAGTAATCAAAGGCTTCAACCATTTGCTTTACCGCGCCTTTTTTGTGATGAATTAAATCATCGGCTAACAAAACCGCAAAGGGCTCATCACCGACTAGGTGGGCAGTGACAGCCACTGCATGCCCTAGGCCTAATGCTTCATTTTGACGAATATAGGTGCAACTAACGCCTTTTGGCACCACGTTTTGTGCAATTTCGAGTAATTCTTTTTTTCCACGCTGCTCTAGTTGATGCTCTAATTCATAAGCTTTGTCGAAGTGATCTGCAATACTACGCTTGGTTCGGCCAGTCACAAAGATCATTTCTGTGATGCCTGCCTCAACAGCTTCTTCTACAGCATATTGAATAAGCGGCTTATCAACCACCGGCATCATTTCTTTAGGGTTAGCTTTGGTAGCGGGTAAAAATCTTGAACCCATGCCGGCAACAGGAAAAACTGCCTTACGAACCTTTTCGCCGCGTTTAATATGCGCCATTAAAAACTCCATTGAACCAATATTTATGTATTAGATCTTTATTATATCGCGATATTAGTCATTTGGGATGGTCAAATTAAACGTTTTCAGTGTTTTTTGCCCCTATCTTTATCAGTCTGCACGTTTATAATTGCGCATTAATGTAATACATTCAATTTTCAGGTGATTTTTGTGGCAAACATGACGGCTGCTCCTCAGACTTTTCAGGAGCTTATTGCAACACTTCAAGACTTTTGGGCAAAACAGGGCTGTGTAATTATGCAGCCGTTAGATATGGAAGTTGGGGCTGGAACATTTCACCCCGCCACCTTCTTGCGCTCTATTGGTCCTGAGGTGTGGAACTGTGCCTATGTTCAGCCCTCACGCCGACCCACTGATGGTCGATATGGTGAAAACCCCAATCGCTTACAACATTACTATCAATTTCAGGTAGCGCTCAAGCCCTCACCGGATAATATTCAAGAGCTATACCTTGATTCACTGCGAGAGCTAGGCGTCGATCCAACTATTCATGACATTAGATTCGTTGAAGATAACTGGGAATCTCCCACACTGGGCGCCTGGGGTCTTGGCTGGGAAGTCTGGTTAAACGGTATGGAGGTCACACAGTTCACTTACTTCCAGCAAGTAGGCGGGCTCGAATGCTACCCTGTGACTGGCGAGATTACCTATGGCCTTGAGCGAATTGCGATGTATCTTCAGGGTGTTGATAGTATCTATGATCTTGTGTGGTCAAAAAGTGCCTCTGGCACTGTGACCTACGGTGATGTTTTCTTACAGAATGAGCGTGAGCTGTCAGCTTATAATTTTGAACATGCCGATACAGAATTTTTGTTTAAAGCCTTTGATCAATACGAAAAAGATGGCGAGAAATTAATTGAGGCTAAACTGCCATTACCTGCTTACGAGATGGTAATGAAGGCTTCCCATACCTTTAATCTATTGGATGCCCGTAAGGCAATTTCTGTGACTGAGCGCCAACGCTATATCCTTAGAGTAAGAACTTTAGCCAGGGGCGTTGCACAGGGCTATTTCGATTCACGCTTGGAAGCGGGTTTCCCCTTGGCGGATAGCAAAATTGCTAAAGAAGTGATTGAAAAACATCATGGAGAATCAAAATGAGCGCTGATTTTCTAATAGAACTAGGGACGGAAGAGCTACCCCCTAAGTCATTAAAAAAACTGTCTAGTGCCTTTACTGACGGTATTATCAAAGGGCTTGAAGACCAAGGGCTTAGCTTCAAAAGCTATCAATCATTTGCCGCTCCCCGTCGACTTGCTGTTGTTGTCACAGATTTAGATCTAAAAACCCCAGACAAAGACATCGTAAACTGGGGTCCACCGGTCAAAGTAGCCTTTGATGCCAATGGCGAACCCTCGCGTGCAGCTGAAGCCTTTGCCAAGAAAAACAACCTAGCGGTAAAAGATCTAAAATCCTTGGTTGAAAATGATGGCCAGCAGGACAAGCTGTGCGTTCGCCTAACCCAAGCTGGCTCAGACACCAAGGGCTTGTTGGCAGATATTATTAACCAGTCGCTTTCTCAGCTACCTATTCCCAAACGCATGCGCTGGGGATACAAAAAGGAAGAGTTTGTTCGCCCTGCCCAATGGGCGGTACTGTTATTTGATGGTGAGGTTATAAAGCAAAAAATTCTCGGCATTGAAGCCTCTAATACCAGTCGCGGGCATAGATTCCACGCTAATAAAGACATACAGATACAATCGCCAAGTACCTATCAACAGCAACTGAAAGAAGCTTACGTCATTGCTGATTTCAATGACCGCAAGCAAATCATCCTTGAAGGTGTTAACCAATTAGCTAAGAGTATTAATGGTAACGCCTGTATAGACCCCGATCTTCTCGATGAAGTCGCAGCTCTTAACGAGTGGCCCGTACCACTGATGGGAAAATTTGATAAACATTTTTTATCAATACCTGCTCAAGCATTGATTTCTTCTATGAAAGAGCATCAAAAGTACTTTCATGTTGAAGACGATCAACACCAGCTTTTGCCTGCTTTTATTACCGTGGCCAATATTGAAAGCTGCGACCCAGCACAGGTTATTGATGGCAACGAGCGAGTAATTCGACCTCGCCTAGCAGACGCCGCTTTCTTTTATGAAAATGATAAGAAAACTACATTAGAAAGTCGTCGCTCCGCCCTTAAGAACATCGTTTTTCAGGCAGATTTAGGCTCTGTGTATGATAAAACCGATCGTGTGGCGAAGGTTGCATCACAAGTAGCTAAACATATTGGCGCAAACCCAACATTAGCTCAAAGGGCCGCCGAACTCAGCAAATCCGATCTAGTTACCGATATGGTAGGTGAATTTGACGACCTGCAGGGAGCCATGGGTCGCGATTATGCGTTAAATGATGGTGAAAACTCACAGGTTGCCGAAGCCATTTTTGAACAATATCTCCCAAGATTTTCAGGGGACATTGTCCCCACCACCGATATTGGCGCTAGCCTAGCTCTTGCCGATCGTCTAGATAGTTTGGTGGGTATCTTTAGCATAGGGCAACAGCCCTCGGGTTCACGAGACCCCTTCGCCTTGCGTCGAGCGAGTCTGGGCGTGTTGAGAATTATAATAGAGCGTAACATTGATCTTAATTTAACCGACCTAATTGCTGCCAGTAGTGAGCAATTTGATCTGGGTGCCCACGCCAAAATAAGTGGAGATGAGCTAGAAAAGCAAGTACTTACTTACATTTTAGAGCGCTTTAAATCGTGGTATAAAGAAAAAGACATGCAAACTGAGGTATTTTTATCTGTGGCTGCATTAAAGCTAAGCAACCCCCTCGATATTGATGCCCGCGTCGCTGCAGTTCATGAGTTCTCACTATTACCTGAGGCCGCCGTACTCGCTTCTGCTAACAAACGTGTAGCCAATATTTTAGCCAAGCAGCGACCTGAGGGTAATTTAGTACCGCTAGATCCTTCGCTCTTAAAGGACGCTGCAGAAGTGCAACTTGCCGATCAGCTTTTGGTGCTCGAAGAACTAATTAAACCCTTACTAAGTCAACGGGACTATAACGCCGTTCTGGCACAGCTTGCTGGACTCCGTGAAACAGTCGATCAGTTCTTTGAAGATGTGATGGTTATGACAGAGGATATGGCTCTACGACAAAACAGGCTTGCACTGTTAGCCAAACTACAGCAACTCTTTATGCATGTAGCCGACATTTCACTTCTAGCCCCGGCTAAATAGCGTGAATAATGCGGTGTTTAAACTGTTCTGTAGTTTTATAGCTTTTTGTCGAACGGTTTTATTTTACCTGGGCTTTATTACCATCACGGTAACTGCAAGCTTAGTAACCTGCTGCCTTTTTTTTCTGCCTTTTAAGCTTTTGCAGCGAATAGCCACCACCGGTAATTATTGGGTCATGCGGTGGCTAAGACTTAGCTGCAATGTGCGTATTAAGGTTTCAGGGGAAGAGAATATACCCCAACAGGCCTTTGTTGTCCTGAGCAATCACCAGAGCACCTGGGAAGCATTTTTTATGCAATGGTTTTTCCAACCTGCAAACTTTATCTTAAAAAGAGAGCTGCTTTGGATACCTTTTTTTGGATGGGCGCTATTTCTTATGAGGCCCATAGCGATAAAGCGCTCACGCCCTTCATCAGCCATTCGTTATGTTTTAAAACAGGGCGCTAAAAGACTGCATGCGGGAAATAATATTGTTATCTACCCCGAAGGCACACGAGTTGACGATGGCATACTGGGCGAATTTAAAACCAGCGGTGCTGCACTAGCTATTCAGGCTAATGTGCCTGTTCTCCCAGTTTCACACAATAGTGGTTCATACTGGAAACTCAGTGGTTTTATAATTAAACCAGGAACCATTGAGATGCAGATTGGTCCCACTATTCAACCTGAGACTCTTTCTGCGCGTGATATTACAGAAAAGGCTCGCGCATGGATTGCAACAAGCCTTAAAAAGAAAGCATAAGCTCGTCTGCAACGAGCTAAATTATTTTAGACGTCTAAGTTTACGACCGATAGCGCATTAGTTTCAATAAAGTCACGACGCGGCTCGACCTGATCACCCATCAATGTGGTAAACATTTGATCAGCAGCAATTGCATCCTCAATCGTTACCACCAGCATTCTTCTTGATTCAGGATCCATCGTGGTTTCCCATAGCTGCTCTGGATTCATCTCGCCTAGTCCCTTATAGCGTTGAGTATTAATTCCACGGCGAGCCTCAACCATTAACCAATCCAGCGCCTCTTTAAATGAGGCAACCTCAAGGGTTCGCTCACCACGCTTAACAAAGGCAGTTTCTTCGAGGAGACCCTGTAAGTTTTCGCCCAATTCAACAATTTTAGTGTATTCATTTGAACCAAATAGGTCCCGCCCAAATACATGCTTGTGGGGTACCCCATGGGCAGTTATCTCAACAACTGGAAGGAACAAATTACGCTCTTTATCTTCCTCAACTAGCACCTTATAGCTATGAGTTCCGGAGTCAATTTTATCCAATGTTTTCTGAAGATCGCAACACCAAGCTTCAACATCGCTGCTTTTTTCCAGACGTTCGCTACTTAAAGCAGACGTATATACCAGCGAATCTAGTATCTGTTTAGGGTATACCAGAGACATACGATTCACTAACTCATCGACCCCTCTAAACTGGCTGACCAAGGCCTCCAAGGCCTCACCCTGAATAGCTGGAGCAGTTGCACTCACATGAAGACTAGCGTCTTCTAAAGCCTTTTGTGTTAAATAGACCTCAAGAGCATCATCGTCTTTTAAATATTGCTCATTTTTACCCTTACTCACCTTATACAAAGGAGGCTGAGCAATAAAGATATGGCCGTTGTCAACCAGCTCTCGCATCTGTCTAAAGAAAAAGGTTAGTAGAAGCGTTCGAATATGCGACCCATCAACATCAGCATCCGTCATAATAACAATCGTATGATAGCGCAGCTTCTCTAAATTAAACTCATGCACACCGATACCACAGCCCAGAGCGGTAATTAATGTTCCCACCTCAGCACTAGACAGCATCTTGTCAAAACGCGCTTTCTCAACATTTAGAATCTTACCTTTCAGGGGTAATATAGCCTGTGTCTTACGTGCCCGACCCTGCTTCGCAGAACCACCCGCAGAATCACCCTCCACTAGGTAGAGCTCAGATAATGCAGGGTCTTTTTCTTGGCAGTCTGCGAGCTTACCCGGCAAACCTGCGATATCTAGGGCGCCTTTTCGACGTGTCATTTCACGGGCTTTACGGGCTGCCTCACGGGCACGCGCCGCATCAATCATTTTGCTAACTATGGCCTTAGCTTCCTGAGGGAATTCCAGCAAATAGTCACTAAATTTATCACCCATTTCCTGTTCAACTGCAGATTTGACTTCCGAACTGACCAGCTTGTCTTTAGTTTGAGACGAAAACTTAGGGTCTGGAACTTTTACAGAAATAATTGCCGTTAAGCCTTCTCTAGCGTCGTCTCCCGTAGTATTTACTTTTGCCTTGGAGCCCAGTCCTTCTTTCTCAATATAGGTGTTTAAGCCACGCGTAAGGGCAGACCTAAAGCCAGCAAGGTGGGTGCCGCCATCTCTTTGCGGGATATTATTGGTGTAACAAAGTATATTTTCTTGGAAACTGTCATTCCACTGCAGAGCCACTTCAACACTGGTCCCGTCATCACGGTCGTTGTTAAAGTGCATAATTTTATTAATGGTTTGCTTATTAGTATTCAGATAGTCAACAAACGCACTTAATCCACCCTCATAAGCAAACCTTTCTTCTTCACCAGTGCGCTCATCTGCCAAAACAATGCATACGCCTGAATTAAGGAAAGAAAGCTCTCTGAGCCTTTTAGCCAGAAGATCATAGTGAAAGTGAATATTGGTAAACGTACCTGGTGAGGGCTCAAAAAATACCTCAGTTCCAGATTCTTTAGTGTCGCCAATAATGGTAAGGGGGCCATCGGGCACACCATGGGAATAAGTCTGCTCATGAACTTTGCCGTTCCGCCTAATGGTCAGGCGCATACGGGTAGACAGCGCATTTACCACCGACACACCTACTCCATGAAGACCGCCAGAAACCTTATAACTATTATCATCAAACTTACCGCCGGCATGAAGAACGGTCATAATAACTTCAGCAGCAGAGACGCCCTCATCATGCATTTCTGTAGGAATACCACGACCATTGTCAGAAACCGAGATGGTTTCATTTGGATGAATAACCACCCTGATCTCAGAGCAGTGCCCTGCCAGCGCCTCATCAATGGAGTTATCCACCACCTCGAAGACCATATGGTGTAGGCCAGTACCATCATCAGTGTCCCCAATATACATACCTGGGCGCTTTCTTACTGCGTCTAATCCTTTGAGTACCTTAATACTCGAAGAATCATAGTTGGCTTCTTCACTCATAAACAGTTTTTTTCCTATTATTTAAACGTTTGAAATAACGCCATGTTCCACGTGGAACAATTTGGCGCCTTCCTTAGCTACACCCTCAAAATCTTCTTGATCTACGCCAGTAACAAAATACTGACATCCTAGACTGTTAAGGTAGTCTAATACATCTCTACAGTTATCTGCATCTAATTCTGCCGGCAAGTCATCCAGAAGGAAGACGCAACTATTACCAGTCACGGCCTTAAAGTGTGCTGCCTGCGCCAGTTTAAGTGCATAAACCAAAAGCTTAGATTGACCGCGCGACAGGCTATCTGCCGCAAGCTCACCATCAACTAAAAGCTTAACATCCGCTCGCTGCGCGCCATGAGAAGTTGTGCCAATAGCCACATCCCTATCCTGACCTGCAGAGAATACGTCCAATAAGGACGCACCTTCCTGCCAACCTTGATTATACTCTAAAGTTACCTCGCCGAGCCCCTTGAGGGCCCGAACTAAGGGCGAAATATAGGGCTCAAGCTGAATCAAATACTCCTTTCGCTGCTTAGCAATCATTTCGCTTAACGGCGCTAGCTCATTTGACCAAAGCGCCAACGATTCTTCATCTATTCTAGCATGACGAAGCAGTTGATTGCGCTGTTTTAATGCTTTTTGAAAGCGTTTCCATAGATTTGCAAAGCCCTGTTCCACGTGGAACACACCCCAATCTATAAACTGGCGTCTTTGAAGGGGGCCGCCCTCTAAAAGTGAAAAACTGTGGGCATCTACCAGCTGGATTGGCAGCTCTGCTGCAAGCTCTGCGGCAGAGGCTAGGTTTTGACCGTTGCACCGCGCCTCAAACCCACCTTTCAGGGACCTGCTTACACCCAACTGATATGTAGAATTAATATCAGGCTTAGAGAGCCTGCCAGATACGACTAACTGATTGGCGCCGCGACTAATCACCAAGCGAAGGTCGCGATGCTTGAAAGAGCGACCACGGCCCAATAAAAAAACAGCTTCTAAAAAACTAGTCTTGCCACTGCCATTCGAGCCATAGATTATATTTGCTTTAGGATGGCACTCTAAGCTTATGGGGCTAAGATTTCTAACCCCATCAAAACTTACACTGCCTAAATGCATATACTTGGCCAATAAGCCGCTAGTTGCGCCCTAAAGGCGCATCGGCATAACCACGTAAGTTGCTTTACTTTCGCCGCTTGCATCTTCCACCAAGGCGCTACTGTTGGAATCAGCAAGGGTAAAACGAATTTCAGAGCTTTTTAGCACATTTAAAACATCCAACAGGTAGCTTACATTGAAGCCAATCTCAAGGGACTCGCCACTGTAGGCTACAGTCACCTCCTCCTGAGCCTCTTCCTGCTCTGGGTTATTTGCCACAAGGTGCATAGCACCGCCAACCAACTCAACCCTAACTCCACGATATTTTTCATTGGACAAAATAGCGGTGCGACTAAAGGCCTGCTTTAGCTGTTCACGATCACCAACCACTAGCTTATCACCACCCTTAGGCACTACACGATCATAGTCTGGGTAGGCACCATCAACTAACTTAGAGGTGAAGCAATAATCTACACCAGTAACGCGAATATGGTTTGAGCCAATAGAAACTCTGACGTCATCATCAACTAACAACCTAGAAAGCTCTATAATGCCCTTTCTTGGGAGAATCGCTGCTACCTTGGCCTCGCCAACCGAAACCTCGCAGAACGTATCACACATAGCCAGACGGTGGCCATCTGTAGCTACCGCACGAAGCTGGTTTTGTGTTACCTCCCAAAGCATACCATTAAGATAGTAACGTACATCCTGTTGTGCCATGGCGAAAGACGTGGCATCGATAAGATTTCTTAACACCGTACCCTGAACTGTAAATTCAACGTTTTGCTCACCCTCATCAACACTTGGGAACTCATTTGCTGGCAAGGTAGCAAGAGTAAAGCGACTTTTTTCACTCACAACCTGTGCCTTGCCATCACTACTTGAAAAATCAACCTGAGAGCCTTCGGGTAAAGATCGGCATATATCGAGTATTTTACGAGCCGACACCGTAACCTCACCCTCTGCCATTGAGGAAACAACTTCCGTCGAGCCCTTTATTTCAACTTCCAAATCCGTACCAGTCATGGATAGCCTGTTGCCCTCAAGGCGCAATAGGACGTTCGAGAGAATAGGAAGCGTTTGCCGGCGTTCAACCACACCCACCACTAACTGCAGTGGGTTAAGCAAAGCTTCTCTTGAAAGGCTAAATTTCATAATGTAATTTCTCCGGGATTTTTATTTATTATAAACTTTTAGGTTGAAAGTGTTCTGTATAGATTTTTGAGATCTCGCTGTACCTCACGGTCAGCACCCTCAAGCTCCTTAACTTTTCGACAGGCATGCAATACGGTTGTATGGTCTCGACCACCAAAGGCCTCACCAATCTCCGGCAGACTATGATTAGTCAATTCTTTAGCGATAGACATAGCGACCTGTCTAGGCCTAGCCACAGAGCGGCTTCTTCGCCTAGAAAGCAAGTCTGACATCTTAAGTTGATAATAATCTGATACCACGCGCTGAATATTATCAACAGTAATAAGCTTATCCTGCAACGCCAGTAGGTCCTTAAGGGATTCTCGAATTAGATCAATATCAATGGGTCGTCTAGTAAACTGAGCATGGGCCATAACACGCTTCAAAGCCCCCTCTAGCTCCCGTACATTGGACCTAATACGCTGTGCAATAAAGAATGCCGCGTCTTTCGATAGATGCACACCACTCTGCTCCGCCTTGTTAATGAGAATGGCCGCCCTAGTTTCTAGTTCAGGCGGCTCAACAGCAACCGTAAGCCCCCAACCAAAACGTGACTTTAAGCGCTCCTCAACACCATCGATTTCTTTAGGATATCGATCACTGGTGAGGATCATCTGTTGACCACCCTCAAGCAGGGCATTATAAGTGTGAAAAAACTCTTCTTGAGAACGCTCTTTACCCGAGAAAAACTGAATATCATCAATTAACAACGCATCAACAGATCGATAAAACCGCTTGAACTCGTCAATCGCCTTTAACTGAAGGGCCTTAACCATGTCGGCAACAAATCGCTCGGAATGCAAATAGACAATTTTTGCATCTGGTTTTTTCACTCGTAAGGCATTGCCCACAGCATGCATAAGATGTGTTTTACCCAAACCAACGCCACCATAGATAAATAGCGGGTTATAGGAGCCACCCGGGTTTTCTGCAACCTGTTGCGCTGCGGCTAAAGCCAGCTGATTAGATTTACCCTCTACGAAACTATCAAAGGTAAACTCATTATTTAGATTAGTCCGCAAACTAGTTTCTGCAGCCGAGCGAATAACGGCCGGGGCAGAATCAACCACAGGTTCGCCTTTGGCGTTAGCCGCGTGTGAATGAAACAACTTGTTATCTTTTGACGGTTCAATGGGGGTTAGGTTGGTATGATTATGTTCCTCATACTGGGGCTGATTGGCCGGGGTCGCTGAAACACCTAAAACCACGCCATTTCCACTTAGCTGCTGAAAAAGCTCTTCAATTCGGGTCAAGAACTTACTTTTTACCCAATCTTCGACAAAACGATTGGGCGCCACCAACTCTATCACCTCGCTACCAGAAGGCTGGTTAAACTGACTTGGATCTTCCTGAAAATACTTAATTTTTAACGGCCTGATCCAGGTGTTGTATTGCTGTTCAGGCAATTCACTCTGCAGTGTATTTTGGCACTGGGACCAAACAATGTCGGGAGCATCAAACCCCATGATTTATACCTTAGCTGTAGTCGGGTGATCAAAAGAGGCATTAATACCCTTTTGATCGTTAAATTATTGTTATATTTTTAGCTTTCTCAAGCCTGGAACAGAGTCTATACCCTATAAAAAAAACTATCCACACCCCAAAAAATGAGATAAAAAAATTATTTTTTATAAATATAATAAAAAACAATAGGTTACATAAATTCAATAATTTTTCTATCAACAGAGTAAAATATTTTTCTGGTCAAAAATTGACCATTTATTGTTAACAACCTGTGGATATACAGTATAAAACCAGTGATTAAGCCTGATTTTGAAAGATATTTGGCGGAATGATTAACCACCAGCAGACAATGGTGACCGCTTCTTTTTATTCAGTCACTTTCCGATACAGAAAGAAGAAAATATAACACCTAACAAGTCGTCTGAAGTAAATTCTCCAGTAATTTCAGATAGATAGCGTTGAGCTTCGCGTAAGTCCTCGGCCAGAAGCTCGCCGGCATTAGTTGCATTTAATTGAGCAATACCATGAACCACCAAGTCTGACGCCTGAGTAATAGCGGCTAGGTGCCGACGTCTTGCTGAAAACAACCCTTCAGTTTGATTTTGGTAACCAACCGCATCCAGAATAATTTGTTTTAAACCGTCTAATCCAGCACCGGTTTTAGCGGAGAGATAAGCTGACAACGGGTTATCATCATTAACCTCAAAATCATCCACCAAATCAACCTTGTTAAACACTGAAATTATTTTATGCTGTCCCTCGGTAAAATGCTGGGAGTATTCTGGCCACAGGTCTTGTAAACTGGTGTTCTCATTACTAGAGACGTCGACTACATATAATATAGCGTCTGCTTTTTCAATTTCCTGCCAAGCCCGTTTAACGCCCTGTTGCTCAACCTCATCTTCTGTATCCCTTAGGCCCGCAGTATCCACGATATTTAATGGCACACCATCTAGGTTTATTTTCTCCCTTAAAACATCTCTAGTGGTACCCGCTATAGCCGTAACAATAGCCGTGTCCTGGCCTGCAAGGGCATTCAACAGACTGGATTTACCCGCGTTCGGCTTACCTGCCAACACTAGAGTAATCCCCTCTCTTAATAATGCACCCTGATGGGCCATAGAAAGAAAACCGACAAGGTCCTCACTCAAGCCATCAAGCTTTTTCCTGAGGCTAGCATCCGCCAAAAAATCGATTTCTTCTTCAGGAAAATCAATGGCCGCCTCAACAAAAACCCGCAACGCAATCATGCGCTCTACAAAGGCTTGGATTTGAGTAGAAAACTCACCCTGCAATGAGCGCACAGCCGACTTTGCGGCCTGAGAAGAGCTGGCATCAATCAGGTCAGCAACCGCTTCAGCCTGCGCCAGGTCAAGCTTATCATTGAGAAATGCCCTTTCACTAAACTCACCAGGGCGCGCCATACGCGCACCTAGCTCAATACTGCGATTAACTAACAAGTCCATTACCACGGGGCCGCCATGCCCATGAAGCTCCAAAACAGTTTCACCAGTAAACGAATGGGGGGCAGGGAAATAGAGTGCTAACCCCTGATCAAGAGGATTAGCATCAGCATCAAGAAAAGAGGAATAATAAGCCTGTCTCGGCTGAAGTGTGGTTTTGTCACCCAAAAAGCCTACAACAAACGGGTCTAGATCTTTTCCAGAAATTCTAACCACACCAACACCCCCTCGGCCGGGTGCGGTAGCAACAGCAACAATTGTGTCTGTGTTATTAGAAATAGTATTTAGATTCATAGAGTAATTATGCCCGAAAAAAAAGCCTCCGAAGAGGCTTTTTGATAATTTACTTGGCCGCTATCTGCCGGTTAACATACCACTGCTGCAATATACTGAGCAGGTTGTTCACCGTCCAATACAAAACAAGCCCCGCAGGGAACATAATAAAGAAGAATGTAAACATTATCGGCATAAACTGGAAAACTTTTGCCTGCATAGGATCAGTAGGTGTAGGTTGTAATTTTTGCATTAAATACATACTAGCACCCATAATTAACGGCAAAATAAACAACGGGTCCTTCGCTGATAGATCTTGAATCCAGAAAATCCAAGGGGAATGTCTAATTTCAACCGATTCCGATAACACCCAATACAATGCGATAAACACCGGCATTTGTAATAGCATCGGGAAGCAGCCCCCCAGAGGATTAACCTGATGTTTTTTAAATAACGCCATCTGCTCCTGACCGGCTTTTTGACGATCATCACTATGCAGCTCTTTTATTCTAGCCATTTCGGGCTGTAAGCTTCGCATCTTAGCCATAGAGCGCAAGCTCGCTGCCGATAAAGGATAAAGAAGAATTTTAATAAAGAGGGTTAGCAAAATAATCGACCAACCCCAGTTGCCTAAAACATTATGAATTATTTCCAATAAGGCAAAAATTGGTTTAGCCAGCATCCAAAGAAAACCGTAATCAATGGTCAAATCAAGATATTCCGCAAGCTCCTTTAGAGTCGCCTGATCCTTAGGGCCAACATACAAATCAACTCTGTACTCGCCCTGGCTCCCTGCTGCCACGTCAATTCTTTCACCAGTCACAGCCATAAGATAGATATCTTGACCAGACAGCTTTCTTAATGAATAGCGATTTTTTTCATCCGACGGCAGCACCCACGCACTAACAAAATAGTGCTGAACAAATGCTAACCAACCCCCCTCAATTGAAGACTTAACAGTATCATCTTCCATATCGGAAAAACTGTATTTTGCATAATTTTGGTCCTGTTCACGCAGAGCAGCACCTAAATAAGGCTTCATACCAGCTGAAGCACTACTTTCGGGTTCATGATCGTCACGTTTGAATTGACCAAAAAAAGTAGCTGACCAAGAGGCTGAAGTCGGGTTATTAATTAAATAACTAATGCCAATTTGATAATTTGAAGGTTTGAACTCAAAGCGCTTTACAATATCCACACCATTTTGAACATAAACCAGGTCTACATTGAGTGAGCTTTCGCCTTCAAGCAACTCATAACTTGATGAAACCGAGTTAAATTGAGGTCTGCCCTTAGCGGTATCTGTGCCGTCTTTCCCAATTAGCCCGCTTTCAGCAACAAAAAGATCGCCATTAGACCTTGTTAACAAAGTGATGGGCTGGCCACCGTCGACCGCCATCTCAGTAAGGTTCTTTAAAAGCTTAACCTCAACAATATCACCACCTAGCGTATCTAAAGTGACCTCAATAACATCAGTTTTAACGGAAATATATTGATGCTCAGAATCTACATAAGTCTCGTTTATCACAGGCTCATCAGCGAGAGAAGGCAAAGTAGAGGTGGCGGTTGATTCGTTGGGATATTGCATCTGAATAGGTATCTGTGACTGCTGGTCAGCAACAGGCTGTACCGGCTGAATACCCTCAAAACCACTCCAGCGAACAACAAGCAACCAAATAACCACGCCAATAGCAGCTAAAATTATATTTTTTTGCCAATTCATAGGTTTATCTCTCAATATTTTCGTCAATGTTACATTGTTTATCGTTTGTTTCCGGTACCGGATCCAGACCACCCTCATGTAGGGGGTGGCATTTTATAAGTCTTCGCACCGAAAGATAACCCCCCCTTATAACTCCATGCTTAGCGATTGCTTCAATCGCATAATGAGAGCAGGTTGGGTGAAATCTACAATTTGGGCCAAGTAGTGGACTTATTAGTATTTGATACAACTTAATAATACCTATAAAAAGCCTACGCACCCTGAACCTCCAGCATCTTACAACGAGCATCTAGCTTAACCCAAGAGTTTTGAATTATTTGTGTCAGTTTTTCTCGAGACAGCTTGTCTGCGCCGTTTCGCGCCAGAAAAACCACATCAATAGGGCTTTGAAACTGCTGTTTTCTAAAAGTTTCACGGGCAATCCGTTTAACCAGATTTCTCTGAACGGCAGTGGGAATATTTTTCTTGGCTATTACCAGACCCAGCCTTGAATGATTTTCTGCAGGCTTGGCTAGTATCAGAAGAGAAGAGTTAGCGACTTTGACCTTATTATTGTCAAACACCTGCTTATAGTCAGAGGCGTTTAAAAGTCGCTGAGTCTTTTTAAAAGGAAAGTTGGGCACAGGGCCCACATCCTTATGCAGCGAGACGCTTGCGACCTTTAGCACGACGACGGTTTAATACAGCACGACCGCCTTTAGTTGCCATACGTGATCTAAAGCCGTGAGTGCGCTTGCGTTTTAAATTACTAGGTTGAAATGTTCTTTTCATGACTAATTAGTCCAAATCTGTTTGTGTACATGTTTCCGAGCCGCGCGATTCTAAAGAAATTATCACTTCATATCAATAAACTTCTGCTATTCATGCAAAAAACATAGGTTATTAACAGTATACGAACAGTTTTCGAGCTAAAAATATAAAAATAAGGGGATAAGTGTATCTCAAAACGGAAAATTTCTGCGTATTTTAAAAACCTGTACAAAACCTTTGGTTAAAAAATAAAAAAGTTCAAACATCCCATCAACTTATACAGGCGTTTTTCAAATGTTATATTTCATTAACAATTCATCCTTAGCTTAAACAGGGCTAACCTATGGGTTTTCCCAGCTTTTATTTGAGCAATAAAACAACATAAATCATTGATATTATTATTATTTTAAACCTTATTAACAAAAAACCTCCCCCTTAATAACAATAATAATAATCTTACATATATATATTTAATAAATAGATATTTATCTAATAAAAAATAAAAGCCGTTAAAAATAATCCAAAGCATCGTATAATAGTCAGCTAATTAGAGGAATAATATTCACGTAACCCTATGCGCTATCCTTCTCAATACGATGTAATAGTTGTTGGCGGCGGCCACGCAGGAACCGAAGCATGCCTTGCAGCGGCGCGTATGGGCTGCAACACCCTATTGCTCACTCACAATATCGAAACACTAGGTCAAATGTCCTGTAATCCAGCCATTGGTGGCCTGGGTAAAAGCCACTTGGTCAAAGAAGTTGATGCATTGGGTGGTGCTATGGCTCAGGCCACTGATTTAGGTGGCATTCAATTTAGAATATTAAATGCTAGAAAAGGCCCTGCAGTTAGAGCCACGCGAGCACAGGCGGATAGAATTCTTTACAAGGCGGCGATTAGAGATATTCTTGAGAACCAACCAAACTTAAGTATTTTTCAGCAAGCGGTCGATGATTTAATTCTTGAGGGCGATAAGGTTGTAGGCGTAAAAACACAGATGGGCTTAAGTTTTTATGGCACTTCAGTGGTAATTACAGCAGGTACATTTTTAGCGGGTAAGGTGCATGTTGGTTTAGAAAATTATGCCGCTGGTCGAGCAGGTGATCCTCCAGCGCAACAGTTGGCTGAACGTTTTAGAGCACTACCCTTCAGAATAGAGCGTCTTAAAACAGGAACTCCACCAAGAATTGACGCACGCAGTGTGGACTTTAGTGGGTTACAGGAACAGTGGGGAGATCAACCCGAACCATTAATGTCTTATTTTGGCAAGCTTGAAGATCATCCTCAACAAACCTGCTGCTGGATAACCTATACCAACGAAAAAACCCACCAAATTATTCGTGGCGGAATGGATCGCTCACCTATGTATACTGGTGTTATTGATGGTGTTGGACCCAGATACTGTCCTTCAATTGAGGATAAGGTAGTTCGTTTCGCTGACAAAGATAAGCATCAAATATTCATTGAGCCAGAAGGACTAACAACCCATGAACTTTACCCAAATGGCATTTCAACTAGTCTGCCCTTTGATGTTCAACTCAACCTGGTGCGATCGATAAAGGGATTTGAAAACGCTCACATTACTCGCCCGGGTTATGCGATTGAATATGATTACTTTAATCCGCAGGATTTAAAATACACCTTAGAAACCAAAACTGTTGAATCCCTATTTTTTGCGGGACAAATTAACGGTACCACAGGTTATGAAGAAGCAGCAGCTCAGGGTTTGCTAGCAGGAGCTAATGCGGCGCGTAAGGCGCAGGGTAAAGAGGGTTGGTGCCCAGGAAGAGATGAAGCCTATACCGGTGTTTTAGTAGACGATCTAATTAGTATGGGAACAGCTGAGCCTTACCGGATGTTTACTAGTCGTGCTGAATATCGACTACTTCTGCGGGAAGATAATGCTGATTTACGCCTTACTGAAAAAGGACGAGAAATTGGCCTAATCACAGAGAGTCATTGGCAAAAATTCTGTGAAAAGCGTGAGGCTATTGAGCTTGAGCGTCAGCGGATAAAGTCTACTTGGGTTCAACCTCAGTCAAAAGAAGCAAAACAAATACAGCCCATACTAGCTAATGAGATAGTTCGTGAGTACTCATTGTACGATTTACTCAAGCGACCCGAGGTAACCCATAAGGATATTTCAGCATTAACACCAGAACTGGAAATTGATTCAATGGTTTCAGAGCAGGTAGAAATTGATGCTAAGTATGCTGGATATATTAGCCGCCAACAGGATGAAATCGATAGATTGCGTCGCCATGAAAATACAGCTATCCCTGAAGCCTTTGATTACTCAAGAGTCAGCGGCCTTTCTAATGAGATTAAGCAGAAACTGGGTGAAGCAAAACCAGAAACACTGGCGCGCGCATCAAGAATTCCAGGTGTTACCCCTGCGGCAATTTCATTATTGTTAATCACACTCAAGAAAAACGCGGCTTAATTCCTTGTCATCTCAACAACAGCGGGATTTAGAAGCGGGTTTACACCAGCTCAATTTAAACTGTTCTTCTCAGCAGTTTGAAAAGCTATTGCAGTATTTAGAGCTTTTGCAGCGATGGAATAAAGCCTTCAACCTGACGGCAATTCGCGACCCATTACAGATGGTAAGACTTCATCTACTGGATAGCCTGGCAATTAACCCCTATGTTCAAGGTTTAAAATCCATCATAGATGTGGGTACAGGCCCGGGCTTACCAGGCATACCTTTGGCTATACTTAATCCAGATATTAATTTCACCTTACTGGACAGTAACGGCAAAAAAACCCGGTTTTTATTTCAGGCAATTAATGAGCTCAAGTTAGATAATGCTAGCGAGGTAAACCATCGGGTCGAAGCTTATAAACCCGACCAGTCATTTGATGCTGTCGTTAGCCGCGCATTTAGTTCTATCTCTGATATGCTTAATCAATGTGATCATTTGGTCTCCGATCAGGGTTGTTTTTTAGCGATGAAAGGAAAAAAACCCGATTCAGAGTTGAGCCAAATGACGAAAGCCTATAAGGTCGTCGAGGTAAATGAGGTAAATGTGCCTCTCATTGATAGCGAAAGACACCTGATAAAAATAATAAAAACAGGTGGCGCGATTTAAAATAGCAAAAGGGAAAGAGTTAACCAGTGGTTCGTATATTATCAATTGCTAATCAAAAAGGCGGCGTCGGAAAGACCACCACAAGCATCAATTTAGCGGCATCGCTTGCAGCCTACAAAAAACGCGTATTACTTGTGGATTTAGATCCCCAGGGTAACACCACTATGGGATCTGGAATTGATAAGCAAACCTGTGAAAGCAGTGTTTATGATGTGCTCACTGAAAAAAAATCCATTGAAGACTGTATTGTCCCCTCTGAAACTGGAAAATATCACCTATTAGCCGCTAATGCAGATTTGGTTGCTGCAGAGGTGGAGTTAATCCAAGAGATTGGCCGCGAAACCAGACTTCGTTTTGCGTTGGAAAGGGTATCTGATCGATACGACTATGTGATCATTGACTGCCCTCCTTCACTAAATATGCTGACGGTTAATGCGCTAGTTGCCAGTGAGGGGGTTCTTATCCCCATGCAATGTGAGTACTACGCACTTGAAGGGCTTTCCGCGCTCAACAATACCATTCGACAGATAGCTAAACTGATTAACCCTAAACTCAAAATTGAGGGTATCCTCAGAACCATGTACGATCCACGAAGTGGGTTAACACAAGCAGTATCTGCCCAGCTAAGAAAGTACTTTGGCGATAAGGTTTACCGAGTGAGTATTCCGAGAAACGTAAGGTTAGCCGAAGCACCCAGTCACGGAAAGCCAGCCATTGCCTATGATAAGAACGCAAAAGGCTCGCTAGCCTACTTAGCATTGGCAGGGGAAATACTGCGCAAACACCAAATTAGCAACGAAAATAAAGGACAGTAATCCATGGCCACAAAAAGACAGAGCTTAGGTAAGGGGTTAGATGCACTGTTGGGAATTGCAGAGGATGTTAATGCAAACCAAGGCATGGGAGCCGATGGCGCGCCTTTGGCTGATGGAAAGTTACAGCAACTTCCCGTTGAGTTGCTCCAGAGAGGACAGTATCAGCCACGCAGAGATTTCAATGCAGACAGCCTGCAAGAGCTCGCTGATTCCATTGCCAGCCAGGGACTGATTCAGCCCATAGTAGTTCGTGCTTTAGATCAGGGTAATTACGAAATTATCGCCGGCGAGCGTCGCTGGCGAGCAGCTCAGTTGGCGGGTATTGATGAAATTCCAGCCATTGTAAGAGAAATTTCCGATCAGGCGACCATTGCAATGGCGTTGATTGAAAATATTCAGCGTGAGGACTTGAACCCTGTGGAGGAAAGTCAGGCGCTTATCCGATTACAGGATGAGTTTAAACTGACTCAGCAACAAGTTGCTGAGGCTGTAGGAAAATCAAGATCAGCGGTCACTAACCTTATGCGCCTAGCTGCACTTCAGCCACTTGTTCAGCAGCAATTAGAGCGCGGCGATATTGAGTTAGGGCATGCCAAGTGCTTATTGGCTCTCGAGGGTGAGTTGCAAACACAGGCAGCAAGAACGGTTGCCAGTGAGGGTTTGACTGTACGACAAACGGAAGTCCTAATTAAAAAATTGCAGTCACCGGCCGTAGAAAAGAAAACTTCAGCTACAGCTAACCAAGATATCCTTAACTTACAGCAACAGCTTTCTGAAACGCTAGGCGCTGCAGTAAAAATTCAACATGGTGCCAAAGGTTCGGGCAAATTAACCATTGGCTACAACAGTGTTGATGAGCTAGATGGAATACTCAATCACATAAAATAGCCGCCATAAAATAAAAATCTGCAAAATACTTCTCAATTCATAGCCAAGTTGAGTTGAATATCAACGACACTAAACCTATAATGCCGACCCGCGCTAGTAACGGTTACCTCTTAAGGCCCGATTCAAGCCGGTAAAGATGGATTGAGAATGCCATGACGACCATTGCAAGGCCTGCAATACTAAGAGCGATAGTTTATCAGCTAGCAGTGTTACTGCTAATTGTAGCTATGTTGAGCTTAGTTGACAGAATCCTCGCAACTTCGGCACTAGCCGGAGGGTTGGTTCAAGTTTCTCCGCAGGCGTGGTTCTCATGGCAAGCCTTTAAATATGCCGGCGCGAGACAGGTGGATTTAGTTGTTAAATCTATGTATCGCGGAGAAGCAGGAAAGGTTGTATTGACGGCAGTATTGTTTGCAATGCTTTTTACCGTCGACAAACAGTGGAATTACCCTGTGTTGTTTACTACCTTTCTATTGATGATCCCGCTTCAGTGGTTTCTTACCAAGAAAGCACTTGAGCACTAAACCAGACAGTTTGTTGAAATACAGAGTAGAGAACTTTAGATGGCCGGCGAAAACCCCGCAAGCACTACTGAATATATTCAGCATCACCTTCAAAATTTAGTTTACGGTAACCACCCTGAAAACGGTTGGGGCTTCGCCCATGGCGCACAAGAAGCTGCCGAGATGGGTTTTATGGCATTCCATGTGGATTCCTTAGCCTGGTCGTTGGGCTTAGGTCTAATCTTTTGCTGGATGTTCCGTTCAGCTGCAAAAAGAGCCACTACCGGTGTTCCCTCAGGCTTCCTAAACTTTATTGAACTAATTGTAGAATTCATTGATGGCTCAGTAAAAGACAGCTTTCATGGCGTCAACAAAATGGTAGCGCCACTGGCCTTAACTATTTTTGTTTGGGTCTTCCTGATGAATCTGATGGACCTTATTCCGGTCGATCTTATTCCATATCTTATGGCTAAGGCCGGCGTAGGCTACCAAAAAATTGTACCCTCGACTGATCCCAATATCACAATGGGTATGGCTTTGGGTGTATTTATCTTAATGCTTTATTACTCAATTAAGATTAAAGGTACAGGCTTTATTAAAGAATTAACCATGCACCCCTTTAATCACTGGGCATTTATTCCGGTGAATCTGTTCATGGAAACAGTTGGGCTGTTGGCAAAACCTTTCTCTCTCGGTCTGCGACTATTCGGTAACATGTACGCTGGCGAGATGATCTTTATTCTAATTGCAATGATGTTTGCGGCAGGCGCTGGTGGCGGAATCGCTGCTGGTGGTATTCATGCGCAAATTTTTGGTGAGCACACCAGCTTCTTATTCTGGTTGGCTGTGTTTGCCTTAGTCTGCGGGGTTTGTTGGTTAAACCTTAAGGGCAAAATATCTACTGGTAAAACAGTACTTATAGC
>ENA-UZWT01002131-UZWT01002131.1-metagenome-genome-assembly--contig:-Day-1-50m-contig-2131_pt1 | contig 45538 bp, 59 predicted proteins | sample MGYA00260338_ERZ794898 | MGnify/ENA metagenome assembly ERZ794898 | reverse complement strand
ATTGTATTTTCTCCATCAACGGTATCTCCTTTAGGCCAATTTTCCTTATCATCCAATATAGAGTAGACAACAAAAGTAAGGTTATGGATATTGTAAATACCAGTATCACGAAGATAATGAATTCTATCATTTCCAAGATTTTCGATAATAGGTGTAAGAACATCGAGTCTGTGGGAATTATTTAAGTTACAATCGTGGTTACCTGTGATTAACACAGTTTCTCTTAACTTTGCACACTCGGTGAGAAACCAACTTATTTCGTGTACAAGTTCTGGTGACATCTCAGTTTTAGCATGAGCAATATCACCTGCAATATAAATGAGGGAATCCTCAATTTTATCTTCTTTAACTCTTTTTAGGAATTTTTTGAATACCAATCTGTATTCTTTGTGTCTTTGTAGATTTCTAATATGTAAATCCGCAAGGTGGTAGACTTTGTTTATAACCATGTATTAAGTATATAATTTGCCCACATTTTGTGAGACTCTTTTGTTGGATGTTTTCTTTCGTGGAATGTAGCATTATTTTTATTTAAATAATCGTACATATTATCCATTTCTTCTTTTAAATATTTTAAGCCAAGTTGTTCTTTATCTCTTCCCCATAAATCGATTTTTGATTTAGGTTCTTTTATATTTTCGTAATGATAGAAAGTATTAAAGAAGTAATAATCAATACCATTTAATTCACATATTGAAATTAAAGATTGAATATGATTGAATGTTCTAATATAAGATGGTATTAATTCGTTTTGATGTAAAATAAATTTATCTTGTTGTTCTGTTGTTTGATTTTCATCAGGACTTCCCCACTTATCATAATCAACCCACAACCTATCTTGTACATATTTCTCACCATCCCACCACTCAAATCGTGTAGGTGAAGTCCAACCTATTAAAACTTTTAGTTCATCTGATTCAGACCATCCATTAGTTTCATCCCATATTTTGTGAGTATTAATCCATTGATGAATATCTCTCATTGCATTTCTAAAAAGATAATCATTTGATACACCAGCAGATGCATTATTACAATCAATTGCTCCTAAGTCATCTGCAACCAATTTAGAATATCTTTCATTTTCTTTATTTTCTAATTCAGCTCCCCATGTTACTGAATCTCCAATAGAATATAATATCATAAACTTTTTAATTTTTGTGAAATAATATCAACAAATTGTGTTTGTTCGGATTCTTTTAATTTAGTGTTTACTTCAGAAAACCCCATATCAGATGCATCCTTATCTGTGGGTTTAATGTTTTTTGTAGTAATTCCTTGATTTTGATATTGAACTGTATATCGTAGTGCTTGTTCTTGTGCATCCTCATCCAATAAAATATTGATACTTTTAACTTCTTTTTTATATATAGTATCGTTTAAAGTTTTTGGTACAAATTTACCAAGTAGTGGGATTGCATTTCTCTTCACAGCCATTGCATCAAATACCCCTTCTACTAAAGTAATTGGTTCGTTCCAATTTATTTGGTTTTCGAACATTATAACATTTTTAGAAACCGGCGGATTCTTATACTTAAACTTTTCCTCATCGAATACAGAACGTGCGATGAAGTAATTGAGTCTATTATTGTTATCATAACTTGGAATAATAATACGATTGGCGTAATGACCAGAGTCACAATAACCAATATTATAACGTTTAATATCCCCTTCGCTAATACCTCGTTTTCTTGCATATTCTTTCACCTTTCCGAACAATGGGTTAATACCCTTTGGTTCTATTAGAAGTGATTGAAACTCACTAGGTAACCTTAACTCTACCTTTTCTTCTTCGGTATTGTTACTATATACAACATAATCATCACCATAAATCTCATATATCTTTTTTAACTTATGAGAATCTACGTGCAATCTTTTTAATAACCTTTGAATACGCTTACCCTTTGCATCACATACCCAACAGTGCCATTGTTGTGTCTGAAGGTTTATCTGTAACTTTTTCTTATGATGATGACAAAAAGGACAATAATGGGCTTGTTCATCGTTTTTCATCGATGTACCTGGTCCTAAAATATCATCTAATATGTTTACAACTTTTTGTTTATCGTGATGTGAAAGCATATTTTACTATTAATCTATGTAAAGATACGAAAAAAATATTAAAAAACCAAATTATTTATAACTTTTTTTTATTATATGATTTTATACACTAATATACGAAATCATTTCCAATTTTCCAAATAATTTAAGAAATTTGTTTCAAGCCATTTTCTTTTATGTTTTTTATTTTTATACAAATTTCTATTAAAATTACATATTTTTTCTATTTTATCATCATCCCATTTAGATAATAACTTTTCTGCTGCATCAGATACTGCTTGCATTCTCTCTGAATCTGATAATGTATCATAGTTTTCATCAATACAAATATTAAATGTTTTAAAACCATAATCATTAATATATTTTAGGGTATTTTTTGTAGATAATACAACAAAAGGAACTCCATATGCTAGACATCTCCATGTTTTTTCTGATATATGTACTACATCTGAAAATCTAGGTTCTGGTTGTCCGTATATACTTTCAACAATTATATTTACCTTTGAATCAAATAACCATTTAATTGGCACACCATCAACCCCAACTGATAGGTTTCTATTATTTGGTTCAGATGGTAATGTTTTTACTATATTATCTCCAAGTTCTCCAAACATATCTGTTCTAAAATCTATATTAAATTTAGTGTAATCACATAGTAAATTAACTAAAGTATATCTTAATTTATATTTTTTAAAAAAATCATTAGACCAAATAGTTTCTAAAAATTTTAATTTATGATATTTTACAGCCCTATTAAGAATCAAAAAATCAGTTTGTGGGAATTCTGTTCTATATTTTATTATATCATCGTTTGGTGGATTTAACGGTTCACCTGCAATAATGTTTGTTTTTTCTATTAGTTTTTTATTTGAATACTCAGGTTTGTTAAAAGAATTAAAAAAGCCAGGATAATGAAGTATATTGAATTTATATTTTCTAAATTCTATTGTTTTGAATTTATCTATTACAGAATTATTTGTTAAAAAAACAATATTATCTGTAAGTAATAAATTTTCTATAAAATAATCAAGTATAACACCATACTCTCCAGTATCAGGCATACCTTCTTGACTACAATCTACAATTATCTTTTTATTGGGATTTTTTAAAAATATATGTTTTATTGGTGCTGTGTTATTTTTGAATTCAATAAATGAAGTTATAAAGAAAGAACCTTCTGGTATTTCATCATCAATCAATTCATCAACAGTAGATAATCCAAGTATATCCATTAGGTCATAGACCAAAGGTGTATAGGATTTTAAACTATAACAAAAAAACTGCATGATTAGTTTATATTATAATGGTTATATACAAATATACGAAAAAAAATTCAATTTTCCAAATCTTTTCGAAAAAACTTTCCAAGAAGATTATCATTTAAAGAACGTTCATCTGCTAACACATCGTGTGCAAATTGTTCCTGTAATTCATAATAGGTAAGGGATTTCTTATTAGAACAAAATCTAAGGATTCTTAGTTCAAGTTGGTCATTAATATCACTTCTCCTATCTTCATTCAAAGCTTTATCATTATTATCAAACCATTCTTTTACTACTTTATTAGAAGAACGATACTCTTTCCAATCTGATTCTTTGGTTACCATTTCGTATTTCTTCATTCTCTTATCAGTAAGAGCAGCAGTTTCTTTTTTACCAAACTTTCGTTTTCTAACTGAAACTACTTGTTTTTTACCAATGTAAAACTCATCTGTTTTACCATTTGTAATTTTATATATAAAACCAAATACACCTTCTGGCATATCTGATAGTTCTGTTATCATTTGTCCATTATATGTCCAACTCATAGTTAAAAATTTTGAAATCATTTTTGTACCTCTCCCGTACCCAATCTTTCATCCACTCTTCTTGATACATATGTTTATAAAAATTATGTTGATTTAAGTGTGGATGTTTATCGTAGATTGAATTACGATTTAAGTGCGGTAGTGATTCTTGTACTCCTATATTTTGAAAAATATGATTTATATCGTTTTCATAGTTTTCGTATCTACCAACAAAGCTCACCTTTTTTTCTGATGAACTTCCGTTATTTGTAAAATAGCTTTGGGGAAAGTAAAGATAATCGTGTTCGAAAATAGAATCAATAAATTTTCTAACACTTGAAAATCCGTTATCTCTACAATAGTGATAATAAGCAGAAGCAAATCTTGTAAATGGGTTTCTAACCATACAAAAAATATAATAATTTTTTATGTTCTCAAATTTGCCTATGTGATTGTGAGATTGTGATACAAATTCAGTACCTTCTTGTTTTTTTAAAACTGAGGTAATTGATGTACCTCCTGTTTTAGGTATATGAATATATCCCCATTCGTTAGAACGGTTTATTAATAAACTCAAATTATATAGTTTATAGTTTTACAGTAGATGAATAAGGTGTTTGGTTTAGTTTACCACCTCTTGCAGCACTAAGTGCTTTCTCATCTTTAGATAACTTTTTTAAATCAAAATCACCTTCTGAGATAGGAGTTTTATCTTTTCCCTTATCAGCTAGTTTTGAAAATTCTGATTTATCGTATAAGTCTTTTATTGAAGCCATAGTTGTTTCTCCTTTTATATAAGTATAAATATGTTATAAATCCATACGAACGATAAAATTTACCGCCATATCTGGATATTTCTTTATTGGTTTGGGTAACTTTGCTACTGCTACCATGTTATTATTATCATCGTACAATCCTATTGTTGATACGAATGTTGTTAAATATGAACCCGTTGGGTCTGTTAATGTGTAGTTGTAATAATCATCCCAAGAGCCAGTTGCAAATTCATTTGTTACCGAACTTGTTACCGAACCATGAAATTCATTTAATCTATCTATTGTTGTTACTTCTCTTATTGACCTTGTTCTAGCATTTCTAAATAATCTACTACCTTCTCGTATTTCACTTTCTGTAAAATTATATGAACCACTTAAAGTTGTGGTTATTGCTGATGGGTTTTGTGAGTAATTAAATTCACAATCTCCTGCTTGACAAAGTACTTCTAATTCATGTATTGTTTTTGTAGAACGAAATTCTAAATCGTAATCAGTAACATCCTCTTCTTGTTCAGCAAGTGTAGTAAACACAATTAAACCATCTGCATAAAATACATTACCTACTTGTACATTCTCTAAACCAGAACCTAAAAAGTTTAATCCTTCTGCTATTGTAATCTGTCCTTGACTACCTGTTTGGAATGTATCAGTAAAAGCATCCATTCTTTGAATAGTTCTATCATCTGTATCACCTTCCCAAGTTAGTTTTACCAATGGATTATTAAAATCAATACCATATGGTTGTTGTGCTCTAACGGTAATTGGTTGAGTATCATTATCTACAAATACAATATCAACTCCTCTTGAAAAATCATTTTGAAACTGATTCATATCCATTCTAGTCCATTGGTATTCGGTAGTTTTAGCTCTTAGAACTCCTTTACCATCATCAGTAACTTCGGAACCAGATGCAACTTGAGGGGATGTTAAACTAATAGAAGAAGGTTTTATTCCCTCCCCATATCTTATTTGGTCTATATCAATTACATAAATTGTTTCTTCTAATCTTCTTTCATTTGAAAAATCATAAAGGTTAGAAATAGGTCCAAACATTTTTACCAAATCATTTTCAATAAAATATTTCTGTCTTATTGATTTGTACATTGGATGTTTATGATATGAATCTATAATAGAACCACTAACCGTTCTTTCAAAAGAAGATGCATCAAATGCACCACTTCCACTATGAAGAGCAGATGTTTTATCATATATCTTCATTACAGGATAATCAGCTTCAGATGCATAAAATTTCTTATATACAGGAAAGCTTCTCTGTTGAACGTTTGATTTGGCTATATTTTTTAACATACTATAATTCCTCTATATAAATATATGGAAACAAAAAACCCCACTCTTGGTGGGGTTTCTTATAGGTTAAGTTCTTTTAGAAATCAAGTTTAACTTTTACAAGTACTTCTTTATCGAATGATTTTTCAATAGGTTGTGAAGTTTTAGCTACTGCTAAAATTTCATTTGCATCATTCATCAATCCAATTGCTGTAATATAAGTTCTTGGATTTGTTTCGAAATCGGATTCTTTAAATGTTCCATCTGAACCTGTTATGAATGTTGGGTTGTTAGAGAAGTTAAATTCTCTGTTCTGTGCTCTTACAAAGTAATGTGATGTAGAAATGTTTTCTACTCTTCTAGCTTGGAAATCAGAACCACTTTCTAACATATTATGTAGTAAGTAAGAATTTTGTCCTTCATAATCAAATCCTTTGTACAACCATGTTCCACCAACAGAACCACTATCGGTTGATGTACCAACTGTTGCTCTAAGAGCAGCTGGGTTAAGTACCATCAATCCTTGGTCTGGATAAAATAATCCAAATCCTTGTCCATTTGCAGTACCACTTGAATAGTTTTCTGCAACTGTTGGGTCATTTTCAGTTCCTAAGTTAAGTGAACCACTTACTATGTTAAATACTCTACCAGCTTTTCCAACTGAATCTGAGAATTTCTTTCCACTATCATCAATAAATGTTTGTGTACCATTTGGTCCAGCGAGTTTAAACTCTATGTTACCAGGGTCCATTGTTTCTTTATATCTTGCTCTTGCAACATTAACTATAAGAATATCTTCTGAATCATGTGTTCCACCTGATGCTGATGTAAATGAAAAGAATTCATCTTCTTCTTCAAGAAGGATAGAACGATATTGTGCATATGTTGCTTTAGATGCTAAAGTTGCATCATCTGAATTTGCAAGTGATACAGAACCACTTCCATATTTGTTACCAAATGCAATTGCATATTGTACAGTTGCAGTTTCATCAGTAGCAGGGTCTGCATTGTACACATTTAGATAATAATTTTTTGTTGCGTTTGTTTGAGTAGATGAAGTAAAAAAGGATGTCATCGAACCAGTATCTCCAGTCCAAAGACCAGAAGTAACTGTATCTATTTTTCCTTGTACGGTATCAAACTCTCCAAATCTTTTATAAACTCCAGTTGATAGGTTACCACCTTGTGCAGCAACTTTATCACCACCAGTCAAATAGTTGTTGATAATTCCGGTTAATTGTTCAGAGGTTAGGTTACCATTATTCTGTGATAGATATGATGCTAAATCAGCTGATAAATTTACTCCTGCTTGTCCTGCTATATTTGCCATTTTATTTTTTCCTTTTTATTAACTTGGTTGTACATAAGTAATGGTTACAGGAATAGTTTGTGAACCACCCGTTTCATTACCATATACAGTAATCGTTGTCTTAATTGTTTGTGTGATACTTGGGTTAGGAATAAATGTAAACGTTTGTCCAACTTCTATTGCCGCTGTTGTTGTGATTTCCTCCCCAAGAGTTAAAGGAACTGTACCACTTCCTGCTGCAACACCACTACCTACAACAGAACCTGCATTCTTGTTAGAAAGTATCATAGTATATCCACTCTGAGTATTTCCTGCTGGAGAAGTTGTTGGTGTTAGAGAAACTTGACCCGAAGTTTGAGTTACTGAAATAGATGGGATACCAAATTCTACTTGTGGAATCTTCTTAGTACCTTTTGGTAAAGTTACCAATTTATATTTCAATACTTGAGTTTCATCTGGAGAAGCTTCTGTGATTGGAATTGCTTTAATTGCTGCATCATAATAAGCACTACCCTTTGGATGTGCTGGTTCATATAATGAGTAATCTATCTCATCATCTCCCAATGCAAATTTTGTTATGTTGATTCCTTGACCATTAGCCATAAGTTCTCTACCCTTTCTTGTAAGGATAGCATCAACTGTGATTTCTGAATTATCTAAATATGCCATAATTTATTCCTCTGTGTTATTCAATATATAAATATAAGTATTTTATAAAATTAACGTATTATTTAACATCTACCTCTAAAATTGGTTCTCCCGCTCCTCTTGATGTATCAGAAACCTTAAGAATATTAGGGTTTGTACAGAAAGTTTCAACGGCTGAACGTCCATCTAATGTTGTGTTTCTATTTTGTAAAGAAGGGAACCTAAATCCTCTTCCACTATATTTTTGACCTAAGTTAGAAGTACCTAACTGTCCTATCAACTTACCACCATTTGAATTTGCTCTTGTAACTGATAATGTATTACCACCAACTGTTGGTCCATTATCACCAATATCAGCAAATACTACTACTTTTCTTGTTTTAGTTACAATCTCATCTTCGTAACCCAATGATGGGTCATTTCTATTAATTAATCTTGGAATTTTAATAGTAAAAGATTCTTCTACTATAAACACTTGTTTGTGTTCTTTTATAAGATTTCCCCTTCCATCTAATTTAGTAATATATGCAAATCCATTTTGTGCGGTTATACCTGCTAATCCATTTGTTAAATTATCAGTATCAATACCTACTTGATTTTGACCACCAAATGCTTCGAACTGTTTTATTAACTTATCAACAACTTTTGAATCTGTAATTCTTCCATCAATTAAATCAACAGTTGATACAAATGTTGGTGATAAATCATCTACTCTTCCAATTAAATCATCAAAGTTTCCTTGGAATGTTGGTTTACTTAATTTAAGTAACGTAGCGTATTGATTCTGTAAACCTGCTAATCTTACTTGTTCTTGTAATTTTAAATCAGCTGGCCATTGGGTTATTGGAATCATTGCTAATTGATATGCTTCTCTAGCATCAATCTCTCCATCTTGAAATTTAGAACCAAACTCTACTGCCTGTGGTTTTGTTCTTTTTACTTTATTTCTTTCAAGTATGTGTGGTTCAATCAATAATCCACTTGATACAATAGCTCTTGCAGGTACAAGGGATTCTAATACCTCAAATAATGATTGGTCAATATATCTTACTAATTGAATATATTCGTATAAGTTTAAACTATATCTTTCAAAATAATAATTTCTTAAAACTCGTAAATCTCTATATTCATCTTGATACTCATCAGCTGGATTACCAATATAATCATCTAATTCAAACTGCCCTAATGATTTTAGAATATCCATATTAACCTCTTTAACAGGTGAAAAGAATAATCCTAATCTATTTGAATCAACAGGAGAAGTATCAAAAGATTTTTTAGTTGAACGTTCTCTATAAGAAAGAGTTAATCCATATTCTATATCCTCATTTAATCCTTGTTGTTCTTCAAATCTAAATTTTTGTGAAACGTTAAATCCACTTGAAGGAACATTTGCAGTTACAGTTCTTTCATATGTTGTATAATGATATGGATAATCTGTAATAGAATCGAATCCACTTGCCGTAGCAAATGGTTCACCATATCCTTCATTTATAGATACGTTTTTAATTGCTGTATCTAAATTTCTATCTTTTGGATACTCAAAATCTAATCTGTATAATAAATCTTCAGTAGATGATGAATGGTGATTACCATCAATCGCATCTGGCATCAAAGTATGATTATCCATTCTTGATTCAGATAATGGAGTTGTCCAATATCTAAATTCATCAACAGAACCAGTCAATGTATCTCCACCAATTCTTAATGTAGTATCTGTTTGCCAAATATGATTTTCAACTTCTAATGAAGCAGAAACTTCACTTCGTATTCTACCTTGAAATGCTTCCTTACCATATACATTGAATGAATTACCACTCTTAGTTACAATAACTTGTGTATATTCATCATTATAGAATGGAAAAGCTGAAGATGTAACTGAGTATGCTGATGTAGTATCTGATACTGTAAGTTTTAATACTGCATTTCTTCCACTTGTATGTTCAACACCCACACTCCATAATGAACTTGATACAAACGTTTGGTCTTGTCTTTTATCTGAGTTTACTCTAATTTCAACTGCATTTGGGTAATCGGATGTTTCCGAGTATTCTTTCCAAGGAACTAATATTGATTGTGAACCACTTATGTTTATTGCTGCGGTTCTATCTTCGAATGAGAATTTAGTTGTACCACCATCTGCACTTCTTGGTCCACCAAATTCCATAATGGTTAACATTGATGAAGGAACTCCATAACAAGTAAGTGCAGCTTTTACTGCTCTACTTGAACCTTTGTGTTTCATCAAGTAAGGTAAGTTATTAAGTAATCTTCTCCATACTTCGTTTTGGATTTGTTTACCAGTCATAGATGATACTGATGTACCGGTTGATGTTTCACCAAATGCATATTCCCATAGAGATTGTGCTTTAGCTGGTATTTTAGCATCCCAACTTAAAGATTTTAACATCTCTGAGAGTAAAGAATCTTTAATACCAATATCATACTTATGCTCTAAATTTTTCTTTTGTGCAATAGATTTTGTATATGAGTAAAGAACATCGAAATGATGGCCCATCATATTAAAGAACATCTTAAACTGTTCAGAATCTTCCGAATCTTGAACATGAAGTGGTAAGTTGTTTACAAGATAATCTTTGTTGTAATAATCATAATTTTGTGCATTAGATATTATACTATTATACCAAGATTTAGAATCAGATGAATCGGATGAAGATATAGAATTACCACCAGCACCAGGATATGTTAATCCATCTATCGATGAACTTGTATATAAGAATGATTCAAATGCATCAAGTTCATCTTTTACCTTTTGAATTGATTCCGAGTTTCTAGTAATTTCATTTTTTAATGTTACCGAACCTGTGTGAAATGAACCTGATTCTAATTTTGTTATTTTATCTTCATAGAATTCTATTAATTTTACTTTATACATAAAATTATCAATTCTTTCTTCTGCAGAAGAATACTTTACAAAATTATTCCAAGCATAGGTATAATCCCCATCAACATATATCGAACCACTAACTTCTCGTGATGAACTCACAAAGTTAATATCAAGCTTTTTCAAATCAAACCCACTACCACTAACATATTCTGTTAAAAGTTTTGTAGATGATGTAGAACCACTTGCTATTAAATCATCATATAATTGGAATCCAATGTTTTCACCACATACATCAGTACCGAAGTTTGGTATTAATTCAATACAATCTTCAACTTCTTCATTTACTATTGTTATCTGTTCAACATAAGGAATTGATTGTATCTTAGAAACCCAAATCTGTTCATTTGGTTGTACTTCTCTTGGAAGAGGTTCGTATAATTTAAATACAAGAGTTTTTTCTTCATGTACTTTTAATCTCTCACCAGTATCTTCCTTAAATTCATATTCTGAGAATGTTTCATAATCAGTATCCCAAGATGCAACTACTTTGTTATTTGCATTACCAAAGTGCATTAAGTGAGTTAAGTATTTAGAAGAATCACTACCCAATACATCAGTATTAAATAAATCACAAATAGATTCTTTAATATCTTTTAAAATTACATCTCTTCTTAATTTAATATTTCCCTTATCAAAGGTAATTTGTATGGTTTCAGTTTTTCCTGCTACTTTAGAATCACCCTCTTCATTGTAAGGAATTAATTTTAAATTAAATACAACTCCATCAGTATCTTCATCTAAACTATTTCCTGCTTTTCTTAATACATCTTTAATATTAAAAGATTGTACACCATCAGCAGGTCTTTTTGAAGCCAATTTCAATGTATCTTTAACCTCATTTATCCAAATATCAACATAATTTGTGTTTATTGAAGTCCAAGATATTTCAAAATCAACATTATATCCTTGATAATCCTTACCAACAATTTGGTTAGGATAATCTATTGTTAAAATATCAGGACCAGGTAAAAGATTTTTTCTAATAGCGGTAAATGGAATAGATACTGTATTACCAGTTCCATCTCTTCTTGATACTGCTTGAAAATATGCTACATATTTACCTTCTCCTTGAAATAAATCTGTACCGGATATTAGAACTGTACCACTTGTATCTAATTTTGTTTTAGAAGTTCCTAAGATAAAATTAACATAATCTGCATTCGTTGAACTAAAATTAAGCTCTATCGTATCATCATCTTCAGTACCTGCTCCAAAGTTTATAGTTGTTCTATTTGCAGATGCCGTTGTTGTTACTGATTTAGGACCAGCTGCAACACTACCAGCTGTTGATGTGGAGTTTATATAATATGTTTCTGTTCTATACCTATAACTCGGTGATGGTTTTGGAGGGTCTGGAATCGCAGTTTTACTTACTACAATTTTTAATCTATAATTTCCAGATGTTAATCCACTCTTACTAAATCCTTTTGTATTTCCAGAAGCTATAAAGGCTCCTGCTGAATTAGCTAACTCATACATATAGCTACAAGTAGAATCTGTACCAGATAAACCTACTGATAAATTTCCTAATGTTGCTTCTGAATCGGATACGTTTGATGTACGGTCTTTTCCACCAACAGATGTTATCCCACTATTTGCAACTTGTATGAGTGCATTTACCGTATCCGGCATCTGTAAATCAACACTTACATTTATTCCCTTTGGAAGTTCTACTTTAATCTCATCTTTTTCAAATGCAAACTTACCCGTATAGTATTTATCTGAATGTGTGATTGTTTTTACAATAGCACCATTTTTACTAACAACAACATTATATATGGGTATGAACCCAATTGAATTAATTGAAGATGGGTTAGCTACAACTGTTTCAACTTTATATGTATCAGTTGAATTACCATATCCACCTGCTTTAGCCGAAAAAGTTTTTCCGGTTAGAAAATCTCTCGTACTCCATTTGGTTTTGCTTCTACCATTATTACTTACAGTAAAGTCTATACCAACAGGATTAGAACCCCATGCTAATGTAATATTTTCGAAATGAACTGGTTCAAGAGTAATGGGTGGGATATCAATTTTAAGAAATCCATCATTATTTAATTTTACATCAGAGAAGTCACCTAATCCCAAATCACCAACAAATGGTAAACCACCATTTGCGTTATTAAAAGAAGTGACACGAGTATCTACCCACATGGAACCATTCCATCGGTAGACTCCATCTAGTTGTCCATTATAAGTACCATCTCTTTTTGGTCTTGCCATTTTTACTTTTCTCTCCTATTATTCTTCTATATAAATATATTTATCTCTCATTCATAAATCCAGCTCTTGATAATACTTCGCTATCACTATTAGGACCATAACCAGAACTTTGTACACTTTTATATTGTTTAATATTTGTTCTTCTTGACATCCCGTTGCAAAGGACTGTAATATAACCACTCTTCTCAGAACCATAATTTGGGTCTATATCAGTAATATTGATAGAGCCTGGACCGTACCCTGAAGTTGGGTGATAAACTATACCACTAACAGCTGGTCCTTGGGTATCATTGATTGACCAATATGCTCCAGCTGCACAAGTTACTGTTATTTTTGCAATACCAAAAGCAGGCCTTCCAGCTGCATTAAATTCTAAGTTAGCTGGACTGGTACTAAAAGCAACAGTAGGTGGTGGTGGAGGTGGAGGAGGTGGTGGATTATTAGTAGCTGCAGCTTGCTTTACAGTAAATGTAGATTTGTAACCTCCTGCAGATGCACGATTTGGTGTTACGGTAATTGTTGCACTTCTATAAGCACCTGTATTTTTTGCTACTGTATATCTAAAGTTACTAGCCGATGAACCGTTGTTACTCGTCAAATTAGGCGTTATCCAACTTGGAAATCCTGATATTGTAAATCCAACTCTAGTCCTACAAGCAGCCATCACTCTACCACCATCGATTAATACACTAAGTGGTTGAGTAAATGTTTTACCTGCAGCTGGACAAGTTCTATTTGTAACAGCTGAGATAGTATATCTAGTACCGTATTTACATAATGAAGAACCACCGGAAGAACCACCTGAAGGTGGTGGAGGTGGTGGATTCCTCGTTACTATTGGTGGAGGTGGTGGTGGAGGTGGTGGAGGTGGTGGATATGTACAATTACCATCTTTACCAAAATTTGTAGCCCTTCTATCATTACAAACCTTTATACTTCTATACTTTGGTACTTTTATATCATATACACATTGTGAAGATATTGTTGCCGCTGCGTTATAGTTTTTAGCCTTAGGGTCTATACATCCTCGTATTTGTGCTGCTTTAGCAGTGGGTCTATCAGAAGAATATTCACTACTACTACGAACTGTTAGTAAGATATCTTTTAGTTTATCTATCGTTTTACTTTGAGATACGCTTTTAGCCGTATTTAATCTGATATCTTGTCTTGGTAATGTATATTCTGCAGCATTTGATGCCATTTCACAAATTTCACCAAATACAGCTGCTATATCAAATTCAACTCCAAATGATTCACCAGTTGGTTGTCCAAAGTTTGATTCAAATGGATTGTAGTATCTATTCATACGATAGTTATCTACAATCTCTTGAAACAATTTTTTTGCTTGTGTAAGATAAACTTCAAAATTTACTAATTTAAATTCTTTTTCTATTAATTTTATATAATCTTGTCCTTCTGATATAGTTCCTTTTTTCATCAACATATTTTTGATTACTTCAGCAACATCAAACTGATTTACAAACTCATCTATAAAAATTAAAACATCAGCCGTAAAAGTACCACAATTTACAAACGTATCGTATCTTGCTTGTAAATCTGAATTAGGAATGTTTGTACCATCTTCCACAACAGGTAATACTCTTACCTCTGTTCTTGATGGAGATATTTCATGAATCCAAGCTTTATCAAATAATCTTGGTTCAGAACCCAATCTCCTATTTAATAAAGTAATTTGTGTTTTGAATACTCCATTAGAATACCCTCCTTCTTTAATAAGTTTTTCGGTATCTATAAAATACTCTTTAGCATTATTAGATTTTTTGTTAAACTTATTTTCAGGAACTTTATCAAAGTATTCTTTTATATTTTCATCAGTATAGTTTATATACCTTACTTTATGACCATTAACAGATTCTTGTGGTAATTGATTATCAGATGCATCGTAGATTACAAACTCAATAATATCACCAACATCAAATCCGAAATAACCACGCTTGATTTCTTTTTCAAAGATTTTTCTATCTTTGTCATCAAGTCGGTATCCCTTCTTTTCTACTACTTGTTTAAATCCTTTTATTGCCATATCTTAATTATTATGTACCATGTAAATCAGCGTGTCCTTGGAATGCTGACCATGGAACTTTTACTGTTGAACCATTTGATTTTAATCTAAATGTATAATAACCTATTCCACCAGCATTGTGGTCACCGGAGGTTCTTTTGTTAATATCCCATGTAGGACCTACTGCAACATTTGGTCCTTGTATTGAATCTTTTACTACACCATCTTTTTCTTGAGCAGCGGGTATTGTATATGATTGTAGTTTCCCTTTGAATGGCCCTACATAATAGTTACCTGGTTGCTGTCGTGTTTCTAAGTTCTTTACACCTTTATTTCCAGTACTTGCTGTATATCCAGTTTTTACTGTTGTTGATGATACAAGTTCAACTATTTCTTGTTGGGTACTTATTGATTTTAATTTAAGTACCATATTATCACCCTTACCACCATTTAAGTGGCTTCTAGACTTTTTATAACCCTTCCATCGTATCATTCCAGTATCACTATCCCAAGCTCCACCTTGTGCAACTTTTGTTGGGTCCTCGGCTGAATCTATGTAGATGGCAACTTTTCCACCATTAAAGATTCTGAATCCATTCTGTATAGTACTCACTTCTCTTTCTAAATTGGCTTTTTCTGCAGCATTCAATTGTTGTTGAGATTGTTTTTCCAAATCTTGAAGTTGGTTGGTTGCAGCTGTTTGGGCATCTTTTGCTGCTTGAGTTTGAACATCTAATATACCTAATTGAGCTTCTACCTGTCCTTGTAGTGATGCAATAATCTGTCTTAATTGAAGGATTTGTTCTCTTAATGTATCTTTCTGTGCAGTTAAACCTTCAACTTGTGCTTGTAATGATACCCTAGCAGTAGCTTCTTTTGTTCCTTTAATGATTGCTTGTGAGAACTTACCTGCTAACTCACCAAAGGAAGATGCTTGTTGTTGTAATTGATTTTCTGCAATTGTTCTTGCTACTTGAGCTGCATCTAACTGAGAAAGTAATGATTGTATCTGACCTTGTAATTGTGCAACTTGTGCTTGTAAATCTCTAATTGTATTATTAGCAGTTGCTAAATCTGCAATCGCTTGATTGTATCTTTCTAATAAATCATCATATACAGGTTTAGGAACTACTGGCGGTGATGGTGGTAATGGTGGTACTATTAACTCATCAATAACAGTATCAACTGCTTTCTTTAATTGTTCTTCTTCGTACTTTGGTTTTTCTATAAAGTTTGTTAACTCACCATCTCTTTCACCTTCAATATGTTCATATGGTTCAGAAGCAGATTGAGAAACTATGGTAGTAGAACCATCAATAAATGTATGAGTTTTAGAAATAGGGTCCTCAGAGATGATTGCTCGTGAACCACTCTGTGCCAATTCTGAAACTCTAAATTTATTATCTAATGCCATTTTATTTCTCTATCGTAAAAGTTAAATCCTTATCATCAAAGTATTCTATAACACCATCTCTATTAGTTTTAATCTGAATATAGTAATCTCTATTATATTCCCAATTTGTTAAATCTAATTTAAAGAAATTACCATTTGAATCACACGAAACTTTTGTGTAATCATCATCAAATGGAATTATAATCTCATCAGTTAATATATCTTTTACCTGATAATAAGTAGTTGATGGTAAAAAATATAAATCTGTATATGAGTATTCATTGGTATATGTTTTAAGAGGATATTTTTCTCTTCCGAAAACTCTGATTGTAGGTTTACTTCCACGCTTGTATCTAGTCTTTAATCTTTTAAATGTTACATGAATATCATCAGCGGTAAGTTCTGTTAAAGAGCCAGTAGAGAATGAAGAATCATCCCAACCAATTCTTAGTTTAGGTTGGTATATTGTATTTGTTTCTTTTGAGAAGAATTTTAATTGGCCATAATCATTAGTATCATTTTCTAATGATGTATCGTGTTTTAAAATAAATCCTTCATTTGGTAGAGTTCCACCAATCCATTCATCCATAGTTGTTTTAACATCCATTTCTATATCAGATGATTCGTATGAAAATGATTGTGTTGAAAATGAACCAGTGAACCAAGTTCCTCCTTTACCATTAAATGAACCAGTTGTATCAGAAGAATGCTCTTCAAGTGATAACCAATCTTGTCCTGTGTTTACAGAATTCCAAGATACACCATCAGTTGTAATATCATCGAAACGAGTACCAATACCCATCTCCCATGATTGTGTTACTGCATAAGCATATATTGTATAATCAATTGGAATTTCAGATGATTCACATTCTTTAAGAATCATATCTGCCGAACTCATTGTTACTTCACCACTTGCAATAGATTGTGAAAGTGGAGTTGTTTCAAACTTAATTACAGAATGTGCAATATCTTTTAAACTTCCATAATAAGTTTTAGAAACTTCTAAGATTTCATCTAAACCAGTATTCTGACTGGGTTGTTGTAAGTAGATACTTGCATCTTTAGATGCGGTTACGAATTGATACATTATATAACCCTCCCCTTGATATCCTTACCAGGATATTTTAATTCAAATACTGAAGGGTCTAATGATGGAAAAACCATTTTGCCTTTAGTTGCAGTTTCGATATTATACTTGTGCTTAGAGTAAGTTCCACCACATTTGTTTTCAATTATACATTTAGGAACAGATTGTACTCCTTCTACTGATGCGATTATTAATTCCAATTCTGAAATATTAATTGGTTTATTAAATGTCCAATTATCAATATTAAAATAATTTTCTATTTCAGTAATACATTGTAACATTACTTCTCTTTTATTATAAGAGTTAAATACTCTTATTTCAAAATCAACAGCAACATTTATTACAAAACCATCTAATAAATTTACACCATCGGTTAACATCCTATATTCTGATAGATATGTTTTTAAGTTTTCTTTAACTGCTCTGTTTAAAGATGTTAATTTTTTATTTGTATTATATCCAAGTACATATAGATTTATAGCAAATGGATTATTCTTTTCATTTACAGTTCCTTTTTTATTAGTTAAAAAAGTTTGTAATTGTGTTTTTAACTCAGTCTCGGTAAGTTCTTTTTCTTGTAAATCTAAAACTAATCCTGCAAACTCATCTAAAGAATCAGGTGAAGATAATATTGATGATGGTGAGTTGTTATCCAATTCTCCATCAGGAGCAGTATATGCTTTTGCAACTCCACCAAACTTAGGAGGAAGTGCCAATGCTCTAACTTGATAATCTTTTCGTGTTACTGCTCTGTTTTGTGAACCAAAGTGTGCAAGAGCATTTTCTCTAATCTCATCAATTGTTTCTGTACCTCTACCACCACTAGCTGGTATTTCATTATCAACTGCAACTGAATTTTTACAGAATCTATATAACGTTAATTCATCATCATCAAATAAAGATAAATCTTCATCGAATTCAATTGCATCTATCTTAGTTAAATCGTTTGTAGGTACATTTGCCTCAACACCACCACCTGTAAAATATCGTATAGTGAGTGTTGTGTTAGCAGGAGCCTGTCCATATGATTTTGATTTTAAAAAGTTAGCAGGGTCAAATGATGCTCCCAATCTATCAATTGAGTTGTTTAATCCCAATCCCACATTTTTAAAGTTTGGTAAGAAAGTTTCATCTGAAGATGCTGAATTACCTCCCCCAAATACAAGAGATGTTGAATTATCTTCGTTTACCTGTCTTACAAATCTTCTTGATGTTTTAGTTACTTGTAAAATCTGTGATACTGAATCTTTAAATTGTGCTAAATCTTTATCATTCTGGTCTGTGTTTGCGTAATCAGTATAAACAAGTTCTTGTGCAAGATAAGGAACTTCATACCATTTGTTTCCATTTGAATCCCTCACATCATAAATTTGAATTATATTAGTATCAGCAATATTAACTTTAGAAAATTGCTGTGGTGAATCAAATGAAACGTTTAATGTATTTAATTCAGCTGAAATAGCGTTTACATATTTTCTTATTAAATAAAATGTTGGTTCACCGAATTCATTTCTTTCGTACACAGATACTTCTCTCTCATTCAAGTCATTAAAATCTACAAGTTCAGTAGTTCTAAAAGTAAGACCGGTTGATGAAGAGGTAATATTCATTCCTTCTTTAATTCTAATAAGATATCCTGCATCTAAATCAAATCTATTATCACCATCATATAAATTACCACTAGCTTTTCTTTTACTTGGTACAAGTTGGTAAACTGATATAGTTGTTAATCCTGCAGATGTTACTTTTGGTTTATATCCTAAAAAGTTTGCAAGAGCAACAACATTACTTCTATCTTCTGCAGAATGAATCATTGATTCTTTCAAAGTATCATCAATGTAATATCCAAGAACATCTCCTAAGTAAGATGCCATTTCTATGAACATCATACCTGGTGATGATTCATTAAAATCAGAATACGTTTGTGGGAAGTATGTTTTTGAAAACTCTATTAAATTATCTCTAAATTGACCAAAGTCTTTATTTAGATATTTAATATCTCTTCCCTTGTTTTTTATATTACCAGTATTAAGTGCCATAATTTATTATCCCTGCAAAGTAAATGTTACATTATCGGTTTCGATATTATCACCAACTGAAAATTTTATATTCATTCCAACTTGATTTCTATCTTTCATTTCATCTGTTAATTCAACATTTATTTCATCTATATTAATGTAAGGTAACCAAAAGTTTACACTATCGGTTATCGTATCAACTAATCTATTTTCAAAATCATCACCCATTTGTTCAAATAGTAAATCGTGTAATCCTGTACCAAATTCTGGTTGCATTACTCGTTCTCCTTTTGCTGTAAGAAGAAGATTTCTTAAATTAGATTTTGCAGCTTCATATGATGTATAGGTTGGTTTAAATAAAGTACCACCATTTGTAGGAAACTGAAATCCATAGGCATGACTATCAAACTCTGATTCAGTATCTTTTACAATCTTTTTACCTATAACATATGCCACTACTTACTCCTTATCTTTTAAACTTTTTAACTAAAGCAGAGTTATCTCTGTTTAGGATTCTATCTAAACCGGCTAATCCTGTATTAACTCCTAAACCACCTCTATTAGTTCCACTAACATTTGGTATATCTCCATATCCCATCTGAGCTGCCATTGAATGTTGCAGATTCGGTGGTACACCTCCTCCCATTGCAACATTGGTTGAATCAAAACTTAATGTTTTATCCATACTTTCTTGAATTGATTCTTGTTGTGGTAATGTATCTAATACAGATTTACCACTACCACCGGGCGTTCCACTTCTCTGTTCTTTAGAAAATGGTGTTGTATTGTTAAGAACTTCATTAATCGCTTCATTTTTACTTAGTTGGCGCTTTGGTTCTTCAATTCTTTCTTTTTGTAATACTTGTTCAGCCATTTTAAAAGGGTCTACTTCTTCACTAACTACCTTTTTTGTTGTAGTTTTTTTCAAAGTTTTCATTTTACTTTTTACTGCTTCATCAAGTATTGCTGGAAATTGAGTTTTAAGAAACTTCTCATGTTTCTTAGATACCTCAACCTCCACTAATGCCTTTATTACCTTAATAAGTTTTTTATTATCCATTTTTGAAAAATTCTTTTATCTTAATATAAATATATCTTTGTTGGTTTTATAGATTTTAATCACAATCTACACAACACTTTCTTCTTTCTTCCTCAAGTTCTTGTCTAATTTGAGCTAATGATTTAGAAGCAGGTCTATTTTCTTTGTTAGTATCTATCAATTCAGCTACTAATAATTCTGCTTCTGTAAAGAATCGTTTTCTACCTAACTTATCCTTTTTTGTTTCTGTTTCAAGTATAGCATCTAAGTTAGAATCCAATGTTCCACCTCCACCCGATAATTTGGCTCTAAGTTCGTTATCTATATCTTCAGATTCTTCTCCTTGTTGACCTGGATTAAATGGTACATTATTACCACCAAAGGTTGAACCATCTAAATTTCCAAAGTTTCCATCAGTTCCGAAATCTGCAGCAGATTGTCCATTTGGTGCATTTCCACCACTCAATTTTAAAGATGGAAATGGTATGTTTGGGATAGAGTACCCAACCCATTGTACAACACCAGGACCTGGTATTGGTGCAGGTGCAGAAGGATACATAGAGGTTGTCATATACATTCCTTTTAAACTTAGAAGATGTATTTGCATAAACAGAACCATCATATCTAAAAATGTTAAACAAGAATCTGTTGGAATTTCAAATGGAACATTTGGCCAAGTGCCTGGTGATGTTACCATTGCTGAATTTGCTATTATATTTTGTACTGAACCAGGTGCGGGTATTAATGGAGTAGGGAAGGGGAGTAATGTTGCTCCAGTCCAATATCCTTTTACTGCGTTACCAACATCTTTTAAAAAAGCATGTTTACCAGGAGTTCCTTTTGTAAGTGCCGTTGTATGTGCTACAATCATCATAGTAGTAAATAGTGGTATGTTACCGGCAGCAACTGGATTTTTATTTATTAACTCACCACCTCTTCGCATACACATATCGTACTCCATAGCCAACTTAGCTGCATATTGAGGGAATGCAACAACTCCAAGAGGATTGTTCTGATATAGTAACATATTTACTTTGAACAATTTCCAAGACATAATTTACTCCGTAAAGTTTAGTGTAGATTTTATTTGGTCTAACTTCGCTCTAATTTGTTCGAACTCAGGTAAGTTTAAAGGTCCTTTAGCAGTAGGTCCTGCTGGAGTTGCATAAATCTGATTTGAAACTGCAGTAATCATTGCATCTAATATATCTACTAAAGTTTGTCCTCTTGCTAATGGTTCTTTTTGACCAGAACCACCACTATTACCATTATCTTCAGTATTTAATCTTATTTGACCAGTACCAGTTGATACTATAAAATTACTATTGTTTCTGTTAGTTGTTATTACAACATCATCACCAAAATCTAATTCGGCACCTTTGTTTCCATTATCAATTGTAAATTTACCATCAGATATAAATCCATAATCTCCTTTTGAAAAGAAAATCATTTCGTTTGCTTTTGATGAAAGGATAATTCTTTCTGAATTAATTAGTATTTGGTCTTGTCCTACATATTCTTCAGGCAATTCAAACTTTATGGGAGTAGTTTCAAAGTTAGAAGAACCACCATCATCTATAAGACCTGGTTGGAATGGTATCTTATAATCTTGAGATGTAAGTGCAATAATAGAACCATCTTTGTTTACATCTTCTTCTGTGATATCACCACTTTTTAAGTTACTAAGAGATTCATCGTTTTGTCTGTTTCTAATTATTGTAGTTGGAGAAAATGTAGATTCTGAATTATTATATCCACTAAATCTTATAGATTGTCCAAATCTTGATTGAAGTATAGAATCACCTTCATATAATTTTAATTTGTTAACTTGTTGTTCTTCAAAGTATTCACCATACTTTGTATTTCTATCATCAGATGTAGATGAATTAGATGTACTTGTTTGAGAAACTGTTGAATAATCACCTCCACCCTTTTTCTTTTCAGTTTCTCTGTAAATTGATTTATTTTTATCAACTGAAGCATTTCCACTATTAATATTAAGAGATGATATTCTTCTATAATATCTTATTGAACCAATTTTGTAAAGTTCAACTGTTTCTCCAATGATTGGTATTTCTAAAAGTGAATTATTTAAAGGTTGATATGTGAATAAGGAATCTTCTGAAGTTGTTTTATCTTTTAGAGGTCTTACAACTACACTACCAACAATACCAACTTCCTTCTCCGTATAGAGTTCTTTAGTAGATTCTTCTTTTGATTGTATTCTAGGATGTGCATCATCTAATATTACATCAACTATAATTCCTGTTTCAGGATTTGAACGAATAGCTATTTTATTAGTTTGTGCAGATTTATATGATTGTTGTAATCTTTTACTCATCTTTATCTACTCTTTGTTTGAGCTCTTCTATTTCATTGGTAAGTTCATCAACTTTTTGTTCTTGGTCATCAACAACTTCCTTTGCGGTTTCTTCTAACTGAGAAAGTAATTGTTCTTTTTCATCATCAGAAAGAAAACCAGTATCACCTTCGGCTTTATGTTGGGCACCAATGATTCGTTGAGCAATTGCTGCCATCTTGATTAGTGAATCATCGTTCTTAACTGATGTATCTACTAAATCTTTTATGATTGGTCCAATTACTGCCATATCCCCCGCATGTCTAATTACCTTTTTCATTTCAGCAATTAGTTCAGAGATTCTTTGTTTCTTGTTTTGTTGATTATCATAGATATCTTTAAACAATCCACTAAGGTTCTTACCAGGAAATAATTCAAAGTCTGTACTCATTATTATACCATATTAGTTCTATATAAATATACTAAATAAAAAAACCTCACTTTTTAGGGTGAGGTCTTTAATCAATTGATTTCAATTAATCCTTATTTCTTTTTAAGGATGTGGTATAGAATAAAGGCACCTACTAATCCAAGTAAACCCTCACTACTCAATCCGCCCAAAATACCCATAATGTTTTCCACTACTGAGTTTTCTGGCCAGAAGGGTATCTGCATTCCTTTGAATAATACTTCAAGTACTACTCCAAGAGCGATGATACTTATACCGATTTCTGTTAATGATTTAGCCCAATCGCCAATCTTATTTAGAAATTCCATATAGTTCTCCTTTGCTTTAATTAAGAAAATAACTTTTCCATATTACAAAACGTAGGACTGTCCGAGGAATAACTATAAGAATATGATAATAAAAGTATCCAATATATATGGAATCGTTAATTAGAGGTACTCTTTGAGAAAATATATATAAAAAAACCCACCGAGTGGTGGGTTCTTGTTTAGTTTATTACTAAGTTTTTCTTTTGATTGGAATCCAATTGAGCTACAATTTTTCTAGCTCTAATCTCTTCATGGTAATATTTTCTATCACCATTTGGTTGAACCCAAATCAATTGATTGTTTTCATACTCTGCAGTTGCAAAGTCATTTTTCCACAAACCATGTCTTAACCATTCTCCATCATTCATAATGAAGTAACCAGTTTGTCCATCTTGTTTGTACTTTTTAATTTCTCCCTCAGTTTGGGAGTACATTGTGGTGGTCATAAATAGCGATAAGAAAAAAATTAACACTAACTGTACCACCTTTACATAAAATAGTTTTTGTGTTTTCATAAGCATCTTCCTCTTTATTATAAATATTCCAATGTTAAGAAAACGTTATGTAAGTGTTAAATTAGAGTATTTTTTTCTTGATAATGTAGTTGTGAATTATGAGAGTATCCATTTCACAATTTAGAAAAGTTTCTATTGCTGATTTGGGGTCTAATACCATGGTTTGGTCTTTTAGATTGAATGAAGTATTCAAAACGAGAGGATATCCATTATCAACTGCTAATTGAGTTAACAACTTGTACATTCTGTTATGTTGCTTATGTGTGAGTGATTGTATTCTAGCTGAACCATCCACATGAGTAATCGCTGGAAGTTTATCTCTATACTCTTCTTTTACTTTAACTACTTGGTTCATATAAGGAACATTCTTCTTATATTCAAAGTATTTATTTTGCTCTTCCCACTTTACAATAGGTGCAAAAGGTCTAAATCCTTCTCTTTTTTTAATTACACGATTCATTCGTGCTTTCATCTGAGGGTCACATGGATTTCCTAATATAGAACGATTCCCAAGTGCACGAGAACCAAATTCCATTCTACCTTCAAACCAACCTACTACGTTTCCTTCTGTAATTTCTTTTGAGATAATTGGTATTATTTCAGAATGATTTTTCTTTTCATACCAAATATCAATATCCATCTCTTCCAAAGCAGATTCAACATCTTCATTCGTATAATGAGGACCGAGGTAGGGGATTGTATTATCTACTTGTTGATTACCCCCTTGTTCAAAGTAAACATGAAGTGCGGCACCAATAGCAGAACCAGCATCAGATGGAGCTGGTGGAATCCAAACATTCTTAAAGTTTGATTTTTCTAATATCTTCCCATTAGCAGTTCCATTGTATGCACATCCACCACTTAAACATAAATTGTTAGATGAACGAATTGCAAACAACCTATCTACTAATCTAAAGAATAGAAATTCATATTCGTGTTGTAGTGTTGCTGCTAAATCTTTATGAGGTTGATTCAGATTATCTTCAGGTAATCTATTTGGTATTCCCAAGAGTTGTCCTAACTTCTCATTAAACATATGAGTATCTGACCAATCAAATGTAAAATATTCCATGTTCAGTTCGAATCCACCATCATCTGTAATGGTGTATAGTTTCCTAAACTTATTAAGAAACTTCTTTGAATCACCATATGGTGCTAAACCCATAACTTTGTACTCACCTTCGTTTGGTTTAAAACCTAAGAAAGCAGTAAAGGCTGAATATAACATTCCTAAAGAATGTGGGAATTTAATTTGTTGTATCTTTGAAAGTTTATTTCCCTCACCATACCAAAGGGTCGTTGTTTCCCATTCTCCAACACCATCTACTGAAAGAATAGATGCTCTATCATATGGTGATGTGTAAAAAGAATATGCTGCGTGAGATAAATGGTGTTCTGAATAATATAAACTAATATTCCTATTCGTTATACCATATATTTGGCTTTCAAAAGTTTCAGATTTTATTTTATTTCTTCTGAGTATTTTTTTTCGATTAAAAAATTGAGTTAGGGGTCCTCTTTTTAAAGATTTTTCAATTCTATCTAATTTATATTTTGGATTATCGTAAAAAGCAACTGATTGTATATCTTCACCTTCTATATTAAATTCTTTGTACAACCACTTTATAGTATTGATAGGAAATGATGAATCATGTTTTATGCCAGTAAATCTTTCTTCTTCACAAGCTCCTAAAACTTTACCATTTTTTATTAGTGCTGCTGCACTATCGTGATAACCACATGATATTCCTAATATATAACCTTTCATTTTTTTCTACAAGTATTCGTTATCTATGTATGGATTTTCTCCCTCATCCTCTTGAGTGGGTTTTTGCCAAAATGGTTTTCTATTTGGTTCCATAAACTCACCATGTTCAAGATATTCATTTAACATTTTTTTCTGATGTTGTTTCATTACATTTACAACTTTAGTAATGTAGTGAGTTTTACAATCAGTCATTTCTCTTATAAGTAGATATAAATGCTTTTTGTTAAAGTTTTCGATGTGTTCACTTCTTCTGAATAATTCTAATACCGCATCTGCTATTTGTAAATCTCGTTTCTTTGTAAATACTGTATTTAAGTTACTATCCCAATAACGTAACATGATATTTTTAAATTCTTTAAATTCTTTATTCTCTTCCGTTTCATAAAAATCATCTTCGGGATTCCAAGTTGGTGGCATAGATGATAATAAAGCATTTTGTTTCCATCTTTTATAATTACCATTGTTCTTTAAAATCAAATGATTCTTTGCTATAATAGTAAAGTAAGAAAATGCTCTACCTTTACCTTCCTTAAACATATGTATCTTTTCTACCATCGTAGAAACTACTTCTGTTTGAATATCTTTTTTAGATACATCGAAGTAGGTAAACTTAAATGTATTAATTACATTCTCAGCTAGTTTTTCAAAAGGAAACTTGATTCTTGTTTCATAAATTTTAGACCTTTCCTCCGGGTCTGTTGAATTATTATATTCTACAATTGCTTCTTGAGCCGGTGTACCGAAATATATCTTTGATTTTTTTCTTCTTGGTCTTGGCATATTATATCGTATTATTTAAATCTTCTATTATTTTTTTTATCTCATTGAAACTCACACCAACTTCATCATCCTTTTCAAAAACTTGTTTGTTATCAAGTTTTCTCATATTATCTAAAGATGCCTGAACTGAGTTTTTTACAGAATTATTGGTTTCAACTAATCTATCCTCCAATTGTTCGTTTTGTTTTAATAGGTTTCTAACTCCTATTAGTAGTATAATATTTATTACTACTGAAATACCCACAATAATATTGTAGGTAGTAAATATTTCTATCATATTAATCTAAATTTAATTTGTATCCGCTAAATTGGGTAAGGTACGAAGTCATTTTTGTACCATTACCATCTTTGAATTCCACACCTTTTCTAAAGAATTTTTTAACATTACCAGGTCCAGCCAAGTGTGCTGCGGCAAGAATACCACTTTCGGTAATTACTTTGCCATGTATCTCTTTACCATCCCAATACTCGATATACGTTTGTAAAATCTTTTTATTGTGATGTAATAAGTCCAACATTGCTTTTTCTTGTAAGTAAGGTGAATTTAAAAACTCTTTTCGTGAAACATCATATCCCAACGCTTTTAGAGTTCTTTTACCAAATTGGTATTTTCCCATATATCCCCAACCATTTACTACATCGTATCTGTTAGAGGATTCTCGGTGTCCAATTGCATCTAAAAACATATTTGTTTGGTCGATTATAATTGGTGTAGCTATTATTTCAACAGGTACTAAAACTACTTCACCTTTTGGTATTACGATTACAGTTTCTGCTGTCATTCGTAAATAAAGATTTGTAAAACTCATTAACGTTAGTGCCGCAAGCATTACAAATAGTGTTCTTTTAAATTTTATCATAGTTTCTCCTTTTAGGAATCAACTTATATAAAGATACGAAAAATATCTTTAATATCCAAATATTTTACGAAGTTTTTTATGCTTCTCCAATTGGACCAAAGTACATTCCTTCAATTAGACCCTCATCAAATTCTTTATTAAACTCTTCATCAAATGATATTTTGATTGGTTCTGATTTGAGTTTATTCCTTAATTCACTTAACTCATCTTTACGAGCTTTTAGATTATCAAAGATTAGTTCTTCTAATTCATCATGTGTAACAACTTCTTTTTCTACCAACAGTTCACAGAGGGTTTCTATCACTGCTGATTGGGTGAATAATCGGTCATTTAAATTTTTAATCAACTCTTTTGATGTTAAGTTCATCTAATAACTCCTTTAATGTATTTACATCTTCTTCACCGTATATCAAATCTCCAAATCCTTTTTGAATAGATTTTTCTTGATATCCCATTGCGGATGCCATTCTTACACACATAACTTTAAACTCATTGATATCCATATCATCTGGTACTGTGAGTTCTATTTCTTTTGCTTCTCGTATTTCATTTACGAGTTCATCGGTATATCTAAATATTAATTTTCCCATCTTTACGAATTTTTTAAAGGATTTCGGCTCCTTGAGAAAGTAAAGGTTGTGCTTTTTTATACTTCATAAACTCAGTATTTCCATCAGCAAGTTTAACCATTACTTTATCATTTCTACCGTATTTTTTATTATTTACTATTGTTGTAGTGTATCTTCTTATTGAATCAGTTATAAGAACTCCATTAAGGTGGTCTATCTCGTGTTGAGCACAAACACACTCTAATAACCCTTCATCAGAAAAGAATTCGTTAGAATCCTTATATGGTTCTTTCTGGTCTGGTGAAAATATTACTGTACCTAAATTATCACACTCAACTGTAAATGATTTACTTCTAACTGTCTTAACTGGCTTTCTCATAGATTTCTCTAATGATAAACATTGTTCTACATAAGCAACTGTATCCTTAGATACTTCAGTTACTTTTGGATTAATTAAAACCAAAGGTTCTTTTACATTAATTACACAGGCACGAACATCCAAACCTATTTGATTTGCTGATAATCCTATACCACCATGTCTTTTTAATTCAGTTAGAAGAGTTGTTGATACTTTATCAATCTCTTCTTGAGTCATTGGTTTTGGTTCCAATGGTTTTCTCAATTTATTTGGGTTCTTAATTAATCTCATTAAATATATTTAATTGGTTCGTAACTTTTTTTCTAGCTGAGATATTTTCACCCCAACCTCTAACATAAACAGTTCTACCACCATCGGGTGATTCGAAGATTTTAGCATCTTTCATTTTCTCGTTTAATGTATCTATACCTTTTCTTCCTTCATAATATAGTTCTCTTACTTTACTTCCAAGTTCCATATCGTTTGGGTAATCCTTTACTAATTGTTCTATATTCATTATTCTGCTATGTTTAAATATTTTTCTAATAACCAAGATGATGATTGTACCTTTTCACCCAATCCCCATACTGAAGAAATTCCATATGAATCACAGGTATCATTTTCTGGTGTTGTGGTTTCTGTTCTATCTCCACCATTACCAAATGCCATTACACCTTTTGGTAATTCACCATTTTTTCTGATGTATCTTTCTCTTGCTGCATCAATAAAATCAATTGCGGTTTTATCATTATGGTCTTTTGGATTCATTATATAAACCCAATCAACTGCTTTTAGATTACTCATAATGAAAGCTCTTTCTTGTTCTTTCATAAATGATTTACCTTTTTTTTGAAATAACCACTTATCATTATTTAATCCAATCCAAACTTCATCAGCAAGTTCTTTGGCATTATTAATACATTCTATATGTCCTTTATGAACCGGGTCAAATCCACCACTAATTAAAATTACTTTATACTTTTTCATTATATTATACTTTTGTTATACAAAGATACGAAAACTTTTTTACATATCCAAATTTATTTCCAATTAAATCCTGCACCCATATGTCCCCACTTAGCAGTTTCTGCAAATATAGGTGATTTTAATCCTAATGTTTTTATTATTGATTGTGGTCTTAAATCATATGCGTTTATGATACTTTGTTTTCCATCAACAATTACAGTTGCCTCTAATGGTTTATCATAACCAATTGCATATGCTAATCTAACTAACACTTCTTGATTGTTAGGATTATTTAAAAGATAATCTACTGCTATGTTTCTTGCCATGTATGCTGCACTTCTATCAACCTTGGTAGAATCCTTTCCACTAAATGCTCCACCACCAAGTGGAACTCTCGGTCCGTAATTATCTACTGCTAGTTTTCTACCAGTTACTCCTGCATCAGCAGTAAACCCACCAATGTTCCAATCTCCTGCAGGATTACAATGTAAATCTTTTATTTTATATTCTCCTGCTGCAAAGAAGTTTCTACACAAATCTTCTAAAATATTTTTCGGAGTTTTACAAAACGATGCAACAACAATAACTTTTTTGTTTGGTAAAATAGTTATTTGAGTTTTTCCATCATGAGGATGATACTTGAAAATCATTTTATTCAATTCTCTTGCCAAGTTATATTCTTCAGGTAACCAATTTGAGTTTTCTCTACAAGCATAACCAATCATAATTCCTTGGTCACCTGCTCCACCAGTATCAACCCCCTGAGCAATTTCTGGTGATTGTATATTGATATTAGTTATAACTTTTAGTGAATCATCAGTTGTAATATCCTTTACTACTGATTCTATTTGTTCATCTGTAATTTTATATTCTGATGTAACCTCACCTGTCACATACACTAACCCATTGCCTCCACAAGTTTCTATTGCTACTCGTGAGTTTGGGTCGTGTGTTAAGTGAATATCTAATAGTGTGTCTGAAATTCTATCACACATTTTATCTGGATGCATCGGAGATACACATTCTGCGGTTCTTATCATTTTTCTAATTTTTGTTGTAACTTTTGAATTTCTTTTTTAATCTCGGTTGTCTGAGGTTCTATTTTTTTTAATTTTAAAATCTTGTTTACTATTTTGTTAACTTCTAAATTATCCATTTTTCAACTCGTTTTTTAAATCTTTATATTTTTTATTCCACTTTGAAATTTCTTTTTTATAACCATCTTTAATCAAATCTTGTTTTTCAAGTTGTTGTTTAAGTTCTTTATTTTCGTTTTCAAGAGTTTGTATCTTTAACTCGTATAATTTTATACTATCCATATTAATTACTTAAAGGTGCTTTAATTGTTGGGTGTGATTTATAATCTTCTATTTCATAATCCCATTCTCCATGTAAGATATCTACGTTAGATAATTTTATTGTTGGTAATTTAAACGAACCACGCTGTACTTGTTCTTTGGCTTGTTCTAAATGATTCTTATATAAATGAGTATCACCTAAGTTACCAATCAGTTCACCTGCTTCTAAACCAGTTTCCTCACATAATAAAAGTAATAGAGTACCATAGGATGCGATATTAAATGGTAACCCTAAGAATGTATCTACTGAACGTTGATTCCACATTAGAGATAACTTACCATCGTTTACATAACATTGGAATCCATAATGACAAGGAGGAAGAACTACATCTTCTAACTCACCAACGTTCCATGCAGATAACATCAATCTTCTACTATCAGGATTCTCTTTTATATTTTTAATCAATTCTTTTATTTGGTCTTTACCACCCCAATCTCTCCATTGTTTACCATAGATTGGTCCAAGTTCTCCATATACTTTAGCAAATGAATAATTGGTTTTTATTTTTTCAATAAATTCTTTCTGAGTAAGTTCATCTTTATGTGGATATGCTTTGTAAGCATCACCATCCCAAATACGGCAATTATTATCAACTAAGTATTTGATGTTAGTATCTCCTTTTAGAAACCACTTTAATTCAGTCATCATAGTTTTAACTGCCATCTTCTTTGTAGTTAGTAAAGGAAACCCTTCACTCATATCATGTCTGATTTGTTTACCGAATACAGATATAGTACCTGTACCAGTTCTATCTTCTTTTTCTTCTCCATCTAACAAGATATCTTGTAATATCGATTGATATTTGTAATCTAATGTATTCATCATTTAATATTTCCTAATCGTTCTATTTCTTCTTTAACTTTCATATTCCATGGTCCCCAAGTAATATTATCTATCATCCACTTTCTATAATAAGGTGGAACTGATGCTACTGGTTTTCCTTTATATTTTCCAAAAGTCATATAAACCTTTTCTATATCACCATCTTCGTTTTTCTTTTCTGCAAGATTTACTCCACCTTCTAAGTGAATTCCTATTTCGTGCATTGGTATACCTGTGATTTGTTTCTTACCTTCTCCAAACAATTCCCATTCTTCATTACCTGTATCTTTATAGTATAGTTCTTCTACTTTACCAAACTTTTCTACTGAACCTACGAAATCTACAATTAAACAATTTTCTTTATCATCATGAATACGAGTTCCTCTTCCAACAAACTGATACCACCAAGATATGGATGCGGTTGGTCTACCTGTAATCAAACAATCCAATTCAGGATAATCAAATCCAACTGTTAGTACATTAACTTGTACAATAACTCTGATTTTTTGGGAACGAAATTCTTCTATAATTCTTTTACGTTCATCTTTAGGTGTACCACCATGTACAACTTCTGCGTTTGGGATTCTACCAGCTAAGTTAGTTGCTTGTTCAATTGTTGGTACTGCAACTAATATAGATTTTCTATCAACCATCTCAGCTACCTTCTTCACAATCTTGTTACCAATATTTTGGTTTTCATAAGAACGAGCAATAGAATCACTTGTGTATTCTGCACCACTTGAATTATAAACAAGTGCACCAGTATCGAAATCATATGATTGATACTCCAATGGAGTCCAATAACCTAACTTAACAATATCTTGAATCTGAGAAACATGAAGTATGTACTTAAAAAATACACCATGTTTAGAACGATTCGTTAACATCACCAACTTTGAGTAAGGACCAGTATCCCCTAAGTTAGATTGTAATTTCAAGGGGGTTGCAGTAAGACCAAGTACATGAGTTGCTTTCATACCATCTACAAATCTCCTCAGCTGACCTGATTTGTTTCTTGGATATCTATCACACTCATCGATGATGATTTTACTGACCCCCATACTTTTGAATTCGTGTGCAATATTGATTATCGAACCAATTGTTGCGTATGTTACACGACCCATTTCTTTACTACCAGCCGATGCTGAATAGATTGATGCAGTACCACCAAGTGTTACGAACTTATTATAGTTTTGTTCTAATAACTCTTTTGATGGTTGTAGAACCAAAATCTTTTCACCAAGTTCTTTGGCAATTGCAGCAATAACAATCGATTTACCGAAAGCAGTTGGTGCTACGATAATCGAAGGTTTCATTTTAGGAGTTCGTAAAAACTCAACTCCAATTGCTACTGGTTCTATTTGATTCTCTCTTAGTTTCACAGACCTAAATCTTTTCTAATATCTTCTTTTACTACTCTTAAGTATTTTGCTCTTTTCTTTTTATCAACAAATGGTACAGACCAGAATTGTTTTGTTTTTAACCATCGAGATATATTCCATCCAAATACAAATGTATAAACTCCCATTACTAATCTTAACTTAACTGAGTTTAGGTATAAAGTAACAACAGGTAACATCGGTGCACCATGTGTTATATATGTTCTAACTTTCTTATCACTAAGAAATGGTTTTGGATAAGCATACTTACCAAACAAAGGAACAAACTTATATGCAAATCCTGGTGTAAGTACTTCATCAAAGAATGTTTCTGTTTTAGGGGTAAGTCTAAACCACCATACTGGTGATACAAAATAAATATGAGTTGACCAAGTAACTAATTTTTTATATGATTTAATTAACTCGGTTCTATCACGATGTAATTTATCATCATATAAATCTATAACCTCAAAGGTTTCTTTATACTTTTTTAATTGTCTTATAATAGTTTTAAAGATACCATTATAACAAAATGATTTTTGGTCAGGATGTCCAATTACTACTAAATGTTTTTTTGTACTCACTTTAATTTATATTTTTTTTTATATTTTTCTACAAAACTGTTACCCCATCCAATTTCTAATATTTCATTTTCTTTTGGTACATATGGCTTTCTCTTATTACCATTTATAATATCATCTGGTCGAATGTTATTAAATACCTCTAAAATAACTTTAGAGTTTTTACGAGGACCTTTATGTACCACTACTACTGGTGGCTGTGCATTTAAGTTTCCCATTATGTTAATACACCATATATTATAATTCCAATTATTGTAATAGCTAAACCAATACAACCAAGCATCATAACTTTTTCATTACTTTCTTGTTGTCTTGGACTTCTACCTTGGTTACTTCTGTACTGTCTAACTTTCTTTTCTTTTTTCATTTATAATTTACCATCGTGATGCTTATCCCTAATCTTTTTATATTTCTTTTTAAGGTTCTTAGCATCAGCGTGTTTTCTTTTCTGTAATTTATCAATTACATCTTTTGTTTGTTTTCTTTTTTCTCTTGCTGATTCTGATTTCTGTAATCTCTTTCCTCTATCCATAACTAAATAAATTTATTAATATTAATTTTCTTTTCAATATCTTTTAATTTTTCTTTCATGTAATACTTTGCATACTCTTCTAAAAGAGTATCCAACATTGTGTAGTGTGAGAACGCAGTAGATTCAATTGCTTTGTTTTCCCACTCATTTTTATCTAACCATTCCTTTGAACTCATTTAATAAATGGTAATATTGATAACTCTTTTGCTTTAGCCTCAACCATAACATCTACATCATTACCATATAAGTTAGGTAACTCATTGATATAATCAGAGTGAGCTTGTGGTTTTAGTTTATCGTTTTCTTCGTGTAATGCTTTTGATTCTGAGTAATGAACAATTGGTTTGATACCTTTAGGCCATGTAGAGATTGCTAACTCCAATGCTTCTTGTTCTGATAACCCACCGGTGTTGAACTTGTGGTGGTGATAATCGAATACAATAGGAATGTTAATACGTTCGTGTATATACATCAAATCTTTTACTGAGTACATAGATGCTTTATCATCATTCTCTACTGTTAATCTACCTTGTACTGATGGAGATAGTTTTTGAAAGTTTAAACAGAATCTATCCATAGCAGAAATCTTATCACCATACACACCATTACAATGAATGTTTAGTTTGTTGTATGGAGTTTTAGATAATCCTAACATATCAAATATTTTACCATGAATTTCTAAATCAGTAATAGTATTCTTTACAACATTTTCACGAGGAGATACTAATACATTAAAAGGACCAGGATGTGATGTGATACGAATACCATTATCACTAGCATATTTACCACAAGCTTGTAGTATTGTTTTTATTCGAGAGTGGTATGGTGATTTTTCAATATCATATTCAGATGCCCATGGAAACATTTCAGAAGATAATCGAAATACTTTTATGTTATTACGAGTATTCCATTGTAATATTTTAAATAAATCTCTAGCGTTTTGTAAACCAAGTTCACCAGCATATTCTACACCTCTTTCTAAGAAGGTACGTTTAATCATTGAACGGTTGGTAGTAACTTTTGGTTTTTGAGAACCGAGAGTCATGTTGATACAAGCATATCCTAAATTCATAATATATAGTTTTACGTTTTATTTACATAGTAAATATACGAAAAAATTATGAGAAATCCAAATAATTTAATAAGTTTTTGATGAAAAGTTAGTTGGATACTTATCTTTTTTTATACTTTCGAGTTGTGATGTTGAGCCACCACGAAAATTCATCCAATACTCAACAGCCTTTCTATCATTAATCCATCTATTAGTTTTCTTCCAATCAAACCAAGGGTGGTGCCAATACATTCTGTTTTCAAATGATTCCTTCCAACCACCATTTTCATACCACATTCTTTTTTCTTCTTCGGATATTTTACCATCACCATCGATATCAGCATTTAATTCATCCTCTGATATAACTCCATCTTTGTTTAAATCACCTTCTATGGGAGTGATACTAACTTTTTCTGATTCAACTTCAATATCTTCAATAGGTTCTTCAATTCTATCTTCCCAAGTATCTTCTTTTAATCCATTCTCCAAAGTATCATCCCAAGAATCATCATCACTATCATCATTTTCATCATCTGGTATTTCATCGTATAACTCTCTCTTACGAATTACCTTTTCTTTCTTAACGATTCCTCTATCAACTAATACTGCGTTGTTAAAAGCAATTACAAGTGCAACTGCAAGTGGGTCAAATACAAATATAATGATTAGGATAAACCAATTGATAATCTGGTCCATAGGTCTATCTAATAATCCACTTAAGTATTCTAAAGGACCTAACTCAGATGATACACCTTCCATAGATTCTAAATCTAATATCTTTAGTTGTATTCCTTGTAATGAATCAGATGCTACTTCTCGTTTCGATTGAACACCTTTACGATTCTCTTCTTCAACCGAGATACGTTTTTGTGATAATCTAAGTTCAGTAGTGGAGATGGTGTTTCTAATGCCCCCAACCACCGAGGTGTCTCGTACTTGGATTGAGGAACTCTTCGCATTACTAAGAGTACTAATGTTATTACTAATTCTTTTAAGTTCTTCATCATATCTTGCTACATCATCACCCCAAAACTTTTCTTTCTGTTGTAAGAATGCTAATTGTTTTTCTTTTATACTATATTGATTAAATGTATCTTGAAATGCAGATGTTAGAAATCCATAAATACCTAATGAGGTTATAAGGACTAGAATAACTACTGCTAAACTTAGATAGATTCTAAATGATTTGTTTATCTTATCCCAATAGTTGTAAAGATAACCAGCAGTAATAAGTTTAGCTAGTTCTAATGAACTTGCCATTATTATTACAGAAAATGCTGCCCCAGCGAATAGTTTAGATAAACCACTTACTGAAAAGAACGCTGCGTTAAATGCAACAAATAAGGCAGATAATCCCAACAGTAGAGTTCTAAATTTCATAAGGTTACCCCTTAGTTACAATCTCTCTAATAGATTCCAATTCTTTTAATACATCTCGTAGATAAGCTTCTGCCATTTTAGAATCAGCAGGTCTTTCGCCTGTAACCATTGATTGAACAATTTTAGTTCTTGTTTGACAATTTTCAATCTTGTCATCAACTTTTTGTTTGTAAATATCTTTCATTTGATATGTTTTATTGTACTATTATAAATATTAAGATATAAAAAAAGGGAGATTTATCTCCCTTAATTCATTTTTTTGATATGAGTTTAATAAGAAATTTTTAAGGTCTTAGCCTTTTTATTTATTTTCTTATCGATAAGGAGAGTAAGTAACCCGTTATCAAATTTAGCAGTTGTTTTTGTACCATCATAATCAGTACCAACTGTTAGTGTTAAATCAATATCCTCTACGAAACGAGAAGTACTTTCTCCTTTGGTAGATTTGATTGTAATTTCCTCATCAGTAACATCTACTGTAATATCTTTTGGATTGTGTCCAATGGTGTTAATTGTAACTTGTTGTTTACCATCTTCTAATGTTGTTGCTTCAAATTGTGAATTCAATCTATTAGTTGGTTTTGTTGTAGATATATCTCTAAAGAAGTTATCTACGAAATTTTCATTAATTGTGTAAAACATAATATTCCTTTTTTTAATTATACATTCGACTTATATATTACCAAATCTATACCACTTAATAAAACATGACAATTTGTCAGGGTTATAGAATTATATACTGACATTTTGTCAGTATATTAAAATGGAAAGGATAAGAATGCTTCTGAAACATTATCTTCTTTACCATACTTTTTTCTGTATTCTGAATTTTCCTGTCTTGTAGCCATATGGTCAGCCCAATGTAGAATATAAGGTAAATCAGTTTTAAGTTGGAAATCTTCGTTGTAAGATATCCAATACTTCTTAGTAGCTTCATTATATAATCCATCAGCCATGTGAATACCTAACTGTTCTTTCTGTGAGTATTGAATACCATATTGATTTAATAACCAAAAAGCTCTATCAGTTACATCGAAGTATTGTAACTTAGGATTGTGAGTAAAGAATTCCAACTTATTCTTTTGATGCCACTCTGATGTTTGTGGTAAGTAGTATGGTTCTTTACCATCACCCAACTTTCCTAAATCATGATGGAATGCTGCAAAGAATAGTTCTTCATCCGTAAAGTTTACAATTCCACCACCTTCTTCAAACATCTTTTTTATTTTGTAAGCATTTCTTGCTACATTCATAACATGGTCAATATAACCACCCACATATGCTGAGTGGAAATTAAGTTTACCACTAGCTGGTGCTAATGCTAATTCTTGTCCTAACTCTTCTTGTGAGTACATATGAAGTAACTTCTCCAATCTATCACCATCAAATACTTTCTTGATGGCTTCTATAAACTTGTTATAGTTTTCTTGTAATTGTTCTGCGGTATAATTTCTCATAATTTATATTTTATTCTTCTATTTCTGTTTTTGTTAATCCTCTGTACAAAATTTCTAATTCTTCTTCTGATGTACAAATTCCCAATCCAAACATATCTTGTATCTCTACAAAGTATTCTCCCTTTTTTATGTTTAAATCTGTATAATCATCGTTATAAGAAGATATAAGGGTAGGTGCTTTATCATCGGGATTATCTTTAGGTAAGGGTAATACCCAATAGTAATATTCTTGAGATTCATTATAATCTCCTTCTTCTTCTTTATCCACCATCATTTCCCATCCTTGTCTTTCAAAGGTTTCATCAGTAATTGGAGTGAGAGGCCAAGGTTCTGCTTTCATTAATCTAATACTATTTTAATTGTTTGTATGATATTCCATTCAGTAATAGTACTTCTAACTTCTAATGTATCAGTTCTCATACTAAAGATTGGTGCAATCATTGTATTAATCTCACCACCATCACCAACATAAGATGAACCATTTATAGTAGGTACAACCTCACCATTATATTCCCAATTAAGATTACTCCACCAAGATACTTTCGTTGGTTCTGTGGTGTTTAAAACCCTACCTGAGATACGATGGATAGTCTGATTGGTATTTGGATTTAGTTTTAAGTGATAATATCCATTAACATCTTGTGATAATCTTGCATCAAGTTCTAATGTTGGTTCTTGTATTACAAATATATCATCTTCAGGTGTACATGATGCTGCCATGAACATCAAAGCTATCACAACAAATGCCATTAAATAATCAAAAAATCCTAATCTTTCTTTTTTCATAAAAGGTAATCTAAGATTGATTGCCAGTTAGGGAACTGACCTTCTTTACCTGTTTCCCAATTCACACCGAATTGTAATAGTTCACCACTAAACTCACCAGCTCCATTTTTAGTTCTATCATCAATTAGATAATCACCTAACAATAAATCTTTTCTGTGAGTAACAAACATCTTTTTGTGAAACAAATCACCGAAGTAATCTTCTATCCACATTCTCTTATCACCAGCTGAACCGGCATTACCCCATGGGGCTGAAGTTGCTATGAATAAATCATACTTACCACTTTCATGTAATTTCTTAATTGCCTCAATAGCTCCCTCAACTGGTGGAGGGTTTCTGAATAACCCTTGTATATGGTCAGGAAACTCTTTATATCTTTCTACTAAATGTGGATGTTTATCATACCAATCTTGAATTGCCCAACCGAAGTTAACAATCACACCATCCATATCGATGTAAACTATTTTTTTCTTATTTATCATATCTCTCATTTACTATGTAAATATACGAAAAATATTTGGATTTACCAAACATTTTTTAATATTTTTTTTCAAATTTTCCGTTAATTATTTCCCAATGTAAAATGGGCATTACATTCTCTGGATATGGAATATTTTCAACACCCCTATCCACATTATTATTTATTACATCCATGATACCATCTCCATCTAAATCTGTAATCAGTAAATCCAGTATGTAGTGTAGTCCTCCTATTTTTCTAGCACTATCATCAATAACTTCTTCACTTACATCTATAAATTCTTGATTATTTATATTCTTTAAAATCTGAATATACCACCCCTCATAACCAGGATTCTCCCAACCAGGTGCAGCTGTTGTTGTTCTTGCTAAAATAATATCATTATATCCATCGTTATCAAAATCAAAAACATCAATATCCTCAGATATATGAAATCTATCAACAGTTGGTAAATCCACATATCTATTGTTAAAATTGTTGGTTCCATTTCCAAATAAAACAAGAGATAATGTCATTGGATGCATATCTGATTGATATGGTGAGTTTGGGTTATCTCTTCCTGTTAGAACTAAATCTAAGAAACCATCCTTATCTACATCGAATAATTTTCCAGCTGCTTTACCACTTAGTCTTATCTGTGATGCAAATAACGTTTCTAATACAAACGTACCATCTCCATTATTTTTCATTATTTGTCCAGCTGGTCGAATTCCATCTGGTAAAATTGGCGCGGCATCATCCACAATAATAATATCTATATCACCATCGTTATCATAATCGCCAGTTGTAATAGAGCTAAATTGTTGATATATATTTTCTAATTCATCATACCTCACTTCTCTAAAATCACCATCACCTAAGTTGAATAAAATTATAGGATATCCAGCTTGATAAGAAGGTTCATCTTGTGCTAATGGAAATTCTGCAGAACCATGTGTACCAAAATCTGAGAATATAATATCAAGATAACCATCACCATTAAAATCTACAACTGCTCCTTCAACTGAATGTAAGGTACTTGAAAATTTACTACTAAGTTCATCATCCAAAGTAAGATTCCCTTTTTCATCACTATAATAGAATTGAATAAAACCACGAGTTCCATCAGCTCTAAATGATTTATAGTAATCTGAACCGGAATACACCATATCCATGAACCCATCATTATTGTAATCAAAAATAACTGCATCATGTGGTGAGTATCTAAATGGACTTGCGATAAGTGGAGTACCTACCGAACTTATTAATGAACCATAGTTATGATGTAAGTAGGGAAGTTCAGTAGCAGATTCATTTGTAAAAAAATCATTGTTACTATAATCGTTATATGGATATTCTAATCCATTAGAAATTATATTATCATCTACTATATCAATAACAACAGCATCTTCGAATATTACTTCTTTACTACACCCAATAAAAAATAGAATTATTATAAATAAAATTCTATTCATCAGTCTGTAAATGGTGTCTAAATCCTAATACTGGTACATGACCTGTGATTTCAATTTCTCTTTTTTTGATAAATTGTTTGGAAACTTTTAGGGTTTCTAAATCAGTTTCGTTCATTACCCAATCTTTGAATAGGTAAGTTAACATTTTACTTTTAATTGCTTTAATCATAATTTAAAATTTAATTGTTTAATAAAAATTGCTCATTGCCGTTTTCAATCCCTTTTCAGTTGCTAAGTGAACTGAATCTACTCTCACTACAAGAGCAGGATTATCTTCATATTGTTGTACTGCTAACTTCTTAGCTCCTCGTAGAGTTCTTGCCCAACAAGTATTCCATCCTCCACCTTCAAAGGTGAACATATATTGTTTTAATTCTAAGCCCATAGTATTTGTGATTTATTTATTAATGTATTTACAATTCCTAAAAGATTATCTCCATAATCTACCGATACTCTAACACAGCCATTAAGATTTTCATCCCAATCACATTGGTAGTTATCATCTGTAACAATTCCTTCTTGGATTTGTCCATATTTGTTTTTAAATTTAATTTTAGTATTTATCATATTTTAAGGTTTATTTTTGTCTAATTTTACTTACCACCAAATCGGTTTGTTTTTGTATAAAGTAATCTAATTTCTTGTGGATAGAATCTATCTCTACCAAATCAGGTTTTTGAGTTTGAAAAACCTCAGCATTTAACTTCTCAGTCCAATACTCAATCTTTCCCATGTATCCATTTTCGTACTTATTCATATTTTTATTTTTTAAGGGTTTATTTTAACCAAAGGTCATATATGTAATCATAAGAAGTTTCAAGTTCTTCAGATAATTTAGTGAATAATCTTTCTCTAATTAGGGAATCACCTACACCAAAGTAATCATATACATCACCTTTGTTGAATAGTGTATTTAATAAGCCTGAGAAAGTTGAGGTTTCTTTAAGTTCAGTTCCCAACTCATCAGTTGGATAGTTTTCTAAATAAAATTGTTTAATTGTCATATTTTAAGGTTTTAATTATCACTCATTTACATAGTAAATATACGAAAAATAATTGAATTTTCCAAATATTTCAACACTTTTTTTTATCTATATAAAGTTACAAACAATCCAAAGTTCTTATCAAATACCTGAATAAGGTTTTCATAATCTCCACTTTGCATTTCATTAAGAATTTTATCACTATCCAAATCAAGTTGTTTAGCAAGATTCTTAGCAGCTCCTAACAAGTAATATGCATTACCATTTGGTCCTGTCAAATCGATTTCTAATCCGTTGTTTTTTTGTATTTTCTTTTTAATCATATCTTTCTTATTTACATAGTAAATATACGAAAAAAATATGAGAAAACCTAATTTTTTAACAACTATTTTGAGTTAAATTATGGTTTTTTTATAGGTAATAAATTCTTCTAAATTATTAAATGATTGATTAGCTGGTAATAAGTTATTTACTTCATTTACAAATTCTGAATAGTTTTCGTGGGATTCATCCCAAACTTTATGTTCAGCAAATTCTTCAGTACCAAAAGTTCCCCAATTGTTTATTTTACCAAAAAATACAGTTGCCTTTTTACCAAAAATATCTAACATTAAATCATAAAATATTTTCATTTCTTTATAGTTGTGATTCTGTACAACGAATGAAGGTTTGATTTGTGTTAAATTTGGTATTGTTGATATAAATTTTAAATTTTCAATTAATTCATCCCAATCACCATTTATCCTTGTTTTATTTTCGTATGTATCTTTAGTACCAGCATCTATTGAAATCTCACAACTAACTACATATGGGTGTATATTTTTCATAGAATCCCACATTTCTTTATTCCACTTAGTTGCATTGGTATGTAGATGTATTCTTTTTAGTTTAGGATATTTTCTTTTATCAAAATTTCTTAAGAAATCTCTAAATCCAACAGATATAAATGGGTCACCACTTCCTGTAATGTATAGAGTTTCTATATTATTTGAATATTCATTTTCTATTTCATCGATTGTTGCTTTTACTGATTTTATTTTTTTACTATCAGCTACAAATAAATCGACTCTACAAGATGGGCATTTTAAATTACAAGTTCTATCAAATGAAAATTGTACTGTCTTTGGAGCATATTCTATTCCATCTTTGTGTTTTTCTATTGCTTTACTTAGAACACCATCTGGATTTGAATTTATTACACTTTTTCTAACTAATACGTTGGGTTCAACTATACCATTTTCTAATTTATTTAAAAAAGGACACTGAGCCGAATCACAAAATTTATAGGAACCATCAAGCATAGAATCTCGAATATCCTTTGCTTCTTGCGAATTCCAAGATTCCTTAATACCCATACCATATGGTAGATACTTTTTTAACCAAGAAGCACAGCATAGAAAACTTCTGTTATCGTGAACTTCAATAGCAGTGAATGGTACGACACATACATAATTTGATTTTTTTAGTTTCATGAATACTCTTGTAGTAGTTTTAATAATTCATCCAAAGCCGCATGTCTATGGTTATCTTGTAAAGATACTGAATATACATATTGTGATGGTTTAAGTTTTGGTACTTCGTGTATTGCTGAATCATTTGAAAACTTTAAATCAATCTGTTGCGGGTCACCTGTAAGAACCATAGTTGAACCTTTACCTAATCTACCCAATACCATACTAAGTTGTTGTTTGGTTAGATTTTGGAATTCATCTACAATGACACAAGAGTTCTCAAATGTTCTTCCTCTAAAGTGTGATAACGATACTAATTCTATATTCTCATCAGATTCCATTTTTTGTAAAATAGCAGGTTTGTTATAAACCTTTCTCATATTAGAACGAATTGGCACCAACCATGGTTCCATCTTTTCATTTAAAGAACCAGGTAGATATCCATTATCTTCATTAGATACTGTTGGTCTTGTTATAACAATCTTATTTATCTGTCTTGTAAAGAACATATCTAATCCTACTTGAACTGCAAGGAGAGTTTTTCCACTACCCGCTTTACCCAATAAAAAATTATATGGATGGTACAGTATATTTGCCTTTGCATCTTTTTGTTCTTCTGAAAGAGTTATATTAAATTTAACTTTTCCTTTAGGTGCTTTTTTATCAATATTATCTGCCATAATCTTCCTTTATAAAATTATATAATTCGTTTGCATAACTTTTATTTTGTTCTGAATTTGCATGAGTTCCATTCTTAATTTGATAACTCCCATCAAATCTAAATTCATCAGTATAATCGGTATTCAAAAATGAACCATTCCATACAAATGGTATATTTTGATTCTGTAAATAGTTTGTGATTAATAAATGATTTTTATACCAGTTTGCAAAATCATTATTTGTGTTTGATAATTCAACCATAGATGAAAATTCTTTTTTGTTTTCATCAAACCAACCCCAAGATGTTGGATGATATGGTTCAACACCACCATCTTTAGTATAGTATTCTCTACGTTCTGGATAAGAATACATTATACAAATTAAATCCGGCTTTATTTCTTCTGTAAATGTAAGGATACATCGTGAAATATAATCATTACTTCTACCTGTAAATCCAAAATTTATATGCGAGTAATTTAAAAGTTCTGATAAGTAGTGTGGCCAAGTTTCATAATCACTTACATCAACTCCTTCTGTATGGGAACACCCAACAGCCATTAGTTTATTACCAGTTAACGGAAGTGAATCTCCTCTAAAACCTAATTGATTGTAAGTGTAGATTTGATTTCCAGTGTTATCAGAACCACTTGTTTTGAAACTTTTATTTTTTCTTTCAGATAAAAACCACTTGAAGTTTGTAATATCAAATGTATCTTTATTCCAATATTTTAATATATTCATAAAAACGAATTTATATTCTATTATAAATAGGATAAAAATACTTTTATATTATACAAGTATTAAGTTACCTTAATATATTTTTCCTTTTAAAAAAAGTTCATTACAAATGAATCCATCTCCATTCTCTATGGAAAAGGAATATACATGAATAGGAGAGTGGGGTTTTAATTTAGTAATAGTTTCTATACTAGCAGATTGAGGTGGGTGTGAAAATGTTCTTAACTTTATATCTGGATTTATTGGATAAGTATCTACATCCAAGTTCCACAAGTTCTTAGTTTGTATTATATCATATGAAAATAATTCCAAGTTTTCATTAAATATTGGATAAGATTGACTTATTAAAAGTTCAATAGTTGAATCACCATGTATCATCTCATACTTAACTAAACTATTTGTGTTATTCTTTTTTATATGATGTATATTGGATGAAGTATATCCAATTTCTTTAGTATCTTTATTTATACTAAATACCGCTATGATATCATCAGTATCTAATTCTTCTATTGGTTTAGTTTTACCACCTTTTAAAACTACTCTAGAGCCTTTAGTGATTCCAGTAAAAATCTTCATTTTTCTTTATATTATTTTTGATAACCTTTTTTTACTCTTAGAAGATTTTTTTAACTTGGAAATATTTTCTGAAAATTTTTGTATCTTTGAACATACTGAATAGTTTTCACGAGATTCAAACCATGTTAAGCACAGATTAAGAACTTCGGTATATTCACTTTCATCTATTCTTATAACTGCTCCTGCATTTGGATGTATCATTAATACCAATTGTTTTGTTTTCTTTATGGTTGCAGATTGGTGTATGTTTGATGCAATTTGCCATAAAACATCATCACCCCTTGATTCAAGGAATTTTTTTGCTCGGGGGTTTGTATTTACATCTAAATACCTTCTCCAATTTACTGTACTAAATGCTTGTTCTCTTTTCATATCTAATACTATCCAAAGGAACCAAATCC
>ENA-UZWT01000749-UZWT01000749.1-metagenome-genome-assembly--contig:-Day-1-50m-contig-749_pt1 | contig 45690 bp, 29 predicted proteins | sample MGYA00260338_ERZ794898 | MGnify/ENA metagenome assembly ERZ794898 | reverse complement strand
ACCTCCCGCTTGGGGGATGCGATCTTTTTGGTTTCTGGATCAACCGCCCACTTCGACCGAATATAGTTTGCACCATTGGTATCAAAATACATCGGAGAACCATCTGATGGGTTATCAGGCGTGTCTAAAACAATCGGATCTGAACCATCTGGACTCGTCGAAATCGATATATATATCGGAAGGGATTTATTGGCATATATCTTCCCATCGTTTTGATAAAAAACAGACTCAAAAAGAGGTTTAATGGGCTCCTGTGAATAAGTGAAAAATGTTAGTAAAGTGAAAGTTAATATGTATTTCATTAGTTAAAATTTATTATATTTAATTTAATCGATAGAAATAGAATTTATAACAGAGTATATATCTTTATCTTCTAAATAAACTAATTGACCATTTACCCAAGTAGCAGCTACTTGTGCCTGAGATGATGAGCTAGCCCAACCCCCAACAATGATTTGACCATCTTCTGCAATAATATCTCTACCTCCACCAACCCAATAGTTATCAAAAACGGGACCCCCTGACAAATCAAATATTTGTCCATTTTTCCAATAATGTGGGGTGATTCCAGGTTCATCCGGATTCGGGTTTCCATCAGAATCAACTGTTCCAATGTGCTGAATATTGCCGGCAACATAAATATCATTTCCTGAAGCAAATCCACCCCTGCCTTCACCACCATAAATATTGTCACGCCAAGTTCCACCATTATTGCAATCAGTTCTTTCCCCAGAGTGCCAGTATGATGCGGTTGGTACATAACCAACCATGTTGTTGGGCTTCATTGCCATTCCAAAGAATACAGGAGTATTACCTTTTAATTTAACCTCATAAATTTCTGCATCACCGTGATGAGGTTTTGATAAATTAACTCGTTTTGTTCCATTCCAACGCGCTGGTACTAAAGCATGATGGTTATTCATGTAATAGCCTCCAGTAATTACATCACCATTTTCATTCACAACAATTCCAAAGGCTTCTGAATCAGCATTCGTTGTTAAATTAAACTTTGACCCATTTTTCCAATAACATGAACCGTTTGCAAAACTTCCTGAGACATATACATCTTGAGAATGAATAAAAATAGAATATGAGTATGTGTCATTACCTTGAAGAATGGTTTTTTCACTATCAACCCAATAGACTGCGTCCCAATTTTCATCAAAGCCTGTTGCATATACTATTCCGTCTTTTACTGTAATGTCTGTTATTTCTCCTTCGCCAAGAATAACTTTGTTTCCATTCACCCAATAACTTGCGTATTGATTTTCACCATCAATAAAATAACCTCCTGCATAAACACTACTCCCATTTACGTTTAAATCATTATCAATGTTTTCAGAGCTACAAGAAATAATAAACATAAGGATGGAAATTATAAGAAAACCCCAAAAGAAATAGTATTTTTTTTCCATGTCATTATTTAAAATGTAAATTGACGAAAATTTAACCAATTTGACTAAATTTATTTTTTTTAAAAAAAATGTCTATCATGTCAATAAAAATTGTTTTTATAACCTTATTATCATTCCTCATTGAAGTAACTTTTGCCCAAAATAAATATACCTTAATTTCAATGTATGATGACAAAAATTATTATTCTGTTGTAGATGATGGTGAAAATATATTTTTAGGCACTGATAAAGGCATTTTTAAAATTGATCAATTAAATAATATAATTTTATTTGATAATTTAACAATAGGTAGTATTAACTCCTCTTTGAAAAAGAAAGAGCAAAATATTAAGTTTTTAAACGTTCCTCCATTTGTTCCTTTAGAAGCAGAATATTTAAGTAGTATTACAGACTTATTAATCAGGGATAAAGATCTATTCATTATCTCTAGGGGTAAACTTTTTGTGTTTCGTGAATTGTGGTACAATTTTACTCCATATGAAAGTGTCCGCTCAATTACCAAAAACTATACTGGCAGTTACAGCGGCATATTCAAAGGAAATGATTTGGTTAATTACCCTACATATACAAATGGTCAAATTAAGGAGTTTGACGAAATTACTTTTATTTGTTATGATGGTCTAGTTAAAATTATAAATGATCAAGTAAATTTTATTTATGACTATAACCTTGAGGACAAAAAATTAGGTAGATTTTCTAATATTTTTAAGTTATCTGAAAGTGAATTCATTGTAATATCAAACAAGGGTATCTATCAATACAATACAAAAAACGATGGATTTAAATTAATTTACGATTCGAGTAATTCGCCAGTCATTCCAACAAGAAAGATTTTTAGAAATGGTTATGAATTTAATGAGTTTGGATTCTCTTTTGCTTATAAAAATTCAATTAATTTGATGAATTTAAAAACTTTTGAAGTTTCAACGTTAACATTTGATCAGTTGGGTGAAAATATAATTGATATTGTCAATAAGGGGTTACACTACTATCTAATTTCGGAACAAAAAAAACTTTATAAATTATCAATTGATTTTAATAATCCAACTGACCTCGAGAGAAATCAAATTATTGAAGTTATCAATCTTGATCAACTAAAACACACGATTGAAATGTTTGATGGATACATAGTGTTGACAGGAAATAATGGTCTATCGATTTATGATACATACAATGAAAAACTGTATGAGAGGGTGTTAATAGAAGAGTTTAACAAGGGTTCTATTTATTTGGACGATAAATCTCTCAAAATAGGAGGTTTATATGGTGTTTATTCTTTTGAAAATTTCGATCTCAATTTCAAAAAAATATTACAAAATATGCCTGCAAAATCAATGCCCATTAATATCTGGATGATCCTTTTCTTTATAAGTCTTGTATTGATTGGAGTCCTCACATATCTCTACATTTCTAGGAGAACCCAAAACGGTTCGGCTAAAGAGATCCTCGTTGATGAAATCAAGGATTATATAAACCAAAATATTAGCGTAATTACAATAAATTCCATAATCGAAAAGTTCAATCTAGATTATAATCAATTATACCAGCTAAACAATGATTTTAAGCCAGGTAAATACATAACCGAAAAAAGACAAAAAATTGCAGCTCAGCTAATTAAAAAAGATAAGCATTTAATAGAAATCGCTCAGGAAACGGGATACTCACAAAGTTATTTAATCAGAAGGTTTGGTATAAAGGAATAATGGTTTTCATAATTTGATGTTTTGCATAAAATTTAGATATCACAACAATTAAATACTCAGCCAACACACCTTAAATACTCTAGTATAACTGAGTTTAATGCAAAAAAAAGAGTCACCATTTCTGATGACTCGATTGTAGAGCAAACAGAAAAAATATCGAACTCAATTACTGAGAGCTTAGCTCAATTTTCAAAACTATTTAATAATTAAGTAAAAATTAACATTAAATTAAGAGATGTAAATAAATTCACTTAAAATCAATAAAGTGGCCAACTCTGCAAACCAAAAATTAATATATCAAAAACAAAACAATTGGATTGGTGTTTTATTACTCCCCTTCTATGTTCTGTTCTCACATGTTATTTTCGCGCAATTTGAACCGTCGGTACTTTTTTATAATGATTCGAATCAATTGATTTATGTTTCTGATAACGATGGAAATCACATTCCTGATTTTAGTTACGCAGGATATAAAAATGGTGAAACAGATTTACCAATTCTAGCTGTTGTTAAAGAAATAAGCCCTGTAGTTGGGGATAATACAGCACATATTCAAGCTGCTATCGATGAGGTTGAAGCCTTGCCTTTAAATGCAAATGGGCATAGGGGGGCTTTGTTGCTGCTTCCAGGGGAATATCGCGTCAATGGCGTTTTAACTATAAGCGCTGATGGCGTTGTATTGCGAGGATCTGGAGATGGCGTAGATGTTGCATTAAACACAATTATTGTAGGAGTTGGAAACACTCCATCAGAAAGAACCTTGATTACTGTAGGGACTGGCAACAAGCCTGGTTTCAAGCCCGAAGTTGCCGGGAGCAGAAAAGATATCATCAGCCCATATGTGCCCGCTGGTAGCAGAACTTTTGAAGTTACCGATGCGTCTGTTTTTAACATTGGAGATAACATTATAATAAAACACCCAAGTACTGCGGCCTGGTTGTATAAGGTAGAAAATGGGGGAGTGGCTACTGATAATCCATGGAACCCAGGAGAGATAGATTTGGTTTTCAATAGACATATTACCAATATTGTTGGGAATAAAATTCAAGTTGCCACACCTATTTATGATGTATTAGATAGATCTCTATCTCAGTCCTATGTTTATAAATACAATGGTAATAGTCAAATTAAAGAGTGTGGAATTGAAGATTTACGAATTTTTATTGAATCCTCAGGTTCGACAAGTAGAAATCATGTGAAGACAGGTATCAATTTAATAGGTGTAGATAATTCCTGGGTAAAAGGAGTGACTGCATTAAGAATGAGTGACCAGGGAATAAAGTTAGATGAAGCTACACGTTGCTCAATTATAGATACAAATGTTTTAGAAATGCATGGACCAATTTCAGGGGGATGGAGATATAATTTTGAGGTAACAGATTTCTGTAATAATATACTTTTTAAAAATTGTACAGCATCAAATGGCAGACATACATTTGTTGCTAATGGAGCCAGCGATGTAAATGGTATAGTCTTTACGAATTGTTCTTCAACTGGCGATTACACTAGATCTGAATCACATAGGCGTTGGGGGCAAGGAATACTTTGGGATAATATAACTTGGCGAAACACGAATGTGTATGGTATTTTGGGGCTTCATAATCGTGGGAGTTACGGAACAGGACATGGCTGGACATTAACAAATGGGGTTGCGTGGAACATAGATGCCCCCACTAATCAAATCGCAGTTCAAAAGCCCCCTATTGGTCAGAATTATGCTATTGGTTGCGATGCCATCGTTAATGGTGACGGACCTTTTGTAAAGCCGGTAGGGTACATTGAAGGTACAGGGGAAAACTTGAGAATACAATCTCTTTATGCCGCCCAGCTCGAAGACAGGGTAAATCATGGAGTTCTCCCCGATACACCAGGAAAGTTATTTCCAAATGATTTTAAATATACAGAAACAGAAAAGTATTTAGAGTTGACTTGGCATGATGTTTCTATTGAAGAAACTAATTATATTTTAGAAAGATCTGCCGATGGAGTTAACTTTCAAACCATAGCAACACTTCCTGCAGATACGGAATCTTATACGGATACGGATTTACAGCGAGCAAACTATTATTATAGGGTAAAAGCCGTAAATAATATTGGAACCTCTCCTACGTCAAATACTATTCAAACAAATGAATTTCAGGGACAAACTATTTATTATGTTAAATCAAGCGGGCTAAATACAAATGATGGATTAAGCGAGGAAAATGCTTTTTTCACTATTACTCATGCTTTGAGTGCTGCGTCTGAGGGTGATAAAATTATAGTAGTAGGCTCTATAAACCAATATAATTCGGCAACTATTGATAAAACTCTGACAATAGAAGGTCAAGGGAATGCCATTATTTCAGCAAGTGGATCTTTTAGAATGTTTAACATCACTTCCGCAGGAAAAATAATCACCTTTAATAATATTACATTCCAGAACGCAAACGCTGCAGTTTGGGGATCAACTATTAATATATCAGTCGACTCTAATTTAATAATTGATGGATGTGCTTTTTTGAACAACAATGCGGATAATAGTGATGGGTCGGTAAAAAAAGGGGGAGCCATTTTTGCTAGTGGCACTGGAGGTTTAACCATTTCTAATTCATTATTTAATGGAAATAGCGCAACAAGAGGAGGTGCTATTAGTGTAGAATCTGTAGGAAGAAAATTAATAGTTAGTCAATCTACGTTCGTTAACAATACAGCCTCAAACGATGGTGGCGCTATTTACACAACCGGAAATAATACAGCAAGCAGTATTACGAATACAACATTTTTTAATAATGGCACAACAGGGGCAGTCAACCAATCTAAAGGAGGAGCTATTCGAATTGAAGGAATCAGACCTTTTGCCATTGAAAACAGTTTGATTTACGGAAATTATGCTACAGATGCCAACAATACTGTTGATTCAGATATAGGAATCGGAAATGACACCAATATACAATTGACCTTTACAAACTCGATTACTAAAAAAGTATTGCTTGTGCTTTCCGGTAATGATAATTATTCAACCTCCATAATTGAGGCAGACTTAAGTACTTCAAATTTACGTTTTGATGCCGCTTTAGGTAAGGTAATTTATGATAATGTTGCTTCAGGCGAACATAGTCCAATAGATTTTGGAACAGATGGTAATGATGTCGGATCTTGGGACTCAGAATTCACATTGTCCACAGATTTTTTTAGCAAATCTAAAGTATCTATTTACGTAAATCATAATTTGAAGACTATCGAAATTGTAAATGAATTAGAAAAGGATCTTACCCTTATTTTGTATACCATATCTGGGACAAAAGTTTTAAAACTTGACAAGATTATCAATCATCATTCTGTTGATATAAGTTATTTAAATAAGGGTGTCTATATTCTTGCGGGTACGAATAACGGAAAAACGTATTCTAAAAAGCTCCTAATATATTAGTTGTATTTAGGATTAAAATCATGAGATATTTTTTTCAGCTGCTTATTTTTTTAATCTGCTTTTCGTGCACAGTTCAGCATAAACAAGTCAATGAAAAAGATATAAAAAAACCTAATTTCATTTTTATTCTTTCAGATGATCAAAGATTTGATGCCATAGGTTACGATAGTAACAACAAAGTAAAAACACCTAACTTAGACAAGTTAGCTGAAAATGGAGCTGTATTTACAAATACGTACAACATGGGTGCGTGGGGTGGAGCTATATGTGTCGCTTCAAGATCAATGCTAATAACAGGTAAATCTGTATGGAATGTTAAGACCCAACTTCAAGATTCCTCCAAATTGTCAAACACGATTCAAAATAGTTGGCCGAGAGTATTTAAAAAAAACGGATACAATACTTACATCTCTGGAAAGTGGCATGTTCAACTACCAGTTGATCAAGTATTTGATAGTGTCAAAACAATAAGACCAGGAATGCCAGATGATAATAGAAAGTTATTTTCACTGGGGTTAAACAGATGGAAAATTGACTCAGGCGATATATCAAAACTTGGGGATTATATGCCTGTTGGTTATGCTAGGCCTAAAAACAACCTTGACAATTCATGGAAATCGTATGATTCGATTCATGGTGGTTTTTGGGAAGGAGGTAAACACTGGAGTGAACAGCTGGCAGATGACGCAATAGGCCTGATTGACGATGCGAATGAAAAGGATAACCCTTTCTTTATGTATTTAGCCTTTAATGCTCCACATGACCCTCGACAAGCTCCTAAAAAATATTTGGATTTGTATCCATTGGATAGTATACGTATTCAATTAAATTATGCGAATAAGCATCCATACTTTAATGAAATTGGTAATATGCCTGATGTTAGAGATGAAGCGCTTTTGCCATACCCCAGAACTAAATTTGCAATAAAAAAACATTTGCAGGAGTATTATGCGGCTATTACACACATGGATGCACAGATTGGAAAAATTATTGCACACATTAAAAAAAATGATTTAATTGAGAATACATATGTCATTTTTACTTCTGATCATGGTTTAGCTTTAGGCCAGCACGGTCTAGTTGGAAAACAAAGTCTTTACGATCATAGCATAAGAGTTCCCATGATTATATCTGGACCAAATATTGAGAAAAACACTCGGTTGAATCATGATATTTATCTGCAAGATATAGTTCCTACTACCCTAGATTTTGCAGAAATACATGTTTCTGATGAAATAGACTTTAAAAGTTTTAAAGAAATTTTATTAAAAAACCAGAATAAGCAGATCAATGAGGAAATTTACGGAACTTATAGTTGTTGTGCAGAAAATTACTTTGATTATCAAAGAATGATTAGAAAAGATGGGTTTAAACTTATGCTGTTTCCAAAAAACAGAAGAATAGAATTGTATGACATCGAAAATGACCCGAACGAGATAAACAATTTGGCTTTTAATATGGAATATAAGGACAAAATTGTAGACTTGGCTAATGATTTCATCGAGCTCCAAAAAAAATATAACGATTCCATAGAGGTAAAAAACATTTTTAAGGAAATATGGGAGTATTCTGGGACTAGTTTCTGAGAATTTATACCATCTTTAACTTATTATTTTACTTAACTATTGCTTTACAGTTCAATCTATTTCTTAAATTTGAGTTCAATACCAAAAAAACTATTTTGTTCTATTCCTATCGTATACTTTTCTTTTTACTGTTGGGGGTTACTTATGTTTTTCCTCAAGATTATGGATTGCGATTTAGGGGACAGGATTATCTAATAGACGAAAGAACTAATTTGAGCTTAACTCCTTCTACATTTATAGCTCTTAAAAATAGTTTTACCCTTTCATTTGACATACAACTTGAGTTACAAAAATCTAAAAATGAATTTGGATATATTTTTAGATTAATTAGTGAAAACGACAAAAACATTGACCTATTAATTAAGAACCTCAACAAAGACAGTCTTATTCTTGTTTTGGGGAATCAAGAGTATTTTTTGCCAATTTCCGAAGATATTATTCCAAGTAAAAAGTGGGTTAATTTTAAATTAAAAATTTTCAAGGAAACTAATGAAATTCACTTTCTTATTGATGATCAATTGCTGTATCAAAGTTTAGATGCTTTAGATGGTTTTGGTTCAGCAAAAGTATTTTTTGGCGGAAATGATTATAATCAATTTGTCAATAATGATGTTCCAAAAATGAATGTCAAGGACATCAAAATGTTTACAGACAGTAAACTATTTTATCACTTACCATTAAATAATTGTTACAGTGACATATTAAATGATACTGTTTCTAACAGAAAAGCTTTGGTGCGAAACTCTGATTGGATTTTATGTGACCATCAACAATGGAAATTATTATTTTTCTCAGAATCTAACGGAATTCAATTAATAGCTCCAAATGAGGATGAAGGGATTTTTTATTTATTAAGAGACACACATTTTATTGTATATGACATCAAAGAAAATATTACAAAAGAACTCCCATACAGCAATGGAAATATCTCTTTAACTTCTGACCATAGAGTGTTTTACAATAAAAATGATAATAAAATTTATTGTTATTTGATAGATATGCAAACCTATTCTGCCCTGAATTTAGAATCAGGTTCGTGGACTGATTTGGAAGCATTTGACACTACTTCTCACAAACAAAAATTTCAACACCATAACAGTGTTTTCGATAATAAAAATAATAGATTATATACCTTTGGTGGTTATGGACAATACGCCTACAACAATATCATCAAAGAATGGAGTATTAATACAAACGATTGGAAAATCAAACCAACAAATGACAGTCTTTTTAAGCCCAGATACTTAGCAGGAAGTACGATTTATAATGACACCATATATATTTTTGGAGGATACGGCAATGATACAGGAAGTCAATCTGCAAACCCTCAAAGCTATTACAATCTATTGGCCTATGATTTATCTTCAAATTTATTTTCTGAAAAATTTAGAATTCACGATCACCTTCCTGATATGGTAGTTGGAAACTCTATTTGTATTGATTCACTTTCCAGAAACTATTACGCACTAATACATGATAAAGAAAAATTTAATGGATTTTTAAAAATTTTAAAGGGCAATCTTGATCAATCTAAAACCGAAATGATTGGGGATTCTATTCCTTATAAGTTTCATGACATAAAATCATTTTCAAGTTTGTACCATGTCGCATCAGAAGAAAAGCTAATCGCATATAGTTCATATTTAAATTATGACAACAAGACGGAGTTTTTTATACACGCCATTAAATTGCCATTAATTCCTCATATATCTAATGGGCAGAATAGTATTTTACCAATAAATAGACTTATTTTAATACTAACACTTATAGTGATTATAATAAGTTTTTTCTTTTACAGAAAGACAAGGGCCAGAACTAAAACGAAAAATAAATTTGTTAGTAAACAGGAAAAAATCATTAAAAATTATCAAATCATATTCTTTGGTGGTTTTCAGGTATTTGATAAAAACAATCAAGATATTACAAATAAGTTTTCCCCTCTTCTTAAAGAATTATTTTTGCTTCTTTGGCTACACACATTTTATAAGAACAAAGGGCTTTCGTCTGAAAAACTTGAAGAAACATTGTGGGGAATTAAGTCAGACTCAAAAGCTCGTAACAACAGGTCTGTAAATATTGCAAAATTACGTGTGCTAATGAAGCAAGTCGCAAACGTTGAAATTTCTAAAAAAACAGGATATTGGAAGTTGCATTTCCTTGACGATCAACTTGAGACTGATTTGTCAGTACTTTTAGAAATTTTAAAAAATAAAAATGCCCTTTCACAGAACCAAATAGAATCTTTGCTTGACATTTTAAGAAACGGCCCTATTTTAAACAATGTAACTTATGAATGGCTAGACTCATTTAAATCAGATATAAATGACAAGGTTATTGATGTTCTTTTAACCTTTTCAAAAAGTTTTAATACTAAGAACGACCCCGACTTAATTCTCAGCATAATGGAGTGTGTATTAAACTTTGATTCAATTAATGAACAGGCTATAATTTATAAGACTAGAGCTCATAATTACAAGGGTAATCACAGTTTGGCCAAAACAACTTTTGAAGAGTTTCAGAGAAGATACAATTCTCTTTATGGGGCTGAATTTAAATACTCATTTAAAGAAGTCATTAGTAAAGAATTTGATTTAAGCCTAATTTCATAAATAAGTATTTTTTTAGAATTCCATTTTAATTAATCCTAAATTAATTAATTATTAATAGGTTGATTGTTATTTTATCAATATCTAATCAAAATGACAACAATCTTATGAAAAAACATTTACTTTACTTTTTTACCATAATTTTTTCCTTCACCTTGTCTGCTCAAACAACTTATTATGTTAAAGCAGGTGGCGCCAATGTTGCTGGCGGTGGTATGAACGAGGCTGCTGCATTTAGTACTGTTAGCTACGCTGTGGGTGCTGCTGCAGATGGGGACAAAATCAATGTAGTTGGTCCCATTAATCAATCGGGGCAAGTTGTAATTAATAAAACGCTAATAATAGAAGGTCAAACAGATGCAGTAATAACATCAACTAACACTACCGGTGGCAGAATGTTTGCTTTAGAAGCTGCTGCGAATGGTAAGTCAATCACATTTAAAAACATTACTTTACAGAATGCAAATTCCTCTATCCAGGGAGCTGTTTTTAATTTGACAGGAACTAATACAGATTTGATAATTGACAATTGTACTTTTTTAAATAATGCTACAACTGGTAATGGCGGTGTTATATTGGCAGGGGGAACAGGAAATTTAACCATTTCAAATTCCTTATTCAATGGCAACAGTGCAGTAGAAGGAGGGGCAATAAGAATAACTACTGTGGGCAGGAAATTGATTCTTAGCCAATCTACTTTCGTCAATAATAGTGCTTCTCTTAAAGGTGGTGCTCTATATGCTGCTGGAAATAATACGACAAGTAGCATTACTAACACTACATTCTTTAATAACACTGTATTTCATGCTACGTTAAATCAGCAAAAAGGAGGCGCTATCCTAATCGAAGGCACTAGGCCATTTACCATAGTAAATTGCTTGATTTATGGAAATAATGTAATAGATGGTAATAGTCCTGTTGGTACTAATAGTTCTGATATAGGGATTGGAAATGACAATAACATACAGCTTACCCTTACTAATTCGATTACTAATAAAATAGTACCTGCTCTTTCTGGAAATGACGTTTTTTCATCATCAATTATTGAAGCCGACTTAAGTGCTTCTAACTTACGTTTTGATGCCACCTTGGGTAAGGTAATTTATGACAATGTTGCAGCTGGTTTGGATAGCCCAATTGATTTTGGATCAGATGGGGATGATGCTGGATCTTGGGATTCTGGATATACATTGAGTTTTGAGCACTTGGATATAAAAGACGTGGTGGTTTTTTATCAAAAGCAAACAAAATCATTGTTTGTCCAACATTCAGATACTAGCCCAATAAAAATGGACATCTACAATGTTTTGGGCGCAAAGGTTATGTCTAAAAATGATGTTGAAGACAATGAAAGCATTGACGTTAGCTCTTTAAAATCGGGTGTTTATTTTGTTTTACTTCAAAACAAGAATAATGCTATCACTAAAAAAGCGCTTATTCAGTAATAACTTTTATTTGTTAAAATTAATTTGCTACAACTGAATAATGTTTATTTTTCAGTTGTAGTTTTTTTATACCAACATATTTCTATGGTTTTCAAACCAATTAATTTACTAGGTTTATTCGTTTCTTTGTGGAGCATTACATATGTAACTGCCCAAACAGAACAACCAAATGTAATCCTAATTATTACAGATGATCAAAGTTCAATACCCCTAAGGAGTATTGATGATCAAAACCAATCAAGACCTTTTGGCTTTAATGGCGACAATAAAGTTCATACCCCCATCATAGACAACCTAGCTTCAAATGGTTTGATTTTCAGCAATGCTTTTGTATCCTCGTCCATTTGTAGCCCAAGTAGATATTCTTTTTTAACTGGTAGATATGCAGGTAGGTCTGAAGGTACCAAGTTTTTAAATAATTTTCCCTTAGGCAGTTTAAGCAGGATTTCGAATAATATAGAACTAGAAGAAACTCGTACCAATCTTCCAAAACAGCTCCAAGCTATTGGGTATCAAACGGCTTTTATCGGCAAATCCCATATTATTGATCACAACGTTTTGAACACTTATACACAGGGTATTGATGGTTTCCTGGCATATTCACAATCTGATGATCCATATGATTTAGCAGTTTCTGATGCCATGAAATTCAACCACGATAAATGGGCAAATAGAATGAAAGATTTTGGATTTGATTATGTAGATGCTTTTTATGCTGCGAATTTAAAAGAGTTAAAAAATGACGATCTTAATGTTCATAATGTTGAGTATAAAAACAAATCTGTAATCGACTATATAGATAGTTCTGGGCCTGATCCTTTTTTTATATGTTACAATGAAACGATACCTCATGGTCCAGCGCCATATTGGTTTAATAGTGGAAGTTATTATGCCGGATTAGACTCAGATGTGAATATCACATCAAAAGGTGTTTTAACACAAGATTATTCATATTTACCAAGTAGAGCAGAAATTAAGAGCGAGATTTCAGCCATGCCTGATAAAGACTTGAGACACGCATGGTTAAGATGGTTTGATTATGCTGTGGGAGCAGTTATTGATAAACTTGATGAAAAAGGGAAATTAGACAATACGATCATAATTATTACTTCTGATCATGGAGATTTTAATCACGGCAAGGCCACTAATTATGAAGGAGGTATAAAAGTTCCATTATTAATATATTGGAAAAATGGAATCACTTCTGCATCAACATATAATGAGTTGGTTCAAACAATTGACTTAGCGCCAACAATATTAGAACTCACAGGCGCTAATCTTTCAAATTCTGAAACGGATGGTAAAAGTTTGAAAAACGTCATTTTAAATAACTCAACAGCTCCTGTACACGATTACTTATTCTTTGAATTAGGTTTTTCTAGGGCAATCAGAACCAAAGATTGGAAATACATTACAGTGCGCTATGATGATGCCACAAATACAAAAATATCAAATGGACAAACCTTTAATGGACCAAATGGTACACAAGTTTCATTGCCTTATTATGTTCCGAATGTATCCTTAGGAAGTATAGCGGCAAACGAATACAGTTTATATCACATTCAAGATCAATTATTTGATTTAAACAACGATCCTTATGAAACTCAGAACGTTTTTGATTCAAATCCGGAAAAAGCAACAGAGCTAAGAAATGCTCTTAGGACCAAGTTACTTTCCTTTCCTAACAGGCCCTATCAAGAGTTTACAGATATAAATTACGATTTAACTATCAATAACAATGCTTCCAATTCTATTGTTGGAAAAGTGATTGCAGGCTATCAAGGCTGGTTTAATACTCCAACGGATGGTTCTGATTTGAATTGGAAACATTATCAAACAAGTGTCAACGGGGTTAAAAAATTTGAGCCTGGGGAAGTAACCATAGATTTATGGCCAGACATGAGCGAAGCAGATCTAGATGAAAAATATGACACCTCATTTACGCATAAAGACGGATCTGTTGCCACCGTTTTTTCATCTGCAAACAGCAAGACAGTAAATCGACATTTTAAATGGATGAATGATTATGGAATTGACGGTGCATTTATACAACGATTCGCACTAAATTTAAAATCAAATGCACCCAAATTAAAAGCCAATAATAATGTGGTTTTAGACAACGCTATTGCCGGAGCCATAGAACACAACAGGTTGATTGGCGTCATGTACGATCTTTCCGGAGCGAATGTTACTGGAACTATGGTCGCCGATATAAAACTTGATTGGGAAGAACTGGTAACTCAGCATGAGTTGAATAACCCATCAAAAGCCCATGTACTGACCTATAATCAAAAACCCGTCGTTGCCATTTGGGGTGTAGGTTTTAATCGAACAGATAATTACACTTTAAATGACGTTCAAGAGCTTGTTAATTTTTTTAAAAATGACCCTAATTATGGTGGTTGCACAGTATTATTAGGTGTGCCAAGAAGCTGGAGGACACTTAATAATGATTCTACCACTAATTCACAATTGCACGATGTCATTTTATCAGCTGATATTGTCCATCCTTGGACTCCTGGGAGGTATTCTGACATTAATGGAATAGATTCACACAAAAATATCATTGCTGCAGATAAAGCATGGTGTGATGCAAATAATTTGCTCTATATGCCAGTTGTATTTCCTGGGTTCAGTTGGCAAAATTTAAAGAAAAGTCAAGGAACTACTTCTGACTTAAATGCCACACCTAGATTAAAGGGAGATTTTTTGTGGAGGCAATTCCACAATGCTATAGATGAAAATGTGGAGACCATATACATAGCCATGTTTGATGAAATGGATGAAGGGACATGCATATTCAAAGTAGACCAAAACCCTCCCTCATCCGGGCAAAGTCAATTTACAAATTATGATGGATTACCCAATGATTATTACTTATGGCTTACAGGACAAGCAGGGCAAGCACTTCGAAATGAAATTACCTTAACAATCGACAAACCCTCATACCCCAATTTGCCTCAAGTTACTGCATACTATGTTGATGAATTTGGAGATGATTCAAATACAGGAACGAGTCCTGGAACTGCATTTGCAGCTGTTCAAACCGCCTACAATGCATCTAACAGTGACAATACAATCAATATTTCAGGTTCAGTAATACATAATTCCAAAGTTAATGTTAGGAAAAGTATTGATTTTGTAGGAACAAATAATGCTACTTTATTCCCCAATCAAAATAAAGTTGGCACAGATAGGTTGTTTCATATCAGTCAAGCAGATTTAGATGTCTCTTTTTCTGATATTACATTCAAGGGAAACAAGGAGTCCTCGATTAATGGGGGTGCCATAAACATGAACGCTGATTCTAATTTAACGTTTACAAATTGTGTTTTTGATGACAATTCAACAGGTGGAGTGGACAAAGCAGGTGGAGGGCTTTTTTTTAGTGAAGGAAATGTGACAATTGCCAATTCGATTTTCAAAAATAATCTTTCAAGAGGAAATGGAGGAGCGATCAGCGGCTCAGGTGTAGGAACTGCAATAATAACGGAATCCCTTTTTATAAATAATACAGCTGCGAATGTGAATAAGGACGGAGTTGGGGATAGAGCCAATGGTGGCGCCATTAATATTTTTGGTGATGGCAGAAAAGTAATTATGTCTCATAACACTTTTTATAACAATACAGCAACTTTTAAAGGAGGAGCCTTGCATTTCGAAGGATTAAACAATGAAACTTTAATTGAAAATATTACTGTTTTTAATAATAGGGTCAATATGACTTCTGTTGAAAATTCAAGTGGAGGGGGCGTCAAAGTTGAAGGAAATAGAAATTTTCAAATAAGAAATTCATTAATCTATGGCAATCATTTAGGTGATTTAAGTAATGGTGAGTCTGATATTGAAATTACCTCTGCTGTGGTGTTAAATTATATCAACTCCATTTCAGAAGTATCTGCTGGTTTCGGTTCAGATGACTTGTATGCCACCTCCATTATAGATGCTGATTTATCATCATCCAATTTGCGATATGATGAAACTTTGGGAAAAGTAATATACGATCAACCAAGTAGCGGTGAGGATACTCCAATTAATTTTGGAGATGATGGAAATGATGCTGGCGCTTGGGATTCTATGTATGTTTTATCAATTGAGGATACGAAAGAGCATAAAAAAGCTTTTTCTTTATCCCTTAACAAATCTGATAAAAGTATATATATATTGAGTCTGCGAGAACCTCTCATGACAATTTCTATTTATAACATATATGGAGCAATAGTGCTTCCAAAAAAGAAAATAAATAGAGTAGGTCACATTTCTACGGCAGGTATAAGTGCAGGCGTCTACATTATAAACGTTCTAATTGATAATGTTACCTATACTAAAAAATTGATTCTATATTAATTAATAATTAAATCGTTTGAAAAAAATAATTTATATAATTACTCTAAATGCAATTCATTGTTTATCATTTTCCCAGCAAAATGTAACAATTAAAGGCGTCATTACAGATGCTAACAATACAACAATTCCTTACGCATCAATTGGTATATTATCTAAAAATACAGGAACTGTTAGCAATGAAGAAGGTGCTTTTATTTTTGAATTAACTGAATCAAATTTAAATGACACATTATCAGTATCAACAATAGGTTTTACTAGCTTTAAAATTAGGATACAGGACTTTTTGGAATTAAATGAGAAAGTTATTGTATTGGAAGAAGAACCTGTCTTGTTAGATGAAATTGTATTAACCCTTCCAATTACAATAGTAAAAGAAGCCCTCAAAAAATTGAAAGAAACAACTTATAGGAAACCTCATCAGCTCAATGTTTTGTATAGGAGGTTTTCAAACGAAAATAACATCTCCAGGTTTTTAGTTGAACAATATATTAAAGTTCTAGATACAGGTCCTACTTCAAGCACTTTTAACGCTATTGAAATTGCTCAATCTAGAAAGTCCAATGATTACAGATATGTAAAAAAGAAACAAAAATTTCACGCTGTTGAGATGATTGCCAAACAAAACCCACTAAGAAAAGGGATAAGTCTTAAAAAGTTTAACTGGGAAACTATTGATTACACATCTTATGATGGTGAAGATGTTATTATTGTAGAAGGTAAAGAAAAAGGAAAACCACAAAAATGGATTAGATTATATATTGGATACAAAACAAGAAGCATATATAAATTGGAAAAATCCGATTTAAAAGCGGTATACATTTATAAAAAAAATAAAGAGGGCAAATTGGTGCTTAGCTATCATAACAGAGAGTATGTTTTTTGGGAAACTATTTCTCCTTATATGCAGAAACTTCTTAAACTTGAAAAAGATGAAATTAAGTTGTCCTACAGGCATGAGGCAGTAGTATTGGGTATTGAGTACAAATCAAAAAGTATTAGAGTGAATGACAACCTCTCTGTTGGTAAAGATATTGGAGATTACAACATAGCGTACCAACAAAATTTTTGGAATAACATCAACTTACCGCCTGATTCTAAATTTTATAAAACCAGCTCCAAACAGTTGGAGCTCTTATACGGAATTCCCTTAGAGAATCAATTTAAAACTCCAAAATAGTGTAAGAAACTAGGATTATAATTTTCACTTTTTTATTAAATTGTTATCTAATCCTGTGTCATATTAAATAATTTTTAATCTTTTTTTAATCTAAGTACACTTTATTTGATTAAATGATTGAAGCTAGATGGCGCTAATAACGGTTTATACATTATCAAACACAAAAGAATGATTAGATCAAACTTAATTAATCTCTTATTTGTGATTTTTCCACTTGTTCTTTTATCTCAAAAGAACACGATCTCAGGAGTAGTCACAAATACAGATGGTGAACCAATGATTGGGGTTTCAATTATAGTTGATGAAACTGCTATTGGAACAATTTCAAATTTTGATGGCGAATACCTTATCAATACAGGCTCTAATGTTTCTGGGAATCTGAAATTTATTTTTCTTGGTTACGCAACTCAAACAGTGAAGTTTGACAATACTAGCTCTGTAATTAATGTGGTGATGGAAGAGTCAGCAAACCAATTGGAAGAAATTGTAGTCACTGCGCTAGGGGTTAAAAGGAGCAAAAAATCTTTATCGTACGCTACGCAACAAGTAAATCCAGATGATATGAGAGAAGCTCGGAGCACCAATTTTTTAAATGCTTTGTCTGGGAAAGCTTCGGGAGTTCAAATTGTTAGCTCTTCTACTCCAACAGGATCAACAAGAGTTATTATTAGGGGGTTGACTTCAATTACAGGTAACAATCAACCTCTTTATGTAGTTGATGGAATTCCTTTAGATAGTTCAGTTGGCGATGGTAGTGTATCTGTCTGGAATAGCAATGCAGAGTCTGGAGACATTGACTACGGTAGTCCAATTTCAACAATCAACCCTGACGATATTGAGTCTATTCAAGTTCTTAAAGGTGCTAATGCCTCTGCTCTTTACGGATCTAGGGCTTCTAATGGTGTGGTACTAATAACAACAAAAAAAGCAAGTGGGGAAGATGCTAAAATAAGGGTAAATGTTAATTCTAATTTTATTGTAACATCGAATAGAGAATATCCTAAAAATCAATATGTCTATGGCCCTGGAGCTGGCGGAAGAATTGCACAAAACGCACAAAGGCTTGATGCCGAAACAGGACTGCCGATAATCGGCTCACAACGTAGAGCTTATGGACTACCTTTATTAGGTCAAGAAGTTTTTGATTTTAATGGAACTATTGGTCTTTATCTTCCAAACATTAATAACATTAAAGATTTTTACCGTACTGGAACAGTTCATACAAACACATTTGCAATTTCTAGGGTAAAAAATGAAAGCAGCCTACGTTTGTCTTATTCCAATACAATTGGAGATCATGTTATTCAACGCATGGAGGAGTTGAACAGGAACAACATCGCTTTGCGTTACGCTCAAAATTTTAATGAAAAGCTTAAACTCAATTCAACTTTTATATATGTTAATCAAGTTGTAGACAATAGGATGTTTCAAAATGGGAGTGAACGCAATCCAGCTGCAAACTATATATACATGATGCCTAACATGTCTGTAACAAACCTTCTTCCATACAAAGATTTAGATGGAAATGCTTTTAACTACGAGGGACCATTTAATAATCCATATTGGAATCTTTTTGAAAACACAAATCAAGACACCACAGATAGAATTGTTGCTAATATTACCTTAGATTGGGAAATTACACAAGGGTTAACTCTCAAAGCAAAAATTAATGGGTCTCTGAATGATGTCGATAATTTCGTGTTTAACAACCCGGGAGCAGCTTACGATCCCGATGGTTTGTACAGAGAAATTAATACCGAAAGACAAAATTGGAATTATGAAGCAACCTTAAATTACGTAGCTAGATCTGAAGATTTTTCATTGGTGTCATTGCTTGGCGTAAATCGTTTTGACTTCAGCTTAGATGGATTAAATCGAACGGCTATTGCTTTAAACCAAAAGGATGTCATGAATTTTTCAAATGCTGTAAGTTTTTTACCAGATGTTATTCTAAATAACAATAAAAGAATAAACTCTGTTTTCGCTTCAGCTTCTTTGGGATTTTACGACACCTTTTATTATGATTTAACTGCCAGAAATGATTGGTCTTCAACACTGCCAACAGAAAACAATTCATATTTCTACCCATCTATTGGTCACACAATAATTTTTTCAAATTTAATTCCAAAAAACAATTTCTTAACATTTGGCAAGCTAAGAGGATCATGGGCTCAAGTTGGAAGTGATGCACCTTTTGACAGGATTTTAAATAACTATATAGTAGGTGGTAATTATAACAACACAAATTGGTTAGCCTTGCAAACAAGTAAAGGGAATCCAGATTTAAAGCCAGAGTTAACCTCGTCATTAGAGTTTGGTTTAGAGGCTAAACTTTTCAATAACAAATTATCTATTGATGCTTCATATTACCAATCTTCGACTAACAATCAAATCATACCTGCGATTGTTTCTCCAACGTCTGGTTTTATTTCAAATATTGTCAATGCAGGTGAAATAGAAAATAAAGGTTTTGAAATTTTCATGTCTGCGAAAATATTTGATAAAAGATTTAAATGGCAAACTGACGTTAATTGGTCTACAAATGAGTCAACCGTAATTTCATTAATTGATGGAGTAGATCAGTTGCAAATTAGAAACTGGCTCAACGTTGGCGTATTTGCTGAAGTAGGTCAGCCATTTGGTAATATTAGAGGGAATGCAATTGCTAAAGACCCGGAGACTGGTACGCCATTGGTTTTGGACACTGGGCGAGCCATATGGGACTCAAATCAGCTTTTGGGTAATGCACAACCAGATTGGATCGGAAGTTTAAGAAATTCATTTACGTTTAAGAACTTCAGTTTCAATGTTCTTTTAGATGTGAAATATGGAGGTGACTTATACTCGGCTACAATGTTAAGATCAGTTAACCATGGCGTTCACGCCGAAACTTTACAGGGAAGAGAAGAATTTTTCTTTTCGAATGTTGTTTTAGGAGAAGGCGGTGTAGAGAGACGTGGGAGTAATATTCTAAGAAATGGAGATTACGCGGATGCCGATAGAGTCAAAGGACGTACCTACCAAAATGCAGCATTGGGTGTTCTGGATAATAATGGAAACTGGATAGCTCAAAGAGATGAAAACGGAAATATTATTTATTCCAATAGATGGATAAGCCCAGATGAATATGGATATGATGGCCTGCAAGATCAGCAAAGATATGTTTACGACGCTTCGTACGTTAAATTAAGAGAGATAACTTTTGGATACACGTTACCAGGAAGCCTTATTAAGAATACTATGTTTAAAAATGTTAAAATATCTGTCGTAGGTAGAGACTTGTGGACAATTTATAGAAACACACCTCAAGGAATAGATCCTGAAGCTGGAACGACATCTGGCAATGGACAAGGAATTGAATTCGGCTCATTTTTACCAACAAGAACTGTTGGAATCAATATTAATCTAGTTTTTTAAATTATGATTATGAATGTAAAACAACTTAGTATTCAGGTTAAAATTGTTTTTGTGTCAATAACCTTATTGATGTCATGCACGGAGGATTTTGAGCAAATTAACGTAAACTCAAATAAAGTTTCAGATGCTTCAGCCGAAGAATTATTTGCAGGGTCTGTTCTTAACACGCTAAATTTAGTTGGTGGCACTTTAAATGATCAACTTTTTAATAATTATGCTAGTTATTATGGAGGAAAAGGAGGGCAATTTCCAAGATTTTTCTATTTAGAATCAAGCTTAGATTCTTATTGGCGAACATTTTATGTGGATATACTCAAAAACAATCAATTGATTATTGATAATTATTCAGATAACACTGATTATAAAAATAGAGTACTAATCGCTAAAATTTGGAGAAGTTATGTTTTTTCAATTTTGGTATCAACTTTTGGTCCAGTTCCCTATACAGATGCTATTAATGGCTTAAAAAATCCAACATATGGTAGTGAAGAACTTATTTATACAGGTGTATTAGAAGACCTAAAGGAAGCAGGAGAAAATATTGATTTAGACGGAGATTCCCTTTTGCAAGATCCTGTTTTTAACGGTGACTTGTTAAAGTGGATCAAATTTGCAAACACCTTACGTTTAAAAATTGCTTTAAGAATTTCTGACGAAGATGATGATGGGCATCAACAAGGTTTTCCGGATTTAGCTCAACTACATGGCTCTGAAGTAATGCAAAATGAGAGTCTTTTATTAACTTCAAACGATGATAATATTGCTTTAAAGTGGGAGGCCAATGCAGAAAACTGGTCATATAATTATAACAGATACGTTTTTCTTCAGCCTAATGAAGATGTTTTACCATACGTGAACTTTCATTTTTTATTGAATTTAAAGACCTACCATGACCCTAGGTTGTTTAAAATCATTGAACCATCCTCTAACCCTATTATTGTTAGAGATCGTGTTTATGCCTCTGGTTCTGATTCCGAATTGATATATGTTGAATATGAACTCCCCTATTTCGGTAGGCCATTAGGAGGAAATAACATTATTCAGGCTTGGGGGCTCAATGGTGATGCAAATCCGTTAGCGGGTATAGAAACTCGTAGATATTGTAGACCCAAAGCGGATGTTTTTATGGCACAAGACATGAGTTTTTACATTTCAACTTTTGCAGAACTTAATTTTCTTAAAGCTGAAGCTAAATTATATGGTTGGGGTGGTGCCGAGTCTGCTGAAGAGTACTACTATAAGGGAATTGAAGCATCCTTTGAACAATACGAAGTTGGTGGGGTTGACGAGTACAAAAATCAGGCTGGCATTAAATGGGATACTGTAAGTAACGGAGACAGAGGTTTATTTAATTTGGTATCAAGCGGTATTTCTGATGACCGATTAGACCAGATAGTTAGACAAAGGTGGTTGTCAAGTTTTAATCAAGGACATGACATGTGGACTTTACATAGGAGGACACGTTTATTGCCGATTATTGATCACTTCAACCCTGATGGAGCAACAGGTTTGGACTTTGCTCCAATTCCTGAGAGGATGATATACCCCCCTATCATTGAAGTCGCATCAAATAATGAAAACTTTGAATTAGCAATCGCCAATTTGACAGAATCAATTTCTTCTTCACATCCATCGGGAAATTCATTGTATAGCCGACTGAAAACAAACAAGCAATACGTCCCTATTGACTGGCCTATCTATGGAGATCCATCTTTTAAAATAGATTTTATTACAAATTTTTATGGAAACTCTGAAGATGATTTAATCAATGCTGGTATAACCTATATAAAATTATAACATGGACAGATTGAAAATATTAAAATATATATTTCCCCTATTTGCGTTTATATTTTTAGCTTCTTGTACTGAGGATGAAGTTGTAACAGAAAATGGCGAGCTTTATTTGGAACACGAAGTTCCAAATATCCCAGTCTCAGCAGATTATCAAGTTGGCGCATTTTATTTAAAAATAAATGTATTAAGAAGAAACAATGACCCATCTATACAACCAACCATAGGAGTTTATAATTTAAATAGAGTTGTAGATCAACAAACTATTTATTCTGAACATTTAGAACAAGCCAAAACAGCTGGGATTGATTTTTTTATCTATGATTTTAGAACTGCTGCTTTAAACGGCGGCGCTGCTCAAAATAGTGACATAAGATTCATGGATAATATTTTGTTAACACCTGGGGCTGGTGACATTAAAATGGCATTTGCTTACAATTTTGGTGCAATGGAATTAAACAATAACAACACAATTGAATCTAAAGGTCATGTTGAAACATTTATTAATGATTTTAAAGCCATGATGCCTTTTTTTGAACTTGACAATTATATGAAAGTTGAAGGTAAAAATGTTGTTTACCTGACCAATGGGCAAAATCTATTTTCAGAAGACAATGTGAGATTATATAAGCAACTTAGAGAGGAATTATCGTCTTTGGGTCATGAATTATATATTATAGGCTCACAGCCTCAGTGGACCCCTCCACTACGTTTTGATTATAGGTTTGTTGATTGCGTAGACGCGCTAACTCATCTTTCTTATATACGTGTAAATAGAAACACCTACGAACGCTACTTATATTTTCATACAATTACAGATTTGGCTTTACAATATCATAAAGAAAGATTAAGTGATTTTGACATTGAATATATTCCATCCATATCTCCATCTATTGACTTAAAATTTAATAACAATCCGAACGACGATGATAATTTATATATCATAAATAAAGAAATAGCGTTTTTCAAAAACACTTGTAACGTAGCTAGAAATGCTGCTGGGAAAAATAGGCTAGTTATTTTGGATTCATTCAATAATTGGAACATTAATACACAAATTGAGTCTGACAACACAAATGGCGATACGTTTTTGAAGCTATTGAAGCAAGAGTTTAAAGTAGAATAGAATGAACAAAAAAAATCTATTTTTTGTCTTTTTAGGAATCGCTACAATCTGTTTTTCTTTTGCAAAGTTAGACTGCACTCCTTTTGGGACATCTGCTAATAACAATAGTATTGAGAATAAAATTTTAGCAGGTTATCAAGGCTGGTTTAATACGAAAAAGGATGGAGCAGATTTAGGTTGGAAACATTACAGTAATAAGGGAGTTTTTAAGCAAGGAAGTGTGAATATCGACTTTTGGCCCGATATGACTGAATATTCCAAAGATCACAAATACAAAACACCCTTTAAACATTCAGATGGTAAAACTGCCTATCTGTTTAGCTCTGCAGATTATAAATCGGTTTCTCTCCATTTTAAGTGGATGAAAGACTATGGAATTGATGGAGTTTTTGTTCAACGATTCTCTGTGGCTTTAACAAGAGGTGAAAAGAGAAAAAACAATCTATTTAAAGTGTTTGATAATTGTTTTAAAAGTGCAAAAGAACATGATAGAGTGATTAGTGTAATGTACGATTTGTCAGGTTCAAAAAGTGAAAATGTTGTCGAGACCATTAAAAACGATTGGAAAATTTTAGTAAAAAAACATCAATTAAATAACCCCAAAAACCCCAACGTCTTGACCTATATGGGTAAGCCCATTGTTTCCCTTTGGGGCGTAGGATTTAAAGATGGTAGGGACTATACATTGGAGGATATTTCATTATTGATTGACTTCTTTAAAAATGATCCTACATACGGAAATTGTTCAGTTTTATTGGGAGTTCCAACAGGATGGAGAACGCTTACACGTGATGCTGTAAGTGATACTCAATTGCACTCTGTGATTAAATCTGCAGACATTGTGCATCCATGGACGCCTGGCCGTTATTCAGATCTTTCATCTGCGGACTTACACAAAAAAAACATCATTGAAGATAAAAAGTGGTGTGATGAGAATGAACTACTCTATATGCCAGTCGTTTTCCCAGGCTTTAGTTGGTCAAACCAAAAACGAAACTCTAATATTTTAGATCAGATTCCGAGGTTAAATGGGGATTTCCTATGGAGACAATTTTATAACACCATTTCAGCAGATGTTAAAACTATCTATGTTGCCATGTTTGATGAAATGGATGAGGGTACATGTATTTTTAAAGTAACCAATGATCCGCCCACAGGCAAAACAAAATTTCTTGACAATAAAGATTTGCCTAATGACTATTACCTATGGCTGACAGGTCAAGCATCAAAAATGCTAAAAAAAGAAATAGATCTTTCTAAACAAAAACCAGTATATCCAAATGAAATTTAATAAAAGTCATTTAATCATATTACCGTTTTGTTTAACAGTGATATTTTCATTTAAAAACGGTTTTTTTATTGACTTAAAAAAATCAGATAATACTGTTTATGTGAATAATTTTATTGGAACAGGAGGTCATGGTCACACCTTTCCAGGAGCCACAACTCCATATGGGATGGTTCAGTTGAGTCCTGACACTCGAACTTTGGGATGGGACGCTTGTGGAGGATATCATTATTCAGACAGTTCGATTATAGGGTTTTCTCACACACACTTAAGTGGAACAGGAATTGGAGATCTTGGCGACTTTTTATTTATGCCATTTTCAGGAAAATATAAAATTGAACCAGGAAGTCCTGATAACCCTGATTCAGGATATAGGTCTAGATTTAGTCATGCTGATGAAAAGGCATCTCCAGGTTATTATGCCGTTTTCTTGGAAGATTACAATATTGATGTTGAATTGACATCAACAAAAAGAGCAGGATTTCATAAATACAGGTATAATAAAACAGGAAATTCAGGAGTCATAATCGACTTATCACATAACATATATCCGGACCGAAATCCCAAGCATGAATTTAAAGTTATTTCAAATACAGAGATATCTGGATATAAGGGTTCAGGAGGATGGGCTACAACGCAAGATATTTATTTCAACGCAAAATTTAATCGTCCTTTTTCCTATGTATTTTATGATAATGGAGAAAAATTAGACACCCCACCTGATTATAAATCAAAAAACTTAATTGCGGTTTTGACATTTGATGTTGCTGCAGGTGAAGAGGTGCTAGCCAAAGTTGGAATTTCATCTGTTGATTATGAAGGTGCAAAAAAGAATTTAAATTCTGAGATTAATCACTGGAAATTTGAAAAGACAAAGAACGAAGCACATAAACTTTGGAAAAAGGAATTGTCAAAAATTAATGTAAAAGGAGGCAGTGATGATGAAAAAGCCATTTTTTACACAGCACTTTATCACACCTCTATATCCCCAAATATATTCTCTGATGTAGATTTTCGATATCGAGGTTTAGACAGAAATATTCATAAAAGCAAAAATGAAAACATCTACACTGTTTTTTCACTATGGGATACATTCCGAGCATTTAACCCATTAAAAACAATAACAGACCCTGATAGAACCAACGAGTTTATCAAAACTTTGCTAGATAAATATGATCAAGGAGGAGTCTTGCCTATGTGGGAATTGCATGGTAATTATACGGGTTGTATGATTGGTCATCATTCGGTCCCAGTCATCGTAGATGCCTATAAAAAAGGGATTCGAAATTATGATATTGAAAAAGCATATGAGGCTATCGTACATGCTTCAAAATATGACACAATTGGAGTTAAATTCCCCTCAAAAGAAGTAAAGTCACTTTTAATGCCAAAAGGTAAGTGGTATCACAGTAATCAACCATTTATACCTGCGGATTTAGAAAACGAGTCTGTTTCAAAAGCATTAGAGTACTCCTACAATGATTGGTGTATTGCTCAAATGGCTAATGGCTTAGGAAAAAAAGATGATTATAATCTATTTATAGAGCGTTCAAAAAAATATACCGAATATTATGATCCCTATACAGGATTTATGCGGGGCAAGAATTCAGATGGAAAATGGAGAGAACCATTCAACCCAAGGTTCTCGAGACATAGAAAAGATGATTATACTGAAGGTAATGCATATCAATGGTCTTGGTTTGTACCACACGATGTACAAGGCCTTATAGATCTAGTAGGTGGAAAAAAGTTTTTCATTGAAAAATTAGATGATTTATTTTCAACGAGTTCTGAATTAGTTGGTGATGATGTTTCAGGAGATATTTCAGGATTAATAGGGCAATATGCGCATGGCAATGAACCTAGTCATCACATTTCACATATGTACAACTTTGTTGGCCAGCCATGGAAAACGCAAGATTTAGTCGATAAGATTATGAGTGAATTGTATTTCAATAATCCGAATGGCCTTGCTGGAAATGAGGATTGTGGTCAAATGTCTGCTTGGTATGTGTTAAATGCTATGGGCTTTTATTCGTTTAGCCCTGGTGACCCAACGTATTCTATTGGTCGTCCAATTTTTGATGAGGTTCAAATCAGCCTGCCAAAGGGCAAGGTTTTTACAATTAAAACAAATAATAACTCTAGTAATAACAAATATGTACAATCGGTATATATGAATGGGAAAAAGTTAGTAGAGCCTTTTTTTACGCACCAGCAAATTCTTGATGGGGGTGTTTTAGAATTTGAAATGACCAATTGTATAAGTGATTAACTTTTTATGAATAACTATGAATAAATCTCCACTAATCCCCAAAGAATATATCTATCCTTTTGTATTAGTTACATCATTATTTGCGCTTTGGGGATTTGCAAATGCGGTTACGGACCCTATGGTTCAAGCATTTAAAAAAGTACTAGAGTTGTCAAATTCTGAAGCTACATGGGTTCAAACAGCATTTTATGGTGGTTACTTTTGTATGGCGCTTCCTGCAGCATTATTTATGCGAAAATATTCCTATAAAGTGGGGATTCTGATTGGATTAGCCCTTTATTCAACGGGTGCGTTATTATTTTATCCGGCGGCACAGTCTGAAAGTTTCTTGTTCTTTTGCTTAGGGTTGTACATTTTGACATTTGGATTGGCATTTTTAGAAACCGCTGCAAACCCTTATATCCTAGCAATGGGTCCAAGTCAGACAGCAACACAGCGGTTGAATTTGGCGCAATCATTTAATCCTATTGGATTGATAGGTGGGTTGATTATTGCTCAACAATTTGTTTTGAAGAATCTTAAATCAGATGATATTGAGAATTATAGCGCACTCGATGAAGCCTCTAAAACACTAATAAGAACTTCAGATCTATTAATAATTAGAAATCCATATGTGATTTTAGGGTTAGTCATTGCAGTAGTTTTTTTTGTATTCTTTTTAAGTAAAATGCCTCAATCTAAAGATGATGGACAGCTGCCAAGCGTTAGGGAAACTATTAAAGTTCTAATTAAGAATTCTAATTATTTTTTAGGATTAATTTCTCAAATATTTCACGTTGGTTGTTTGATTATGTGTTGGACATTTATTTACCAATACGCAGAAGTGATTGGCATAGATAGTGTAGCTGCAGGAAATTATCAATTAACAGCTTTTGTTTTGTTTGTTATAGGAAGGGCTCTTGGGACCTATTTGTTGCGCTTTATTAGTGCAGGTAAGCAGTTATTTTACTATTCTTTACTAGGAATTATCTTTCTGTTTGGAGTTGTGTTTATCCAAGGAATTTATGGTTTGTATTGTTTGGTTGCCGTTTCATTTTGTTTGTCCGTTAAGTTTCCAACAATTTATGGAATAGCACTTGGAGATTTATCTGAACAAGAAGCAAAAATAGGTTCTGCTGGACTAATAATGGCTATAGTTGGAGGTGCTACACTACCAAAGCTTCAAGCTAAATTAATTGATTTAGGAGGCTCAGGAGTCTCAGATACTTTAGTATTAGGCGTTTCAGAAACGAATTTCTCTTTCATTATACCGCTTTTGTGTTTCACCTTTATAGCATGGTTTGGTTTTCATGTCTACAAAAAACAAAACTGCTAATTAAAAACTGAACATTAGTATGTCAAATCTTTTTACGTATGCTTTTCTGTTTTTGATGTCAATCATACCCATTGAAGACAACTTAAATTATAAAAAGAAAAACCCCAATGTTTTAATTCTCTTTGCTGATCAACACCACAAGAAAGTTATGGGTTTTGAGAATCACCCGGATGTATTCACGCCAAACTTAGACCAGTTTTCTACCGAATCTATTGTTTTTGACAGGGCATATGCAACAAGAGGTATTTGTGTTCCGTCGCGAATGTCTTTGATGACTGGATTGTATCCAAGAACGATGGGTCTAATGGATAACAATGAAGAAACATCGGTAACAGAAAAAGCCACTTCTCTCGCGACTATATTTAGATATAATGGTTATAAAACGTATTCTTTTGGCAAAAGACATTTAAAAGGTGGAGCTGATGAAGGCTGGGATATTAAAAAAGAAGTACATCCTGAGGAGGGTGATGACGGGAACTACTTAGAATGGATTACAGGAAAAGGTTATCAATCGGAATTTTCTAATGATTGGGCTGCTGAATTTGGAAAAGGTCCTAAAGGTAGTAATCAGGAAAATATTAAAATACCCATTGCTGACCTTGGCACACGAATTTCTGATCTGCCTTTTGGATATTCAATGGAGGCTTATACAGGGTTAGAAACCATAAAAATGATTAAACAACAAAAAAACATAGAGAAACCATTCTTTTGTTTTGCTTCATTTTACAGGCCTCATCAGCCCTATACTCCCTCCAAAAAATTTATGACACTGTATGATGTTTCGGAATGGGGAAAAGGTAACCAATTGAAAAGTAGTATTAAAATGCCTGAAAGTTTTTACCAACTAACTGAAGATTTACCACCCTTATTACAATTTCAGAGAAATGGAGGCAACAAAGTTTGGAATATGGATAGGGCTTTTGAAAATGAGCAGCTTTGGAGGGATTATATGGGTGCGTACTATGCTTTAGTTACTGAGGTTGATTATTATGTTGGTGAAATTTTACAAGCCTTAGAAAATGCAAATATCAAAGAAGAAACCATTATTATTTATACTTCTGATCATGGAGATTTTGTGGGAAATCACGGCATGGTCGAAAAAGCAGCAGCAGGTCATAATGTCTATGAAGACATATTGAACATTCCGTTACTTATTAGAATTCCTGGAAATACTAACCAAATAAAACGAACTGCTGAACTTGTGACTTTGACAGATGTCATTCCTACACTAATTGATTTATTGGATTTAAAAACACCTAAACTGGAATATAATCTTGAAGGGAAATCCCTTGTCGAATTACTTCTAAATGACAAGCCATTGAAAAGGGATTATATAGTGTCAGAAAGCTGGTTCCAGGCAACTGTGATTGGTAAAAATGTAAAACTGGGTATTATGAAACCCAACCCAGTAAATCCAAGGCAAGATTACCGAGAATTTGGAGATATGTTTTTTGATAGAATCAAAGATCCTCTGGAACTCAACAACGGGATTAATGATGTCAACAACCAAAAGTCAATTGCTAAGCTTAGGAGTTATTATGAAGATTTCAAAAAACAAATTCCAGGGATAGGCACGAAAGAGATGAACAAAAAAAATAAAGATGACAGTATATAATTTTAAAGCTCTAGGCTTTTTATTTCTATTAATTTTTGTTGGTACCAACAAATCATCAGCTCAAAACATCAAAAAGCCAAATATCATCTTTATAATGACAGATGATCAAAGTTCGATTGTGCCTTCGAAAGAAGATAAGGGTGTTCAGTCTAGGCCTTTTGGTTTTAACGGAGATAAGGAGGTGCATACCCCCGTAATAGATAGTTTGGCAAAAGGTGGGATGATTTTCAATAATGCCTATGTGTCAAGTTCTGTTTGTTCCCCCAGTAGGTATTCAATGTTAACAGGAAGATATGCAAGCAGATCTAGGGGAAAGGTTTTCATGAAGCAACATCCGCTGGGAACCATGACTCGCGTTGAAAACAATACGGAACTTGAAAATGATCTTGACAATCTACCAAAGTTGTTACAAAAGTTAGGATATAAAACAGGTTTCGTAGGGAAAAGTCATATCATGGAACACGATAAACTTTTACAGCGAAAGAACTGGCTCAAAAATGGCTTCAAGGAATTAGGTAAATATGCAGATCCTCATGATGAGGAGGTTTCCAAGGCCGCGGCTCATAATCATCAAATGTGGGCAGAAATCATTAAAGAATATGGTTTTGATTACGCAAACGCTGTATACGGAGGTAACCTTAAAGAAGTCTATAACGATTCTTTAAATGTTCACAACGTAGAATGGAAAAATAAAGCTGCTTTAGATTTTATTGAAACAAACAAAGAGTCACCATTTTTTTTGTACTACTCTGAAACAATTCCACATGGCCCAGCCCCTTGGATAAAAAGAAACAGAAAATATAAACATGGTTTGGATGCTAATCCAAAATTTACAGGTGAAGGCTATGTTAACGAATCGTATTCATACCTGCCCTCAAGGCAAGAAATAAAAGATGAAATTACATCATTAGGAAAAGATCTAGATCATGCTTGGTTGCTGTGGTTTGATTATGCTATAGGAGCTTTAGTGCAGAAATTAAAAGATGAAGGTATATATGAAAATACAATTATCGTAATAACTTCTGATCATGGATCATACAACTATGGGAAAACAACCTTATATGAAAGTGGGGTAAAAGTACCTCTACTTGTACATTGGCCGACTGGTATAAAACCCAATTCGGTATATAATGAACAGGTTCAAAATATTGACTTTACACCTACGTTTTTGGATCTAGCTGGTTATAAACTCAAGAAGAAAAATCATTTTGATGGAGTTAGTCTCAAAAAGGTTTTATTTGGAAGTCAAAACCCCGTTCATGAATTTTTGTACTTCGAATTGGGATATGCAAGAGCAGTCTCGACAAAAGAGTGGAAATACATTAGTGTACGTTATGATCAAGAAAAGGAGCAAAAAATCCAAAATGGTATAATGTTTAACGGTTTTAAAGGTAGAAAGATACCCTTGCCATATTATACTAGAAATTCACATCTAGGTTATCATTCTTCAAGACACAACCCTTTATACTTTGAAAGAGATCAACTTTTTGATTTAGCAAATGATCCAAAAGAACAGAACAATCTTTACAGCAAAAATCATAAAGAAGTAAAAAAACTTAAAAGTTTACTTATTGAAACCTTAGAAAGTTTTCCAAATAGACCGTATGGGGAATTTGTAAATTGATTCAAAAATGACAGCTAAACGGTTTTTAGTCCTTCTTCTAATATTCATTGCGCAAAAGGAAGTATCATCACAGATAATAAATGAAATTGCGGCCAGAGTAGCGGGTTATGAAATACCTATATTAATTCATCTGCCAGCTGATAGAGGAAGTGATAAAAACCCCGTCTACTTTTTTGTTCACGGTGGTGGCTGGAACGGTGGCGATGAAAATCAAGTTCCAAAAGCCAGTTTGCCTCCTGACGCACATTTTTTAGTTGATAAATTAGGGGTTATTTATGTAGGATTGGCTTATCGTTGTAAAGGAAATAATGCCACGTTTGAAGATGCCTTACAAGATTTGGAAGCGTCTGTTCAATGGTTTTTTGACAATGCTTATAAATTCAATGCGGATACAAATAGAATTGCTTTTGGGGGGGCTTCAGCTGGGTCTACATTGTCAGCAATCCTAGCTCAAAAGTATAAAAACTGCAAAGCCTACATTGGAGCAGAGGGGATGTATAATTTGGTAGACCATTCTGTTGAATTATCGCCATTCCCTAGTAATGAAGCAAGAAGAATCTATGGGTTAGACAGCAAACAAAAAAGTAAAAAAGCAAGTGCCTATTATAACCTTAATAAGAACCCGCCAAATACACTTCTAATTCACGGAGATTCTGACATGCTCTGCCATTATTCTCAAAGTATAAAATTTGCAGATAAAATTAAATCAAGGGGTGGTAAAGCAAAAGTTTTACTGCATAGGAATATAAATCATACTACTCTAAATCCGAATATTCCCGATGTATTTAAAAAGAGTGTCGCTGAGATTGCAATTATGTTTAACGATGGATTTTCGCTGAATAAAAATATTGATTCAGTATTGATGAACTTAGAAAATCAGCTCCGCGACAGATATCCATCAAGAAAAGTCACATTGGATAAGATCTTGGGAACTTGGGAAAAACAAGACAATAAAATCACATTTAACAATAACGCCAAAGGCATTTTTGAAAACTCTATAACCGATGAATTTGTGGAATTTACATATTCACTTACCAACAACCAAATAAAGGTTTTGTTGAACAATTATACAGAGTTTAAAATATTTACACTACAAAAGAATAATAATTTTATTACCGAACATATTACCAATGGAAAGAAAATATACAGAGTATTTACGTACCGATTTCAACAATAAAATAAGTATTAGAACAGCATTACTTTTCAGTATTATTCTTGCACTGGGATGTAAGTCAACCAGTCTCAAGCCTGGGAATCCTATTAACACAGAGAGTCCAAATTTACTTTTCATTATCGTAGATCAGATGAGATATGATGCCTTAAGTATTGCTGGAAACCCCATTGTAAAAACCCCTAATCTTGATAAACTAGCGCGTCAAGGAGCCTACTTTAAAAACGCCTATACCCCTGTTGCTGTATGCGGACCGGCGAGATCTTCGATTTTGACTGGAACAACCATTAACACACATGGGGTTAATACAAATGATAAAACATATTATTACGATGATTCACCAGTAATGACCATGAAAACGTTTGATGAAATTCTTACTGAGAAAGGGTACCATGCGGAATATTTTGGAAAATGGCATGTCTTAACTTCCCATTCATCTGTATATAAAAATGAAAAAAAGTACGCAGAAAATGGTAAGTATATGTTTGATCATCAGGGTCAAAGGTTCATGTATTTAGATTATTTAAATGAAGTATTTCCAAAAAAAGAACCACGAAAAGAAGAACTATTAGATTATTTTTCTGAAAGACCTTATACTCCAGATCCAATAGATGTTGATTATGGAAAATCATATAATGAAGTTAAAAAAGCCAATGTAAGGCATTCTCAGCCCAATTATCATGGTAAGTCTAGCATCCCAAAAGAACATTCGATAACGGCTTTTTATGCAAAAAAAACCATTGACGCCATTAAAAGATTAAAGGATAAACCGTTCAGTATAACAGCGTCTTTTCACTTTCCGCATGCACCTATGATTGTTTCAGAGCCATATTACAGTCTATATGATCCTGAAGAAATGCCCATCCCTGTTAGCATTTCTGACAACATGGACAACTCGCCATATAAACATGCAAATAGAAGACATACATTGACCGATTATGCGGATAAGGAAAAGATAAAATACATGATTTCCAATTATTATGGTTTGGTTACAGAATTAGATCATTGGATTGGAAAAATCATTGCAACTTTAGATGAGGAAGGGATATCGGAAAATACTATGGTGATTTTTACAAGTGATCATGGTGAGATGTTAGGCGCACACGGAATGCGTGAAAAAAACGTGTTTTATGAAGAATCATCTCACGTCCCGCTATTTATAAAATCACCAAATCATATCAAGGAAAACACTAATGTATATGGCTATGTCTCTAATGTAGATTTATTTGCTACTATTATGGATTATTTGCAGGTTGGCGCCCATAAATCTGACGGTCAAAGTTTACGTGACTTAATAGAAAAGAAACCAACCAATCAAGGGGATTATGTGGTGACTGAATGGGATTATAGAGGCCCCATTCAACCCAATTATATGATTGTTAGAGATGGTTGGAAACTTATGATCCCTTATGCTGAAGATTCTAAGGTCATAAACGCTATGTACAATCTAAATGACGATCCCCATGAAACAATCAATTTATTGGGAAGTAATCCCGATAAGAATCTTTACATTGATAAGGCGAAGGAATTAAAATCTTATTTATTGGATTGGCTTAAAGAGCGTAATTCAAAACACCTAAACGGAGTCCAAGGCAGAACATTATAGTTTATAAGGATAAAAACTATACATGATTGCACACAATTTAAGAGGCTTATTAATCCATAATTAGATTAAAATTAATATGACAAGGTAATTTTAATTAAAATTTACCACAACATGTATTATAAATATCTACTTATTGCACATTTTATATTAACAATTTCTTTTGATCAAAAGAACCAAAAAAATATTTGGTCACTGATCAGCTTACCTAGTTAATAAAATCAATCTATAATAATTTATATGAAAAGTAAAGCCTGTATTGTATTTATCTTGTTGGTTTTTAGTGCATCTATTTACAGTCAAAAAGATAATACCAAATATGTAGATCCTACAATAGGAAATGTTTCCCGTTTTCTCGTACCAACATACCCAACCATTCAGCTCCCCAATCAGATGGTTAGGATGTTTCCCAATAAAACTGATTATATTTCAGATGTTATTAAAGGTTTTCCTCTTCAAGTCACTGCACATAGACGTCAAGGTATTTTACAGTTTAATGTTGGGACAAACAGAGTGTCCTCGGAATCTTGGAAAACTACAATGCCTATAGATCATGATCTTGAAGTTGTTCATCCGTGGTTTTACAGTACATATTTAATAGAAGACAATATTAGAGTAAGTTTTACGCCTTCCAAAAAATCTGCAATCTATAAACTTGAATTTCCTGAAGGAGTCCAAAAAAACATTTTGATCAGGGGCTCCAAAAACATGCATCTTGAGAAATCAAAAAATTCATTTAAAATTTTAGAAAAAAGGAGCGTAAAGACCAGAGGTGAACATACTGTAGAGAATGTGATGTCTATTTATGTATATGCAGAAATTGTAGACCAAAACAATCTTCCTATTACAGATTTGAATGCCAATTTCGAAAATACATCATTACATATTTCAGCAGATTCAACTTCACCTTCTACTATTTATTTAAAATACGCTGTGTCTTATGTAGACTTTAATCAAGCCAAAGACAACTTCAAAAGGGAGATAAATAATAAAACTTTTGATGAGGTTAGTAATGAAGGAAAGAAAGCCTGGGAGAAAGTAATAAACCAGATCCAGGTTGAAGGGGGTACAACGTCTCAGAAACGTACATTTTATACGGCACTTTACAGAACATACGAAAGAATGGTTGACATTAATGAGTATGGACAATACTACAGCGGTTATGATAAAAAAATACATAAAAGTGATCGTTCCTTTTATGTAGATGATTGGATATGGGACACGTATTTAGCACACCATCCTTTGCGTACTATTTTAGATCCACCAGCTGAAAACGACATGTTGCACTCATATACTTTAATGTATGAACAAAGCGGATGGATGCCCACATTTCCACAAGCTTATGGAAATCATTTGTGTATGAACGCTTACCATTCCTCTGCAATTTTTATTGATGGCTATCGAAAGGGTCTTAAAAAGTATGATGTCAAAAAGGCTTACGAAGGAATCAAAAAAAACCTATTAGAAGGAACGTATATTCCTTGGCGTCAGGGAAATCCAAGGGGGTCACTAGATGATTTTTATCACGAAAACGGATATTTTCCATCACTGAAAATTGGGAAAGAAGAGACTGTTAAAAATGTAGATAGTTTTGAAAAACGACAACCTGTGCCAGTGTCTTTAGGAATTAGCTATGATTTTTGGGCCTTGTCAGAATTTGCCAAAGAATTAAATAAAATAGAAGAATACAAAGAATATTCTTTAAAAGCAGAAAACTACAAGAAACTCTGGAATGACAATCATAGGATGTTTATTCCTAAAGACGCTGACGGTAATTGGTTAGATATTAATCCGAAATTGGATGGTGGTCGAGGATATAGAAACTACTACGATGAAAATAACGGTTGGACATATGCTTGGGATGTAAAACATGATATAAATGGCCTTATTGATTTATTAGGTGGAAAAAAAGCTGCAGAAGAAAGACTTGATCAGTTGTTTAGAGAGAATCTTGGTATTAGGAAGAATGACTTTTATATCGATGGATCAAATTCAACCGGAATGGTAGGGCAATTTTCAATGGGTAATGAACCTTCTTTCCACATCCCTTACTTGTATAATTATTTTGGCGCTCCATGGAAGACTCAAAAACGCATTCGATTTTTGTTAGACGTATGGTTTAAGGATAATATCTTCGGAATTCCTGGAGACGAGGATGGTGGAGGAATGACTGCATTTGTGGTGCTGTCTGCTATGGGAATTTACCCAGTTACACCAGGCATACCTTATTACAATATTACAAGTCCTATTTTTGAAAAAACGGAAATTAAATTAAAAAATGGAAGAACGTTTACAGTAATTGCCAAAGGAGCTAGTAAAGTCAAAAAATACATTCAAAAAGCATTTATAAATGGCCAGGAAATAGATGCTCCTTATATCTCTCATGAACAAATTATGCTTGGGGCGACGCTTACTTTAGAGTTAGGTGAACTTCCTAATAAAGAATGGGGTAAAAATGCAATCATGCCTCAATAAATTTTTAAATATTGAATAATTTTTTTCTAACAATATTAACACTGTTTTTTTTGGGTTGTACTACTCAAAAAAACACCAATTATCCAGAGAAGCCAAACATTCTTTTTATTATGACAGATGACCATGCATTAGCAGCGCTTAGTGCATACCAAGGTTATTTGTCTAAAGTTGCACCCACTCCAAATATTGATAGAATTGCCAATGAGGGAATTCGCTTTAATAATGCATTTTGCACCAATTCTATCTGTGGTCCCTCAAGGGCTTCTATTTTAACAGGACAATATGCTCATGTCAATGGATTTTTTAAAAATGAGGGAGGTGGTGATTTTAACTCTAGTTTAGAAACATTTCCAAAAATCTTACAAAGAAATGGGTACGAAACTGCAGTCATTGGAAAATGGCACCTAGGTACAGCTCCAACAGGTTTTGACTATTTTAAAGTGTTGTTTAATAAGGAAGGTCAAGGGTCTTATTTCAACCCTGTTTTTGAATTGAAAAACGACAGTATCATTGAAGAAAAAGGGAAATATTCAACTACAGTCATTAAAGAAGATGCTATCAATTGGTTGAAAAACAGGAAGGATTCGACCAAGCCTTTTATGTTGATGTATCAGTTCAAAGCACCTCATAGACCGTGGGACCCAGCGCCAGAATATGCAGATTATTTAAAAGATGTAACAATTCCACATCCGTCAACTTTTAATGATGATTACAAAGGGAGAAAAGCTGCCAAAGAAGCATGGATGCGGATTGACGGTCATATGAACAGAAAAGATGTTAAAATAAAACCTCCTGAGGGATTATCAGATGATGAACTAATTGCTTGGAATAAGTTTGGGAACGAAGATGGAGAATTTTGGACTCCCGATGAAAGAATGAGTGATGAAGAACGTAAAAATTGGAAGTTTCAACGCTACATAAAAGATTATTTAAGATGTGTTAAGGCAGCTGATGATGCTATTGGTGAAATGCTTAACTATTTAGACGCATCGGGTTTGTCAGAAAACACAATTGTAGTCTATACCTCAGATCAGGGATTCTATTTAGGTGAGCATGGTTGGTTTGACAAGCGCTTTATGTATGAAGAATCCATGCATATGCCTTTACTTATTCGTTACCCAAATATGATTCAACCTGGGTTGGTCTCTGATGAAATGGTGTTGAATATTGATTTCGCCCCAACACTACTCGATTTAGCTGGCGTTAAAGCACCAAAGATTTTTCAAGGAAAAAGTTTTTCTGATTTACTAAAAAATGAATCCAATACTACTTTTCGAGATGCCGTATACTATCATTATTTTGAATTTCCTTATTGGCATCATGTCCAACCTCATTATGGAACAAGAACAAACAAATTTAAATTGATTCACTTTTATTATAGCTTGAATGAATGGGAATTTTTTGATTTAGAAAATGATCCTAATGAACTAAATAATTTGATTGAAAACCCTGCATATGAGGAGGTGATTAAAAAACTAAAAGTCCGTCTGGATGAGCTAAAAAAGGAGTATAAAATGGATTTGTCAACTGAAGAACTTCGAGAAATGACCGATATTAGAATTAATCGAAGGTATAGGGTTGAACCTGCAAATTAATTTTTTTAATTTTAGTCACATGATATCCCGATATTTTCTATTTAGCCTCATCTTCTTTGTGGCCTGCCAACAAACCCACAAACCACCCCAAACAGCCGGCCATAGTTGTACCCCCACACAAAGTCGGTTTAATTCACCAGTCAGCACAACACCCCAAGGATCAAGCGAAGTCAATAAAGAGGGTATGGTCCTTATTCCAGGCGGGGCTTTTTCTATGGGCGGAGATGACGATCAGGCTTGGCGAGATGAGTATCCAAAGCATGAGGTGGTTGTTGACTTCTTTTGGATGGATGTACATGAGGTGACAAACGCGCAGTTTGCTGCTTTTGTAGAAGCCACTGGTTATGTGACCACAGCTGAAAAAACTGTGAATTGGGAAGAAATCAAAAAAAAATTACCCCCGGGAACCCCAAAACCCGATGCGAGTCAATTGGCTCCAGCATCACTGGTTTTTGTACCTACAGATAAGGCTGTATCGCTACGTGATGTAAGCCAGTGGTGGCAATGGAGACAAGGCGCTAATTGGAGGAAGCCTGAAGGCCCTGGCAGCAGTATCTTAGGGAAAGAAAACCACCCTGTAGTACATGTGAGTTGGTTTGATGCGGTTGCCTACTGTGAGTGGGCTGGCAAACGACTCCCGACAGAAGCTGAATGGGAATATGCCAGTAGAGGCGGACTTAAAGATGCAGTCTATGCTTGGGGCAATGAAGATTTACGCTCTGGAACATCCAAAGCCAATACGTGGGAAGGATCTTTTCCTTACAGAAACGATCAGAGTGATGGCTTTTACACTACAGCACCTGTACAAAGCTACCAGGCAAACGGCTACGGCTTATATGATATGGCAGGCAATGTATGGGAGTGGTGCGCAGACTTGTACCATGAGGAATACTACAAAACTTTAGCAAACAAAACCACCTACAACCCAAAAGGACCTGAGACAAGCTATGACTCCAATGAGCCTTATGCATTAAAGCGCGTTAGCAGAGGGGGAAGTTTTTTATGTCACGACAGCTATTGCAGTGGATACCGAAACAGTATGCGGATGAAAACAACTCCAGACACAGGCAGTATCCATACGGGATTTAGAACTGTGGTATCTGCGCTTTGACTCTTTTATCTCCTTTTTTTGAAGAGTTTCACTATTTATATTAGGTTTTTCTATGTCTAAGGATATACCAAAAACCGTATAATAATCGATTTTAATACGGTTTCAGCGTTTCTAATACGATTTACCACCGTTTACACTATTTCTGGCCGGTCTGATTGATTGATATTGGAATATTATTTTATAAAATAATCTTTATTTTCTACAATAATTTTTAATAGATAAACCTCGTTATTTATAGAATAAAAAAAGGCACGCATTACCGCACCCTTTTTAACACTCATTTGATCTGTGATTAATTTATTCTTCCTTGGGATTTCTACTTCTTTGAATACTGTATAGTATAACACCTACTGCCAAGACTGAAATAATTCCAAGAGCGTAATAGGTCATCATATTACTTGGCCTTGATGTTTCTGTATTAACATCATTATTTTTTATAATACCTAGAATCTTAGCCTGCTCAGTTGTAGATAACAGACTATCCATCCCATCAAGTTTTAATTGCTGCATGTCATAAAAGTTTTAAACGAACTCCAGTTGTTTATTATCGTTTAACTCAAATATAATATCATAGACTTGACACATAATCTTTTTGGTCCCATCTTCAGTCTTTACGATTATGTCCTTATGCATTAATTCAAAATCAAACTCATGACTATTTAATGTCTGAAAACCTATAGGACCTAATTCCTTTTTTTTAAGGCTTTCAAGTATGCGATAGTTTCTCTTCATTTTCTTATCAAACAAGATAATGTGCTTATCTTTTTCAAGTCGTCGTATGTATGCTGCTCTATTCTTGCAGCGGTCATTACAGTAACAACGCTTGGCACTTTTTCTCTTTTCTATCTGTTTTCTACATTCAGGGTTCTTACATGTCATAGCTTATTTTTTTATTTGTTTTTCTACTAGAGGGTAAATGTAGTGAATTTATATTATAATACATACGATGTCGCATCTACAAATATTTTTTATATCTTTGATGAGTTATCTAAAGGAATAACTTTCAAAACATGACAAAAAGCAGAGAGCAATATTTTATTGAATTGGGGCAAAAGGTCTTTGACACTAATTTAATCAACCCAAGTGTGCTGAACATTACTTCTCGTAGGATTAACTACTGGATAGATAAAAAACTCATGCCTTTTACTGAAAGACAAGAGATTTCAACCAAGAAAACGCAGTATGATCGAAAGTCCGAGCGTAAATGGGTGCGACTCAGCCTTGCCCAGTCTGTATGGGCGTATATCATAGATGAGCTGCTTAGTTACAAGATATCGTTAGAGAAATTAGAGAAGCTCACTGAAAACGTTTGGCAAAAACCTAGAGAGGAAAGATACGCAGACAAGGTACTTGAGTATCATATTGATAAAAATCCTCATGGATTAGGTGAAGAATACCTTGAGGTACTAAAATCAGATCTTCAACAGGATGAGTTTATGAAACAAATGAGAAAGGAGATCAATCCATTTACAGATGCGATCAAATCTGCCTTTACAAAAAGAGAGCTTCCCCATTCGATTCTATATGCACCAGAGGTTAACTCACATGCAATTCATTTTGGGGACCAGGCGCTTATATTAGATTTAGGGAGCAAGTTTATGCAGAGTACCATGATATGTATACCACTTGTTCCGATAATGGCAAGGGTAATGGCTTCGGAATTTAACGATGAAAGGAAAGCGGACCTATACTATCTAAACAACATTGAAAGACAGATACGTGATATAGTTGTGTTTAAAAAACCCAAAGAAGTGGTCATCGCTTTTGAAAATGACAGCATAAAGCCCATTACGGTAACTGAGCAACATAAGACTCGTGAGCAATTGGCACGATATATACTAGAGAACAAAATCAAAAAAGGATCCAAGCTCCTTATCGACATAAGATCAAGTGGAAACTATAAAATAACACTCATTCAAAAATAACATCAATATGAACCATTTTGTATCACCATATCAGTTCCTGCAAATTCAGCCTGGTTTTATCCTATCGCGTTATGGGCCGAAAACCAATACGGGAACTGCAACAGAAACAATTATTGAACAATGATGAGCTGGAAAAATACTTTTCATCTGAGTTCTGTGAATTGACAGATTTTGAAAAAAGTGAAATAGCCATAAGTATATTTAAGTTCACAAAACTCATTTTTGATCAATCGAAATAAGAAAGCATGAAACGAAATAGACATCTGACAATTTCAGATTTTAAAGGGTCCATAGTATGGTCATATACAAGGGTATCTTCAAAAGAGCAGTTCTTAAAGAATGGCAGTATTGAGACCCAAGTAAAACGATTAAAGACATGTGCCAATGAGAATGGACTCAATATCACAAGGGAGTTCGATGCAGAATATGAAAGTTCCAAGCGCGTTAACACACAAAAGACACTAAATGAGCTTTTAGGTGCGATCAAGAAAACTTCTAAATCGAAAAGACCACAAATAATTCTTATTTGGTCCCCCAGTCGGTTTGGTAGAGCGGGATCCGAGCACATTGAACTTTTCGTAAGCTTAAGGCGCAAATACAATGTGTTTTTATATTCAGTTAGTACGGGACATAACACCTTTACAGAGCGCAATGAAAATGAATTTTCCACACAATTGCTATACGCTCAAAAAGAAAACTTTAACCGTCAGGATGTTATCATCCCTGGAATGATAAACGTGATCGAAAAGGGAAAGTTTTTGGGTAAAGCTCCAAGAGGTTATGACCATTATGGGCCAAGAGTGAAGGACCCTACTAAGGTTCAGGCCAAGCAGGAGATAAAGCTCAACGATGACGGATTACTCATAAAAGAAGCTTTCCAGTTGAAGTTGTATAGGAATTATACTGATAGTGAAATCCTTGATTATTTAAAATCAGAAGGACTATACGTTCCAAAACAGAGTCTTAATGCAATGTGGTCCAACCCCTTTTATGCGGGTTTTTTTACCAACAGCCTGGTTCCAAACAAAGAGATAAAGGGGCACTGGACACCCATTATAACTAGAAAAGAATTCGACCTGTTGCAGCAAAATATAAAAGGTGCATCTGACCAGATTGGAATATCTAAGATCAATGGCAGGGTTGAGACACCATTGATCCCAAAGTTTTTAGTCTGTGATGACTGTAATACCAATAAGACTTCTTATAAAAATAAGAGGAAACAGATTCTATACTATAAATGTTCGTCCTGTAACAGGACAGTGAATGCAAACACACGAAAAAAGTCGTTGACTGCAGGTATGCATCAACAATTTGCAATGACGCTAGAAACCCTCAAGCTGTCAAAAAGTTTCCAAAAGCTTTTTTCAAAACAGCTTGAAAAGATAATAGAAAGTGAAATTTCATCCATCAGTGACATAAAAAGACAGCTCAGTTCGGAAATCAATAAGCTACAGGAACAATACGACAAAATGGAATTCAGATATGCAACAGATGAAATATCTAAGGAGATTTTTGAAAAACACGGTTCAAGGTTGAAAGAGCAGATTGAAATAAAAAAGAGATCGATGCTTAATCTACCAACAAAAATGTCGAACCATAAAAAAGTCATGAAAGACTTCCTGAAAATATCTGAAAACCCTGGTCAATTTTACGAATCACTCGAATACCATAACAAAAGGGTGTTCCAGAATATACTATTTCCCGAAGGCTTTAGATTTTCAATGAAAAACAAGGAATGTCGAACCAGTAAATTGAACATTTTGTTCGACTTAACCAGTTCTTTTTCAAAAACTTACGACACTAAAAAAGAAAAGACCCAAACACAAAAAGTGCTTGAGTCTCATTTAGTAGAGTTCTCTACTGAAATATCGAACATCAGTTTTACTCCAAGAGATTTTTTAAACACATTAAAAGTGATTCATCTTATTTTGGAAGATGATTGTTGGTTATGATTTAAACTTTTTTATTAATCAACCTAGTTAAGATAGGATTCAATTGATTTTGCTGTATCCAAGACAGTCTTTTTAAAGGGTATGGGATTCCAATCAAATGTTTTCATTGTTAAGGATACATCACCATTATATGTTTTGCCAATAAAAGATCTCATACTTTTTGCTTCTCTATCAAAATTACCAATAAAATTTAGCAAAAAGTTTGGAGCTAATCTTGTACTTACTTTATCATACCCATTGGATTTAAGTATTTTGGCCACCTCCTGAAAAGCGAAAGGTTCTTCAGTTGTAACAATAAATCTTTTTCCGTTTGCGTTTTCATTTTCAAGAGCCAGCACATGAATTTTAGCAATATCTCGAACATCAGACATGTTAATTGCAGCTTGTGGAACCATTGGCATTTTTCCTGACATCATTTGCTTAAACATACCCATTGAAGCTCCTGATAAATCCCCCGTAAGAGTTGGACCAAAAACAGGCCCTGGATTCACAACTGAAAGTTCCATTGGTGTAGCATCAGTTTGAGCATTAATAAAGTCCCAGGCAGCCCGCTCTGCCAAGGTTTTACTTTTTGCATATGCCGAAACATTTTTTGCTTTTACGTTTGTCCATGATTCCGAATCGACATTGATAGATTTATCAGCATTTTCTAACATAGAAACTATTGATGAAGTTAAAACAACCCTTTTAATACCTGCACTTTTAGCAGCATTTAGTGCTCTCATTGTACCGTCGACTGCAGGTCTTATGTATTCATTTTCATCTTTCGGCTCGATGTTGATAAATGGAGATGCTACGTGCATTACAAAATCACACCCCTTCATTGCATCATCCCAACCATCATCTTTTAGTAGATCCAACTCACAAAACTCTAAATTGTCTTTTGGGTCTATCTCTTTTTTAATTGCGTCTATAACCTTTTGAGATTTTGACGAACTTCTAACGGATCCACGGACTGAATATCCATTTTTCAATAATGCAACAGCACAGTGATTACCGATATAACCTGAAATACCTGTTAACAATACTTTTTTATTCATATGATTGATTATTTATTATTACTTTTGATTCGATAGCAAAAATAGTAAAAATTACTATTGTTTTGATAGTAAAAATTATATTTTTATAATTATGTCAATATTTAATAAGTTTTTTAGGTGTACCTGTCCTGTAACTTCTGCATTAGATATTGTTGGAGACAAATGGACCCTTGTTGTTATAAAGTTGATGCTATTAGAACAAAAAAAAACATTTAAAGAGTTCTCTCAAAGCGATGAATCAATTGCACCAAGTATTTTATCTAATAGGTTAAAAACACTTGAAAAAATAGGTTTTATTTTTAAACAAAAATTACCTAATAACCAAAAAACTAATCACTATATTCTTACTGAAAAAGGACTTTCATTAACTCCAGTTATAATAGAGTTGGCCTTGTGGAGCCATCACAATATTAAACCTGTTGAGAATCAAGACATAGCAAATGTTAAAGATAAAAATGAATTACATCTGGCAATCATTGAAAGATATAAATCAAAAACGGTTACACTATAATAATATAACCGTTTTATTGTTTTAGTAGCGGGAATTGGATTCATTTCTCCCTTCGATCGAAATGGGCCAAAGAGGAGAGCAGCCCAAAGGAACTCCGATTGCTTTGCAATCTGATTTTTTCTTTTGTTCTCAAGACGATGCAAGCATCACTTGACCCCAAAATAA
>ENA-UZWT01002850-UZWT01002850.1-metagenome-genome-assembly--contig:-Day-1-50m-contig-2850_pt1 | contig 46116 bp, 63 predicted proteins | sample MGYA00260338_ERZ794898 | MGnify/ENA metagenome assembly ERZ794898 | reverse complement strand
ATTGATGGCATTCGTGAACCAGTTGCAGGATCGCTCCTGTACGGAAATAACATTATATCGGGAGCAGTTGTCCCGTCTTCAAATGCTATCGGACTCCACTTCTATCCAATCTGGGAAGCAGCAAGTCTCGATGAATGGCTCTACAACGGAGGACCATTCCAACTCGTTGTCTTCCACTTCTTGCTCGGTATTTACTCTTACATGGGACGCGAATGGGAACTTAGCTACAGGCTAGGTATGCGTCCCTGGATCTTCGTTGCTTACTCCGCACCTGTAGCTGCGGCCTCTGCTGTCTTCTTGGTCTACCCCTTCGGTCAGGGTTCGTTCTCTGATGCAATGCCCCTGGGCATCTCTGGAACCTTTAATTACATGCTCGTCTTCCAAGCTGAACATAATATTCTTATGCACCCTTTTCATATGCTTGGTGTTGCCGGTGTATTTGGTGGTTCATTGTTCAGTGCTATGCATGGTTCTCTTGTCACAAGTTCCCTTGTTAGGGAGACAACTGAAAATGTATCTCAGAACTATGGGTATAAATTTGGACAAGAAGAAGAGACATATAATATTGTCGCTGCTCACGGATATTTTGGACGTCTGATCTTTCAATATGCTTCGTTTAATAACTCACGTAGCCTCCACTTTTTCCTGGCTGCATGGCCTGTTGTTGGCATTTGGTTTACTAGCTTGGGTNNTCCATTGTCGATAACGGGAACCGTATTGTCCCTACTTGGGCTGACATACTTAACCGTGCAGGACTTGGAATGGAAGTAATGCATGAGCGTAATGCTCATAACTTCCCACTTGATCTGGCAGCAGTGTCTACTACAGAAGTAGCATTGACTGCTCCTACTATTGGATAACTATTATGGGACTAGCTTACAATCCTAAGAACCGTGCTAATGATTTTCAAGTCCAGTATGTTGTGAAAACAACTGGCGACCAATGGTTCCCAGTAACCACTGGTTATGGTGATAACCCTAGCTCTGGTACATCTGCACAGCGTGTCGTTCAGAACGATATCCTTGCTGGTGATACTACAGATGGAACACCAGCTGCTGCTGAATTGGTAGCTAGCTAATTAAAAAGTCCGTTCATCCTTCGGGACGCATGACATGAGGTGACAGGGAACGGGGTCCCTCAATTCTCTATGGAGGATACAATGCCAAACGTTGAAGTTCGTCAGCGTGTGCGTGAGCAAGCCAAAGCTATTAAAGAGCAGAAGCTTGTGTATCGCGGGGTGGCTTACCTTAAAAGCCGCTAAGTAGTTCTGTAATTGGGAGGTGCAAATCCTCCCTTAGCAATTGGTTAGAGCCCGTACGCGGATACCTCTAGCCGTCTAGACGGTGGGATAGACCACACATAATTGAATATCTTTGACGTCAAAGAGGAAGTAAACTAAACCTCTTTTTTATATAATGGCTAATACCATTCTTACTCCACAGGGTTCTATTAACTCGAACCCTTCGACGATTGGTCTCACACAAGGTGGGGCTAATTATGATGCCAAATACGCAACTTATCTGAAGCTATTTTCAGGCGAGATGTTCAAAGCTTATGAATCAGCCTGTATCGCTAAAGGTACTGTACAAAATCGTACTCTCCGTAATGGAAAGTCGATGCAGTTTATCTTTACTGGTCGTATGGATGCTGCTTACCACACACCTGGAACTCCGATTCTTGGTAGTGGTGATCCTCCAGTGGCTGAGAAGACCATCATCATGGATGACCTGCTGATTAGTTCAGCTTTCATTTATGATCTCGATGAGACACTTGCTCATTACTCACTTAGGTCTGAGATCTCCAAGAAGATTGGACACGCTCTTGCCGAAGCCTATGACAAGAAAGTCTTCCGTACTATTGCACTTGCTGCACGTGAAGCACATCCTGTGACTGCTGCTCCTGGCCCTGAGCCCGGTGGTTCTATCATCAACATTGGTGCTAACAACCAGTACAATGCACAGTCTTTGGTTGACGCCTTCTTCGAAGCTGCTTCAATTTTGGACGAAAAAAATATTCCCCGTGATGGACGTACTGCTGTACTTTCTCCACGACAGTATTATGCACTCGTCTCTCAAGTTGATAGCAACATCCTGAACCGTGACTTTGGTAATAACCAAGGTAACTTGAACTCAGGTGATGGCCTATATGAGATCGCTGGTATTTCTATCAAGCGTTCTAACAACCTCCCATTCATGGTGACTGGTTCCAACGCTGGTTCCATCGCTCGTGTTAATGGTGAGAACAATGACTACTCCGGTGACTTCCGTACATCCTGTGGACTTATCTACATGAAGGATGCTGCTGCTGTTGTCGAAGGTATTGGTCCTTCTGTTCAGACCACAGGTTCGGACGTGAAGACCATGTACCAGGGTGACATCATCGTGGGTCGTTTGGCTATGGGTGCAGGTACTCTGAACCCTGCATGTGCTATCGAACTGCGTGCAGCTTGATAGGAGACTTATAGATGTCTCTTATTCCTGGTGTGCAACGCAAGGATACTTGCACAAATAACATGGGTACTGTTGGTTCAGTAACCATGAACCCTCCTACTCCCCTTGAGTATGGTCGCCTATCTGGCGCTGCTGCTGATGGCAGTGGATCGACCGTAGCTTGTTGGGGTGGTACAGGAGCTAACGATACTGATACTGAGGCTTAATTTAAATGGCTAACCCTACAACTGCTGTTGGCGATAATGGTGTGTCTGGTGCAACCGCTGGTGTTTCCGGTGGTACGACTGCACATCGTGCGTCAGTAGCTAAGACAGCTAAGGGATACGGCTCTGCTGTATCTGCTTCGACTGTCTATAGCGAGACTCCTAATCTTCGTTTCGCTTATCATCAATCTGAATGTGACGCTCCTGCTAAGGATCGTAGCTAATAACAAGGGGACCTTCGGGTCCCTTTTTTTTAATCCTTATTGAGAACAATAATCAATGACAAATTCATGGAGAAATCCCCCGTCTAATCCTTCCACAGAGCAAATAGCAGCTGTTAATGAACTGCTCCAATCTATTGGTCAGGCTCCTGTATCTACCCTAGACACATCAAACCCGGACGTTTCGATTGCTTGGAATACACTGGTGTCAACTTCTAGAGATGTTCAAGCTGAAGGTTGGACATTCAATAGGGAAAACCATATTCAGTTGAGTAGATCTGCAGCTGCTGGAACATTAAATTATATCTTACTTGCAAGCAATGAACTTCAAGTAGATCTTGTTAATGATGTAGCTAATCAACATCATAATGCTGTCATCAGAAAGGACGGTACAAATACTATTCTTTATGATAAGGAGCAGCATTCAAAGACTTGGACATATGACCCTATTGCAGATAAAGTCTTTTATTTTGATTGGGAAAACCTCCCAGTACCTATTCAATCCTATGTCATTGCTCGTGCAGCGACAATATGCAGTTCTCGCATTACAGGCGATATGAATCAATATCAAATGTTAAAACAAAGAGAGGATTACTGTAGAGCACAAGCTGTTGAGTATGACACCAGTCAGGGCGACTACTCATACTTTGGATTAGATACCCATACATCTGGGTATAGGACATATCAACCTATTCAATCACTTAATAGATATTAATGGCTGCTGTTACTCAAACTATAGAAAGCTATCTTGGTGGTGTATCCCGTGAACCTGCTAAGGATAAAGCACCAGGAATGGTTGATGATATTCTTAATGGGTATCCAGATTTAACATTCGGTTTAACGAAGAGACCAGGTACAGAATTTAATATCCAAGTTGGTAACTCTTCTGATTTAGATGATGCATACTGGTTTATATTTAGATACAACGATTTTGAAGAAAAGTATGTAGGTGTCATCTATAATTCAACAGTTAAACTATTTAACATTGAGACAGGTGTAGAAGCCACAATTAGTGGGGCTAATCAAACATACCTAAATACAACAAAGGAAAACTTTAAAGTCTTACAACGTAGAGAGAATATTGTAATTCTCAATACAGATAAGACCGTAGCTATGTCTTCAGCTACAGCACCTGGTACGTTGACAGGTACCGTTAATACACTTGCTGAGTTACCTGCGGCTAACACCTTACCTACTGGTGCCATCTATCGTATTAATGGCATTGATGGAGCATCAGATGACTATGTTATTAAATGGGACGGTCAAACTTGGAAAGAAGTAGTACTACCAGGTGTAAAAACAGATTTTGATTCTTCTACATTACCTTACGTATTAACTAGAACTTCATTAAATACGTTTACTTTTGCGCCAGCTCCATGGACATCTAGAATTTCTGGTATTAATGGTACTACAGGAACAAGTAGACGACCTTCATTTGTAAGCCAAAAAATTTCTAACCTGTTTTATTATAAGAATAGATTAGGTTTTCTTTCAGAAGATAATGTAATTATGAGTCAGCCCTTGGAGTTTTTTAACTTCTGGCGTAATAGCTCACTAACTACAACAGATGCTGATCCAATTGATTTAACAGCTAGCAGTCTTGATGACGTTAGCTTGTTTGCTGTGCAGCCTATGATCCAAGGTCTAGTGTTGTTTGGTACACGTGAGCAGTTTGTAATGACTGCAAGTAACACAAGTGTATTAACACCATCAACGGCTTCTATATCTTCTATATCTCAATATGAGATAAACAAATTTGTAGAACCAGTACTACTGAAAGAAAAGATTTACTTCACAGCCAAAGCTAATAGTTATTCTCGTGTCATGTCTATGCTTACACGAGGTGATAACAACAATCCATTGGTAGAGGATGTAAGTAAGATAGTGACTACATGGTTGCCAAAAAATTTAAACAGGATTATTAGAAGTAATCAAAATGATTTTATTGGTATGTTTGATAATACCAAGAATTATATTTATTTCTTCAAGACTTTGACTGGTCAAAATGATCAATCAATTAACACCTGGTTCAGATGGGAAATGGCTGGTAAGGTCATCGCATGTTTTATGGAACAGGATGCAGTACAGGTAGCAGTATCTGCAAATGGTAAAGTTAATATTTTGACTGCGTACATTAATCCAAATATTGACTCACCTCTTGTGCAAACTAATGAAGGTGTATTAACTAATCCCTCATTAGATTATATGCATACACCAGCCAAGAGCTATAACGCAACGACTGGTCTAACTACGTTAACCTCATCTGCAACGGATCCACTAAACAGTGAATGGAATCCTGTTGCTATTGAGACCTATACTAATAATTCAAGTAACGGTAAGTTCTTTAAACTAACAAAAGTTACCGACACTACTTATACCATTGATGAAGATTTGACAAACTCTACAGTACAATTTGGTTTTACATATCCATATAGTATTGATCTACCTAAAGTTTATTATAGGACAGGTGAACCTTCTGACTTTACAGCATCTCTTACAATTTCTAGAATGAAATTTGCTATGGGTAAAACAGGTGCAGTTGGTTTTGAACTCAAACCTAGAGGTTCTCAAGACTTTACAGATGTTGGGGAAGTAGAACAGTCCAACTGGTACTTATTAGATTCAGCACCAATCGATGATGAACGTATGTTTACATTACCTATACATCAACGTAATGATAATTTTGATGTTCGAATAACATCTGATTCACCCTATCCCGTTTCGCTTTTAAGCATGACATGGGAAGGACAATATTCACCTAGATATTATCAACGATCATGACAACACCAGCACAACGTGAAGTAATTCACACTAAGACCTCAGCAATGATTAAAAAAGCTGCAGGTACTAATAAAGATGCTTTTGATTATCTTGCTATTATTTTCTTTACTACACGAGTTATTGATGACGTCGTGGATAATGATAAGGAAATAAAGCATGAATCTTACTTTAATGCATTGCAGGAACTATTCGTTAATTTGCATATGAATAAGTTCTTTAGGGAAAACTATGACATGCTAGTCTCTCAGCATATTACTATCTGGAATACTTGGCTTGCTGCCAATAAGTATGAGCAGGAAGGTGCGTTGATTGATCAGCTTCATTCTAGAACCTGGCGTCTTTATATTGATGAACTACTTCCGTTAGTTGCTTACCTAACACAAGGCTTTGACAAAATGAAAGAACTTGACCAAGACATTCGAGTGTTTACAGCTTTGTATCACAGGATGGATCCACCTAATTTCGACCTAAAGGAGATACAAGATGTCTGGAGGAACTAATAGTAAAGTAAAAGCAAATAACAAGCAAATCAAAAAACAATATCAATATGATAAGGAGTTCCGTAATTATCAAATAAAGGAAAACGAAGCTAGATTTGACAAGGCTGTCTTAGACCGAGAGTTACAGCAAGCTAGTTATGACCAGCAGGCTGATTATAAAGATGCAATTAAAGAACGAGAGTATAATTATCAACAGGATCTTCAAGGAAGACAATTTAGTTTAGACAAGCAGGTCTATAATCAAAGCCTAAAAGACTATGACGCTCAGACTGAATTAAATTCTATGTCTGGTGCATTGGCCTTAGAGTCTGCACAAAGAGCGAAACAGGAAGCGTTAATTTCAAGGACATTCGACCTAAAGGATCAGAGCTATGATTTTAACGAAGCTTCTAAGAATATTGGCTATGACAGAAGGGCACAGAAATTTGATTTTAATGAAGCTACAGCGAACATAGGATTTGATAAAGGCTTACAAGCAAGTACAAGAGATTTTGCAAAAAAAACAAATCAAATCAATCAAGATCAAATAACTGATAAAAAGCAATTTGCTCGCAAGGATAATAGACTTGATCAAATGGAAATACGTAAAGAAAAAACCTTTACAAAAGATGCTTATAAACAAGAAAATAATAAGCTAGATTTCAATAATGACAAACTTGATAAAGATATCACCTTTCTCGAAGATAAATCAGGCTGGGATGTTGAAGCCGCAAAACGTACATACGAGAAAGCTCAGGTCCCTAACTTCAATCAACGTATTGAGGCGTTAATCGCACGTGAAAAAGCCGAAGGAACAGCTCGGTCTTCTGGTAGAGAAGGTCTTAGTGCTGAACGTGAGGCTACGAGTGCCATCGCTGAGTATGGTAGAACTCAAGCTAAATTAGTAGATGATCTAGTCTTTGCTAAAGATGATAGAAAATTTGATGAAAAGACAATTAAGAAAACAAAAAAATATCAAACAGGATTAAAACAGAAGGATAAGAAAATTCTTAGAGCAGATAAGAAAATTGCTAAATTAACAAAAAATCGCAAGATTAGCAAACTTAACATAAACTCAAGCAAGCTAACGAGTGCATTAAAACAAACACTAAGTGAACTTGACTATTCTTCTAAACGTAGTACGGCTCAGAAAAATAAAACCTTGAGAGATGTACGTATTAATATCAATCGATTAGATTCTAAGCAGAAGTTCTTAGGTAAACGTAACCAATTGGCTATTGATCGGCTTGACACTAAAGAAGAATATTTAGGTAAACGCAATGAACTAAATAAGAGTAAGATCAAAACAACATTTGATTCTGCTAAAGCACAGTTTAAAGCTGACCAAGATAAGATTAAACTGGATGAGTATTCAGCAAATCTAGCTGCACAAGGACGAATTCCAGCAAGACCGAGAATCCCTGTTCCACTACCTAAACCACTTGCAACTCCACGGACTCAGCTTGCTATGCCGTTTGCACCAACCAAACCACCTAAACCTGTTAAAGGTGCATTAGGTAAAACTAGTATTTGGAATGATGTTGGTGATGTAGCAAATATTGGTCTTCAAGTTGCAGGATTATTTACTTAAATAAATTTAACTATGGCTCAATTTAGAGGGTCTGCACGTAATAGTGGTTTTAATGCCATCTCGTTACCTGATAATGCTAGGCGTATAGAACAAGCTGGTATTAAAAGGATACAAGATCTACGGGCTAATTACCAGCAGACAATTGCTAATCAAAAAGAAGATCTCTCTGATTTACAATCTGCACGTAATGCTGAATTCCAGCAAGATGCAAAGAATGAAAGATTAGAAGATCGTTTCCAAAGCACTTACGAGAAAGCTTTGGAGAAACGCTACAAGCAGAAGATTCAAAAACAAAAGGATAAAGCTGACTCAGAGAAATCAGCTTATGACCGCTTAGGGACCTTCTCTCAGGAAGCCCTAAAGGTTGGTAAGGAACTGTATGAAAATCACAAGGATGAACGTAAGGAAGCCGGTATGGCCCTTGTATTTAAACTTGGACTGGATGCTGAGGATCTTCAAAACCTACGGGCTAAAGAAGATGATCTCGCTGCTGAGCATGGTGCAGTTAATGCTGTGATTAAAAAGCTTGAAGCTAATGGAGCATCTGCATCAGAAATTCAACAGATCCGAGAATTGGATGGTTGGGCACTGATGGGTGCTCAGAAGGAGATTGCACGTAATACTAAGCTTTCGTATTACACTCATATGCTTAGTCAAGAAACAAGAAACAAGAAATATAAGTTGACAAGTGGTGAGGAAATGTCCTTAGCAATGGCTGAAAGATCTGGTACTGAAGATAACTATACGGAAATTCGTGGAATTATTGCTGGTGAATTTCTAAAACCTTATTCAGGATATGACTTAGCATTTGCTGAGGAGTATATGTTTCCTGGTATGCGTTCGGTTGACACTACATTACAAGCTGATTATGCATCAAAGCAACAGAAAAGATATGAAGAAGAGGAGAATAAGAAACTAGAGACAAGTGTAAGTAATGTTTTAGCAGAAGCACCAAGTAATCCACACGCTTTAAACAATTGGTTGCAAGGTCAATCTGGTGGACTAGGTGGTGACTTTTTAAAGAATGCTCGTGTGACGTTAGAAGAAACTTTGTCACGGATGGTAGATTCAGAGCTAATCACTAATTATGATCAATTAAGTTCTCTTGCAGGTCAAAAGATTACTGTTGCTGGTAAGGAGACAACCTTTGGAGAACAGTTCCTTGATAAGGGTGGTACTACAGCTGCTGCATTTAACAGAATTAGAAATAAATTGAGAGATAGGAATAATGCTGATTATCAAAGAAATGAACGTGAGAAAGATCGTAAGGGTGAAGAAATACTAACTGGCTTACGGCTCGAAGCTGCTAACAAAGATATCAGTATGGCTGAGATTGTAGCTGGTGAGCAAGCATTTAAAGCTATGGGTAGACCGGTCCCACCTCTCATTCAAAGTCTAAGGGTGAATAGAGAGCTTCCTGAAGATGGCAATATCCAATATCAGTTGGCACTCAATGAACTGCAAGATGGTGCAGTATTTGATGCTGCAGAACTTCAAGCTAAATATCCTGCACTCAAAGCTACACAAAGAAAAAGTTTAGTAGAAGCATCAGGTGCTAGTGGATCAACTACAAACGGTAAGGGTGGCTTTACTGAATATACAGATGAGATTGAGCAGGTCCTTAAGTCTCAACTTAAATCATCAAATTTAGTTGACCCTGGTGCCGCAACAAAAGGAATTATTAGAGTCATGAAACAGCAGTTTGTAGCTGATGTAATGGCTATGAAAGCAACTGAAAAAGGTTCACGTGAATCCTTTAGTGTACTTGCTAAAAGCGTCCTAGCAAATCATCTAAAACAGATACGAGAAGACTCTGGTATTTATGTACGTTCTAAAGATAAGGACGGTAATGTAATTACTGGTACTGATGCTGGTTTTGTTTCAGCCAGTGCAAGGCCAGAATTGCAGTCTCCTAAGTATGATGCGTTTAAAGATAAACTTATGGCTGATAAAGATAGCTATAAGAAAACTAAAATGCTTGGTGACATAAACGATAATAATAGTTGGGCATCACAAATACGACAAATTTCTGAAACTGGTCAAGCCCCTGAATGGCTAAGGATATTGAGTGAAGATACAAAGATACCGTGGAAACAATTATTTAACTCTCAAGTTAATACTTACTTCCCTGGTGATACTGAATTTCTCTTACCATATAATCGTACCGAAGATGCATTTGGTGTTATCAGCCCAAGGTTTAGAGCAGTATTAGGTACGGTATCTAGTGTTAGCAGTTTAAGTGTTGCATTACCTGCCCAAGCTCGTGGACAAGGTGCCAAAGGTACAGAAGTTTATAGACCGCTTTTGAACTTAATGGCATCGCATGAATCATCTAATGACGATGTTCATGATGGATATGATGCTCTGAATTTAGGTGGCACTCATGGTGGTTCAGTACCGATCGGCTCTAATACTGGTGAGGTTCGCTTTGGTCAATCCTTAACTACAATGACGTTAGGTGAGATTATGGACCGTCAATCAAGAGGTGAATTATTTGCTGCAGGACGTTATCAATTTATTCCTATGACGTTGCGTGACATGAGAGACAGGAACTTGATTCCTGGAAACATCTCAATGGATAGTCTGTTTGATGCACAGACACAAGATCAATTAGTAATCTCTTATGTCAGAGATACAATCAGAGCATTTCCTTCTGACCCTACCTACGGTATTCGTGAAAGATGGATTGGTATTAGAGATAACCAATCATACGATCAAACCAATGCAATTGTTCAAAGGATGATCGCTGACCCGCGAATCCAAGGAACCGCCTTTGCAGACTCTGAAGTTGATCCAGCCCATTACGCACGTATGGAAAGCAGAGCTAAATAGTCAACCTACTTTTGATTACTCACCCGGATTTATCTTTCTTTTCTGTGCATTAGCGTATGTACTGCTTAGACGGTTCCTAACTATAAATAAATAATGGAAAACGAATTAAATGAACTAACTCCTGAGCAAGTTGCTGAGGAAAAAAGAAAATATACAGAGTCACAAAATGCTCTGTTTGATGAAACCTATTCAGCTTCTGATGACAATAATAAATTTCAGCAACAAAAGGCTGATTCTACGTTAGATGAAGTTAAAGAAAAGTCTAACGAGGATGGTTCCCTACAGGATACACACGCAACAAAAGATGCTGAAGACTTTGGAGTAAAGGAAAACCTACAAGATGCTGGTAAGGCTGTTGTAACAGGTGTTCAGAACGCTTGGAACAACACTATTGATCTAGGTAAATACTTCGATCCTAAGTTTTATGCTGAACGTAATGAAGGTCAAGACCCTTATTCCTTTGCATCAGGTCTAAAGTTCAATGCACAACAGATGCCAAAGACACGATGGGGAATGTTCCTACGTGACTTTGTTGATGTAGGTGTTGGTTTTGTTGGTGTCGGTAAGATTGGCATGGGTATTAAAGGTATCCGTGGTGCCATGATGGCTGGTAAGACAATTGATAAAGCTGGTAAGATTGTCAATGTATCTGGTAAAGCAGCATTACTTAAACGTGCTGCTGTTGATGCTGGTAAAGGTGCTGCTGTTGATGTATGGGACTCTACTCAAACAACAGAGGAAGGTATCGTTGAAGGTCTAATTAAATCTAATCCAGTATTAGCTCAGAACTTACTACAGCTAGAAGATGGTCGTGATCTATCACCAGCTCATAGAACCTTCCTTAACCTATTTGAATCAATGGGTATTGGAGCTGCAGCTGGTGCAGCCTTAGAAGCTGCTGGTGTCGGTTATAGGAAGCTTAAAGGGTTACCCTCTAATGCTGGCACCAAGCCTACAGAGAACATCGCTGACAGCTTATCTACAATTGATAAAACACTTGTTAAATCAGAAGCGGCGGAATACCAGGCCAAGACTTTAAAAGTTACTGGTATGTCTAAGACCAAGTATGAAGCAGATTACTTTAAATCTCTTAAGCGTAAAGGTGTACTTGACGAAGACATCACCATTGGTGAGTGGAGAGAAACCTGGAAGAATCCATCCAAGGTTGATGCTACTAATGAATCCTGGTATAAGCCGTCATGGGATCAACTAGATGAAGCTGTAAAGCAAGACCTAGTTATTGATATGGCTGCAGGTAAAAATATTGACTTTGGTGATACTCGTAATTACACTAAGTTTAATGTTAAACAAGGTGAGCAGTATCTTGATATTGGTGCTGATCAACTTCAATTAGATTTAGATAAAGGTACACCTCGTGCAGGTGCTTACTATAGTGCGGATAAGACTGATACATCTAACTACCCATTATCCTCAGGGTCTTCTGTACCACTGAAAGCTATACGAGATCAAATTGATATTCGTTCTAATATTGGTAGTAAGTGGGGATCTTCACGTGGTGTACTTACATCATCGCAGATCCATAAGATGGCAGAGACATCAGGTGTTGATGTTGATGTTATTAAAAAGCAGGCTGAAGCATTGTTTCAAAACGATGAGTACCTCAATATGTACAAAGGAGCTTCTTCAAAGGAGCTTCAGGATGACATGATTTTTGCAGCAACAAACCTTCAAGAATTCATCACACCCAATGGTAGGGCATCAAACTTTACTACTGAACAACTGCAAGATTTTATCTTTGCATTTGATGATGATGCAGCTGATTACATTGGTGCTGGAAAAGGATCACCTCCTATTCGTACATTAACTCAAGCACAAGTACAAATGACTGATGTTGTACTTGGTCAACTGGCTCAAGAGATGCGTGATATTTCACGTGCTGCATTGAGTGTTGATGGTGTTATTGATAGTAAAGTACCTGGTGGTATGTTTGATGAAATCGCTGCAAGATATAAAGTATTGCAGGGTATGCGTCAAGAAACTACTTCGTTAATTGCTAATCGATTACGTGAATTCCGTGCACCTGGTAAGGGTCCTAAACCTGGCTCTAAAGCTGCACTAGAGGTAGCAGCAGAAGCTAAACGTAGGGCTAATGCACAAACTGATCTATTGATTCAGGTCATTCGTGAAGATGAAACAGGTGAACTATTTGAATCGTTCAGATATTTCACTGCTGCATCTAATGGTAACTTGATGACCATGGCTGATATGGATGAGTTCTTTGCTAAACGACTCAAGGGTTACTCAGGACCTAATGAATTCCAGCGTAATAAGGTAGTTGGTGAACTGATGACTATGGGTATTAACTCTATGTTGTCTGGTCCTAAGACACCTATTAGGGCTGTTATTGGTACTGGTATCAATACCATGATGAGACCTGCAGCAGCAATTGTTGGAGCCAGTGTTACTGGTGATCGTAAAACAAAGATGGCTGCTATGTCACAGATTGGTGGTCTACTAGAGAGTATCCCAGAAGCATGGCGTAAGGCTGTAGCTGACTTTAATACCTACTTTGATAACGGTGGCGACTTTCGTGGTTATACCGCACAGCAAGCTGGTGATGAGTTCGAAGCTATGGCAGCACACTATGCAGTACGTGGGACTGATGGTGAAAAGTCATTGTTTAATACATACAGGATGATGCGTGGTCTTAACCAAAACCCGTTTCTATCGTATGGACCACGGATTATGAAAGCTGCTGACTCATTCTTTGGTCAAATGATTGCTCGTGGTAATGCTAGATCTAAAGCTTTCAATGAAGTCTATGACCGAATGATTGATAGTGGCATTGGTATTGGTGATTTTGAAATGAAGACAGCTGTACGTGAAGCTGAAAAGCGTTTCAATAAAAAGATATGGAAATCTACTGGTGAACTATCAGATGAATTTGCTAATTTCCAATGGAAAGAAGCAGCATTAACTGGTGATCTACCAGACTATGCACAAAAGATTCAAGCTGGTATTGAACAACTACCTGCTATTAAACCATTTGTTGGCCTATTCATGAAGACTGGAGTCAATGCACTCCAGTTAACTGGTAAATATACACCAATATTAAATAGGTTCCTACGTGAATCAGCTGATATTATGTCTAAAGAAGCAGGACATCCTGATCTTCTTAGGTATGGTATTCGTACTGCTGATGAACTAGCACAAGCTAGAGCTGTCCTTAGAGGACGTGAAGCTATTGGTGCAGGTATGGTCAGCCTTGCTGGCTCTTTATACCTTGGTGGGATGCTGTCAGGTAATGGACCGCCAGACCAAAAGCTACGTAAAACATGGGAGCAGTCAGGACGTTGGCAAGCTAGATCAATCAAGATTGGAGATACGTGGGTTAGTTATGAATCACTTGAACCCTTCAATGCATTCCTAGCAGCTGTTGCTGATATTGGTGATGCACAAGGTGTAATGGGTGAGCAGTTCACTGAGGATCGCCTTGGTCAATTGCAGTATCTCATTATGGCTAACGTTACTAATAAGACCTTCCTTGCTGGATTAATGCAGCTTGGTGATCTTATGACTGGTAAAGGTCAGTCAGTGGGTGCTGTAGCTGCAAACCTGGTAAACAATCAGGTACCACTATCTAGTCTACGAAACGAGATTGGTAAAGCATTCAATCCTGGTATGCGTGAGATGGAAGGTTCCTTTAGGGAACAGATCCAGAACCGTAACCTATGGGCTGAGTTCATGGTTGGTGAAGATGGAAAGCTTCCATATCGTTATGACATCTTTACTGGTGAGCCGTTAGCAGATTGGGATCCAATGACTAACATGATTAATAGGACACTACCATTCCGTATTAGTAAGGTTGGATCACAAGCACGAGAACTGATATTTAGATCTGGTGTTAATCTAAACCAGACATTTACTACTACACCAAATGGTGAATCACTTAAAGAACATCCTGACTTAATCTCAAGATTTCAGTATTTAATTAGCCAACAGGGTTTAGAGAAACAGTTTACTGAACTGTTCCAAGATCCTGCTGTATTAAAGTCTATCCTTGATATGGAACGTGATCACTCAAATGGAGTGACACTTAGCCCCAATGAAACTGTTCATGGTGACCGTATCCGTCAAATATTTCGAGAAGCAAAGCTAAATGCTTGGGCTGAACTTCAAGCTGAAGACGCCTCAGTGAATCGCATTTCAGAACAAGCATCACTTAAAGCTCTTGAAAAACGTGCACGTAGATTAGGTAATACTGATCGTGCATCAGAACTTGATGCTCTACAAAACATTCCTAAATAATAACAATGGCTTGCAATCCTACTGTACAATACAATGATTTTACAGGTAATGGTTCAACCACCGCTTATACCTTTACCTTCCCATACGATAATACTACTGATGTACAGGTACGATTAGGAACATATCCTAACTATACTTACCCATCAATTACAACTGAATATTCTGTAGATCCTGCAAACCCAACTGTAGTTACTTTTGTTAGTGCACCTAGTGGACCTATTCGCATCTTTAGGTGTACTCCTAATAATAACCTTCCAGCTACCTTTCAACCTGGATCGGCAATTAGATCTAGTGACTTAAATAATAACTTTAATCAAGTCCTCTATATTACACAGGACTCTAGTATTCGTTCTGTAGACGCACAAGATGTTGCAGATACTGCATATGTTCAGTCTAATACAGCTATTGCTTCGGCAACGCAAGCTAATAACACGGCGAATTCTGCAGTTACTACTGCTAACGGAGCGGTTAATACCGCTAACTCTGCTGTCGCCACAGCAAACGCAACTCAACTTGCAGTAGCAAATGCTGTATTTTATGCACCATATGCAAATGTAGCTAGTATCCCTGGCTCACCAAGTAATAATGATTATATTGAAGTAAATGACTCTACTGGCATCGAATCGTTTAGTCCATTGTCTGGGTTACCTTCAGGTTTTGTTGGTAATGCAGGGCTTACTGTCAGGCTTAAATACGTAACTAATAGCTGGGTTTGGCAAAACTATTTTGCTAATGATTCTGAGTCACGCTACCTAACGAAGAATCTTCCAGTAGTAACTGGTGATAGCACGAATGGTTCAGGTCAGATTACTCTTAACTGTGAGAACAATTCTCATGGTATTAAGATCAAAGGACCACCACATAGTGCAGCTGCTAACTATACGTTAACACTACCTAATGATACTGGCACTGCAAATCAAGTTCTATCTACCAATGGTAGTGGACTATTAACTTGGAGTAATGGTGGCTCACCCACTATTGATGCTGGTAATTTCAATACTGGTGGTTCACTTGTAACTACATCACAAACTTTTGACGGAGGATCTTTCGACTAATGCCTACACCTACTAACAGAACACCTGTGCGCGTAGCACGTGGTACTTATTCTAATCTAAATACTAATAAAGCAGACATCCAAGAAGGTGAGATCTGCTATGCAACAGATCAAGACAAATTATATGTCAAAGAAGGTAGTAACCTAGTTGATGCCACTCCTAGTACAGATATTACCGGTAAAGCAAATATTGCTTCTCCTACGTTTACTGGTACTCCAGCGGCTCCTACTGCGTCACAGGGTACTAACACCACACAGGTAGCAACTACAGCGTTTGTCAATGCAGAGATTGCTGCTGATTTAACAGCTGCTATTGGTTCTACTGTTCAAGCCTACGATGCAGACACTGCTAAACGAGATACTACTAATACATATACTCAGTTGCAAACACTAAATGGAGGATTGTCAGTTGATGGTCCATACGAGCAAGTTGCAGAAGCTGTTGGTTCTAGCACCATCAATCTCTCGACTGGTAATTATTTCACCAAAACTATTAGCGGTAACACTACGTTTACCTTCTCTAACCCCCCTTCTAGCGGCACTGTTGGTTCGTTTACATTAGAACTAACACATTCTTCTGGCACTGTTACTTGGCCTTCAAGCGTTAAGTTTCCCGCTGATACCGCACCTACTCTTACCACTGGTAAAACCCACCTGTTTATCTTTGTCACCGATAATGGTGGCTCACGTTATCGCGGTGCTGCTCTTGCTGATTATGTGAACTGATATGGATCCTATTACACAACAAACAACACTAGCATCGGCTGGTGGTAAGAAGGATCCTCTTTACGTTGATGATGTTTTTAGTACGTTTTTATATGAGGGCAACAGCAGCACTCAAACAATCGACAATGGGATTGATTTAGATGGTGAAGGCGGTTTGGTTTGGATCAAAAACCGTGCTAATTCTTCTTATACCGGTATAAACCACATACTTCAAGACACTGAGTTGGGCACTGGCAAGCGACGATATACAAACACAACTGATGCTGATGGAAATATTAGTAACGGAGTAACATCATTCAATTCAAATGGTTTTTCTATAGGTAGTAATGGATCAATTAACACATCTGGTTATGAGTTTGCCGCCTGGACATTCCGAAAAGCGCCTGGTTTCTTTGATATAGTTACTTATACGGGATCAGGTAGTGGTACTAAAACTATCTCCCATAATTTAGGCAGTGTGCCGGGGATGGTTATTGCTAAAGGTATTAACGGTGGAAGCGCTTGGTCCGTTTATCATAGAAGTTTAAACAACGGATCAAGTCCCGAGGATTACTCTTTAAATTTAAACAATACTAATTCTGAAGTAAGTAACGTAAACTGGGGAAATACAGCACCAACAGCGACTGAATTTACAGTCGGAGGAAATGCAAACGCTTCAATAGATTACGTCGCCTACATCTTTGCTCATGACGACGCATCGTTTGGCACTGGTGGTGATGAAAGCATTATTAAATGTGGGAGTGTTACTAATAACGGAAGCCAAGTAACAGATGTAAATCTTGGATTTGAACCTCAGTTTATAATCATAAAGAATGCCAGTGTTAGTGAACATTGGAATATGTTCGACACTATGAGAGGGATGTATGTTAAATCGTTTAAACTATTTCCCAACAAAGACCAATATGAGGACATTGTGAATGGTCAAATAGTTAGTCCAACCGCAACTGGTTTTTCCCTTTCTACTGCAGCAGCTGGTGACTATGCCAATGGAAACTACATCTACATGGCAATCCGCCGTCCGCATAAGCCGCCTGAAGCTGGGACGGATGTATTCCACGCATATTATGGGACACCATCAACCAATTCATTTATCACGACTGGTTTTCCTCTTGATATTCAAATTAAAAAAGAAGCTAGTAGTGCTAATTCCCACAGACTTGTTTCAAGAAAGTTAGGACTTAACACCTTTGATTCCACTGGTAGTCACACAAAATCACTTCAACCTTCAGGTAATGCTGAAGCACAATTAGGTAATCAATCTAGAAGTGTTCGCAGCACAGGACATGGAGTTTCTACTAATGATGCTAATAATTTAATGATCTACAATACTTTTAAAAGTGCTCCAGGTTTCATGGATGTAGTTGAATATACGGGGAACGGATCCGGCGGTGGAAATACACCAAATTTAATTAATCATAGTCTTTCAGCTATACCTGAGTTGATCATTACTAAAAATACATCAAATGATGGGTACTTATGGCTTGTCTATCATTCTGGGCTAAGTAGTATCAATTCTTATTTGGTTTTGAGTGGCAATGCAGGCGAGCAAACTCTCAATAAAGTTTGGAACAGTACCGTACCAACTAGCACTCAGTTTTTTCTAAATTTAGGCGAAAATAACTACAACAACTTATCCCACATCGCCTTCCTATTCGCAACCCTACCCGGCATCAGTAAAGTAGGTAGTTACAGTGGATCTTCTGGCTCTGTCAACGTTGACTGCGGCTTTACAAATGGCGCACGGTTTATCTTGATTAAACGCCGTGACAGTAGCGGTGATTGGTACGTTTGGGACTATGCTCGTGGCATCGTAAGTGGTAATGACCCATATTATAAAATGAACGTAGGGGCTGCCCAAACCACAAATACCGATTACATTGACCCGCTTAATTCAGGTTTTACAGTAACCTCATCGGCTCCTGCGGCTCTAAACGCTAGTGGCGGTACCTATATCTTCCTTGCAATCGCTTAAACATAACTAACTATGGAAATTAGAAATCGATCAAATGGTGAAGTGACTACTGTTAGTCAGTTCAAAGCAACACAACCGAATACAAGCTTCCCTAAGCAAATTACAACTGAAATTCTTGATAGTTATGGCTATGACGCTGTACTAAATGGTGCTGCAGCTACGGTTACTGCACCTTATGGTGTTAGCACTCGTGATGGTGTCGAAGAGATCAGTGGTCAGTGGTTTACTAAGTTTATCGCTGGTCCAGTCTTTACTGACACTACAGATAGCGAAGGCGCTGTAACTACAGCAGCAGCTAACGAAGCTGCATACCGTACTCGTATTGATACAGAAGCTGCTAAGTCTGTACGTGCAGAACGTGACAGGTTACTAGCTGAGACAGATTGGGTTGTTATTAAAGCTAAGGAAACATCTACCAATATTCCAACAGCTACGAAAACGTATCGGCAAGAATTACGTGATATTAGTTCCGCTGAAGGCTTCCCACACACTATGACTTGGCCTACTAAACCATCTTAAATATTATGATTACACTTATCCGTCCAGTTCTATTTTCTTTTATCCAATCTCCAAAGGTCAAACGCTTGATTGTTGACCTGCTACGGAAGTTGGCATCGACAACAGATAACACAGTAGATGATAAAGCAGTTGACTTTATTGAACGTGGTCTATTTAGTGCAGAGTGATGGAGTGGGTTAACCCGCCCCAACTACCCTCTTTAAATCTCCCTGAAGCGTTCGAATTACCTATACCTATACTAGAGGTGCCACAGGCTGATATACCTTCGTATAAGCCGCTTGTAGTACCTCCTAATACACTTAGACCGCCTGAAGGGATACAGGGTATTAACTCTGATCCTGCTCCTGAAAAGGAAGCCACTACTACAACTAAAACTACAAATCCTAACTCTACAACATTTACTCCACCCAATATTCCACCTGAAGCTCAGATCTTAGAAGTGCCATTTACGGACATTGAAGTCCCAATGCCAACTACTACGATCATGACTACTGCAGCTACTACAGCGTTTATCTCTGTAGGTGCCACCCTTGCTGCTACATCACTATTTAAATACTTAGTGATGCTTATGAAACCCATATTTAAGCAAGCATGGAACAAAATAACAAAAAAGAAGAATCTACCGGAACCAGTAAAAACTTCTTAGCAAAGGTAAAAGAAAATACAGAAGATGAATTACAAATCCTCGGAACCTTTGTTCGTCTAGGCGTTGTTATCTGGAGTGGTTTTATTATCACTCTTAACTATGTTGAACTACCAATGATCAAAAAAGGTCAGAGTGGTGGTGATATTACATTTGTTGCTTCTGTGTTTACTGGTGCACTTGCTACTTTTGGTTTAACTACTTCCAATAATAAATCAAATAACAAATCTCCTGATCCTAAAAAGAAAGAAGAATGAAACGATTACTACTTTTATTGTTTTTAGCTAGTCCAGTATCAGCTCAGGTAACCCCTAACTTCACGCAAGGTTCAATGCAGTCAACAACAACTACCACCATTGATATTGACCGAACCATTGCGACAAATGTATATGGTGGTGATTATTCATCATGGTCTGGAACAAACGTAGTCCCAAGTGGGGACATCTCAGATGCTGCTACAACATATTCAATCCATACTGCAGGAGATCAATTTCAACTAGAGATTGTAACAAGAGCAGCAGGAAAGATTCAAGACAGCTTAGTAACAGAAACAATCGATCAAGTTACTACTACTACATCCTTATCGGTCTTCTCTCAGTAAGCCCTGCTTACGCTAATGAAGAACCAACAGTTAGTAATACAGCAAACCCTGTAGCCGCAGCTACCGGTAACGTTACCAATCAGGCGGTGCAATTCCAAAACAATGGAGCACCGTCTCGTCAATACTTTGCAGGTGCTAATAGTTGCAATGGAACAACCATGCAGTTCTCGCCCTTTTATATGGGCAACGATACTATTCCTTTCGATCACACAGGGTATGTACGAAGCAATAACTACGGCGTACAACTGAACTTTTCTGTCCCATTAGATGGTGGCATGATCGAAACCTGTAAAAGTATCGCCCGTAAACACGAACAAAAGATGCGTCTTGACTATGAATTAGTTCGCGCACTTAAGTGTACAGAAATTATGAAAACTGGGTTTACTTTTAGACCTGGTAGTCGTGTCGAAATGCTTTGTCATGACATTGTACCTATCGTTTCAATTAAATAATGGAAGCACTAGTTAGTGCAGTAATCGCACTAGTCGCTGGTGGTGCTGCACTCAATAATAGATTACACAGCCGAATAAACAATGTACATGATCGCATTAGTGGTCTTGACAGACGTATCGACGCTATTGAACTTAGCGTGGCTCAGGACTATGTATCGAAAGCTGATTTATCAGTCATGGTTCAGCGTATGGAAGACCATATGGTGCGTATTGAAAACAAACTAGATCAAATAGTTTTACGTAATAATGGTTAAAAAGAAAGCTACAGAAGACCAGTTTAATGAACTTCATAACCTAGTCACTAAAGAATTCTTGGCTCGTATTAAATCGGGTGAAGCAACAGCTCAAGAATTAAGAGCTGCTTGTGATTGGTTAAAAACTAATGACATTAGTGGTGTTGCATATGAAGGTACAGCACTAGAGAAATTAGCAAAAGTAATTCCACAAGTAGACCCTGAATTAGTACAACGGAGGCTCTATGGCAAGAGAGAAACTACCGCGTAAACAACTAGGCAGAACTGCAAAGTTCTATAGGGATAATCCTGACGCAGACGAGAAGCATAAACAGACATCTCTAACAGCTGCAAAGAAACCAGCTCGTAAAAAGAAGAATGCTGAAACCAGACAATACCGTCGTAATAACGGTATGGAAGGTAAAGGTGGTGGTGATGTACACCATAAACCTAACGGCCAACTTCAAGTTATGTCTGCTTCTAAAAACCGAAGGATTAAATGACCCCACTACTTCCAACTCCTGATCACTACTTACACAACCTAATAGCCATGACGTCCTCTGAAGCAAAGCGCCTTTGGAGGCGCAGCATTAAAGAACATTTTGACTGCACATGTGCTTACTGCGGAGAAACTTATGACATTAATGAACTCACACTTGATCACGTCCAGCCGCGCTGTCATGGCGGTGGAGACAATAGGAACACAGTTGCAGCATGTCTACGCTGCAATCAGGAAAAAGGAAGTATGTATTGGCGGGATTACATAACCCGCTTTGATAACCCACTAAGAGAATTACTAATTACTAATTACACAAATGGCTAGTTTTACATCTACAGGTGACGCAATGTCACGCGTCAATAACCCATTCTTGGGAAAATCACTTGCAGCAATGAAAAAACAGTGGTCATCTATGACTCCTGCTCAACGAAAAGTTAACGTTGAGAATTTTCGTAAGGCTGCAAAAGTTGCACCTAAACCTACTAAAGCTGTAAGGAGTACTTCATCAAGTACTACGTCATCTAAGACTCAACGCCAAAAAGCTATTAGTGGTGTTGGTCCTTCTAATGCTCAACGTAAGAAGGATTCATCTCCTGAAGCAATGGCTGCTTATGACAAGAGAGCTGAAGCAGTTGATGGGCCTGGACCGTCGCGAGCTGAACGTAAACAGTCAATGTCTGCTAAAGCTATGGCGGCTGCTGAAAAAACAAAAAGTAAGACTAAATACAAAGGTGCAAGTTCAAGTCGAAAAACTGGATCAACTCCAAGAAAACCAAAACCTATTCCAAAACCCAAAGTAAAACGTAACCGGCGCGGACGAATCGTTTAACCAACCCATCCACTAACGAATAAACAATACTCAGGCCCCGCAAGGGGTCTTTTTTTATGGCAGGACATTTTGTAAGGAAAGGTACAAAGTTACTTAAACAAGTTTTTAAAAATGGCGATGAAGTAGTACAAAACACTGCAAAGAAAGCACCTAAACCACCACCACGTGTATTACCTAAATCAGAATACTCTGGTAAAGCTAATGGTCATAAAGACTTTGGTAGGTTCAAAGCTGATATGGCTGTTGTAACTGATCAACGTAAAGGTCTTCAAAAACCACAATTCCGTGGTGATGATGGTCGTCTTAATTATCATCAATTTAATGGTAAAGGTGAAAAAAGCTCGTTTAGAGACGTAAATGTTAAACAAGAAGAAGTTCTTAAACGCGATCAAAAAGGTAAGCTTCAAACTAAACGTGAAGTAAGAGGTACCTTCTTAGAAGATAAACCTCAAGTCGTAGACGTTGACTCTCATCACATTACACCTGTCAAATCTTTAGCCTTCCTATTTGATGGCCTTGATGAATTTGAAGCACGCAAACTGATCAATTACTTTGAAAAGAAAGGTGTATACATTGGTAATGATCCAAGGAATGCTAAGCATTTATCAAAACCTGATCATACCTCAGTGCACAATGAATACGTTAAAAAAGCATTACTTAAATATGACCACGCATCACTCGCAGGTATGTCAATGAAAGATCGATTAAAGTTTGCCAAAGTAATGGTAGATGAAATTAAACAAGCTAATGAAATCGTAGCTAAATATAACTCCCCAGCTATGACTGCAAAAGAATTTTCTGAATCAGTAGACCGTGTACATAGACCTGAATTAGCAGGCTATGAGTGATCTTGAACTCTTACAAGGTGACTTTAAGATATTCTTGCAAGCACTATGGGGTCAACTAGATCTACCATCACCCACTAGAGCACAATACGCAATCGCTGACTACTTACAACACGGCCCTAAGCGTCTACAGATACAAGCATTCCGTGGTGTAGGTAAGTCTTGGATTACTGGTGCTTTCGTTCTCTGGAACTTATTTAATGATCGTGAAAAGAAGATCATGATTATCTCTGCTTCTAAGGAACGTGCAGATAACATGTCTATCTTCCTACAAAAACTAATCATTGAAACACCTTGGTTATCTCACCTAAGACCTAAATCAGATGACTCTCGCTGGTCCCGTATATCGTTCGATGTTAACTGTAACCCCCACCAGGCTCCTTCTGTTAAATCAGTGGGCATAACGGGGCAGCTAACGGGCTCTCGTGCTGATCTGATGGTACTAGATGATATCGAAGTACCTGGTAACTCAATGACAGAGCTTATGAGGGAGAAATTACTACAACTAACTACTGAAGTTGAATCTATTCTTACTCCTAAACCTGACTCCCGTATCTGCATTCTTGGTACACCACAAACTACCTTTACCATATACAGAAAACTTGCTGAACGTAACTACAGACCTTTCGTTTGGACTGCTCGTTACCCTCGTAAAAAAGAAAACTATGAAGGTCTCTTAGCTCCACAGCTACAGCAAGATATCGATCAAGGTGTTGAAGAATGGTCACCAACTGATCCTGATCGCTTTGATAAAGATGACCTCCTAGAACGTGAAGCTTCCATGGGCAGAAGCAACTTTATGTTGCAATTTATGCTCGATACATCTCTTAGTGATGCTGAAAAATTCCCACTTAAATGTGCTGATCTTGTTATTACTTCCGTTAACCCTACTACTGCTCCTGATGCAGTCGTCTGGTGCTCGGACCCGCAAAACGTTATCAAAGACTTACCCACAGTCGGTCTCCCAGGAGATTATTTTTACTCTCCAATGCAGCTCGTTGGAGAATGGACCCCTTACACAGAAACAATCTGCTCGGTTGATCCATCGGGTAGAGGCTCTGACGAAACTACCGCAGCATTCTTATCTCAGAAAAATGGGTTCCTCTACTTGCATGAAATGCGTGCGTACAGAGACGGGTACTCTGACAATACCTTGCTAAATATTCTTCGTGGTTGTAAAAAATTTAATGTTACTAAACTCCTTATCGAAACTAACTTCGGTGATGGTATGGTCGGTGAACTCTTCCGTAAACACCTACAACAAACTAAACAAGCAATTGATATCGAAGAAGTACGTGCCAACGTACGTAAAGAAGACCGAATCATTGATAGCCTTGAACCTGTTCTTAACCAACACAGGCTTATTGTAGATCGTAAAGTTATTGAATGGGACTTTAAATCTAACCCTGATGAAGCTCCAGAAAATAGACTCATGTATATGCTCTTCTATCAAATGTCTCGTATGTGTAGAGAAAAAGGCGCTGTTAAACATGATGACAGATTAGATTGTCTCGCACAAGGTGTTAAATACTATACAGATGCTCTCGCTATCTCCGCTTACGAAGCAGTTAAATCTCGTAAACAAGATGATTGGAAAGATATGATGGATGAATGGTTGGAAGATCCTGAAGCTGCTGCTTCTCATTTAGCCTTTGGTATGGACTTAGATCAACGCCGTAAAGCTCGTATGTTGGCTGGTAAAAAAGTCGTTCCAACCTGGATTTCATAACCCTTACTATCACTACGATATTTAGGTGTGTCATCTATACAGGGAGAGGGAAGGGTGGACCCGCTCTCTGGGGGAGTAGATACAACACAAATGTGTCGTCCTACTCCCTTTACTAATCAACCCTGAATGTTGATTCTGTAAGTACTACCTAAAGCCCTACGGGCTCAAATACACAAACATAACTATCTACTGATGATTTTGGAGTACTGTATAACTATTATTGTTATTACTGTCTCTACTTATCATTATTATGATTCCCACCCTTATGCATACTACTCATTATATTCATAGTACTGTTGATGGTGATGACTTAGTAGCTTATATGGCTAGAGTCTCTAATCCGTCTAATCAAAATAATACTACTACTGCTCCTCGTTTAATTAACTACCTTATTAAACATAAGCATTGGTCTCCTTTTGAAATGGTTTCTATGTGTCTTAAAATTGAGACTACCAGAAGTGTAGCTGCTCAAATTCTTAGACATAGATCCTTCTCCTTTCAAGAGTTCTCTCAACGTTATGCTCCCGTAACTTCTGATCCTATCGTTCAAGACTTACGTCTTCAAGATCATTCTAATAGACAGAACTCTATTGACTCTATGAATGAATACGATAAACAACAGTTTCAATTACAACTTCAACAACATTATGATCAATCTATGTGGTTGTATCGTCAAATGTTGGATGCTGGTGTAGCTAAAGAATGTGCTAGAGATGTATTACCTCTATCTACGCCTACTGTGTTGTATATGCATGGTAATCTTAGGTCCTGGTTAACATATGCTGATTTACGTGCTTCTAACGGTACACAAGCTGAGCATATGACCATTGCTACGTCTGTAAAAGAGCAAATTGCTCAGTATTTCCCTAAGTGTTATGCTGGTATGTGGGTGACTGATTAAAAATAACAAAAATGTCTGAAGCCTATGTTTACGTAGGTGCCGACGTTCTTCCCCCTAGGGGGGGTGTCCTGGTGTACTGTTTGATGCTGATTAGATGTCCGATCTAATGGATTCGACTACGTGTACAGTGCCGTTAACGGATACGTTACGGTTACGTGTACTATGTTTACAATTCTTCATGTAATCATCTGTTTGCGCTAGCCATCAGTTAAACTAATGAGACCAGTGATACCAATGGATTACAAGGATTAACTGGATACAATGTGACAGTTGTTCAACTGATTGGTTGACTTCTGACCGATGACCTGCCATGTTTGATGCATCGACCGGCAACGACAGCAGCTTGCTTAGTCAGTCGAGCCTAACCTTAGTAAACGTGTTGATCACGAGCTGAACGGGTTAACCTTTCAAACTGTTACAGACCACGGCTAACCTGTCCACAAGCGGATATGTTAAGCCCAACGAACCTCGACAACCGAATCATCCACCGCTGACTAAGAGGCGAGCTACCACGGCACCAGGTAGCCAGTGCAAGGGCGCTGACTCAGTTGTAGGGATGACAGTACAGATGTACTATTATGCAGAGCCACATGCTTTGTTAGATCATGGCAGCCTATGCAGGGCCAGCCCTGGCTGTACTTCAACTGGTACACATAGGCGTTGAGTCTTATGGCTCAATTATTCACTAAGGTATCACCAATGAAGGTATTGATCTCTTATCTAGAAGAGTTCGCTAAGTGTTACGAGGGTGACGCTTATGGTCTTGCTTCTGACTTCGAGTTAGTTGCAGGTATCTCAATGAATGAAATGTGCGACAAACTCAGTGATGAGATTGATGCTCTTAAATCATTCAGTGAGGAAGACTAACAGCTAGTGGGTATTAAGTAGGAGTTCAACTCTCCTACCTAGCTATTGCTACTCGCTGAGAGTAGCCATTTAATCATGTTCATTCGCATTCCATTTCGTACATCTAAGTGTGTGGAGGTTATGTATGTTGACTTGATGCGTGGTGTTGTTGAAGTTGCTTACTTAAATGGGAGCATCTATCAATACACGTGTGTATCACGACGTGCAATCCTATCGCTTATGTGTAATCCATGCATGAGTCTTGGTCTATGGGTTAACCATAACCTACGTGCATATGATTCAAAGACTGCACTATTCGGTGAGTGTGTCATTGTTAATCACTTTGATGCACATCATTATATTGCAGGCGCTTTAGTTTAAATGATTTCTCTACCCAATCCAAAGATCATGACAATCACAATGGACAATCAACAAGCTTTACCTATCAGTGGTGCTGACTGGTACGACGGACTGGCACTTGTTGACCAGGACCGTTACGACAAGATCGAGGAGATGTGTCCAGAGTTCAGCAAACTTGACGCTGAGAAGTGTCAAGAATTCCTGGACTTACTTGATGACTACGGCATCGAAGATGCAGACAAGTTTGAGTCTGCTTACTGCACACAGATTGACTATGCACACAATGAGCAGCACTACGGTGAGTTCGTTGAGTACGTAGTCACCGAGTTTGATGACAAGGAGTTACCTGAATTCCTTTGTATCGACTGGCAGCAAAGCTGGTATGCCAACTATCGCCACGACTTCATTGATATCGAGTTCGATGGTGAGGTGTACTTCTTCTTCGCTAACTTCTAATCAACTTATCCACTGACGTATGATTGTAGGTTCTAAGCCTTCACCAAGGTGCAAGTCCTTGGCTGTCTATTACTCCTCAATGAGGGGAGTTATTAACTAACAATGCAAGCTCCAGACATCACGTATGAGTTCTATGTCAAAGATGCTCATGCTCACTGGTCCATTCACTGTGATGGTATTTCTGTTACTGAATGCAGCAGTGAATCAGGTGTAACTATTAACGGCGTCAAAGCAGATGCAATGTTCATGATGTGCCGTAATGCACTGTGTTCTAGGCCTGAGTATTCAGTCTTTCATGAGTTAAGCAACAAACCAACGCAGATCGATGCTGCAAAGGAGATGATTAAAACACTTCAATCTTATGTTGATAAAAACACCACTAAAGAAGAAGAGGTATCAGAATGATCTGGTCTGAATCAACTATCATCCTTGCAATTGTAGGGATAGTAGGTCTATTTGCTACTGCTGTTATCTATCAGCGTAGTAATCGAATCACCTCTAACTATTACAAGCATGACAAACGTTAATCGTTTCATCATGTGTATGGGTGTTAGTGCGCTTGCATGTTTCTTATGTGGATTCAATGCAAGTGCTATCTTTGCATTCATTGTCATTGGTTTATTAGCTAGTATCATTTAATGTTCACAATCGACAGACTAAGGAGGTATTTGTTGGCACTACTTGGACAATCAAAATATATAGATTACGAGGTAACATTGCAAGACGGTGATGATGTATTCACAGAGTATGTCATGGCTACATCATCTGAGCAGGCTGCATGGTCTGCAATGGAGCTATCCACTCGCCGTGGGTGTGAACTAAAAAACGTGAGGGTATGTGATGCGTGGTAAGAAAGAGTTTCCAAACAACTTTGAAAAGTACAGACAAGCTGATTCAAGACACTTTGAACCTGTTACTTGGGAGGAGTTCTATGAATGGCGGCTATGTCAATGGGAGTTACCATCTTCGATCTGCTGCATCTTAAGAGCAGAGCATAAGGAGACTGGCAAGATCACAGAGCATGTGTATCAGAGGCCATCAGCTGTAGCCAAGAGGTTAAAAGCATATGACAAGCAAGGTACTCATAATGTTGTACTTGCGAGTCATGAATTTGTTGTTCCATTAATTAAGCCACAATTTTCATTACTTACAAATGACCTATTTGATGACTCAGACGATGATTGATGACCTGTCCACTGAGGAATACAGTTACTTTCTGGCCTATGGTGACAAGGATGATGATGACCACAAGGATTTACATAAGCTCCTTGAAAAGTTTTTAGAGGACTTTAATCCAGAAGACGTGTGAGTTGTTGATAAATATTTATTGTTTTTGCACAATTCTGCTCTTTCTGTACCATGTAAAAATCATTCTCGAGGATCCTAATTGAAGCGTGTTTTAGTTACGATGCCTGACAGATGTGCAGCTCTATTAAAAAGCTATGCAGCCCAATGGGGTATGACTCAAAGCGATGTTCTTTATGAATGTTGTCGGCAGCACATTCATGCCCAAGCATGTAGTGGATGCAAAGGAACGCACAACCTGCTTGAAATACATGGCGTCAAGTTAGACAGACGCGCACACAAAGATTGCTTCGGATACCCATGCCGTATTTGTAAGCATGACAAGAGATGTCGCACTGGGCTACATGAAGGCTTGTGGGAATGTGATGAACGTTACAAACATTTATTAACTCCAACAATTAAGCCTGAGTGATCAAACTACGCTCTATCTAGTTAATTTAAATGCATCCACTCAATCCATATCAACTTGTTTCCTGATTTTCACTTCACGTCTACTGTTCACAATCGACTTAAGCTATGGACCACATCAACCATTGTTTGCTCAACAGTACATATCCACTGTGGTATAATATACGTGGAGATGTCATGGCGTCATGGACCCCCTAAAAAGGCTTCAAACAGATGATGCACTGGCATCTCTGCTCACATGTTGGGAGTTACTACGGACTAAGCATCGAGAGATACCAGCGCAAGCTGTAACGGTTCTCCTCTACATTGCTTCACACAATCCATGTCACAAGCAAGCGATAGAGGAAGACCTAGGTCTCACTACTGCATCATGTTCAAGGATGATTGACACCATTAGTGATGGTAATGGCCGTGCTCGGGTTAAAACACCAGGGTTAGGTCTAGTCACTAAAAGTTCAGATCCTGGGAATGGACGCAGGATCGTGTTGTGTCTCACTTCTGACGGTGAGGAACTTGTCCACCAAATCAAATCCATCCTTTATGGCTGAGATCGTTACCTGGCAACAGGCACTGAATTACTGTTTCAAGACCAGAAGGACTTGGAAGGGTAAGGAAAAAGCACAACCTGGAATAAACACCAGGCACTTTACCAACTACTATGGAGGTGATTCACCAGTCTCTGAGATTACACGCAAGACCTTTAAAGGTTTCTGTGATTATCTTATGGACATCAAAGAATATGCTGATGCTACGTTAAACCGTAAGATGTCAGCGGTTCATACTGTTCTACTTCATGCAGTTGATGAAGAAGAGTTAGAAATGAATCTACCAAGTAAACCTAATTTCAAGGAATATAAAGGTAGACCTTTTTTCTTCAATAAGCATGACATTGAGTCAATTTGTACACATGCGCATAAGACTGGACTACCAGATCTTATTAGGTTTGCATCATTAACTGGTGCAAGGCGTGGTGAATGCTTAAAGGTAAGTGTTCGTGACATCGATTTAGATAACAACCTTATCTATATCGGAGGTAGACCTGAATTCAACACCAAGACTGGTGACTGGAGGACGGTACCTATTCACGATAGTTTATTACCTATGCTTCAATCACGTTGTGACGGTGTACCAAAGGACGTAGCTATTTTTGGTGATCAATGGCAATCTGGTGCCTCTGTTATATGGTTCTTTAAGAAAGCAGTTAGAGATGCTGGATTAGAACCTCATATGGTATTCCATTGTCTTAGACATTCATTTGCTACCTGGGCGATTGAAGATGGAGTACCAGTCAGAGTGTTAATGGACCTGATGGGACACCGAAAAATAGAGACCACACTTCGATATGCCAAGGTCACAGATAATGCGCGTAAAGAGGCTATCTCCAGTATAACAATTTAGGAGGACTATCCAAACGTCATAATCTAATTGATTACACTAGGGTATAGGTCCGCTTATGCCCTTCCTTAATTCACAATAGACATGCCAAATGACCACAAAAGAGAAGGATGAAATCGTTAGAAGGCGTTTAGGACTAGACAAAAAAAGCAAAGGAGAAACCCTCTGGCAACACCTGCTCAAATCGATGAACAAGTCAAGTTTGAAAGAGATGCCATCAGACATGGTCTGAAGCGTCTACGTGAGAACACAAAAGCCCTTGAAACCAAGACGTATGCGAGTGCAACTGTATATGGGTGCAGCAGTATTTCTACTTTGCTGCCTCTTGTTACCAAGCGTATTGAAGACACCAAAACTAGAATTAGAAAAGGATGTACTGGAAAGTCATTCAAAGAGATTCAGCAGTATCTAGAACCTATTGATGCAGGTGCAGCAGCAGCTATTGCTTTGAAGATTACTTTTGATAAAGTATTTAGCTATAAGGATAAGGCTAACAAACCTGTCACTGTATGCGAAGCAATTGGTACTGCTATAGAACAAGAAGCACAAATGCAGTTCTATGAGAAGAACTGTCCAGGGTTATTGAATGTACTTAAGAAGAACTACTGGCACAACACCACAGGTACACACCAGAAGTTTGTAGTAATCCGTACCCTTATTCAGCGGTATGATGTACCGCAGTGGACGAAATGGTTTGTACCTGACAGAGTAAAGCTTGGAGCATGGTTACTTGATTGCATCATGGAGTCAAGTGGTTGGTTCATGAAGGAAACTAAACAGCAAGGAAAAAAGAAGGAAAACCTTGTAGTACCAACACCTGAGTTTATGTCAATAAAGGATGAAATAATGGCTAACGCTGAATTATTTGCTCCGATTGCATATCCGATGTTAATTGAACCTAATGACTGGTCAGAATCAAGACAAGGAGGTTATCTTTTAAATGAGGTAATGCGAGGCCACGACATGATTCGGCGTGGTGTGTCATCTATACAGGGAGAAACCCCTTACCAATTTCTGAATAAAATACAGAAGGTTGGGTATCGAATCAATCCATTCACAATAGACGTTGCTAAAACGTTGATGGATAGAGGGATATCCATTGGTAAGTTTGTCCCTATCGTGGAGGTACCACTTCCACCAAAACCTGTAGATATTGCAGAGAACAAAGAATCTCGGCAAGACTATAGGAGAAGAGCTGCAGAGTCTATGAATCTCAATGCAGCATCATTCAAAAAATCATGCAGAACACGCATGACAATGGAAGCAGCAAAGTTATTTGAGGGTAAAGAACAATTCTTTTTACCTTGGAGCTTTGATTATAGAGGTAGGGTATATCCTATCCCTGCTTTTTTAACGCCACAAGATACTGACTTTGGTAAATCATTACTAAAATTCAGTGAAGAGGCGTTTATGACACCAGATGCAGAAGAATGGCTAGCGTTTCAAGTAGCAACTACTTATGGTCTAGATAAAGAACCTATCCACGAACGTATGAAGTGGGTAGCAGAGAACGATGAGGTGATTACTGCTGTCGCACTAGACCCTATTGGTAATCTTTCTTTATGGAGAGATGCCGAAGATCCATGGCAATTTCTTGCTGCATGTGATGAATATTACCACTGTATTATTAACTGTGATCGAAATTACACTTCTCTGCCAATTGCAACTGATGCCACCTGCAGTGGTTTACAGATACTCGCCGGATTATGCAGAGACGCAAGAACTGCAAGTCTTGTCAATGTCTTGCCAGGAGAACGACCCGCCGATGCATATGCCGTGGTCTCCGAGCACGCTAAACCAAACGTCCCTATAAGTATTCAACCTTATATGGATAGACGTACAGTTAAACGTGTAGTTATGACAGTCCCATACAATGCCAAACCCCATTCAAACAGGGGTTACATCAGAGATGCTCTGAAAGAGAAAGGTATTGAAATTGAAAAGGATGATTTAACTGCAACTGTTAAAGCTGTACGTGAAGCAATGGATGAGGTAGTACCTGGTCCAATGGCTGCAATGAAATGGATTGAGTCAGAAGTTGGTAAGGCTATTAAACGTGGAGCAACTGAACTTAAATGGGTAACACCATCAGGTTTTATTGTTACTCAAAAGTTGAACAAGAAATTGTTGGAGCGGGTAACACTACAACTACTTGGTCGTGTCCAGATGCGTATAGCTACCGGTGATAGTGACAAGGTTGATCTTTTGCACCATAAAAATGCAACTGCACCAAACCTAATACATTCGTTAGATGCAAGCCTTCTCCATCTATCTGCACTTAAATTTGATGCTCCATTAGCACTGATACATGATTCAGTGTTATGCAGAGCAACCGACATGACAAACCTGTCCACTGTCGTACGAGAAACATACATGTACTTGTTTGCTGAGCATGACTATTTGACGTCATGGGGTGAGCAGATAGGTGCTGAAACTAAACCTCCGATTATTGGTGATCTCTGCCCCGAATCAGTAATTGAATCCACATATTTTTTCTGTTAATGGCCCGCAACACATTTACAACTAAAGAGCCCGTTATCCTTGAAGGTTATCAGGCTGTATTGAAACCAAGTAAGTTTGGTTACTCACTATCAACAGTGATTGATCAAGAATTGGTTGACGAACTAGAAGATGACCGCACCGAATCACTGAAATGGTGTGAGTCTAAATTGAAGAATCCAAAACGCAGCGTTCTTAAGCCTGAACCTTGGGAAGAAGTATCCGAAGGACAGTATAAAGTTAAATATAGTTGGAATGAGGAGAACAGGCCACCTATTGTAGATACTGAAGGTGTACCAGTCACAGATGAGAATACACCATTGTATTCTGGATCAAAGGTCAAGGTAGCTTTCTATCAGAAACCATACATCCTGAAAGATGGTGTCACCTATGGTACATCATTGAAGTGTCTTGGAGTACAGATTGTTTCAGTCAATGGTCAGGCTGGTGTTGATACCGGTGACATGGATGTTGAAGATGTAGCAGCTTTGTTTGGAACAATGAAAGGTTTCAAAGCTAGTGAACCAAATATCACACCTGCTGTACCAAGCTCTGTGGAGGATGACAATGACTTTTGATTACAACGTAGAAAAGAATGCAGACCTCGGGCTGTATGAAGCAACACTTACCGTAGATCTACCAACGATCACAGTAACCCGATTCAAAGCAGATAAAAGCGATTTCAAGTATGAGCTGCGACGTGCAGTATCAGAAATCGTAGAAGAAATTGTTGAAAAAGCAATTGATGACTGATGGCATTCAGATCTGGACTCGAAGAAAAGGTTGCTGATCTGATGGTTGAGTTAGGAGTGAAGTATGAGTATGAATCAACAAAGGTTCCCTATCAAATCATGCACTCATATACTCCTGACTTTCTTTTACCGAATGGAATTTTTCTAGAAACAAAAGGATATTGGGATGCAGAAGACCGACGGAAGATCAAGGCAGTGAAGCAACAGCATCCTGAACTTGATATTCGTATGGTCTTTCAAACTCCGTACAATAAGATCAGTAAGAAATCAAAAACAACATATGCACAATGGTGCGATCGACATAACATTCCATGGACAAGCTATGCAAACATCCCACTCGAATGGTTCATTTGAGCGGCATGAACCTTGTAATGAATGTGGTTCATCTGATGGTGTAGCAGTTTATTCCGATGGGAATCGTTATTGCTTTGTATGTCATCACTTCGAAAGGGGTGATGGCTCTTATTCACAATCGACAAAAACTCACATGAGTTATAAAGGCTCAGCTCAAAGGCTGCAGAAGAGAAACTTATCTGAAAGGATCTGCGAACGCTACAAGATCTATAAGGAAGGTGATCTCCTTCGAATGTACTATCACAACAGTGATGGTAGACCAATCGGAGCCAAAACCAGGACAAAAAACAAAGTCTTTAGTTACGAAGGAGAAAATGATGGAGCATTCTTCGGACAACACATCTTCTTTAAGGGAGGTAAACATAAAAGTGTAGTCATTACAGAAGGTGAGCTTGATGCAGCATCAGTAGCGGAAGCATTAGGAGATTATCCTTGTGTATCTCTGCCATCAGGTGCATCAGCTGCAAAAAAAGCTATCAAGCATAACTATGATTGGTTACAACAATTTGAGAAAATCATCCTATGGTTTGATAATGATGAACCAGGCCAGAAGGCTGTTAAAGACGCTGCCAATGCATTACCACCTGGAAAGGTATACATAGCTGTTGCAGAGGCTTACAAGGACGCCTCAGAGGCTTTACAAGCTAATGATTACAAGTCTATCGAGAATGCATTTTGGGACGCTAAACCATATAGACCTGATGGAATTGTAGAAGGTAAATCTCTACTTGAATTAGTAACTACACCTAACCCACCTAACGATCATGAATATCCATTTCAAGGACTCAACACACTCCTACATGGTATTAGATACGGAGAGCTTACAACGATCACTGCAGGAAGTGGTATCGGCAAATCCAGCTTCTGTAGGGACATTGCAACTTCATTACTCCAAAGGGGAGAGAGAGTCGGTTACTTGGCTCTTGAAGAATCAAACAGACGAACAGCTCTAGGGCTTATGTCATCTGCTGTAGGTAAATCACTTCACTTAGGAGAACCTTCTCATGAAGAACTTACTAAAGCTTTCGATAACACAATCGCTAATTGGAACCTTTATCTTTTTGATGGTTTCGGCTCCTATGATCCTGATGTTATCTATAATCGGATTGAGTACCTGGCACAAGGTCTCGACTGTAGAATCATTTTCTTGGATCACCTCTCCATCCTCCTTTCTGGACTCGATGGGGATGAACGACGGATGATCGATGTCACAATGACTCGGCTCCGTTCTCTAGTAGAACGTACAGGTATATCTTTATTTCTTGTTAGTCATTTACGAAGAACAACTACAGACAAAAATCATGAGGAAGGCGGAAGAGTCACTCTTGGACAGCTACGTGGAAGCGCAGCGATTGCACAACTATCTGACAGCGTCATCGCACTTGAGCGGGATCAGCAATCAGACAATAAAGGCAGCACAACAACTGTGCGAGTCCTTAAGAATCGACATTCAGGAGAGACAGGGATAGCCTGTTCATTAACGTATAACCTTGAAACTTGCAAATTCGATGAAACTGAACCAGAACCAGAATTCGATCCAGGGAAAGATTTTTAAACCAAATCCTCCTACTGATGAAATGATTCGAAAAGCTAAATTTATAGACAAGACTTATGTATGGAACAAGAAGTGAGTCTTGTATTCGATTTAGAAACAAACGGACTATTATTTGATGCTTCTACCATCCATTGTATTGCTATCCACGACTGCAATACGCAAGAAACTATTGCATACAATGACACGGGTAATGAAGAACCTGTCATACGAGGGGTACAACGGTTGGCCGACGCTGACTGCATCTTGGGTCATAATGTTATTGGGTACGATATTCCTGTACTCCGTAAACTATACCCTTGGTTTGAGCCTCCTAGCCTTGTCATTGATACTCTATTGCTATCACGTCTATACCACACTAACTTACTAGAAATAGACCAAAAAACTAAGTGGAGATTCATGGGCCAACAGTTGTGGTCAAGACATTCACTAGAAGCTTGGGGATACAGATTAGGTGAGTACAAAGGAGTATTCAGTAAGCAAACTGATTGGAGTAGTTGGTCTCAAGAAATGGAAGATTACTGCATACAAGATGTAAACGTTACCACCAAACTATGGAAGCATTTCCACAAATACCTGAATGGGTCAAATTCGAACATCAGGTAGCTCAAATACTTACACAACAAGAAATTCATGGATGGTCCTTTGATTCGAATGCTGCATGGCAACTTACATCTACTCTCAGACAAGAGCTTCGAGAGATTGAAGAATCACTACGAAGGAAACACGCTCTCATTGCAGGAGCAGAATTCACTCCAAAACGAGATAACAGCACGACTGGATATGCGAAGGGTGCACCCTTTACTCGATTAAAAGAATTAAACCCGACCTCTCGTGATCATATTTCATGGATATTGAAAACACACTACGGATGGAAGCCAAAGCAGAAGACACCTACTGGGAAAACAGTTATCGACGAAGTTATTCTGACCGAGATTGGATCTCCGATTGCTATGCAGTTCGCGAGATGTTTGACGGTAACGAAAATGCTTGGGATGCTCTCGAACGGCGTCAACGCATGGCTGAAGCTTGTTACGAATGACCGGATACATCATCACTGCAGCGTTGCAACAAGTACACACCGTTGTGCCCACCGAAACCCAAACCTCTCCCAAACGCCAGCAGACCCAAGATTTAGAGAGCTCTTTGTTCCAAGCAAAGGCTTATGTATGGTCGGTGCTGATCTTTCTGGTATTGAGCTACGGATGCTTAGCCATTATCTCGCTAGGTTTGATGGCGGCAGATATGCAGAGATCCTCCTTAATGGAGACATCCATCAGGTCAACGCAGACAAGATTGGTATCTCCAGAAAGTTAGTGAAAACGGTTACCTACGCGATGCTATACGGGGCAGGCGATGAAAAGATTGGACATTCCTATGACAAACAACTCTCCTCTACAAGTGCTAAACGAAAAGGTAAAGAGATTCGTACTGCATACGTCGAAGCAATTGAAGGATTGGGAAACCTCTTGGAAGCAATTAAGAAAGCTTCAGAAAAAGGCTCCATACGATCTATCGATGGAAGACAAATTACAGTTAATTCACCGCACAAAAGTCTAAACTTCTTGCTCCAATCAGGGGCAGGAACGGTAGCAAAGCGTTGGATGATTATCAACCAAGATCACATTAAAGAATTAAATTTATCCTGCTCTCAATTAGGGTTCATTCATGATGAACTTCAGTTTGAGGTAGACCCAAAACATGCAGAAGACTTATGTTCATCCTTGGTACTTAGCAGTACAGAAGCTGGTGAATACTACAACATCAGGTGTCGTATCGATGCCGAAGCAACTATCGGAAACAACTGGAGCGAAACCCACTAATGCTTTATTCAAAGAAGAAGAACGAAATCAAATCAACTAAAAAGAAAACAGTACAAGGTCAAGGTCGTTTGTCTAAACCTAAAGGTGATCGCAAGATGAGCAGGGGTCAAGGTAAATGATTTCATTACTAATAGATGCAGATTACATTGTTTATAAAGCCTGTGCTGCAGCTGAGTATGACATTGACTGGGGTGATGACGTCATAATGGTTGGTAGTAAGTTCAGTGAAGCATACACAAATGTCAAACGTGAACTTAGTAGAATTAAATCTGGCTACTTAGATTCTGAAATCATCTTATTCTTTAGTGATTCTATTAACTTCCGCAAGTCAGTTGATAAGGATTACAAAGGACACCGTAATCGAAAGAAACCCTGTGGATATAAACGTGTGATACACAAACTCCATGATGAGTATCGTGTTATTCGTATGCCAACATTAGAAGCTGATGATGCATTAGGTATCTACGCAACATCGAACGATGACTGTGTAATAGTATCTCCTGATAAGGATCTAAAACAAATACCTGGCACCCTCTACAATCTAGTTGAGACGTTCACAATAGACAAACAAGCTGGTTGGGAATGGTTTTTAATTCAGACACTAAGTGGTGATAGTACTGATGGGTACAGTGGTGCACCTGGCTTTGGTATAAAAACTAGCACAAAATTTTTTACTGAATATGGTTATAGCTGGAATTCAGTAGTCAGAGCATTCGATTCAAAAAATCTACCTGAATCTGAAGCTCTTAAAAATGCGCGACTTGCAAAGATACTCACTGCTGATGATTATGACTTCGAAAAGAACAGACCCATCCTATGGACTCCCACCGATGCCGATAACAGATCTGACTGTGGAACAGCAGTTCAAGCTGCGCCGAATGAAGGACTTGCTAGATAAATGTCCTCCTGAGCAAATGATTGAGTTGTTTCTACAATTACAAACAACAAATTTTATTCTTACTAATAACATAGGCGAATTACTTAAAGCATGGAATCTCCCAGTCACTACACCCGAGGATCAATAGAAGTATGGGATTTCATACGTGATCAGCAATTAAATTATCATTTAGGTAATGTTATTAAGTATGTGTGCCGAGCCGGTCACAAGAATGCTTCAACGAAAACAGAAGACCTTAAAAAAGCTATCCACTATCTTACGAATGAATTACAACACACACACCAAATCACAGAGCCTATCCGACCAAGCAGAACAGTTCCGTACAGCGTATGGGATCCAGAATATGAGGGAGAGCCGGACTATGCAACGGGATTTGATCGTTGAAGAGTTCAAGGAGTTCATGTATGCAGCCACTGAAGAAGGCTACGAAGCTGAACTAAAAGAACTAGCTGACCTTGTGTATGTTTGTTTTCAATATTCAGCGAACATGGATTGGGATCTAGAAGAAGCATTAGATCGTGTACATAAATCAAACTTATCCAAGCTTGGTCTTGATAATAAACCAATCCGTAGGTCCGACGGAAAGATTATGAAAGGACCTAACTACCAACCACCGAACCTATCTGATTTAGTTAAATGAGCGAATTAATTTCTAGAACTGGACGTGTTCAATCATGGATCGATGATCCTGATGGCCGCCTTCCCGTGTCGTGCACGGTTTTTGTTGTTGACAATGAACTCGAAGGACCAAATGGAATTGAAGCAAGTTGGCGTTTTTGTTCCCACGCTCTCCGCAACGGAGCAGGAGTTGCTATCCATCTATCAAGACTTGATGCTAAAGATACCGAGAGACCATCAGGGGTCGTTGCGAGTGGTCCTGTATCATTTGGACGAATCTATTCGGCTCTTAACGAAACTCTCAGAAGAGGCGGACGATTCAAAAATGGAGCAGTAGTTTTACATTTAGATGCAAATCATCCAGACTTAAAAGACTTTCTTGTAGCACCACGAGATACACTACCTTGGGTTAAGCGATGTGTAAACATCAGCCAAGATTGGTGGGATGAGATGTCACCTGGCAACAAAGAAATTCTAATTTCAAAGATTAAAGCTGGAGATATCTGGCTTAACAAAGTAAAGTATGAAGGAACAAAGAGAATCAGAGGAAATGTATGTCTTGAGGTGTACCTGCCATCCCGAGGAACGTGCTTATTGGAGCACATTAATCTTGGAGCCTGCAGCTTCAAACAGATCCCTGGTGCTTTTGCTCAAGGGATGCAAGAGCTTTGTGAACTACATTCTAGAACAAACGTTGGAGAGACTGGAGAATACTTACCTTCTACAACAGATCGACAGGTTGGACTTGGAATCTTGGGTCTCGCAAACCTGCTGCGGAGGTACGGTGTCTCATACGAACAGTTTGGAAGAGCACTTGACCAATACTCAGCCGGAGAAGTAAAAGCTACTGCTGCTTACTCCCTTGTAGAACAACTAGCTCATGGCATTCGTGATGCTTCATTGGTTGCTCATGAGCATGGAATGGTCCGAGCCTTTGCTATCGCCCCTACAGCGTCATGTAGCTATCGCTCAAAGGATGCTGATGGTTATACATGTTGTCCTGAGATTGCACCACCTATTGGTCGTACTGTAGATCGAGACTCAGGCACATTTGGTGTGCAGACATATTCATACGGTGATGTAGAGATTGCATCAGAAGTAGGATGGGATAATTATAAACGGGTAGCAGATGGCATCATGCGTCTCTACCAAACCAGTGGACTTCTCCATGGGTACTCATTTAATTGGTGGTCAGATTTGGCTGTTATGGATGAGGACTTCATTGAAGAGTGGCTTAGGTCTCCACAGACTTCTCTCTATTACTCGTTACAGGTAATGGGGGATGTTCAGGATAAGACCAATGCTTACGCAGCTATTGCTGAGGACGAAGTTGATGATTACCTGAACGAAATTTTAACTAATGAACCTCAATGTGATTGCGCTGAATGAAAAACCCATACGAGAAACTACTATCAAGGAAAAGAAAATGGACACCAGTACAGACAACTGCTGGTACATGCAAAGAAGGCGCGGAGGAAACTGTTTACCGTGCCCTTGCATTGCGGCACATGGAACTACCTGTGGGAGATTTTATCACTGATGCATTGGCCGGTGAAGTTCCAGAAGTGGCGAGGGAGCTACTGCTATCAAACGTCAAAGACGAGGAAAACCACGACGTGGCTCTTGGTTACATCGCCAATGCTTACGGGGTGGATGAAAAAGCTGAAGCCGAAGCGTTACGGTTACGAGATGCTTGGATCGCGCATCCTGATCACACGATCCTCAAAGCAATGGTGGCCGAACGTGCAATCTTCTTCGTTCTTCTACCATTCTTCCGCGCTAATGGTGACGCTGGAATGCGAACCGTAAGTGCCGATATCAGCCGAGACGAACAGATCCATGTCAGTGCTAATTCAATTGTATGCAGAGAACTAGGTCTGGAGATTTCTCCAAGCCTGGACAAACTACGCAAAGCAACAATTAATTGGGTTATGCAGCCACTAGGTATTAATACTACTAATAGATATTTGGATAAAAAATTTTGGCTGGAATCTAGTGACAACCTTATGTATCAGGGTAAAGCACCTGAACTAAGTTTCACTAAGTCAGCCAGGATGCCAGCATTTTTTGAACACTCTAGTGTAAACCTACCACAATATGCTTGATCCTATAAAGACATTAAAGTGCAAAGTATGTAATAAAGACGTAATAGTTAATGCAAATTATCCTATTACAGAAGTAACTTGTCGCGACTGTTATGCAAAAACTCAACATGCTTGAGACTCTTGGCATGGAAACTCATGCCATTGTCAAAGAGTTAGAAACAAATTTTCCACCTATCAATCCCACGCCCGGAGAGTCAATTGACAAGATCATGTATAGGTCTGGTCAACGTTCTGTTGTGGAGTGGTTAGTAAATCGCATGGAATCAAATGGCTGAAAACAAATCAAAGTATAGATACAGTTCCTCACAATCAAAAAGGCGTAAAGACATTCTAGAAGAGACTCAGGATAAAATCGATAAAATTAAAGAGTATAAACCAACGAAGTTAGAAGGAGTAGAGCAAAACACATATAACAATAGGTTACCTAAAAGGCCTGGGATGCCCAAGCTACCAAAGTTATCTGGGATTAAATCAAAGAAAGTATCTAAGCCAAGCGGCTTAAAAGGGAACATTAAAGACTTTAAACCTAAGGAATTAAATGTAAGTAAGGTCTACAAAAACTTACCTAAAGATATTTTTAAAAGCAAGAAACCAGGGAAAAAATAAATGGCAGCAAAGCAACGATATGATGTTCTCCAAAGTGACCGCCAACAATTTCTAGATAAAGCATGGGAAGCTTCACAGCTCACACTTCCATATCTCATTCGTCGTGATGATGAATACACAAAAGGAGCAAAGGTATTAAAAACACCCTGGCAATCAGTGGGTGCTAAAGGTGTAGTTACCTTGGCATCTAAACTGATGCTTGCTTTACTACCTCCTCAAACTACCTTTTTTAAATTACAGGTAGATGAAACTGGTATTCCTCCAGGACTCTTTCAAGAGAATCCTAGTGTAAAGACAGAGATGGATACATCCTTTGCAAAGATCGAGCGTACGATCATGGAATCTATTGCAGCTTCTGATGATCGAGTCGTTGTACACCAAGCGTTAAAGCACTTGGTTGTAGCGGGTAATGCTCTGGTCTTTATGAATAAGGAACAGCTGAAGCTCTATCCCCTTAATCGCTATGTCGTAGAAAGAGATGGTAACGGTAATGTTGTAGAGATCATTACACGTGAAACAGTCAGTAAGAAACTAGTTGAAAGATTTTTACCTGACCAAAAGCCTCAGCAATCTGCTAATGATTATGAAACTAATCCTGGTGAGTGTGATATTTATACTCACATCAAACGAGACAACAATCGTGTCACATGGCATCAGGAAGTCTACGGTAAGATAATCCCTAGTAGTTACGGAAAGGCTCCATTAAATAAAAACCCATGGCTACCACTACGTTTTAATTATGTAGATGGTGAAGCCTATGGTAGAGGAAGGGTAGAAGAATTTATGGGTGACCTTAAGTCACTTGAATCTTTATCCCAAGCACTAGTAGAAGGTTCAGCTGCTGCAGCCAAGGTTGTCTTTGTTGTATCCCCCTCTAGTACCACTAAGCCAGCAACTCTGGCGGCAGCTGGTAACGGTGCCATTGTTCAGGGTAGACCTGATGATATTGGTGTCGTTCAAGTTGGTAAGACCGCTGACTTCCGTACTGCATTTGAACAATCACAAGTCTTTCAAAAAAGATTGAGTGAAGCGTTCCTTGTCATGAATGTTCGTGACTCTGAACGTACAACTGCAGAGGAAGTACGAATGACTCAACAGGAACTAGAATCACAACTTGGTGGACTATTTAGTCTACTTACTGTTGAGTTTCTTGTACCATACTTGAGTCGTAAACTTGACATGCTACAAAAATCACGGGCTATACCAAAGCTACCAACAGATTTAGTTAAGCCAACAATTGTTGCTGGTATTAATGCTCTCGGTCGTGGTGCTGATCGTGAAAGCTTGACTGAGTTCCTTCAGACAATATCTCAAACAATGGGACCTGAAGCATTACAAACCTATATCAATCCAGATGAAGTCATCCGACGTCTAGCTGGATCAATGGGTATTGATCAACTCGGTCTTGTTAAAGGTATGGATCAAGTCAAAGGTGAGCAGCAGGAACAGATGCAGCAACAAGCATCAATGGATCAAGACCTTGCACTCACCAAACAAGCATCTCAATTCCAAGCTAATAATCCTAATGACCCAAGCCAAGCCGGTTCGCCCCCCCAAGAAGGCGCAGCCCCGCTCCCCCCGCAAGCCGGTGGAGAAGGCGGAGCACCTCCAGCCCTTGGAGGACCCGAAGGTTAAAGACCTTTCAGTTAAAGATCGGAGGTACCTCTCCAATCAAACAAACAAATATCAAAGAAAACCCAAGGTAGGTACACCAACCCTCGGACGTGAAACTGCTTACGTAACTGAGGTTGGTCTTGGAAACCTCCGCTCTGAAACAGCATATGACAACACTGACGTATCAACCTGATCAAGGTCAACCTGAATTCTCTGAAGACGAACTTAATTCTATTGAAGTAGGTAATCAACTAGAGGAACAACAACAACAGCTACTTGCTGGGAAGTATGAATCAGCCGAACAACTAGAACAAGCTTACTTAGAACTTCAACAGAAGTTTGGATCAAACCAAGAAGAGCAACCAACTACTGAAGAGTCTCCTGAAGAACAGGTAGAGGATGCTGATATTGATTTGATGGAAGCATTGTGGCAACAGTCACAGTCAGAATATGATGAAGATACACTTGAATCTTTAAGGAACTCTGACCCTGCTGATATTGCTCAAGCTTATCTAGATTATCGAGCTGAGAATCAACAGCATGAATTGACATCTGAAGAGACAAGTAATCTTTATGATGTTGTTGGTGGTGAAGAACAATATGCCAACATGCTTAGATGGGCTGCTGAAAACTGTGATGAACAGACCATCGAAATGTATGACACAGTGATGGGGAAGGGTGACCTTGAGTCATGCTTCTTTGCTGTACAAGCAATGGCTTTCCGTATGGCAGAGCTAGAGGGATGGCAGCCTGATGATTTCATCTCAGGTCGTACACCTATCCAGACTGCTGATGTATTCCGTAGCCAAGCTGAAGTTGTTCAAGCCATGAGTGACCCTAGGTATGATGTTGATCCTGCTTATCGGCAGGACATCATGAATAAATTAGAACGTTCCAATGACTTAATGTATTAATGGAAAACACAAGTCCTAAGTATTTAAAACCAAAGAAGAAGAAGAAAGGTAAGGATTCAATGAGTGGCTTTAATAAATTTGCTGCAGGTGGTGGTCTTGGTTTGGCTGGACTCCTTATTTCTTCGGTCATGAATAATGACAAAAAACGTTAGCCTTAAAATTGGAGAACATAAATCACGCTCTGGAGGACTAACCAAAAAAGGGCGTGATAAATATAATCGTGCTACTGGATCAGACCTAAAGGCTCCACAGCCTGAAGGCGGACCACGTAAGAAATCTTTCTGCGCTCGTATGAGTGGTGTTAAAGGTCCGATGAAGAAGAACGGTAAGCCAACCCGTAAAGCTTTGGCACTACGTAAATGGAAATGTTAATCATGGCTAAGAAAGGTTGTTCCTCTAAAGGAGGTAAAGGTGGATACAAAAAGTAAAAAGGCTACAAAGCAACGCTTAGATCCTTCCTGTTGGAAGGGCTACAAAAAATCAGGTACCAAAGTAAAAAGTGGTACCCGAGTAAATAACTGTGTAAAAATTAAAAAATGACCACCATCATTGAAGAACGCGGACGTGTAAACATGTTCGCCAAAGAACCACCTATGGAAATTATGAACGTCACTGAAAATCACAACGAAAAAGCTGAGAAGTTGAATGGCCGCCTTGCAATGCTTGGTGTTATTGCAGCTCTTGGTTCATATGCAGTCACTGGACAACTCATTCCTGGTATTTGGTAATGCACAAGAAAGGACACAAAGCTCCTAACGCAAAGAAGAAGGCTAAGTTGATGGCAGCAATTGGTAATCCAGTTCTACGCAACAAGTCTATGACAATTAAATCACATACTCCTAACTCTAATTATGGCTGACGATACAGATAGGAAAAGACGAAATACGATTAGAGGTATTGGTAAGGGACTGAAGGTTATTAAAACTATTTCAAATAGCTTAGGTACCTCTCCTACTGAAACACCTGATGTTGATACCAAGTATGAACAAGCATACAATGGTACAAATCGGAATTACATTATCGATAAAAATGGTAAGGGCGACTTAGAACCCGAACCATTAAAACCGAAAAAGCCAAAAGCTAACTAAAACAAACACTCTATTATTTAAAATGAAAACTCTTATTATTGCTTCACTCCTACTCGGCGCTGCTGGTGCCGCACAAGCTGGACCCTTTGTTAACGTAGAATCTAACTCTGGATTTGTTGGTTCTGAGTACGGCGGTACTGTTGTTGATAACCATATTGGATACGAAGGTGACAACTGGTATATCCAAGGTGGTCCTGCTGTAGTCCTTAATGATGGAGCAGATGCTGATCTTCAATTCTCAGGTAAGGTTGGTGGAAGTGCACCTCTTAGTGAGCGTCTAGCTCTCTATGGAGAAGTGTCAGTACTAACCGCTGAAGCAGATAATTCTTACGGTACTAAAGCTGGTCTGAAGTACAGCTTCTAAGCTAAATAGATTCTCGTGGAAGGTGCAATTCCTTCCTTAGCTCTAGACAGCCAAGTCTTTAAAATGGTCTTACTTAATTATACATACCCAACCATGAACTATTACTTAAATGACCGCTGTACTTTCAAGACCACAAAAACTAAATAACTGGGAAGCCTTTTGTAACTGGGTTACCTCTACTAATAATCGTCTATACGTTGGCTGGTTTGGAGTCCTAATGATTCCAACATTGCTAGCCGCAACCATTTGTTTTGTCCTGGCTTTCGTAGCCGCTCCCCCTGTTGATATTGATGGCATTCGTGAACCAGTTGCAGGATCGCTCCTGTACGG
>ENA-UZWT01001223-UZWT01001223.1-metagenome-genome-assembly--contig:-Day-1-50m-contig-1223_pt1 | contig 46687 bp, 56 predicted proteins | sample MGYA00260338_ERZ794898 | MGnify/ENA metagenome assembly ERZ794898 | reverse complement strand
TAATCATTGTATCTGCATCTACAAATGCAATCTTATCGTAATCAGCATCAACTAATCTTTTATCAAACCATCGTTCCCATACACCATTACCCCATGGTTCGAAATCATACTCAATTTTATCATTTGCTATGATTAAATCTATATTGTGTTTGTTAGCATACCATTTCCAAGATTCGATACATTCAGGTAATTCTGTATCCCATCCATTATAAGCTGGTATGAATATTAAGTTTTTGCTCATGATACTGCTCTTCCTTTCATTTTTTCCCAATCTCTATCTTTTCTAACATTGTTGTTAGTTTCTTGAGTTGCGGATAATACATTATTAACTGTTTTTAATTCCTCAGTTAGATGAAGTATTGCTGCTAAATCTTTGGGGAAACAATGTCCACCAAATCCAAAATCTCCATCATGACCTGGTACATTCCAATGAGATTTTCCTAACCTATCATCATGAGTTGCATATTCTACAACTTTATCATAATCAATATTTAGTTTACCACATAACTGATACATCTCATTTGCGAATGATACCTTTGTTGAAAGGAATGTATTAGTTAAATACTTTACCATCTCAGCATGAGTTGAATCTGTTTTGATTATATTTGCTTTAGGAAATACCTTAGAAAATATTTGTTTCAATTCAGTAGTAGCAGGTCTTGGTCCTCCTAATATAATTCTATTTTGATTTTCGTAATCCTCTACTGCATTTCTTTCTGTTAGAAATTCAGGATTAAATACCAACCTAAGTGATTGATATTTATTATTCCATTTTTTAGTTGTACCTGGACTTACTGTTGATTTTATTACAATACTTTTAGTTGTTTCGTAATTATCTGCAATCAAATCAATAGAACTAAGTACTTGTTCGAGTATAGATATATCACAACTTCCATCTGATTTCATAGGAGTTGGTAAACATAGAAAAATAGTATCACACAACATAGTTAGATTTTCTAACGTTGATGTTGATTTGGTATCATCTTTATCGTGAGTAAGAACATCATAGTAATTCTTAAACTTCTGATAAACTGCATTTCCTACGAAACCCTGTCCTACTATTCCTATCATAGTGATTGAATATAATCTCTTAATCTATCTTGTGGTTGCCAATCTAATCTATCTAATAAATCATTATTCTCTCTAAGAGTTTTTCTGTAATTACCTGCTTGGTCTGGTAAGTAAAGTGATTCAATCTGTGGAAACTTTTCTTTAAACATTCCAAACATTTCATTGATTGAGTAGTTTACACCACAACCAAGTTCCCATGCATCTTCATGTTTTTCATCTCCCATACCCACTTTATATAATCCATCAACTATATCTACAACATGAGTAAAATCTCTTCTTTGTTCTCCATCACCAATGATTGTAATCTTTTCATTATCTCTAACTTGTCTCCTCCATATACCAATCACTGCTGCCCAATCACCTTCGATGATTTCATCAGGTCCATATACATTATAGAATCTACAAATCTCTGCATCGATACCATAAGTTTGTCTGTATAATTTAAATACCTCTTCACCCATATGTTTAAATGCTGCATATGGTGATTGAAATGGGTCATGCCATCTTGAAGATGAACCAGCGTAAACTACTTTTACTTTATTTAACCTTGCCCATTCTGCTACAACTTGTGAACCTTGTGCATTTACTCTAAAACATTCTGTTGGGTCCTCGAATGAAGGTTGGATTCTACTTAGTGCTGCTAAATGATACACTAAATCAAAATCCTTACCTTTCCAATACATAAGTGATTCAATATCACCAGTTACATAAGTTGCTCCATCTACATGGTTATCCTCTGCACCCGTTTCGTAATCATCAAGTGATACCACTTCATGACCTTCTTGTAATAATCTTTTAATGAGGTTAGTTCCTATAAAACCAGCTCCTCCTGTTACTAATATTTTCATAGTTGTTGCTTTCCATATTTTATTTTATTCCAAAGTCTTTCAAAAAAATAATACACAATGAAACCTGTGATGTTCATATAAAGTGCATTTAAAAAGTTGTTATCTGTTACGTTAACTGTTAATACTAAGAAGGAGTTTAGTATTGCTACCATCCTCCAACTGAAAGTTTTTAGTATTGTTCTTTTTTTAGTTTCTACAAACATTACTTACTTACTATTCCTATAAGTTGATGTTCATTAAATAGAAGATATTTTTCATCATCTATTTTAATTTCGTTTGTACCTTGTCCTTTTTCATACATCACAACATCACCTCTCTTTACAGTCATTGGTATTCTATCACCATTCTGTGAAAAGATACCCGTACCAACTTCCATAACTTCACCATTTACTTTTTGGTTCTGTGTCATTGATTCCGATATAATGATTCCACTTTTTGTTTTTGATTCCTCTTTTTTAATTGGCTTTACTAGGACTCTATCTCCCAATGGTTTAAATTGTGTCATAAAATTGATTTTGTTGTTCTTGTCTATCTATTTGTTTTGGATGATATAATGCCCAATGTTCTTCCGCTGGGAAGTTTGAAAATGTATCATATCCAGTAATCTTTTCGTGTACTTTGTTCATCCAAGTTACATCTTCTGTATTCTTGTAAATTCGTGTTTGGTAATCTGGCCAATTAACCCAACCTTTTTCGTTTACATTCCATCTCCATTTCTGAATATGTTCTTGACTTAATCCATTTACTGTATTTACTCTTGGTACGAAAATAATATCGACTGGATTTGATTCTAATACTTCAGGTAGATATGCAATCATAACCTCATGTGGAATTTCATCTGCATCTATCTGAAAGATATAATCACCTTTACAATTCTCCTTAAGGTTATTCTTATATGATGCGAAATCTTTATTTAAAGGAAATCCTACAACAGTATATCCATGGATTTTTTGTTTTATTTTAAGAAATTCTAAAACTTCATCAGTAACACCACCTTCATCATATTGAATTACAACCTCATCCTCTTCTCTGATATTGTTATTTAGAAAATCTAATAACTTCATTAGTTCTTCTAACTCATTATGTACTGTAATTGCGTAACTAATCTTCATCTCTATCTTCGTTTATTTCATCTCGAATTATTTCTCTACGAGTTGATGTTGTACCTGGTTCATTAAATAATTTTCTGAGTACATCTTCTTCAAACCTAATTTCATATACATTTACAATATTACTTAAAATGTAAGTTCTGTAATTTCCAAGTGAACGAGAATATAATTTAGAATTATTCTTAACATACGATTCAAATAAAGAACTACCATCTTTAGAAAACTTTTTTAGTAGAAGTTCTAATGCTTGGTCTGAACCGATTGGTATTCTTTTTTCTCTCAATTTACCAATAAAATTAGTAAAATCAATTGGTTTGATTGGATTAAGTTTAATTGCATGAACCTTATTATTAACAATACCAATCACAAAAATATATCTTGCATCTTCACCACTTCTTGTTGCTGGTTCTCCTCCCTTATAAGTGGTGATACGATAAATATTTCTTGGTCTTATTTGAGAACGAGGTACTCTCTTCTCAGGTCTTAGAAATGCCTTATATTGTCTTGTAAACGCCATTCATTACAGTTTTTTAATTTCAGGTAACTTAAGTTCTACTTTCTGCTGTACTTTTACATATTTATCAAGTATTTCTTTTAATTTACCTGTCATACTGACTAATGTAAAGTTTTTATTAATATTAGTTTTTAATCCTTCTGATTTCTTTAGATGTTTTTTATAGTTTTTATAAACATCAAATATTTGACCTGCTGCTTTAGAGTAATCTACATTAAACCACTTTGATTGTTCTAATAAGAATTTATTTGCTGCTGATTTATGTACTTCTTTTAACTCACCTTCTAAGTAAACAGTATTTTCTTCTGGTAAGAAATCTGTATGGCCACTCCATTTAGAAACTATAATTGGTTTACCTGTTGTTGCAAACTCTGCAAGTGGTCTACCATATCCTTCTCCTTTAGTAAACATGATAAATGATTTTACTTTTTCATCGTTATATAAATCATTTAGTTCTGATTCAGATAAATCACCAAATACTAAATGAATAGGAGGACACTTTTCACCAAACTGTTTTGTTACTTCTTTGATTTTGTTTGAGATACCTTCTCTTTCCATTACTGAAAATCCTGCTTGTGATGTTTTAAGAATAAGACCAGGTTGTTGTTTCTTTGGTAAATCTTTGAAAACTGTACAGAATGTTTTAATCATCATTCCAACATCTTTTCTATCATGTCCTAAATCTCCAGCCAACCAATGCCCTACAAATAAGAAATTAAAATCAGTATCAACAGAATCTAAAACAGATTTTGATGATTTACCATTAAATACTTCTGCATTTACTCCTTCAAATAAAACCTCCACTGGTTTTTCTAATTTTAATTGACCTATTTTTTGTTTAGTATTCTTATCTACTTGGTCATACGAAGTTTTAACTAATACATCTTTGGTAAATTCAGATGGTGTTATAATCAAATCCATTTGATTACTACCTTGAATAAACTCTTGAGGTGCAATAGTTGTTTCTACACCTGCTGTAATACCAATATTATATTTACCAACTTTTCTAAATTCATTAGCAACTGAAACTTGGATAAAAATATCAGGTTGTCTATCAACTTGAGTTGCCAAGCTTTCTAATATCTTTTTTCCAAATTCTGTTTGTGGATTAATTTGGTCTTGTGGTGTATTACCCCATCTTGTTGGTACTACTTTTATATCATATCTATCCAAATCAAATAGTGATTTGAGAATATCTCTTGAATGGTCACCATAACCACTTCTTGTTGCTATTGGTGACTGAAATACTAATAAAGGTTTACTCATTATCTTAATTTATATACGTTAAACTTTTGTTTTGGCTTCCAATTCTCAATTGCCTTAAGAATTCCATCTGCCATTTGTTTGTTTTGATTCTTGGAATTCAATCCCATTTCTCCCATGAATTCTTTTCTACCTACTAATCCGGCTTTAGTTCTTTCTTTAGGTGTTTTATCATACCAATATCTAATTGCATCTGTAACTTCATACACATCTACCTTATCATCTATGATGTAAGGAGTAGGAACTGAACCTACCATAGTTTGAACTCTTGGCCATACTGGTTTTACCCACTCACCATGAGTTACTTTATCTTCCCAATCTCTGTAATTGTGAAGTGAACCAATTTCTTTGTAATCTTCAGCAGTTAGATATTTACCATCTACCTTGAATCCACATTGGTCTTGTAATCCACCTGTAACATTTATAATTGTTGGTGTTCCTGCCATAATAGATTCTGCAGTAGTTAATCCAAACCCTTCGTTACCTGCAATATTGATTGTACAATCTGATAAATTATAAAGGTAATTTAATTGTTCTTGATTTACTCTATCTGTTGAGAATTTGATATCACAATCAGGTGCGATTCTTTTTTGTACTTCGATTAAATTCGTACCATTCTGGTCAACAGGTGCAGTATGCATTATTAAACAAACTTTATCTTTATCTTCTTCAGGTAATCCATCTCTAAATTTCTTAAATGCCCAAATTACATCTGAAGGTTGTTTTCTTTTAATGTTTCTATTCATCCAAAATAAAACAAACTTGTAATCTTTATCACCAAGAACTTGTTTTCTAAATTCTTGAGGAACATCTACTGGTTTGTATAAATCAGAATTGATACCATGTGGTACATAATCAACTTGCCAATCTTCTAAGGGTTTGATTGTTTCTGATTCTAATTTTCCAACTCTACTTACAATACCATATGTTTGTCTTGATATACACCCTAACCAATCACAACTTTCGTAATAATCTCTATTATAGTGTGGGTCTGGTAAATCATCCCATATATGATAAAATAAAATTGGAATGTTTTGTCTTACCTCAGCTTCCATTTCATATAACCATCTCCAATATCTTGGGTCTGTAAAGTGTAGTATAGCATCAGGTTGATGTCTCATTATTAATTCTCTTAGAATATTTGCATCTCCATATCCACTCCAAGGAATGATTTTAAGTGAAGCATCTTCGATACCACTAATCTTACGTGCATCACCTCCTAAATCAATTTCTTTTCCTTTATCAGGATGATTAACTGCTGCTCCCAATTGAACCCAATCAAACTTATCCATATTTCCAAACACAAATTCTTTGGATACTGTTGCTATACCAGATGACATTCTCAAGTCATCTGAGAGTAATAATATTTTCTTTTTTGCCATTAAAATTTATTTAAAATTGAGAACCACTAGGTTGTAGTTCTTCGTAAGTATTAACTTCATTTCTAAATTCTTCTTCGTTGTTGTACTTGTGTACTGAACGATTTACTAATTTTTGTAGTGTGATATTTGAATCAAACGAAATTCTTTTGAATGATGAATAAATATCTTTAATAATTTTTACTGTTGTCAGTTTCGTATCTGCCATAACCTCTCCGTATTTTATTTATTGTTGTTATGTATAAATATATATAAATATAAAAAACAGATACTATTTCCAAAGAGAACAAAGATTTCTTGTTTTGAATTCACACCAATCACATTGCTTACCTTTGTTTGGTGGAAACACTTCTTGTATGATATCACCACCCTCAGCAAATACCGAATCAACAAACCCTTTGAATCCATTCCAAGCCATGTTCATTGAAGGTTTACCATTGGCAGGAACGAACTTAGATATTCTTGGTATAGGAAAATCTACACCTTCCCATAATTTTCTTTTAAGTATCTGATATTCTACTTTGATTTTATCTAAAGGTATATCGTACTTATCTGAATAAAACTTTTTGTAAAGTAACATCTGTGAGGTTTTTATCTTATCATTCTTTTGATATTTGTTCCAACCTCTTGTTGAAGTTTTCAAGTCAATGATAATATAATCTTGTGTAGTTTTATCTTTAAGGAGTACATCAATAAAACCAATAAAATGAACACCTGGTTTAATCTCAGCGTTCAATCTCTGTTCTATTGCTACAAGTTCATATCCAGTCTTAGTATATAGTTTATCTAATTTACTTGTGAAATATGAAAGTATTGCTTTACCATCCTCAAAGAACTCACCCAACTCTTCTTTTTTACATGGATACATACCATCTTCCATCTTCTCAGATTCCTTAGTAAAATGTTCTACCATTTGTTTGTACAACATTTTTTCTAAATCTAACTGAAGGGCTTGTTTCTTGGTAACATTATACATCACATCTAAGAAGTGTTGTATTGTTTCGTGCATTGCACTACCGAAAATTGTGTGGATGTTTGCTGAGGATGTTCCTAACTTATCAATATAATTTAGTTTATATTGTTCTTGACAGGTTGAATACATACCATATTGTGAATAACTTACTCTTGCCATAATACTTTATCTTTTACTATGTAAAGATACGAAAAATAAATGAGAAAACCAAATAATTATAACCTTATTTTTGACTTACATACAGGATATATAATATCTTTAAATAGTTGATATGATAATGAGTTAGTTAAGTGGTGTTTATCTTCTTGAAAAATCGTATTTATATCTTGTTTAGTTACTAAATCATCAGTCCATTCGGTTACTGTATTATATCCATGTGGTTTAACAAATTCTACTCTTGTTAAGATATCATTTATTTGTTCTTTAATATTAGATAAATCTCTATCACATTCTTCAGCAATATCATATCCTTGCCATTCATTATCATTTCCACTAAAAGACCAGAACATATGTACAAATGGGATATTTTTACTTTTTAAATAAGTTTGTAACATATCAATTTTTTGTAACAAATCTAATAAATTAAGATAATGATTCCAAAAATATTTTATATATTTTTCATAAAACTTACTAAGTTCTTTTTTAGCAAACTCATTGTTTGTATATAGTAAAGAACCATTTAAAGCTAATGTATGGAATGAACTGGTATGTGAATCTAATGTAGTTGGTAACCACAATCTATTTGTGTAAGTAGTTTGTATATAAAAAACAGTATCATCTAAATTTATTTCATCACTACTAAGTGTAGAAATAGTACTATTACTACCAAGTATAGGACCGTGAAATTTTGGGTCTAATTGGTATTTATTTGAAAATCGGTAAACATCTTCAATAATTTTTTGATTTGAATTTCCACCAATCATACCTTGCATTTCCGAATTAAATACTTTATTATATAATTCTGCATCTAATTCCATTACTGCAGCATTAATGCCTGCCATGTGAGAACATCCAAATGGAATTATTGTCATACCTTTAGTTTCAACTTGGTTATTAACTTTTTTTCTGTACCATACTTCTCACAAATATATTTTATATTTTCCCTACCTTCTTTAGTTGCATAAAATATTTCAAGATATTCTAATGCTTCCTTTTTAGAGGAAGTAAATTCTTTGATGATTAATTCTACTAGCCAACCTTCATATTTAGTATCATTTTTACCTTTAGTATATTTTAGATAATGTCTACCTTTTGGTAATAATCCAATAAGAGCCAGATAAAGTTGGTTTGGTTCCAATACTTGGGTATATGGTTGTATTTCTGAAAGAACTTGAATCCAATCTTTGTTCATAGAAAGAAATCTATGAATCATATAATTACTCCAAGTTTTTTTATCTCCATCATCTAAAGTTGCCCAATAGTCTGGATTTTGCTCGTTTGTAATTGCTTTTATGTGGTCAAATAATGATTTAGCCATATTATGTTATAATTGGTTTTAATTCATCAGGTAGTAAATCTGCGTTGATTTCTCCACAATCCCCACATAGATATAATTCGACTGGGATTATTGCATCCTTAGCTTGTCCTGTTGCTATTCTTGATAATTTCAAGAATTTAGTTCCTTGTATGAATACACTTCCATCACATTCATCACTTGTACAAACCATTTCTTTGGCTTGTTTTAAATCTACTTTTGGTTGTTGTCCTAATATATCTGCCATAATTTATTTTTTAATCGAACCATTGAGAACGATTTGTTTTTATATTTTTAATTCCCTCATCGGTGTACTTGGGATTTTCTTTTTCCATCTCATCGAATCTTTCTTTTATTTTATCAAAAGCCTTCTGTTCGTTTTTCTTACCAATAGTTTCAGCTTTTTTCAATTCACCATCACTTATAGTTTTACCTTGAGATGCTTTTTCAAGTGATGCGAATCTTTTTGTATGATATGAAGAAAGTGGTTTAGTGAATTGTTTTAGATGAGCCGCTTGTCCATCAATATATTCTAAGAATCCATCAAAATCTTCTTTACCTAATTTGTTTAACTCTTCATCTGTAAGTTGGTTTTGTGGGTCGAATATCATATCTTATCTTATTTACTATGTAAATATACGAAAAATAATTTAATTATCCAAATTAAAAGTTACTTATTTTCTATATAAGTAATTATTGAATCTGCTATTACTTTATGTAATTCTTTAGTTGGGTGTCCATCATCTGTCCATTTATATCTATCATCTGCATCAAATATCAAACCTTTTCTAAGGTTAGGAACATCCATAATATCTGCTATGGTATTGTATATCTTACCATTATAATGTATTGGAACAGTTCTATCTTTGTAAAATTTAGTTATGTTAGAATCTATGTTATACATTACATCGTAAATATAATCACTATCTGGTTGAGACCAGTTTCCTACTATTATTATTTTTTTCTTTAATCGTTTCTCAAACTTTTTTATAACTTCTATATAGTAATTAAGAACATAATTATTACAATAATCTTTAAATTTATCTGCTGTTTTGAAATACTCTTGAAATTTTAAACCAAGCTTAAGTGGAAAAAGTTCTGCAGAAGTTGGATGATAATTATTGCTTTTGTAAAAATAACTTCGTTCATTAAATTTTACAAAATCACCATCACCATCAAAAGGATTAAAAGTAGTATCAAATCGTGACCACAGCTCTACGAAGAAGTAATATGATGAATAATCTTTATATGCATCATCTGTGATACTATCTGGAAATTTAAAAATAGATTTCATTTCATCATGTATTATATATCCCATATCTCGTGTAATACTCGTCATTTGAAATATAATTTCTTCAGGTAGATGTATATTACTTCTAATTTTCTCTAAAACTTCAGATACAAAATCTAATGAATCTTTATTACTTCCACCATTTCCTTGAGGTGAAAAGTATATAGTATCAAAATAATTTGAAACTAAAGTTGGATAAACTAATTCGTTTCTTTTTAATAAAGATGTACCTCCCTCAGTAAACTTACATACTTGGGGAAACTGATAACTTTGCGTTTTCCATGTTTTTGTTACATCTTTAATATAAGATTCAAATCTTTCATCATATAATTCTAATCCCTGTCCCCATGTAAATGAATCACCCGTAAATATTAATGGTTTTTTCATATATTATTTTTTATTTTATTAAAAAACTCAGCGTGACCGGTCCAAGACCAATGTGAATCATCAATATCATCATACTCTTGAGCTATTATAGGATATACAACTGAACCATTTTTGTTTAAAAGGTTTTCATCTAAATTCCAAATAATAATTTTAATATTATTTACTTCAAAGTACTCTTTAAATGAATTATATAATATATCGTATCTATCTGTTACTGATTGTAAATTGGGTATCCATATATTTTTAATGTAATTTGCTAAAGTTTCATAGTATTCGTTAGAAAAATCTCCCTTTGGATATAATTTTTCAAAAAACATATGAATTAATATTTCGTAAAATCGTGGTTTACCAGTTGGATATGAATAAGGTACTTTAAACCTACTATCAGTTCCTCTACAAAGTATAACAGTATCTTGTGCGGATATGTTTTTTAGATTTTGTATTAAAATATCTATTACTGTTTGATTCGATATACCAGGCCTACCATAATTTGTATGTTCATCATTAAGAAATTCACTCATTAACTCTACCCAAGTTTTTTGAGTACCATCATATGTTCTTTTGTAATACTCATGGTCTTGAGTACAACCTTGGCAATATGTAAATGAATCTCCAAAGAAATGAATCATAACAACTTTATTATATTCTTAACTGTTTTTGGTCCTACTTTTATAGTATGATATGGGTTACCAACCTCATCTAATACTTCTTTACATAGATTATCAATAGCAATTGACTCTTCTAAATCTTGATATCTTTCTTTTTCATTATGAGTACCTTGAGTGGTTCTATCTAAAAGAACATCAATACAATCATATTTTTTATGTAAATCAATAATAAAATCATGAAAAGGTTGTCCATAAAATTCAGCAGGATATCCTTTTGTATAATATCTGTGGTAAATTGTAGAGAATAAAATTGGTGAATCAATCACTATATAATCTACCTTACCATAACATTCTGCTATCCCTCTATGTTGGTTAGCAAATACATACAACTGGTCTGATATCGCTGGTATGTTCTTATCCCATGCTAATCTTTTTGGGAATTCATAAGGGTTATTACAACTTATGTGTTTCTTTTTTAATTTGTAAGTTATACCTGCAGCAATTGAAGATTTTCCAATACCAGGTCCACCGTAGAGATTTATTAACTTACTCATTTATTTTTTTTCTTTTAATAATATTCTTATATGATATACTTGTATGCATATAATTATAAAGTTTAATACTGCTAATGATACCGTTCCTAACAACATTGCATATCCCAACCAAACGGTTCCACCTAATATACCAAATATTCTTAACTTTAACATATCCTTTTGTAGAAATTGTGTTATTACTAACAAATTACCAATCCACCCTATTACCTCATACCAATTCATAATCTTTTTTGTTTGTTTGTTATTAAATTAAACTTTTATTCTGATTTAATTTTAAAGTATGTCCTACTTCAGGACCATAATGATAAAAATGTTTATCCAATTCCCAGCTGACATCTGTATTAATATCTAAGTTAGATAATACTGCCGCTGCGTGTATAATACATCCTTCCATAGCTCCCATTTTTTTATCCGTATATCTAAATGGTTGTTTACCTTCTGTCTTTTCTATTATATTTAAGTAGTTTTTTATAAATTTATTTTTTATACGTTTGTTTTTAAAATTAAAAGCTATTACTGATTCATCTATAAATTTAATTTCAGTTTTAGTTAAATCATATAATACTTTACCATATTCATTTACATCATCAAATTCTGTATCTCCATTTATAACATCAGATGAATTGATTTTTTTATCTAAATACTCAACATCATTACCAATCCATTTAACAGAAATACCATAAGGTATATCATCAAAAAGGTTTTTAGGAAGTGAAGTTATAACATGGTCAGTATCTAATGATACTACTTTATCAAACTTTTGTAACGATTCTACTATCGATTTTGATTTTAAATTAAAGTTAAATTCTTCATCTACAATAATAGTATGATAATCATCTATCTGCCTATCTGAACATATCACTATATTGTTCTTAGGAAACAAAGAAGAAAGAGATTTAAACTCTTCTACATATCTATCACCTATTGCTAAAAAACAAAATCCTGTATCTTTCAAAATATTTAATTACTTAGTGTTATAATAAAAAAGGGGGTAATTAAACCCCCTTTAATTTATTCTATATTAGAATCTGTATTTTAGAGAAGCGTTCCAAGTACGTCCGAATCCGAACCATACTGAGTTTCTCGTATCAATACCATTCCAAGTAGTTGAAGTTGAAGTTGCGTGAATGTTAGAATTAGATTCTGCAATATAAACAGTATCTAATAGGTTATTAACATTTGCTCTAAAGGATAATCCTTTACCAATATTAAAAGTAACACCACCATCTAATAAACCATATGAAGGAAGTTTTAATGCTCCATCATTATCTGGTTGAGTAAATGCTGAATCGGTAATAGAGTAATCAGCATATAATCCATCTACGAATCTATATCCTAAATCTACGTTAAATTTACCGAATCTGTAATCAGCTTCTACATAAGAAGTGAATTGTGCTGCATCACCAACTTTAGCATCTTTTGTGTAAAGAGTACCTGTACCAATTGATTGTTGATTTTCATCAAACAATTCAGCTGAGAAATCATTAGTATATTTCCAATCACCGATTGATAACATACCTTTAAGAGTTAATTGAGATGTTGCTCTATAAACTCCTTCGAATTCAATACCATTGTGTACTACATCAATGTTTCTAAATTGTGCTGAACCATCTACACCTTGTTGGTTAGATAAACTTCTTGTAACGAATCTGTTACCCCATGTTGTAGAGTAAAGGTTTACGTTAACATTTAATTTAGAAGATGTGAATCCATATCCTAATTCTACTGAACGAATTTCTTCGTTTTGTAAATCATCATTAACTAAGTTTGCATAGTTAGGGAATACAGTTCCAAACTGAGGTTGTCTTGAAATGAAACCTGCGTTGAAGAATACATTTGATTTTTCATTAAAGTTGTAGTTTGCACCACCTTTAAGATATCCACCACCTACATTAACTTTTTCAGATAATGGTAGTGCCGGTTGGTCAAATAAATCTTCTCTTTGGAATGATTGATTAGATAAACCTGCTTGTAATACTGCAGTTAGTTTCTCATCATCATTGTATTCAATCAAACCATTAACACCTTGCCATCCAACATATCCAATGTTGAAGTAATCAATCTTAGGTCCTCTAATTCCGGTATCTTGGAATGGAGAAGCATCGATTGTAGTATTAAGAATTTGTCCTGCTGAGTTCTTGTTACCAGTTGAATAGTAACCATCAAATCCCATTAGGTTATTTACAGTTCTATAATGGTATCCTTTATAGTTTCTTAAATCAATTCCGATTGAATACTTAAAGTTACCACTATCGATTTCTAAGTTAGAGATTGCTCCAACCCAGTCATGAGAGTTCATAGATGCTCTTCTAATAAGACCAGCTCTATTTACACCATCATCTCTGAATCCATTAGATGCGATAAGTTGTCCTTCGTATCCACTAATACCACCACTATAAGCATCGGTATTAGAAGTTTGGAATGCAACTACTGCATCGTAATCGATAAATCCATCTGCAGTTCTTGAACCTCTACCATTTTCTAAGTAGTGTTCAGTTAAATCTTTTCTGAAAGGTAAGATATCAGTTTCCGAGTTGTAGTAATTTCTACCTCTTGGACCTGTTCCACCACCTCTACCTGCTGAACCATATAACGATGTAGCAAGTTTAACGTTATCAGAGATTTGGTAATCCCAATTAAATGTTGCTAATGGTTTGTTGTAGAAGTTTCTTCTCATTGAGAATTCTTCACCTTGGTAAGTACCACCATTTGAGTTCCATCTTCTATCGATACCTTGAGTACCGAAGTTTTGGTAATCTCTAATAGATACCCACACATCTCTTTGGTGGTGCCATTGTCCAGCCCCTAAAAAAGAAAAGTTCAAATCGTGCTTTGAACCTTCAGGTGAATAACCAACTGCGAAAAAGTAAGTATATCCCTCACCACTTGTGTTGTAGATATATCCATCACCTTGCCATCTTGATAACAAGAAAGATGAAGCCCATCCTTTTTCGTTTTTACCTGTATTATAGGTAGCAGTAGTTTTGAAGTATCCATCGTTCCCTGCCATTTGAGCAACAGAACCACCTTCTTCTTTTTCAGCAGCTCTTGTAAAGATTGATACAGTTCCACCTACTGATGGTACTGCTAATCTTGAAGCTCCTAAACCTCTCTGAATTTGGATTCCACTTGCAACATCTGTTAAACCTTGCCAGTTAGACCAATAAACCCATCCATTTTCCATATCGTTTACTGGTTGCCCATTAATAAGGAATGATGTGTTTCTTTGGTCGAATCCTCTTAAAGAGATTCTTGAATCACCATAACCACCACCTTGTTTGGTAGCGTAAACTCCTGGAGTTTTGTTCATGATTTCAGGAAACTCTTGGTTACCCATTTTTAGTTGAATATCTCTCGGAGAAATAGTTGATAAAGCAACAGGCGTTTCTCTTACCTTTGCAACATCAATTACACCAGAAGTTATTACAACCTCACCCAAAACATTGTTGTCGGGTATCAATTGAATATTATATTCTGATGTGTTATCAGATATTAATAATTCAAAACTTGTATATCCAAGATAGGATATAACCAAAGTGTCACCACTTTTTGCATCGATACTAAAAGTTCCATCAAAACCAGTAACAACTCCTACTGATGTTCCATCAATAAGAACCGTTGCACCTGGCAAGGTTTCACTTGTATTAGCATCTAAAACTTTTCCACTAACTTGTGCAAAAGTCGTAATACTCATTAAGAGCATCATTCCAACTAATAATAGTTTTCTCATAATTTTCATTTTTGTTAATTTATTATTTGTTAATTATAGTTTTAACAACATGTACTACGCCTAGTACGGATTTATGTCCTCGTTGTTAACAAAGGACAATTCTTAGAAATAATAATATCTGTAAGTTTACTTTCTTTCGTATCCGAGTAATTCATGTTCGTTAAACATAAGAAGTTCCTCACCATCAATCTTAATAGTGTTACTTGCTTCTTGTTTAGTATACAAAACTTTATCACCCACTTGAACAGTAATCGGTATTCGTTCTCCAGCTTGTGAAAAAATACCTGTTCCCACGGATACCACTTCTCCAAATACTTTAGTTCCTCGGTTAATAGAATCTGTAAGAATTAATCCTCCTTGTGATTTCTTTTCTTCATTGGTAGAATCTGGTCTTACTAGGATTCTATCACCTAATGGTTTAAAATTACTCATCTTCTTCTTTATTTAAATTGTTTGTGTTTGTTGTTGTGTACCAAGGTTGACTTGGAATATTGGGTTCGGTTGGCCAATATGGATTTGGTTGATATGGTATGTAAGTAATACCACCTTTAGATTCATTAGTTAACAATACTACTGCTTTCTCAGCGGTGATATGTCCTTTATCTAATAACTCTTGTACTATTTCTGATTTAGTCATATTTTGTTATTTTTTATGGAATACGAATATGGGTTCAAATTTATATGATTTCCCATTATGTTTTACTGCATTTTTAATTCCACTCTTGGAAGGGTCTAATCCAACCATTCGTGTCATTAACATTTTAAGCTTTCCTTTATACTCACACCCAAGTTCATTTAATATATCAATTGAATCTTGTTCTAATGGATAGTAAGTACTTTCACCTATTTTAATATCTGCAATGTTCCACAAAATATATCTATCTTTATTTAAGTATTCGTAAATTGTTTTTAAGGTTGGTTTTAAGAAATTATCTCTCCAATCTTCGTACTCAGAATATGCCTTGAAAGACTGCTTTTCATCTTGTGAATATTGTTCTCTATTAAAATATGGTGGTGATGTAAATGATATATCAACTTTACCTTTATACTTCTGAAACTTCGGATTGTTTGAAATTAACTCAGAACCATCTTGAAAGAGTTCATATGTATTAGATTGAGTTTCAACATCAAAGAATGATGTAAGTTTATCCGAATGATTATCTATACAATTCTTGTTGTAAAAATCTGCTACATACTCATAACGAGAAATTCCTTCATTATCTAAGAAGTTATCAGGATTAGGGTCTGTACCAACATAATGAGTTTTCTTACGAGAACTCATTGCACCTATAATTCTACCACCCCATCCACTAGATGAATCATAAACAGTTATAGGTTCAGTTGAATCAATGTGATTAGTATAGTTTTCATAAATCCATTTTGCAGTTAATGCAGGAAAGTTTACAGCTGCTTGACCACAACTTAAACGTATTACCCTTAACATATTAGGAAATAATCCTTCTGTTTTATCATACCATCTAACCATATAAGAATATTTAGTTACCTTACCAACTTTAGATGTTGAAGATTCTTCTATTTTCTTTATGTTAGAAACTTGTCTTGAATTCAAGTAACCACTATCTACTAATTCATTTACTTCAGATGCCGAAAGGTATATATTTGTAAACCCAACGTAATCATCATTAAATGTTCCATAGTTATCAAAGGTACTATCTTTTGATTTTGTTAAATAGATATCATAGTTTTCCCATTTACCTGTAAATACTTTTCCATCCTTAGCATCTTTGATAAATTCATATCCACTTTGACCATTCCAAAAAGGATTCTCATCTTTTTTATTAACAAGTGAACGAGACCAAACGTACATAGAATCTCTTCGTACTGCTCTCTTCATTATCTTAATAAATTGTTCTTCCATTGTAGGATCACCAAAATAATCATAAATAGATAAACCACCTTCAGCAGTTTTTCCACTCGATATTTTAGTTTTCAACATTGTAGGAAAGAACTGATTTACAACAGATGCATCCTTGTTAAAGTTTTTGATAATACCCAACGATTCATCATCTCCACTTGAATCTTTTTCAATGAAATCACACTCATTGGATTTTAATTTACCAAGTGATGAAATAATCTTATCATGATTTTTACCTATAACTGGTGGGTTTCCGAATTCATCCCATTGTTCAGTAACTTCTTTACGCAAAGTTTTTGCCCAATCTTCGAATTCGGAATCACTAGTATCAAGTAATTCATGGAAAAGAATATTTGATTTAAAATCTACAAATTTATTTCGTTGGTAATAATTCATTAATTACTTTTTATGAAATACGAATATAGGTTCATACTTGTACCAAGTTGTTCCAACTTGAACTAAGTTTTTCATACCTGTTTCAATAGATTCTCTTTTGTTTACATTTGCACCAATCATTGCTGCCATTGTCATCTTAAGTTTACCTTTATATTCACCACCAAGTGATTGAAGAATATCAATCGAATCTTGTTCTAGTGGAAAGTAAATTGATTTACCAATCTTAATATCTGCGATGTTCCATAAGATATATCTATCGTTTTTAAGATATTCATAAATAGTTGTAAGAGTAGGTCTTAAAAAGTTATCTCTCCAATCTTCATATTCTGAATATGCTTTGAATGATTGATTCTCATCTTGAGAATATTGTTCTCTATTAAAGTAAGGAGGAGATGTAAATGATAAATCTAACTTTCCTTTATACTTCTGAAACTTTGGATTGTTTGAGATTAACTCAGAACCATCTTGGAATAACTCATATGTATTACCTTGCTTTTCTACTGCAAAAAAGTTACTCATTGTTTCTGAATGAGTATCAACTACTTTATCATTATAGTACTTTGCCATGTATTCATAACGAGAAATACCCAAATCATCAATAAAGTTATCAGGATTAGGGTCTGTACCAACATAGTGAGTTTTCTTTCTACTACTCATTGCACCCATAATTCTACCACCCCATCCACTAGATGAATCATAAATATGAAGAGGTTCTTCTTGTTCAATATGATTAGTATAGTTTTCGTAAATCCACTTTGCAGTTAATGCAGGAAAGTTTACAGCAGGTTGTCCTAATCCTAATCTAAATGCTTGTATAATCCGTGGGAATATACCATCTCTTTTATCGTACCATCTTACGTTGTAAACATAATTAACTACTTTACCATTCTTTAAAGTTTTTGAATTAGGAATATCACCAATATTTGAAATCTGACGTTTGTTTAGGAATCCCTCTTTTACTAATCTTCTTACTTGTTTACCAGTTAAGAATAGAATTGTTCCATACGTTTGTTTATTTTCATTTAAAGGTCCATACTTTCTAATAGATGCTTCAGTTGTTCTGTGAAGTACGATATCATAGTTTTCCCATTTACCTGTGAATATCTTACCATCATATACATCCTTTACGAATTTATATGGTGTTTGACCATTCCAAAAAGCATTTTCATCTTTAACAGTTGTTAATGAACGACACCACGCATACATAGAATCTCTCTTAACCGCTCTTGCCATTGTTTTAATGAAACCACTTTCTAAACTATCTTCTGCAAAATAATCATAAATGGATGTACCACCATCGGCAGATTCACCAATAGAAATTCTGGTTTTTAACATTGTTGGAAAGAACTGATTTACTACACTTTGGCTTTTATTAAAGTTTTTTATAATTCCTAATGATTCTTTATCATCATCATCTTTAATAAAGAAATCACATTCATCTTTTTTTAGTTTACCAAAATGACTTATAATTTGTTCTTCAGTTTTTCCCTTAACAGGAGGTTGCCCATCAATATCCCACGCATTTAAAATCTCCTTACGGATTAACCTTGCCCAATCATTAAACTCATCATCAGTATATTCGAGTAACTGATGATAAGTTTTGTTTGATTTAAACTCAGAAAATTTACTTTGTTCGTAAAAATATTTCTTAGCCATTATGATTGAATTTCTACAAGATAGTAATTTGATTCATAGTTGTCAATTGAAAAGGAAATGTGTGCCAAACCTTGTGATGAAATCTTTAAGGTAGCATCTGTTGCTTCTTTGTTTGCAACTAAAATCTCTTTTAGATAAGTTGCTGAATATGATATAGGATTTACATCACCGGTACAAGTACAATCAACATCTATGTTAATTCTGTTTGTATTGATGTTTGAATGTCCTAATACAATACTTCCTTTATTATCTTTACAAGTAAATGTAAAGTTGTTCTCATCTTGTAATGCACCCTTTGCTTTGATAAATGTAGATATAAAGTTTGAATCTAATTTAATCTCAGCATTAAAATCTGGTAATTGTTTCAAATCTGGTACATTAGGGATAACTGATAAATCAGCTAACATATAATTTACAGATGTTGATTTATCTTTGAATTTCAAAGATACTGCTTTACCATCGATATCAGATATTGAGAAATCTACATCGTTACCAAGAACTGATAACATTTTTGAAAGTTTAGTTGTATCATACACTCCAAACTCTGCTGAATCTCCTTCAAATTCACTCATAGTTACACTACCCAAAACTGATTTATCATCAGAGATGAAAGAAGTAGTTAGAGAACCATCTTTTGATTCCCACTTTACAGATTCTACTAGACCTGATAGGTTGTACTTTGATACAAACCTGTTTAATGATTGTTTTTCCATTGTTTACTTATTTATTGACTTTATTATAATTAATTATTTGTACAAATATACGACTTTTATTTGTAACTACCAAACTTTTTTGTATTTATTTTACATTCCTGGTATTTGCATCGTAGGAAATTGTGGTTTTTCTTCTGGTTTGTTAACTACCATGCATTCAGTAGTTAGAATCATACCTGCCACAGATGCTGCATTTTCAATTGCAGTTCTTGTTACTTTCTTTGGGTCAATGATTCCTGCTTCAAACATATCTACAAACTTTTCGTTCTTAGCATCATATCCACCACCACTTCTTTTAATGTGTTCTAAAATAGAACCTTCGGTTACACCACAGTTTTTAAGAATCTGTGATATAGGAGAAGCAAGTGCTTCTATTATTATATTATATCCATTACAAAAAGATTCACTTCCTTCACATTCTTTAGTTGAAAGAACATCTTGAATTTTAAGTAATGCAATACCACCACCTTCAACAATACCTTCTTCAATACCCGCTCGTGTAGCATGAAGTGCATCATCAACTCTATCTTTCTTTTCTTTCATTTCTACTTCAGAACCAGCACCTATATAAAGAACTGCAACTCCACCACTTAATTTTGCTAAACGTTCTTGAAGTTTTTCTTTATCATAATCTGAAGTACAATTTTCAATCTGAGATTTAATTTCTTCGATTCTTGTTTTAATATCATCAGAATTACCACTACCATTTACAATAGTTGTACTGTCTTTACCAACTGTAACTTTTTCAGCAGTTCCCAACATATCTAAAGTTGCTTCTTCTATTTTTAAACCAAGGTCGGATGTTATAAATGTTCCACCGGTTAATAATGCAATATCTTGCATCATTTCTTTCTTTCTATCTCCAAATGCAGGTGATTTAACTGCACATACTTTAAGAGTTCCTCGTAACTTATTAACTACAAGTGTTCCTAGTAGTTCTCCCTCCACATCATCAGCTATAATAAGAATTGGTTTATTTTCACCTGATATACCTTCTAATAGAGTTAATATATCATTCATGTTAGATAATCTACCATCATATAGTAAAATGTAAGGATTTTCTAAATCACAATTCATTTTTTCTGTATTACTAACAAAGTGTGCTGATAAGAATCCTTTATCAAATTGCATTCCTTCCACAAGTTCCATAGAAGTTTGAATACCCTTAGATTCTTCAACTGTAATTACACCATCAGTTCCAACTTTATCAAATGCATCAGCGATAAGTTCACCAATTACGGAATCGTTATTTGCCGAAATGGTCGCTATTTGCTTAATCTTATCATAATCAGAACCAACAACAATTGCCTGTTTACCAAGTTCTTCTGTTACAATACGAACAGCTTTTTCGATTCCTTTTTTAAGTTCCATTGGATTTGCACCATTTTCAACTGATTCGAATCCTAATCTAGCTATATCTTGTGCAAGAACAGTTGCCGTAGTTGTACCATCACCCGCTTCATCAGCAGTTTTGGATGCAACTTCTTTAACTAATTGAGCTCCCATGTTTTCAAAAACATCTTCTAACTCAATTTCTTTTGCAACCGATACACCATCTTTGGTAATATGTGGTATACCACTTTTTTTCTGTAAAAGAACGTTTCTACCTTTTGGTCCTAATGTAACCTTTACTGCATCTGCAAGAGTATCTAATCCATTCTTAAGGGATTCTCTTGCTTGTACATCAAATTTTAATTGTTTTGCCATTTCTGTTTTTTATTTAATATTCGTTTTCTCCATGTGCTAATGGTTGGAATCCACCTGTTTTTGTCCATTCTTTATTTGGTACACCTACTTGAATAGATTCATCACATCCTTTATTACGAGAATCAAAGAACTCATGTTCAGTATAAGCTTCTTCCATACCTAAATCATATATTTCATCTTCACCATAAACTTCTTTATTGTGTTCATTATCATAGAATTCATATTCATTCCACACATTGTTTTGTAGATAGTTTACTAATTCTTGTTCTGAATCACCTTCATATGGTGGTTCACATTTTCTTAATGCTTCTACGTTAACCTCAATCGGGTCACTTGCAGCTGAGATTGTCCAAGTCTCAATTTTACGGACGTAAATCTTTTCACTCATTTATTTTAATTTATTATATTATAGTTCATTTATTATACCATTTGTCATTATACTGACATATTGTCATGTTAGAAGTTAAAGAACTTTTCAGCGGTCTTTTGTTCACTAATCATCTCTCCCCAACCAATTGCATCATAGAAATCTTGTAACTTGAATCGTAACTCTCTTTCAAAGATTTTATTACGGTCAATATAAGTTTCAATGAATTTCTCAATCTCTGGTGGGTCATTAAAACCTGTAAATGCTAAACCATCTAATCCTAGTGGATTATCCTTAAGATATACCCACTTTACCTTATCACCATTTACCATAGGTCCATATTTAAATGGTACTTTAAAATGTGTTATAAGGTCATTGTATGCGATTGCTGCCTTTACATGAGCTGGAGTTCCTTTCATTGTGGTGAATGGTACTCGTTTACCTTTTGGCATATATTTCTTGAGGTTCTTCACTGCAGTATTTTTAGCAATTTCAGAGTTAGGTCGGTTTTCCATATCCTTTTTGAAATCCAATACATACTTAGTAAGTTCTTCCTCAGATACACCTCTTAGTATATCAATCAAAACCTTACCCATACATTCTTGAAATGCCTTTGGAAACGAACTTCGTTTTACATCCAATCCTTTTACATCCAACTTATCACAAGGTACACCATTATCTGATATAATCCATTGTGCATATCTTTTCTTTGCAATCCATAATCCTGCTTTTGCAACATACTCCTTCTTAATCTCTAATCTGTGTTTTTCTTTATCTACGTTGAAAATCTTAGTAGACATTATATCATAGAAATCATTAAGGTAATCTTGCATCTCCTCTGCAATTAGATTTACATATCCAGCAATTGTATCTTGGTCATCATCTCTCCAATTAGGATATCTTTTATCCATTAAAGGAACTGCTGAGAAAAATACTGAATCAGTATCAATGTATATATTAGAGTCAGCATCAGGAGTATCAAGCTCCTTGTTGTACTTGATATTAGCCATATCCGCAGTTGATTTAATAACTGTCTGTCCTGTCGTGGTAACAGCGGTAGCATTATCAACATCATAGAACCTAAAGGCAGGAAGNNTTCTGAACCAACTGACGTTTGTGAAAGAAGGCATATTTTTCTTTATCTCCTGCTTTTCCATATTTTTTCATTTCGTTTTTATATTCAACCCTTTGCGCAAACCACAAATCAAGAATACCAGGTATACAACCAACCTCATCAGTTCTATAAAGAACACCATTTGAGGCAACTGAGAACTTTGATTTTTCTAAATATTGTTTTAAATTTTCTTTTGTAATCGTATCACCATCAATGTAGTATGTATCAACTTCTTTATTCAAATATTTCTGTACATCCCAATCTTGAATCTTACCAATCTTAGATTCTGGTGAAATGTTTAGAGTCATAATAATAGAAGGATATAGAGATGTTAAATCTAAATCATATATCCAATCGTACTTCCCAACAATCGGAGCTTTCACATATGCTCCAATAAACTTTTCTTGGTTGTTATCACGAATTTCTTGCATTCGTTCTTGTCTATCTGCTGGTTTATTTGGTGCAACCAATCCCTTTCGTCTAAGGTATGTTAATAATGCTCCCTCAAGATACTTAGATGAGTAAACAAAATCTTCATATGGTACATGCCCTGCATGACAAATATTTCTACACAAATCTATAAACTGTAGTTTCTCTTCAAACCCAACAACCAATTCAACATCCACTAAGTTATACTCAATGAACTTTTCAATATCTTCTGAAAATAATTGATCTAAGTTACCTTGGTATTCAATCTTACCTCTACCTAATTCTATTTGTGCAATAGTATCTAATCGATAGTTTGGAAGTTCACCAAAATTATAATTCTTATATAATGTGATGTAATCTAAATAAGATACACCTGCCATAAAGTATCTTTTACGATAAGGTGACCAGAAACATTGTCCGATTGGTGATAATCTATTTGCTTGTTTCTCACCCAATAATCTTTTGATTCTGTTGTATAACATTGGTGTATCAAAGAAATCAATATTCCAACCTGTAACGATACTTGGATTAATCATTTCATATAACTCCAAATACTTCATTAACATATCTCTTTCATCTTGGAATGGAAGAACAATACACTTATCAGTAGTTTTTTCTACCATCTTACCCTCCTTATCCATAACCAACACCCAAGCTTGTTTAGTTGCAGAATCATGAAGTGCAATTGATGTAAGTTCATTTGTAGCTTCTAATGGGTCTGGTAACCCACTTAGCATTTCACACTCAATATCATATGTAAGAATGACATGACCATCGGAAACATCATCCGAATCCGAATACATATCTACCAATGCCCTTGTAGTTTCAGGTACATCTGATTCAAATAAGTTAGGGTCATCTTTTTTAAACTTATAAATCTTAGTTAATGAATCTCCATAAATAGATTTAAACTCACCTCTTTGTGCAGGTTCATATGCATATCTTGTGTATGGAAATGCAGAATATCCTCTTTGGTCATCCCAAAGATGGATTAAATTTCTTTCTCGTTGGTAATAAATGTTTTGATACAATCTGTTCTGTTTTATTTATTTATACAAATATACGAATTATTTTTGACATATCCAAATAGGTTCACAAAAAGTTTGATTTTTTGTTTCTTCTGCTAATTGTAAACTTTCTTCTGAATATTGTTCATCATCTTTAGCAGTTCCTGCTCCACCACTATTAGGTCTCTTTGCCATTTCCATACCAATACAACCTTTGTAAGTTAATCCTTGTGATGTTAGGAAATCAATCATTGGATTACAAATCTCTAACCATCCTTTATCACCTTTGGAACTAGCATATACATCAGCTATGTTTACTGCAATTATCCCACCTTTCTTTACTGTTGGTATAATCTTACCAAGTGCCTTATGTAAGAAGTGTTCATTCCACACATCAATGTTTTTATATCTTACCCAACTCTGAGTATCATCATGTGAATATCTTTCTACTGAGAAATATGGAGGTGATGTAAATACTACATCAAAGTACTCATTATATTCAGAGTAATCAAAATCTTCTGCTGGTGATTCATAGAACGTTGTTCTAGTTGGGTTCTCAAAAAAAGATGTATGTTTAGTATAGAAATCTCTTTGTTTTTCGTATATAGGATGATTCTCTTTACGAGGGTCTAATCCAACATAATGTTCAACTGTTTCGCTTGAGAATGCCCCTGCCAAACGATCTCCCCACCCCATTGAAAAATCAAGTACGGTCTTAGCATTATTCATATCATAGAACATCTTGGCAACATTTGGTTTGAACTGAGCACATATGTACTTTCGTAAACCAATCATTGTTCTTAATTCCTTTTTACCAACTTGTGGTAATTTTAAAGAATACGCTGCACCCATTAAGGATACCATGAAGGATTTTGTCTTATGCGTACGCTCAGGTCCTGGGGAAACACTTCCATCAACACTCCAGCGATTTTTTTGTTGGAAATAGTTAGATGCTTTGTTACCAGTATTGATACGAGAAAAGTATTGTTGTTTTCCATCGTATGTTAGTGGATACTTAGATTCAGCTGCTTTTCGTGGAAACCATTCACCTTCTTTAAGATACTCACTCCATCTAAAACCTTTAAGTTTTAAGAAATCATTGTAAGCATCCTCTTCAGTAATATCTGCATATGGAATTGGATATTCCATAAACAAATCAGCCAACATTTCCTTTACTTGGTCTTTGGGATATGACTCTTTTAAAGTTTCCCAATCATTTTCTGAAATTGTTGGGAATTCTCCTTTAAATGTACCTTTTCTGTACTTTTCTAATATATCTTCTCCACTATTCATTATATATTTTTATTTTTAGGCCAATACGTAAGAAGTGCTTCATTTTTTTGCACATTCCAATCATTCATATTTACCTCAAGATTTAATTTAGAAGCAATTGATAATCCAAGTTCCCAAGCATCTAATTCATTTACAAATCTACCCATTTCAAACTCTCGTTTGTTAGTATCTTCATCTATATTCTTATATGAATTCGAACCAACAGCAGTTGGTGGTTGTAAAGCATGTCCTACTTCATGTAATAAAGCATATAATCCATTGTTTCTTAAATCATAATTGTGATGGATATATATGGTACGATTAAAGTGACCCATGAAAGATGTAATATGTCCTAGTTGTACAATAACACCTTTTTTAGATTTTATATAATCACATACCAATTGGAAATCTTTTGGGTATTTTCTATTTTTGAATTTATACCTACCCATTCATTTGCTCTTGTTCTGAAATATGTGAACGGAATCCCATTATTGGTATATGACCAGTAATTTCGATTTCTCGTTTCTTAATAAATTGTTTAGATACTTGTAGTGTTTCTAAATCTGTTTCGTTCATTACCCAATCTTTAAATAGGTAAGTTAACATTTTACTTTTAATTGCTTTTATCATTGTTTTAAATTTAAAGGGTTATATTGTTTATGTTAAAAATAAGTTAGTAGGAACTTCGATTCCTTTTTGTTTTTTTATCTGATAGAACACATTGAAAAATGCTTTGTAAACTTTACCAGCATGCTCTAAGTAATCGGAATTTGGAGTTTTCCACATCATTTCACCACCATTCATTCGGTGTTTGTTAACAACTTTAATTTCCCATCCCTTAAGGATAAGGTTAACTATCTTTTTCTGAGCTGGAGTAAACTTAACTCCCTCAATACTTTTCTCAAATTTTTCTATTTTATTCATAATTTTAAGTTTTAAAGGGTTCAACCATCACCCATTTACTATGTAAATATACGAAATTTATTTGGATTATACAAGCTTTTTTTGAATTATTTTACACTAAATATTTATCACCAGCTACACAAGGAAATTTGATTACCGTAGTTGTTACCTCATCGATTACTTTAAAATCTGTAGATTCACCAGGCTCTATTGTTATTACATCACCTTCTGTGTATGGTGTACCATTCATTATAACATTACCTTTTGTAATAATTGTTATTTCAGTTGCAATCTTATGATAATGTGCTGGTTCATAATCACCTTTTTTGTAGTATTTTACGGCTACTTCGAAATCTTTTGTTTGAAATAGAGATGGGTTGAAGTTACCAACTACCCATCCTTTAAAATAATCTTTTATTTTAGTTAGATTCATATATGTGTCCACGTTTTTCTCTTTACAATTTCTTCTATATTCCAAGTAGAAACTTTAAAGTTACGAGCAATTACATTAGTAGAAAATCCTTTTGAATAAAGTTCTCTAATTTGTACGACTTGCTCAGTTGTCAATTTTGACCTAGGATGTGATTCTCCTTTTAATCCCATTATCCGTTTTGAGTATCTCTTTCCATACAAGTACTCATATGGTCTGCCCAATGTAATATGTATTGTATATTTGAACGCAATGTATTATCGGGATTAAATGTTTTAAGGTATTTGATATTAGCCTCATCATACATACCATCTGTTAATCTGATTCCAAACCATTCGTTACTAGTATGTTTTAATCCATAATCACTTAACGTTAGAAATGTTCTATCGGTTAAATCCATATATGGTAAGTCTGGATTATTAGTGTATATCTTTCCTTGATTTTTGATATGCCATTCAGATGGATTTGGTAAATAATTAAGTACTCCCTTCTTTCCAAGTTTACCCAAATCATGATGGAACGCTGCGAATAATAATTCATCACGAGTGAAATCTATTTTTCCACCCACATCTTCATATAGTTTCATCATTCTTATTGAGTTATTAACTACATTCATAATGTGGTCTATATATCCACCATCATATGCATTATGATAACCTATATTACTACTTGCAGGTTGAAGCATTAGATTTGGTCCAAGTTCATCCATACTGTACATATGTAGCAACTTTTCTAATCGTTCGCCTGTGAATAAACTCTCTACTGCTTTAATGAATTTATTATAATTTTCTTCTAGTTGTGTGTTTGTATACTTTTTCATATAACCTATTTTATGTTTTAAATAATTACTTTTGAACGGTCATCTCGTATTATAGGAATGTTTATTAAACTATAATCTGGATATACAGGATGTTTTTGGTTGAAATCACAGAACGTATTTAATTTTAATCTAAATGCTTCTGCAACTTGTATATAGTATAGTGATTCTCCATCCTCTAGACTAGTTAACTTTTTACTCTTATTAAACGCAATTTTAGGTGTTGCTTTTAATTTTACTACCTCATCATCTCTGTGTACGAATTTAATTTGTGCCATATCTATTTCTATTTTAAGTTATTTACAATGTAAATATACGAAATTTATTTGATATAACCTAATTATTTAGGATAAATTTTAGTCAATTCTTTCTATTTCACACTTTATCTCACACATATTTGGAGATATTGGATGTAAAATAGAGAAATTCATTGCTGATTTTAAACCGTTGGTTAACCCGTAGTTTTTATCTATAAAGAAAACAGTTTGTGTACCATCTGGATTCTTTAATTGTTTACTTAATTTTTTAGGAACTTTAGGAATACCAACTACTGGTTTTTCCTTTTCCTCATCTTTCATAAATACTTTTATGCTAGCCATATTTTATATTATAAATTTTCATTTAAAGCGTTTATATACGCCATTTCGGATTGTACTCCTGTGAATCTCTGTACTTCTTCACCATTCTTTTCAATAATAACAGTTGGTACAGAACGTACATGGTACTCCTGTGCAACTTCATATTGAACTTCAATATCTATATCTTCAAAATTTACATTATTAAATTTTGTTTTTACATTTTCCATTAGAGGTGTTAGTACCTTACAAGGTCCACACCAGTCTGCATAAAATTTCTTTACTTGTATCATATCAATTCTCCTTTTAAATTATATATTCTTTCTTTTTTGTTAGTTGATAAAAACCGCTCTCTTGTTTTTTTATTTATTTTTATTTTTAAATAATCAGATAATTTTTGTAAACCATCTTCATAATAGATTTCTTCGTACCAAAAAATTGGAATGTTGAAATCTTTTGATAATTTTGCTATAACATCTGTTTGTTTATTGTATTGTAACAAACGATTATTAACCATATCCTCATCGATATTATCATATGGTTCTCTTATATGATATTTACTAAAATCATTTTTGTATTTTAGCTTTCTAAATGTCAATGATTCTGATTGTTGTAATTTATCTTTTCTATCATATAAAATAACAGTATCAGATAAACTTATAACATCTTTACCAAATTTGTATAAATCATCATAACCACTAGGCAACTTATGAATCTGAAGTTTATACAACTTATTTTTTTTCAAAGAACCAATTAACCCCTCATTGTTTATAAATTGGGAATTTACTAAACCTAAATCTAAAACTTTCTTTAGGTATAGTGATAAATTAGTTGACCCACTTCGTGATGTACATAAAATACTAACCATCACATGCTACACAATCAGGATCAAGAGCTCTTTGTGCTATATCACCACGAAGTACTGATTCTGTTCTCATGTAGTATAGTGTTTTAATTCCTTGTTTCCAAGCTTCCATTGTTACTTGGTTAATCCACTTAGGTTCAACTATCGATGGAAATGCTAAGTTTAATGAAACTCCTTGGTCAATATATTGTTGTCTTACACCAGCTTGTTTAACTAAATCCATTTGGTTAATCTCTTTAAAAGTTCTGAATACATCTTTAACAGGATATGTTTTTGATCTATCAACATCACTAATTTCTACACATAATACCATTTTACCATTTAAGTAACACCACTTATCAAGTTCTTTGATATCTTGTACTGAACCACCATCAGTTAAAATCTTATCCCAAGTATCTTTATTATTAACACCTGCTTTTCTTAGAACTTTTTCTAATTCATTATTCTTTCTAATAAATGTTCCTTTAGATGTTTGCTCTGTAAATACATTTGCTGCCCAAGGTTCAATACCAGCAGATACATTTCCAGCTAACTTAGAGTTACTAACTGTTGGAGCAACTGCTCTTAAGTGAGTATTTCTAAATCCACTTTCTCTACACCATAGTGGTTCACCATATTCGGTTGCCATATCTCTTGATGCTCTTTCTGATTCTATCTTTAACTGAGAAAAAATCTTACGAGTTTCAAATTGAGCTTCCATACCTTCGAATGGAATACCATTTTGTTGTAGGTAAGTGTGCCATCCTAAAACTCCTAATCCCAATGCTCTACCTTTTTCAGCAGATGCAACAGAATTTTCGAATCCTCTCATGTTTTTTGCCTTCTGAATGAACTCAGAAAGTACTCCATCTAAGAACCAAGTTGCAGTATAAACCAAATCAGTATCTCTCCACTCGTTATATTTAGATAGATTTACTGATGATAAACAACAAACAAATGAATGGTTCTCATCGGTGTGTAAAGTAATCTCAGAACATATGTTTGTCATATGAACTTTTAATCCATTTTTTTTGTATGCTTCAGGATTTGCTTTGTTAACATTTCCTTTGTACATGATGTATGGTTCACCAGTTGCTTTTCTTTTTTGTAGTAATTTTCCCCACTTTCTGCGAGAATCAGCATCTCCATCTTGTAATTTTCTCATAAACTTATCACCCACAACTGCACATTGGTGTAGATTGAGTGATTGTCTATTTACATCTCCTTTAGGTTCTCTGATTTCTAACCATTCTTCGAAATCTTTATGTTCGATATTAAGGTTAACAGATGCTGCTCCTCTTCTTACCGAACCTTGGTTAGTTGCAAGTATCGTAGAATCGTATATCTTAGCAAATGGTATTACACCATCAGATGTTCCATTACCTGTAATAGATGAACCAGCTGGTCTGATTTGATTGATACCAATACCAACTCCACCACCATGTTTTGCAAGTAACATTAATTCTAAGTTTTTATTTCCGATATCATAAATAGAATCGGCAACATCAATACCAAAACAAGATATAGGCAATCCTCTATCAGTACCGGTATTTGAAAGAACAGGTGTTGCTAAGTTTAACCAACCCTTCCAAATATAATCGAAGAACTTTGTTGCCATTTGAGGTTTTTCTAATCTCATTGCAACTCTTGATGCAACTCTCCAATAAGCATCCTTTGGTTTTTCACCGGGTAACAAATATCCATTTGATATTGTTTTAACATATATTTCTGTATTTGCCCATGATGGAAAATCTACATCAAGTTCCCAACCTAAATCTGCTCCGTAATTTGTTTTTGCCATTTTATATTAAATCTTTTATTATTTTTCTTTATATGAGGATTTTCTTTGGTTTGTATTCGTAGTTTCCATATAATTCCTCATCTTTTTTTATATCAACCAATGCGATTCCATGTTGTGAATCCACATTTCCATTTTCTTCTTTTGAGTTTAACAAACATAATGGGTTTGTAAATAAAAAATTAGTATCTTTAACTAATCTAAATCGAATATCTGAGTTATCATCTTCAATTACGTTTGCAAATGAACGAAGTATATATCCCAATACTTCTCTAGGTAACTTTTTTGATTCTCCGAACTTTATTTCATACCAATCAGTTTTTCCTTTCCATAGTGGAAAAATATTTTCACCTTGTTTTATATTATATAAAGCAAATAATCCAATTCCATGTAAAGTACTAACCCGCTGATATGATTTAATACTCGTATTTAAATAATCAAATGGTGTCATTCTTTAAAATAAATCACCCCAATCTTCTCCCTCATTTGCCTTACTATAATCAGTAGGTCTAATAGCGAAGAAATCGGTATGTGTTAATCCACCTGTAAGGTGATAGAACCATTCTAACTTTTCAGCCTTCGTTTTATCGAATTCAAAAAGTGGTTCATAACCCAATTCTTGTAATTTTTGGTTTGTTCTATCTTTAATAAACTCTTTCAAATCTTCTTTTTCAAGGTTTTCTAAATTACCTTGTTCAAAAATCATATCAATAAAGTTTGTTTCTAATTGAACAATTAGTTTAGCAGCTTCTTTAATTGATTCTTTACACTCATCTAATAATGTAGGATATTCTTCACACATATGTCTGAACAATTGACACCCCATTTTAGAATGTAGAGATTCATCTCTTACAGACCATTTCATTTGTTGTCCGATACCTTTTAATAGATTTCTCATTTGGAATGAGTAGAGTACTGCAAATGAAGAGTATAGAGATACTCCCTCACTAAATGCAGAGAATATTGCTAAACTTCTACCAACTTCCTTTCTTGCTTGTGGATTTGATTGCAAATCCTCATGTGTCCAATTGTTAGTAGTAGCAGTAAGGAGTTCAAACTTCTCAGCAACTGCAGGTTCGTGCAGAAACGCTGAGAAGTCATCTAATCCTAATGTTTCATTTAAGTATGAATATGCAGTAGCATGAATTGTTTCTTGTGAACCAAACATCATCGCCATCTGTCTTATCTCGTGTTTAGGAAACCAATCGGTAACCATATTAGTCCAATAATCGGAAACTGCACATTCAGTTTGAGCAAACCCCAAAAGAATGTTACCAACTAAGTTTTTCTCAGATGGAGTTAATCGTTCATTCCAATCTTTAACATCACCTTGCATTGGGATTTCTGTGTGTAACCAAAATGCTTGTGCTTGTTTTAACCAACCTTCTGTATAGTAAGTTGGATACTCAAATGGTTTGAATGGAATTCTTTCTGTGAATAATTTGCTCATAGTTATCTAGATTACTTGTTTTCTTCTACTGATACTTTTCTGTAGTCTGTTACAAGTTTCTTGATTTCACCAATTGCTTTTCTTGCTCTTGATGCAGAAGCTTTTGAAGTTCCGTTGTGTTCTGTTTCGAATTGAGTATACAACTCTTTAATTTGTTCGAATAATTCTTGTGAATTTGCCATAAAATTTATTAATTATTAATTTATTAAGCCCACCTCATCTTAAGGGGGTGTTTATAATTATCATCTATTTCCAAAAACAGAAAAGATTTCCGATAATTTTTTATTATCACACAGTTTATTTTTTTTTACTAAGTGTGTGATAATTTTTTTGATATTCTTTCCTCTATTTTTCAAATATAAAGATGGGTTCTAACTTTTCTCCATTTCCAGATACTGATGATAAAATTAGATATATCGTATCTATGTGTTTGAAGCCCATTTCTGAGGAAATTCGTATCGTTTCTTTTTCTATTGTTTTATATTTTTTTGTATTAGCTATGTTTAACATCATCTTTCCACCAACTTTCAAACTACAATAACAGTTTGAAATAGTATCTTTTAAAAAACCACTTATCCATCCACTCTCAGTTGGATATTTTTTATAAGATTGTGTTTCCTCATCTGCATACTTTTCAGTATCAAAGTATGGAGGGGATGTAAAACACAAATCAATCGATTCACTTTCTGGTGTAAAAACCTCCGAACCCAGCTTATGTAATTCTACATCCTTTCCAATCGAATTAATATCTTCATTTAACCTCTCTAATCCTTCGAATGTTTTAGTTGAGGGTTCAGTACCAATATACTTCTTACAATCACTTGTGAGGAATCCTATTAGCCTTCCACCCCATCCACAACTCATATCCCACACAACTCCCTGATTCCCATAGGTATTATAGATATATTTAGCAGCTGAAGGTCTGAAATTGGATACTGATTGGTTACCACCATATATTTTTAAATTCTGCCTTAATCTGTTTAAAGTAAAAGAACCACTACCATGTTTGATTTGCCAATTCCAAGTTTTTCTAATAATTTCTTTTAACTTATCATCATCATTCCAATATTCAATTGGTGATAATTTACTCGAACCACAAATCACATCTACCCAATGAGGGAAGTAAGTCCATGCAAGTGATAATCCATGCATTGTTTGGTCTATTTTACCATCTTTAAATAAAGTTTGTTCATCAAATCGTTTTAAAGATTTAAATTGTTGTATTCTCCTATGAGGAGGAATATCATAATGTGGGAATCCATTCTGACGATGATATTTAAAAATAATTTCCAATGCCGTATCCACATCTTCTATTTCAAATACATCTTGAGTAACCCTATGATATTCTAAATCCAACTCATTGTGTTCAACGAATTTCCCATATGATTTGTAATTTATCATTATCCCATATTTTCTACATACTTCTTATGAAGTAGTTTCTTCGTTTCCAACTGTCCACTTGCAGATTGCTTTGTTGCAATTACACCATCTGGTGAATTACCATCATATACTTCAATGTAACCTGTATTGGTGTTCATCTTACATGGGAACGTAATCCCATCAGGTCCGAATCTGTTTTTCATAATGTGAGCTCTTGCAGTATCATTCAATTTATCTTTTGATTTTCTACTCCAACTCATAATGAAATCTGCATTCATTACTTTTGCATATGAATCTGCAATCTTATCTGCTTCAATAACTTCCGAATCAATTGCTGAACGGTTGGTTTGTGATGCTGTCCATATTGGAATTTCTAGTTGTCCACCCATACCACGAAGGTCGATGTAAACACCACCTTGTTCTGCATAAGTTGAATCAGCTTTGTTTGAATCAGATAATAGTAAATCAGCGTAATCTACGATGATTAAATCTGGTTTGTTATCCGAAATCATCATTTTTTCAATATGTTGATTTAGTTTCCTAACCGAAACTCCCTTTGGTGGAAAATACTTAATAAGTAGTTTACCTTGTAGAGATTCTATTTTAGATTTAACATCATCTTTTCTTTCTTTTAAATCAGTTGAAGGGATTTGTGTGAATACAGTATCATATCTAGCTCCCACATAATGTTCTGATAACTCCATAGAGTAGTGAACTACACTTAAACCTCTCCTAACAGCATCTGCACCCAATGCAGTAAGTATCCAAGTTTTACCTACACCCGATGGTGCAACCACAACTCCCAATTCACCTGGTCCTAATCCACCATCCATTAAATCATTTATAGGTTGCCAATTAGTTGGAACAGTAGAACGTTTTAATTCAGTTGCTCTCTCATCGAAATCTACCTTATAATCATGACCTAAATCTGTTTCAGTACCAACTTTCATTGCATTATCTACTAAAACTTTTATTTTATCATATTGTCCAGCTTGAAGTAAATCAACTGATTGTAATATAACTCCTTTAAGGTTTTGGTTTTTACAGAAATCTGTAAACTCATTTTTAATGTATTCTAAATCAACGTTACCAACTTGAGTGAAAACGTGTCGTAGTTGGTCTATAACCGTTTTCTTTAAAATTGGATTATCTACTTTAGATAATTGAGATTTAAATACATCCAGTGTTGGTGGTTGTTTGTAACCAGCATGGTATTCTAATATTTCACTAACAATCCATTTACTAGCATCGTTTTCGAAAAACTTAGGTGTGGTTATCTCGGATATCGTATCTAAGAATTTACCATCAACAAGAAGAGCCGAAAGAACCTTTGATTGAAAGGATTGACCGTATTTGGATAATGTATCTAATTCTTGCATTTATATGTTTTAGTAATTTGAATACAAATATACGAAATATATTTGTATTAACCTAATTTTTTTAAAAATAATTTATGGGTGATGTCCGGCTTTCTGTACCTGATAGGCTACACATCATCGGTTTTATTATGATTGGCTTCAATCACCCAATAAATTAATCTGTAATGATGTTACCGAATGTGGTTTTTAACCAATCATTGATATCACCGAAGTTTCCTATAACCTTGTACTTAAGGAGGATTTTCATAAAATCTAATTTGTTCAAAGAGGGAACAGGTTCGTTAAATCTATCTAACGTATTCATTTTAATAGTACCACTAATATCAACATCATCTAGTTGCATTAGTTCTCTATTTAATAAAATTTGGTTTTTAGAACCAAGAATATCCTTATATATTTTTATCTTACCCTTTGTTTCATCAAGTTTGGTTTCACAAAGTTGCAATAAATCATCTACTGATAACTTATCTTCTCCACCAATTTCAGGAAATCTCTTCAATACTGTTTTGATTCCACACCCATATACACCAGGAATGTTATCTGATTTATCTCCATCTAATACTCTATATAATAAAAGGTTCTTTGATTCAATGCCAAATTCTTCTTTTACCATTTTTGTATTGTACATTTTCTTTTTGGTAGGTGACCAAACGATAGTCGTATCATCAATCAGTTGAAGGAAATCCTTATCTGTTGACATGATTACCGCTTGTTCATCTTCCTTTAGAAGTGTGGTAGAGATATAAGCCATTATATCATCTGCCTCAACACCATCGTATATCATAGTTGTAAGAGGTAACCCATCTAACATTTCGTTTAACCAAACGAATTGTCTTTTCATAGATTCTCTTTCATCCTCATCGTTCATCATACCTTTATAAGCACGATTTACTCTGAGTTTGTTAGAATCTCGTTGAGCCTTGTACCCACTAAACTTCTTTTTACGTGATGTTGAACCACCCTTTCCATCGAACACTACAACAACACGAGTTGGTTGAGTTTGTCTGATTGCGTAACCTATTGATTTTAGTACACCGGTAGCACCACCTACGTGGTCTCCATCTTCATTCATAGTTGGTATTGATGACCAACATCTGATGAACGTATTTAACCCATCAATAATTAATACACGAGAATTCTTGTGTTTATTGATATTTTGGGTTCTATCAGTTTCAACCGAATCTAAAATGTTCTTGTATAGTTCTTTCATTTATATAACTTCTTTTGTTGGAGGAAAGTATTTTTCTATTGCTCCTAATCTATCATCTGCATCTACTAATTTAATCAGAGCTTCCTCTGCATTTTTGTAGAAATCTTCAGTAGAATGATCACCAATCCCAACTGCCTTATTATCCAATAAGTCAAGAGATAAGAGTGCTTTAGCTTTATCAGCCTCAGCACTCTTTCTCAACATTGTAATTAATTTACTCATATTGATTTTTGTTTTTACTCGTTAACTCCAGGTCCTTTAGTATCTATTTCCATATTATCGATATCAAGAGTATCTCCTTTATATTGTAGGATAGTTTCTTCACAAATTTTCTTATAAATCTGTTCACGTAACTCTTCTTGTTCTCCCATCATAGTGATGAAATCTTTGGATTGGAATTTTATCTCCTCTCCGGTTTCTGTATCAACATATGTATACCATGCACCCGCCTGCTTTACTAAGCTATTTTCTTTCATAACTTTTAACCACGAACCGTAGTTATCAATTCCTCTGTCAAAAAATATTTCAAAATCGGCTGCTCTTAACGGAGGTCCCATTCTGTTTTTTACTACTTGACAACGAACCTTCATTCCAACTGTCCTATCTTGTCCACCTTGTTTCATTTTGATTTGTCCCATATTCTTTAACCTTAATCTTACAGATGCGTGAAAAGCAAGAGCTTTACCACCACTTGTAGTCCAAGGGTCTCCGAACATAGCATTCATCTTCTGTCTAAGTTGGTTAGTGAATATTAATGAGATTTTCTGTCTACCAATCATATTGGTAATCTTTCTCATTGCCTTAGATATAATAATAGCTTTATCAGTAGCATATCCATCTTTCTTGTAATCTGCTGCTAATTCATTGGTTGTAGAAGCAGCCGCAACTGAATCTACTACAATAGTTACTATTTTATCTTTGGAAGTTTCTCTAACTTTCTCAATGATAGTTTCTGTGAAATCGAAGATTTGTTCAACCGAATCTGCTGATACATAAAGTAATTTAGAAACGTCTACACCGATTGCTTCTAAAAAATCTCTACTTACTGCAGTTTCTGTATCAATAAGAACAGCAACACCACCTTGCTTTTGTGTTTCGGCAAGGAGGTGAGCTGATACTAATGATTTTCCTGATTGTTCTAATCCTGTTATTTCAGTTATTCTACCAACAGGCAAACCACCATAAGGACGATTGGAAACTGCCACATCTAGCATTGCACATCCAGTCGATATCCACCCATCTACATTTGTAGGAGCTTCATCTTGATTAAGGAAAAATGCTACTTTTTGGTCTTTGGATTGTTTGTTCAGTTCACCCGCTAGGATGTCTGCAAGATCCAGTTCTTTTACTTTCTTCTTCGCCATTAAATTGGTTTTTATTTGTTAAACAAGTCATCAAATGCAGCTGCAACTTCATCAGTTTTCTGAGGTGCGTTGATTTCTGCTTTTGGTTCAGTTGGTTGTGTTGTAGGAGCGGATGCTTGAGCCAATCCTGCTGATGCAGGTTTAGTTTCACCTTCTGCATTTGGATTTAACCAACCTTCTAATACTGATTTTAATTCATCATAAGATAATTCTGAATATAAGTCAGTAATTTCAGTTTGTCCTTCCAATAAACCTTGAACTTTTGATTCATCTGCCGTGATAGGAGATGTACTTGGTTTAACTCTAATAGTAGTAGTTGGATAACTCGTACCAGCTTCATCAGCTGATTTGTATTCGATTGTTAAATCTCTACCACTCGTTGGGTCTGTGATATCACCATAATCTGGGTCAGCAATGTATCCAAGAATTTCTTGATATACTGTTTTACCGAATCCCCAAAAACGGATTCCTTCACCTTCTTCACCTCTTACAAGAACAGGAACAAAAGTACGAAGTTTTGGCTCCATAGCTTTCGCTGCTTTCCAATCTTCCTTATCTCCCATTCTTTTTAGTTTATCCGCAAACTCTACAATAGGGTCTGGTCTACCAAATGATTGTGGTGATAAATAAGTTTTGTTGTTAATGTTGTAGTGAAAATACAATTCGATAAATGGATTATCCTTGTCGAATTGGTAAGGAGCGATTCTGACTGTATGTTTACCAGGAGTTGGTTTCCATAGGTTATCAGATTTCCTTTGCGTGTTTTGTAGTTTGTTCAGTCTACCTCTGATTGCGTTAATGTCTAAAGCCATCTTGTTTAAATTTAATTGTTAATTATTAATTGTTTAAGTTTAAGTTTTGAGTGCTAAACTAGTAACACTCGGTGTACCTATAAGTATAAGATTTACCGATTTTCTTACACCTTTTTTATAAAAGTTATTAACTATTTTGCCCATTTACCGGATGAAACCAATTGTGCAATTATACCATAAACTGATAAATCTTGAAACGTATCTTCACACGATTCTCCGATGTTATCTTGTTTACCTAAAACTACTAATTGTTTCAACCTTTGAATTTTATCATTCATTCTAAACCAAAGACCTGTAAGGGATACTTTCTTCTCTTGTTCTGTTTCTAAATTAGAACCAACAGAAATATTATCTGGTCCGTAGTTGGATTGTTTTAAACAAAACAATTCATATTGAGTAAACATTATTCTTTTGAATTCTGTTGTCATTTCAGGCCATTGTTTTTCCATTTCCTCTACAACCTTTGGATTATCATATGATATAATTTCATCATATGTAGGTTTTTTATTAATTAATTTTTTTGTTTTTATTGCCATTTATATTTTATTTAGGTTAAACTTTCATTTGTTATACAAATATACGAAATTATTTCCATATATCCAAATCTTTTTTAATTTATTTTTATATTGCAACCGAATGTCTGTTTTTCAGAGATGGAATAATCTTTTCCCACAAATCATATGGAAGAGAAGATTTCATTGAATTACATTTATTACAAGAAACTACTAAGTTATCCATTGTTGTTTCACCACCAAGTGAATGGGGTATCATATGGTCACCAATAGCCTCATCTATTTTCAAATCAACTCCACAATATCCACAACAATTATCTTGTTCCATTAATTTACTCACTTTCTCATCTTTTGTAAACACTCTCCTATTATCAACTTTTACTGGTTTCTCTAATTTACACATTCCATCATTAATAAGTTTTAATACAACACTAATTTGATCCATAGCTGAACTAATTCTTATTAATCTTCCAAAGTTAAGAGTATCTTCTTCACCATTTTGCTTGGTGTATGTGATTAGTTCATCTTTTATTTTTAAATTAGATATTACAGATAAGTAATTTTCTATAAGAGATGATTGGTTAATTTTAAAACCACTATCCATATAATGTTTAACTATGTAAAATAAAAGTAACAAAGGTCTTCCTTTTATTTCTCTTGGTTTATCATAACTACAAATACACTTATCTACTTGTTTTAATATTTTATTGAAATATTTTTCGTGTTTAATATCATTATTATAGAAATCTTTGTAAAGTGAATTAAGTTGAGTTTGAGATATTTGAAACTTATCACCTTGTTGCAACATATTATACCAATGTGCAACATATTGTTCTAATTCTCTACCCCTAGGTGTTACATTTACATTAGAATATTCACCATCTATCATTTTAAACATTTTTAGTTCAGGTGATAAATTATTTAATTTTTCATCTTCATTGGGTACTCCATCTACAATTCCTTGAATATATTTCGCACCATCTGAAATTTGTGCTGATCTTTTATCTTGTGCAGATAATGGAGTTCCATTATTAATTAATAAGAATCTTTTATGTAATTCTTCTTGGGTTAAGTTGTTACCACACAATAATAACATTTTCTGATTGTATATTTGTTCTTGTAGGTTTTCTGGCAACTCACTAAAACACATATTACTGTACTTGGAATACTCATCTCCAAGTGTAGATAAATCTGGTAGTTTTACCATATCATTTACTATTGCGAAAAAAGTTCTATATCGTTGTTGTCCATCTTCAATCCAAACAATATTTTTGATTTTATCAATGTTTATTTCAAAATTTGGAAATGGAACACCCATTATCAATGAAGTGAATACTTTCCTTTGCCACTCATTTCCAAGACCACCTGGTTTATCACTATATAGGTATTTTCTCTGTCTTGAGTGATTTATTTTAAATGTTACTTGTCTTTTAACCAATTCGGTTAATGAAGTTTGATATAGGTCCCATTGAGAACCCATATCTATTTCAACTCTTTTTAAAAATTTCATATGTTTTGGTTTAAGCGATTAATCTAAATTGTTCATTACTCTTTAGTTTACCAACCACACTTGGTAACATACTAATTCCGGTTGAAACCCCACTAAGAAGATTCATTGCAGAAATCTTATTTAAGACCTGCATGTATATCTTTTTACTACCGTTGGGGTAATCTGAAACTTCTCTTGTAAACAAATAAGTTATAGAAGGATTTTCATACTGTTTTCTATACTTTCTAATTAGTTGTTTAGTAGCTAGAATTAATTTTCGGTTAGATGGTGCTGATGTAATCATAACTATTTGGTTAGTTACGGTGTTAATCATGTTATAACCAGTTCCGCTGATTTGTGTAAACCCTAGGTTTACTAATGTAGGTTTAACTACGGATTCGAATCGAATCCTTGCTGCTTTTGCATCTTCAATTGGGTTGCCACCACTTTTTATTATTTCCATTTTTTATGGTTTTTAACAGGTCTTCATTGCAAAAGTAAGTACCTACGTCATCATTGAGTTCGGTGTTACTACCCCATTTGTTATACAAATATACGAAATTATTTTTACATATCCTAATTTTTTTTAATTTATTTTAAAAATACTTTTGAATATGACAGTCTATTTCGTTATCTTTGATGTAAAGATACGAAAAATAAATGGATTAACCTAATGAAAAGTGAATTATTTTTTGTTAAATTCTATTACCTCGAAGATTCGTGTAGAAATTTTTCTAGTTCCTTCTACATTGGTAACGATAATTGAGTTTTTGAATTTTTGCCAATCTATTGTAAATGATTTATCCAATACACCACCATTTTCTTCTTTTACCAATTCGTTCAGAGCGTTAATGGTATAAAGAGTATTAGATTGTTTCTTTCTATGAACCAATATAGTGTTTTGTAAAGGATTTGATGGACTAAGTTGAGTATCTATATTATAAGTAATATATAACTCTTCTAGGTTAGCTTTATTCTGTAAAACATAGATATAGTTATATACTATATGATATGTTTCACGAATTTGTTGTAAGGTATTTTTTAATTCTTCCTTATTTGTAAATGTACACAATAATTGTGTTTGCATAACCGACCCTCTAATAATTGTTCCTATATAAATATAAGAAAGTAAAACCAAAAGGTCAGTTATGTGATATATCCCAATTAGAGGTTTCTATTTAGAGTCGAAACAAGATTGCATCTCTTTTGACCACTTAATTGTATTACCTGTTTTACCGGTTTTACCTTGTTTAGAACGATATGATTTTTCACCAACGAAAGTTTTTTTATTTTCTCCTTTGTTAATAGCATAAATAAGAACCGTCTTACCTGTTATGTAAGATTTACCTGATTCTTTATCTCTATCCATTATAAAATTTTCTTCTGTTATTACCTCAAAGTTATCTTCATAATCAGTTAAATTCTCTACACCCAAACAATCTTTTAAATCTTTCGGTTTCAACGGAACACCACCCATGACTAATTGGGTATTTCTTTTTAGAGCCGATTTGTAATCAGTTTCAGATTTTGGTTTTTCTATCTTATCAATATGAAGAAAATCTATTGTTTCTTGGAATCCTAACATATCTCCCAATCTTTTAGTCTTACCAGATTTGGTTTTACCAGAATGTTCATTTAATTTATCAACAGTTTCTCTTTGTAAATCCAATGCTCTTTTTCTTGTATCCGATAAAATTTGTTTTGTATCTAATCCAGGTGGAATTTCTTCACCTTTGGATTTTAAATTTTTTCTAACTTCATCAGCTGCCCTTGTTATTATTTTTAATCTATCTGCTGAAGTTTTTTCATTTCTATCAGTTAACTTATCTAAAAGCTCTTCATAATTATCTACCTTAAAGTAATTCATAGCATTTTGAACATGATTTTTTTGACCTGTTCTCTCTCTTTCTAAATCTTGAGCTTCAATCTGTTTAATAACCTCTTCTCTTTGTTCACCTGAAAGTGTTCTAAAATATTCTGCTTCTTTTTTAGGTGCATCTGAATACGAATCTTCAATTTCTTTACTTTTTTTCTTTGAATCTGAGATTATTTGTTTTGCAGTTTCAGAAGTTGATGTATCGATTTGTCCTGATTCTACTAACGTATCTACATTTGTAGTTTGTTTTGTGTAATCATCGTTTAATGTAGAATTACCTTGTAAATCACCTAATCCTTTTTTATCACTCCACCCATCAAATATAATATTACCATTTTCATCTTTGGTAAGAACAACCGTATCTGCTGCATTTTCTCCTCCTCCTGAACTAGCTACCCATTTTGTTATTACATCTTTAGGTATTTCTATCATTTCATCTAATTCATCATCATATACATAAACATTTTTAGATTTTTTTATTTCGTTTTCTAATGCTTCTAAATCAGTAATTACATCATCGGGTGTTCTACTATTTTCTTTACCCTTTTTACCTTCGTTTCGTGATGTTCCACCAAATGTTAATGTAGTTGTATCAGAACCAAATCCAACTTGTTCTTGAGCTACTTTAGTACCTTTTGTTGCTCTATCGGATTTAGCTTTACCACTACGAGCTGCTATTATACAACTTTTCCAAATATGTGGTTCAACACCATCCGGAACTACACCTGTTTGTTTTTTTGTTGGTGATTCTACTTTGGTTGAAGTGCTTTGTTGTTTAGCTAATTTTGTATTACTAAATCTATGATATAATACCGATGTTAGCTCATCTTCAGATAAGTTAGGATTTTTTGATAATACGATTGCTATCTCATTTGAAAGAAGTTCATTAAAAGCTGAACCTGCATTTCCAGGTGCAGTATAATATTTATCTCTTTCGTATCCTTTGTTTAGTATTTCATCAGATGTTACTGATTTTTGTAAAGTAGGTTCATTTAAATCATCCCCATATATTGTTTTACTAAATTTCTCAGTTTGTTTATGTATCTCAGTTACCTTAGCTTTCTGCTCGGCTTTTGATAATTTTTTAGAAGGTGTTCCTTTTTCAGAATTATCTGGTGCAGTTTGTTTCTCTTTATCAGTAACTCGCTTTTTTAATTCAGCTTGTTTTTTACCAAACTCTGATTTTTTACCAATTGTTTTCGCTACTGCATCTTTATTATCGGTCTCTTGATTACCCTCACCACCCTTTTCTATTGCTTTATATACACCAGGTCCTTCTTTGGTAAATGTTTCACCATCAAAATCTTTACCTTGTGCATCGTATTTTGCTTTATCTGTTCTTTTTATATATCCCTTACCACCAGTATTTATGTATTTATCATCCTCAGGTTTCTTTTCATCTTTTTCAGTAAGAAATTCAAATATTCTTTGTTTTGCAGAGAACTCACCCCACTCTAAAAGAATTTCAGACATGATTGATTGATGGTCTTTATTTTCTATATTAGGAATTCCTACTCTATATGAGAGTTCCCTTACTAATTTATCTATGAGTTTAGTGTGATGCATACAGTTATAAATATTAGTTTGAACAATTTACCTCATATTCTTCCCAACCTTTAGTTGGTTTTTCATTTGGAAATACGAACTTTCTACATGTACCATCATTTTCAAAGTAAATTGTTTTAATCATAACACTAGGAACAGCTGCTCCTGTTGGTAAAACTTCGTATCCATCATTGAATATCAATTCAACCGTAATTGTTAAATTTTGCACATCATCCCAAACTCTTTCTTCTTGTTCTAACAATCTCCACTCACCTCGGTTTAAATCTTGTTGTTGTAATGCACAATTTAGATATGCAAAAGTTCCGTATAGATTTTCTTGGGTATCTGAAAATGTTGCCGCTGGTGCAAGATGACCTTTATCCCATTGATTACGATAGTAATCATGTTTATTTGATGTAACAACATCTGGTACAAGGTGGAAATCCATATTTCCTCTATCTACATTTTTAGGTCTGTTTGTTGAAGTATAAATTAATTTTATTGGCTGTTCCAATATTTCGTTATACCACACCTCAAATACTTCAGTTTCGATGTGAACACTTTCCCTTAAATCTTGAGCGATTATTTCGGGAGTACCACAACCTGTAAAAAGTAGTGATATTAATAGTAATTTTAAATAATTCATATTTTGTATTAAGTAGTAATTCTAATTAGTATATAAATATATGATTATTAAACTTCTCCATAATCCTTACCCCAATCGGCTTTGACAGGAAATCCATAACTTTCCATATTATTTAATTTTATCTAGTCTCCATTTGTTTTTTGGATTTGAAAGATTTATACCACCAACCCAATTGGATGTTTCAAATTCTAATCGCATCTCCTCATGTGTTTTCTCTCTATGTTCTTTGTTATGACAGGTTTCACATAGTACTTGTAAATCATTTTCTTCCTCAACTCCCATTCTCACATAAGTTAAATGATGACAATGTAATTTGGATTTTTTTCTTATAGGTTGAGTACATTCGATATGTTGACACCTATTCCCCCTCTTTTCCAATATATACCTTCTCTTAGCTTTCCAAATTGCACTTTTCATATAAACAGTCCAATTTTGTTTTGGAGTATTTCCTTTGGGTGCAAACCAATAAACATCAAATGGATTATTAACAACATCAGGCTGTTTTCTTTTTTCTTTATCACTTTTGTACGATTTTGGTTTATAATTACCTGTATATTGTAATCTTGAATTTGATACATCTAAAATATCACTTATTCCTTTTAAGTTACCAAGAATTTCATTTATTATCCTAAAGTGTTTGTTATTTAGAATTCTCCTTTTGTTTATCGTTTGGGTTATTATCCCTTTTCGTTGAGGTGGTACTGATGCCCACTTACCCGAATCTTTGAATCTTTTTAAAAATTCCAATGAACCCTTTGGTAGTGGTTTACTTTGTTTCGATTTTTTAGAAAGCTTTTTCTTCTTCCGTTTCGGAGCTCCATTTTTATAAACTTTTGATATCATAATTATATCTTAAACTTCTCCATAATCCTTACCCCAATCGGCTTTGACAGGAAATCCATAACTTTCGAGAACGGATTTAATTAATTTAATAGTTTCTACCTCAGTTTCATCGAACTCGAATAAAAATGAATCATATGTGTATAGAATAGGAAGTGGAAGTTGTAACTTTCTTAACTTCTCCATTACCTCAATATTAAATTCAGTTTCAGTCGCTTGTAAAATATAGTTAAAGAACTTTTGTGCATTTGGTTTCTCAATCCATCCTAACGGAATTTTTCTTCCTTTAGGTGTTTGGATGTAACCATTTTTAACTGCCCCATCTTGCATCTTTCTAATAAACTTATCTACCTTATCAAAGAATGGTATCTTTCTATCTTCATCCGATACTCCCCCATAAAGAATTCTAAACGTTCTTCCTTTTGATTCCCCATAATCACAACCATATTGGTCTGCCAACCATTGGTGAACCGAAGTATCGGGTAAATCGTATTTAATCAACTTACCAATAATTCTAACGTGATAGGCATCATAATCAAATTGTAAAAACATCTTTCCATTCCTTGGAACAAATACATCCCTACTCCCATCGGATTTGTTTAATGCACCATAATTTATACCTAAATGTCTATTGGAAGGTCTTGATGTAATCGTGTATGGATTGTACTCGGTGAACGTATTCCCTAAAAGTAATGACTTTTGGTGACTTGGCCATCTATCAAAAAATTTTTTCCTATCGACCTGAATCCCCTTTCTCTCGATATCTGAAAGAAGAGGAATCATCGTTTCATCCACCCATTTGTTTGTATGAGATAGTTCCCATTCATCAACAATACCTCGTAGTACCTCACCCCACTTCATTATAGAGATTGATTTGCCCAACCCATCTCCTATACCCATTCGGGTATAAAAACTCGTTAAAACCTCTAATCTATCACCGAAAGGGTATATTTTAAAGTTTTCAAAGAATAAGGAAGTTTGCACATCTTTTAAGTTAGTTACCTTAATATCCGTTTGAAGGAATCCCTTTTTATCCCAAATCCACTTTGTTTGATTCGAGGTTGATAAATCTATTTCTA
>ENA-UZWT01007352-UZWT01007352.1-metagenome-genome-assembly--contig:-Day-1-50m-contig-7352_pt1 | contig 47163 bp, 48 predicted proteins | sample MGYA00260338_ERZ794898 | MGnify/ENA metagenome assembly ERZ794898 | reverse complement strand
TTACCAAAAATTTACTTTATTTTCTGCTTCGATAGTTTCATAATGTTCTATCTTTGGTAAATAATCTTCTAAGTTCTTTGGATAAGGATAAACTTTGTGTTTCAATTTTGATTTCAACTTCTTAGTTTCTCCTTTAGTTTGACCTAATATCTGAATGTATCTATTTTTAGGTGCTTCTTTCTTTCTCCAAAATTCTTTATAACCATCTTTACCAACTGCCTCTTTTAGTTTTTCAATATTATGTGAACCCCATTTGGAAAATACAGTTCTTGAATGTATCCACTTATAAGGGTCTTTAGTTAATGATATACCAAAGTTTGGCATCAGTTGTATTTGTGATGTATCTTGGAATAACCAATTCGTTGCTTGGTAAATTCCTCCAAGATGTCCTTGTTCTGAATCAGAATAAGAAATCAACATCTTTATATTAGGTGCATTTTCTTTTAACCACTTAAACGATTGCCCCATTGAGTATGATTCTACATTAGAACCATAACCATCATGTATAAAGAGACGTGTGAGTTCTAAACACTCATCTTTACCCAATCCATCAACTACTGAGGTTACTGCTGACCTACCTACGGGATAACCATAAATAAGACATCCTATGAGTTGTTCTGTGTTACCTAACACATCTTTGGTATCGGATTCGTAAAATACTCCAAGAGCGTATCTACACATTGAAAATGCGTGTGTATAGTGATACTTTACAATCATATCTTTACCAGCTGCTTTACTGATTTCTCTGATTGTAATTTTGGATGTATCTACATAATGTTTACCTTCTTCTTTCATAAACTACCACTCCAAAATTCATTTAGATGTTGCCAAGTTTTATTTTTAACAATCTTAACTACATTGGCAGGTGATACTTTATTATTACGAGCTATAACTCTTATGTTACGATGCCCCATTCTCCAAAGTTTTCTGATATCTAAAACTTGTTCATCAGTTAACTTTGCGGATGGATGTGTTTGTCCTCTTCTTATTGGCATTAATCTGTAATTAAATTCCCAAAGGTTGTTTTTAACCAATCATTGATATCACCAAAAGCACCAGTTACTTTATATTTTAAAATAACTTTCATAAAATCCATTTTGTTTAATGGAGTTATGGGTTCATTGAATCTATCTAAGGTATTCATTTTAATAGTACCACTAATATCAACATCATCTAATTGCATCAATTCTCTATTAAGTAGAATTTGACTTTTAGCTTCTATGATATCGTTGTATATTTTAATCTTTCCTTTAGTTTCATCTTTCTTCTCTTCAGCTAACCTTAGTAAATCATCAACTTCTAATTTTACATCTTCTGTAATTTCAGGAAATCTCTTTACTACTGTTTTTATACCACATCCATATACACCAGGTATATTATCTGATTTATCACCATCTAATACTCTGTATAATAAAAGGTTCTTTGATTCTATACCAAATTCTTCTTTTACCATAGATTTGTTGTACATTTTCTTTTTGGTAGGTGACCAAACAATGGTTGTATCATCAACTAATTGAAGGAAATCCTTATCAGTTGACATAATTACTGCTTGTTCATCTTCTTTTAAAAGTGTAGTAGAGATATAAGCCATGATATCATCGGCTTCAACACCATCGTATATCATAGTTGTAAGAGGAAGTTTATCCAACATTTCGTTTAACCAAACGAATTGTCTTTTCATGGATTCTCTTTCATCCTCATCGTTCATCATATCAGCATATGCTCGATTTACTCTGAGTTTGTTTTTATCTCTCTGTGCTTTATATCCACCGAATTTCTTTTTACGAGAAGTAGAACCACCTTTACCATCGAATACAACAACAACACGAGTCGGTTGAGTTTGTCTGATTGCATAACCTATTGATTTAAGTACACCAGTTACTCCTGCAACATGGTCTCCGTTATCATTCATAGTTGGTATCGATGACCAACATCTGATAAAGGTATTTAACCCATCGATAATAAGTACACGAGAATTCTTGTGTCTATCGATATTTTGAGTTCTATCAGTTTCAACTGACTCTAAAATGTTCTTGTATAGTTGTTTCATGTAAGAAGTTCTTTGTTATCGGAATCATTTAAATAGATATCTATTGCTTCTAATCTATCTTGAGATTCAGCTAATAGTAAAAGTGCCTCTTCAGCATTTTTATAAAAATCTTCTGTTGAATGGTCTCCGATACCAACAGATTTCTTGTCTAATAAGTCGAGAGATAGTAGTGCCTTAGCTCTATCAGCTTCGGCACTCTTTCTCAACATTGTAACTAATTTACTCATTTTATTCCAAATTGTGCTTTACGATATTCATTATTTCGTTTAACAGAATCAAGAACATAATTTGTCCTTTCTTCTTGTTCTTTCTGAAATTTTTTATTCGTCATTGCGAAATCAGCAATTTTTTTGATTTCTGAATCTGTAAAATTTATTTTTGTCATAATTTTTTATTTTTATTCTGGTATTAAATTAGGGTCATGTACTATATTATCAATATCCTTGGTATTGGTATCTGATTTATATTCTAAGATTTGTACTTCACATATCTTTTTATAAATCTGTTCTCTAATTTCTTCTCTTTCCTCCATAATATCTATGAAATCTTTAGATTGGAATTTTAGTTCTTCACCAGTTTCGGTATCAGTATAAGTGTACCATGCACCTGCTTGTTTTACTATTTTATTGTCTTTCATTACCTTTAACCACGAACCGTAGTTATCGATACCTCTATCAAAGTAGATTTCAAAGTCAGTTGAACGTAATGGAGGACCCATTCTGTTCTTAACCACTTGACATCTTACTTTCATACCAACAATCTTATCGTTACCACCAACTTTCATTTTGATTTGACCAGCACCCTTCAATCTCAATCTTACAGAGGCATGGAAAGCAAGAGCTTTACCACCCGAAGTAGTCCATGGGTCACCGAACGGCATAGCGTTCATCTTTTGTCTAAGTTGATTAGTGTAAACTAACAAGATTTTTTGTCTACCAATCATATTGGTAATTTTCCTCATCGCTTTCGAGATGATGATTGCTTTGTCAGTAGCGTAACCATCTTTACCATAATCAGAAGCAAGTTCAGCTTGTGTTGAAGCTGCTGCAACTGAATCTGTTACAATAGTTACTAATCTATCTTTTGAGGTTTCTCGAACCTTTTCAATAATTGTTTCAGTCATATCAAAGATTTGTTCAACTGAATCTGCTGATACATAAAGAAGTTTAGAAACATCCACACCGATAGCTTCTAAAAATTCTCTACTTACTGCAGTTTCAGTATCAATCAATACAGCAACACCACCTTGCTTTTGTGTTTCCGCAAGGAGGTGAGCTGATACTAATGATTTTCCTGATTGTTCGAGTCCCGTTAATTCAACGATTCTACCAACTGGCAACCCACCATAAGGGCGGTTAGAAATTGCTACATCTAACATAGCACATCCAGTCGATACCCATCCATCTACATTTGTAGGTGCACTGTCATCATCTAAGAAAAATGCTACTTTGTTATCTTTAGCTTGTTTATTAAGTTCACCTGCCAGAATATCTGCCAAGTCTACTTCTTGTTTCTTTTTTGCCATTTAGTTTGGTTTAGTTATTGAATAAATCATCAAATGCTGCTGCAACATCATCAGTTTTCTTTGTAGAATCTGCTGTTGTAGGAGCCGCTGCTACTGGAGCAGGTGTTTTAACCTCTGCTTGTGCAGCTGGTTTAGATGGAGTAGATAAAACCTCTTGAGATGCTGAACCTTGTTCACCTTCTGCAGTTGGGTTTAACCATCCTTCTAATACTGATTTTAATTCATCATAAGATAATTCAGAATATAAATCTGTAATTTCAGTTTGTGATTCTAAGAATTGAGTTGCTTTTGTAGCATCCTCACTTACTGCAGTTTCACTTGGTTTTACTCTAATAGTAGTAGTTGGGTATGATGTACCAGCTTCTTCTGCTGATTTATACTCAATTGTTAAATCTCTACCACTTGTAGGGTCTGTAATATCACCATAATCAGGGTCAGCAATGTAACCTAAGATTTCTTGATATACAGTTTTACCAAATCCCCAAAATCTAACTCCTTCACCTTCTTCACCTCTTACAACAACAGGTACGAAAGTTCTCAACTTAGGCTCCATAGCCTTTGCTGCTTTCCAATCTTCTTTATCTCCCATTCTTTTTAGTTTATCCGCAAACTCTACAATAGGGTCTGGTCTACCAAATGATTGTGGTGATAAATAAGTTTTGTTGTTAATGTTGTAGTGAAAGTATAATTCAATGAAAGGATTATCTTGATTGAATTTGTAAGGAACGATTCTTACTTGATGTTTTCCTGGAGTTGGTTTCCAAAGTGCATCAGTTTTACGTTGTGTGTTTTGTAGTTTGTTCAGTCTACCTCTGATTGCGTTAATGTCTAAAGCCATAATTTTTACCTTTTAGTGTTAATTAATTAAGTGTTTTATCGGTGTGTGTTTTATACATATAAATATACGAAAATCGAAAAAACCACCGAAAAATCTTCTCAAAATTCGTATTTATTTTTATTATTTTGCCCACTTACCGTTACTAACGATTTGAGCTATAATTCCATAAACTGATAGGTCTTGGTATGAATCTTCGATTGCCTCTCCAACCTCATCTTTCTTACCTTGTACTACCATTTGTTTTAATCTCTGAATCTTATCATTCATTCTAAACCAAAGACCTGTAAGTGCTATATTTTTATCAGCTCTAGTTTTTAAATCAGAACCAACTGATATATTATCTGGTCCATAATTTGCTTGTTTCTTACAGAAGAGTTCGTACTGAGTAAACATGATTCTTTTGAATTCATCTGTCATCTCAGGCCATTCTTTTTCCATCTGTTCTACGATATCTGAGTTATCGTATTTGATTACAGAGTATTCAACCTCATCAAGAGGTTTCATATTTAAATTGTGTCTTTTTGTAGATTGCTTTACTACTCTTGGAGTAGATTGTGTAGTTGTAGATTTTTTTGCCATATTGTAACATTTTAAGTTTTATTTATACAAATATACGAATATTATTTTTAATATCCAAATTATTTTCAATTTATTTTAAATAAATAATTTATAATTTTTTTCTTCGTTTGTTGCTGCAATCTCATATGGGTGATTATCATATCTGAATCCCATGTTGTAGTATCTTGTCATCCAAGATGGAGATTGTAAGTAATGTTGATATTCGTGAACTAAAGTTTCCACGATATGTTTTTTGGATTTCATCTTGGGGTAATAAAGAACGATTGAGTTATCAATACTATCAAACTCGGCTTCTGGAGTTTCTTCCCCCATTTCACCATCATCTTCTTCATCACTCATTCTACCATAGATAGAAGTTTCATATTCGATATAAGGAGTTACTTCTGGAAAGTGCTTTGAGTAACCGTAATAGTTTTGAATCTTAGGGAAAACTTCATTAACTATTTCTTGTATATCTTTTAACTTCATATTTTACTTATTTACTATGTAAATATACGAAAATTATTTGATATATCCAAATAAAAAGTTAATTATTTTTTAATTTTTTTAATAGCTTTTCAGTAAGAATTTCACAACCTTCAGGTATCATATGCTCCGTTTCATCAATCCAACCGTTATCTCTTCCCCATTCACCAATTCTATAATTACCATCTATTTCAAATAAATCTAATTTTTTAAATTCAGAATTTAAATCTAGTTCAGCATTCACTTTATCAAATTCATAATTCCATTCAACCGTATTTCCACCATCTGTAAAAATCCAATGAATAAATTTTACTTTCTTTGATTCTAAGAATGTTTTAAGTAAATCAATATCCATTAGAAGTTGTTTAACGTTTAAATCGTAATTCCAAAAATATTTGATATACGTTTGATAAAACTCCATCAACTCTTCTTTTGCAAAATCATTCAAATAATAAATTGGAATATCTTGAAAAGAGTGAAATGCAAATTCTGGTGCTTCAAACTTAGATGGAAACCACAATCTGTTTGTGTAACTATATTGAATGATTATTTCATCATCATCTACTGAAAAATTATCAGAGTTCACAAAATCATAAACATCTTTAATAATTTTTGAATTAGCATTGCCTGGCTTAGATAAATTTAAACTTTTATGGGAGTTACGAATAATATATTGGATTTGAGTTTCAGTATGAGAGCACCCAAACAATACAATTCTTTTTTCCATTATTTTACCCATTTACTATCTAAATAAAAAGTGAATTATTTTTTAAGATAAATGTTTCTCTTTTATTTTTTCTATTACATTAGCAAATATAGTATCTAATTTGCTTTTATCATCAGTTGGAAGAGAATGTATTTCTGTTGAAATTACTTCTTTTGTACGATTTTGTCTCATAATATGATATTCTTTATTTTAATTAATTTATAGATTTTAAATGTCTATTTTATTTTCCACCAAAACCTCCACCAGTACAACCGGCATATCCACAATTGTTATCACACCAGTAACTTCCACATGGGGCCCAAGGTTGACCACAATATGTACATGCGTTGTGCATTATACCAAATGTACCATCACCTTGTTTTGAATCAACTAAGAAATAATCATATGGTTCAAAATCTAAGTTATAAATAGTAACATCCTCTTGCCATACCATTTCTAAGTTTGTAATTTCTTTACTTGTAATTGCATTAGAACCAGAATTATAATATACAATAGAATCACCAACTAATAGTTTATTTACAAATTCAAATTGAGTTGATTCGGCTGAACCAGAAGTTTTTATATAAACTTCAGAGGTTGGTGAATCAACCATAAAGGTATTATCAGAAAAAGTTGCTTTAACAAACATTGTATTCATACTTTGACTTACAATAGATTGTAGTTCTGAACCAGTAGTGGATAAAGTATCAGTTGTCATGGTTATACTTCCATAGTGTTCATTATAATCATCATTTGGTTCACCAGTATGTTCGGAACCTGAAATCAATTCAAATAAGGTTGATATAATAGTATCACCTAATTGAATAGTACTTACGTTACCAATAGTTCCATCACTCATTAATATATCACTTTCTAAATCTATGTGATATGGTATTTTTTGTTTTTCTGCTAAAGCTTTCGTTATATATTTAGTTCTTGATAAAGAATCAAATGTAATTCCATCATCTTCAAATGCATTAGTTGAGAAGGACATTGGTACATTTGATGACATTCTATATCCACCCAATGGGATAATTTCTAATTCACCCCCAAATATAATATCAAAACTTCTCATAACAACACTTCTACCATCAATAAAGTTTTTTGAATCTGTAAGAAATTCTTGAATAATATAATCTTCACTTTCTAAGTTATTTATATTATTTGTTAAATCTGATTCACTACCGTATCTTTTAATTGATGGATATACTTCTACATCATATGCAGGATACCTCGATTTTACAATTCCATTTGGTTCTAGTGCACCAATATCTGTATTTAAATCTATCGTATTTCCAAAAAATCCATCAGATGAAGAGTAGTATGATTCAGGAATATCATCAGAACCACTCATTAGGTCTAAGAACTCCATCTTATCATTACAATATAAGGAATCAACAATAGCAGATGCATCATATGCTTGTCTTAATACAAATTTCGTATTTGAATCCTCCACATTAGGTATGGTAACAGCATCAGAAGAAACTTCATGTTTTTCAAATGTGATTCCTAAATCATCACATTTTTGTTGTAAGGCATCTAAGAAAGTAGTTGAACCATTATCTCTTCCTATAGTCATTGCTTCTGAATAAATAAAATGGAATTCAGTAATTATACCATCATCAATCCTTTGAAATAGTGGGGTCAATTCCAAATATTGAACTCCTTTGCTTATAATTGCAGAGTTTGTGTTCATTTCTAATATTTTTACATCATCCCCTTGATATAAATAATCTGTACCTATTAATGTTCCTCTCATAGTAATGTATCCTTTTATGTATCTATAAATATAATTATTGTTAAAATAAAGAATGATTTTCTTTTTCTTCTATTAAAATACCATTTTTTTTATCAACTTTATCCCAAAACTTCTTAGGACATGCATTTGGAACTGGTGAATATATCTTTTTTTGAAGAGGACATCCACATTCATTACAAACGTAAGACCATACTTTATTTCTAAAAGTTTCTTTCTTAAATTCACATGATTCACAAATACTAAATCTGTCAATAGCTATCTTTTGTTGCTTTTCTGTTGGATTAAATGAAATAGTCCATGCTTTAAGTATTTCGTAAGCTTTTAACATATTATTTTAAATTGATTATCACTAATAAATATTAAGAATTTTACTAATCTATAAAAGTGTAAGGGTATCTTTGGTAGTAATATTCATGTTTATCACATATCTTTCCTCTTTACTCGGATAACTACCATGATGTGGAATCATTCCATTAAATACACAAACCGTTCCTTTTTTTGGACTTGATTTACGAATTTCTTTAAATTTATGGAAATTTAGAGATTCAACATCTTTCATCCAATTTTTAATTTCATCTTTATATTCGTAAAAACAAGTATCTCCATCTGTATCATTTATGTAGTAAATAATAGACATATGTTTTTCCCACCTATCGATATGTATTCCACTTCTAATATCTTCATTGGGTTTTATTTTGTGAATTGGTAATTTATTGATTTTAATTCTATAATTGTGTACATTTTCTAATTTAAGATTCTCAGCAACGTTGAATTGTATAGTATCAATAATACTTTTTATATTTTTATCGTATTCTGTTTGAGGTGGGATTGTAAATTGTGGAAAGAATTTATCATTATTCATGTATTCTAAATTATTACCAAAAACCCAAAGATTTTGTAATGATTTAAAATATTCTTCTAAAGTGTTTTGATTTTCTTTTGATATTATATCATTAAAGATATATATGTTATCAAGCATAACTTTATTTTTTATAACTAATTTTTATTAAACTCAATTACCTCGTAGATTCTGGTAGAAATCTTTTTTGTACCTTCTACGTTGGTAACGATGATTGAGTTTTTGAATTTATCCCAATCGATAGTAAACTTTTTATCCAATACACCACCATTTTCTTCTTTTACCAATTCGTTTAGAGCGTTAATAGTATAAAGAGTATTACTTTGTTTTTTACGATGTACTAATATTGTATCTTCCAAAGGTCTATCTGGCCTAATAGAAGTATCAATATTATATGTAACAAAAAGTTCTTCCAAATTACCCTTATTTTGAAGAACGTAAATATAGTTGTAAACTATATGGTAGGTTTCTCTAATAAGTTGTAGGGTATTTTGAAGTTCCTCTTTAGTCGTGAATGTACAGAGTAACTGTGTTTGCATTTATTTCCTATCTATCTTTGTATTCCTATATAAATATAAAATGATTTTAGGAAAGATTCAGTAATGTAGATAAAAGTAATTTACCTTGAATTAGCGGTATTTAAGAGGGGGTAATTATATATCAAGCTCTTTACCTGACTTATTATCTACGGCAACTCCATCATCATTTAAATCAATATCAGCTGAATCACCATCACCAGTGAATGATAATTGACAACCACCACCAGTTCTACCAGCAGTTCTTTTAGTTCTAAATGTTATTGAATAATCATTTGGATTGTTAGTACCATTATCAGTAACAAACTTAGGGTCTCCATTTTCATCATAATATTGTTTATTATGTTCCAATTGAGTTAATGTTTGATTTGTTCTAATATTATTTGCGATTTCAATAGCTGATAATAAACTCTCTACTTTGATTCCACCAGTTTGTACCAAATTCTTAGCATTATTTTCCCCTATAAGTTTACCGGCTTGCTCAATGGTAACAATAGAACCTAATTCTGTTTTATATTTGTTTTCGATTTCAGCTTGCTTTTTACCAAACATTTTCCAATATTGAGTTTTATCGGCCGGAGTTAGTGCTTCAACTTCTTTTTTAATTCTATCAATATCATCCATATAGTTTGCTACAGTCGATGATATCTTTGAAGTTTCATCTGCAGTAAATACATCACCTAAATCAATATCTCCTAACGTATCGTTGATAAACTCAGTTGTTTTATTTTTGGTTTCTTGATTTGTTTTACCTTTAATTAAATTATCATTAATAAGTAAAGTGTACCCATCTTGCCCCAAATACATTCCTTGATTATTTTGTTTGCTTTTATCTTGATGTAATTCGCAAATTGTTTTTGAGTTAGCTGGACAACCATAAGTTCGTCCTTCTTTACCCCACTTACAACTTACTAACGAAACTCTTTCCAACATACCACCTTTTATTTTATCTCCAGCTGGGAAGTTTCCAGCAGATGGTAGGTACACTTCCTCACCATTTGCTAATTCTTGTTCATATAAGTTGTTTTCCGCTAATTGTTTTAATATAGCATTTGCAACTTCAGCATCTGCTTTATGTAAATCAACCATTAACTTATTATAAGAATCAGAAATTTCCTGTGCAGCTTCAGTAGAAGGTATTTTGGCATTTTTTAAAATATCCCCCATTCTTTTCTTATGAGATTCCAATCCGTTTAATACACCAACATCAACGGTATTATTGTTTACTTGCTCTTTTGCAAAATCAATAGTATTTTGTAACGCTGGGTTTTCAATACTTTGTTTCAAATAATCTTTTGAATATTCACTTGATGGCATTTTAACATTACCATTAGTATCCTTTATACCAAAAATACCATGTAATCCTGGTCTAATCTTTTTAAGAACTGGATGTGATTCAAAGTATTCAGATACTCGTTTATCATCAGATGGTTTTATAATATTTTCATTTCCTAAATCAGGTTTTGCTGCTGTTGTAAATCCTTGCTTTACACCCTTGGCATCAAATGTTTTTAATTCAACCAAAGCAGATACCTTAGAAACTAAATCAGCTGAAGAAGCTGTTCCAGCATCTCCACTAATTATTTTACGATTACCTCCTAATTTATTAAAATATGCCTTTTTTCTATTTTCATTTGTAGAAAATCCAGCATTATCAACTAACCATTGGGCTGCTTGAACTTTTTGTTCGTTGGATGATGTATCACTATAAATGATATCTATCCTATTTAATGAATCTTTAATAACTTCTTTTTGGGTATCATTCAAATTCTCTGTTCGTTTTTCTACCCTACTTTTAAAATCATTAGTTATTTTTTTATTTTCCGGAGATATTTGTGAAGTACTATTACCCTTATTTTTTTCTAAATCAGGTGCTTCAGATTCATCACCTACTGAATCATTTTGTTTAGCTACTCTATCTGCTCTCTCTTTTTCTTTCTTTGCATAATCAGAGTTAGCTTTTACATCTTTACCAAGTTCTTGTTTTTCTTTTTCCTCACCACCCGTTTCATCTTCTTTTGGTATATATTTACCACTATCTGTTTTTGTAAATTTATCGATATCTGCATCAGGATTTGCTTTCCACTTATCATAATCTCCTGCTTTTACATATCCACTACCACCAGTGTTCTTGTACTTTTCATCTTCGGGTGATTTTTCATCATCTTCATTAGTTAAAAATTCAAAGATAATTTTCTTTTCATCAAAGTTACCCCATTCTGTGAGAATTTCTGACATCATAGATTGTTGGTCTTTATCGTATATGTTAACGATACCAACTCTCGTGTTGAGTTCTCTTAATAATTTATCTATTAATTGAGTATAATCCATCATGTATAAATATAAGTTTATTTACTTACTAAATAATCTGTCCAATGTGTACCACTTGTATCTTCATTTGGAAATTCAAATACAATCTCTCTATCATCAAACTTTAATATTTTTTTGAATCCTTTTGGAATTGAAGCACCACCACTAACTTTTTGTGGAGTTTCATCAAATATAACTTCGATTCTTACATCAACTTGGTAAAAATTTGCTAAGTTTCTTTCGAATCCTTCTAAATGATTCCACACACCTCTGTTAAGAGATTCATGTTGTAAAGCAGAATTAGCAAAGTTAAATGTAAGTTGTAACATTTCTTTAGTACAATTGAATGCTGCTGCTGGGGCCATATGTCCTTTATCCCAAACATTTGAATAATAATCATCATTATCTGATGTTAAGATTCCTTCTGGTTTCCAAAAATCCATTGAACCTCTATCAACACCAGGTAAAGGACACTGAACTGTGTACTCAACCCAAACTGGTTGTTCTAATATCTCGTTATATTCTATTTTGAATATTTCACTTTCTACGATTACCGATTCTCTTGGGTCTTGAACTTCGATTACTTCGTATGGAGGAGTGAATCCCTCAGTTGTACAAGCTACTATTAATAGTGCAAGTAACGTTATAAATTTTTTCATATATTTTCCTATAATTGTATCAGTATATAAATATTAGATTTTTGAGTAATCCTTACCCCAATCTGCTTTGATAGGAAACCCATAACTTTCGAGAACGGATTTAACCTTTTTAATAGTTTCTACCTCAGAATCATCAAACTCGAAAAGGAATGAATCATATGTGTAAAGGATAGGTAGAGGTAACCCTTCTTTTTTCAACTTATCCATTACCTCAATGTTGAACTCAGTTTCAGTCGCTTGAAGTAGATAATTGAAGAACTTCTGTCCATTGGGTTGTTCAATCCGTCCTAATGGTATTCTTCTACCTTTAGGTGTTTGGATATACCCATTCTTGATTGCTTCTTCTTGCATCTTTCTAATGAACGTATCTACTTTATCAAAGAATGGTATTTTTCTATCTTCATCCGATACACCCCCATAAAGGATTCTAAAGGTTCTTCCTTTGGATTCCCCATAATCACAACCATATTGGTCTGCCAACCATTGGTGAACCGAAGTATCGGGTAGTTTGTATTTAATCAACTTACCAATAATTCTAACATGATACGCATCGTAATCAAATTGTAAGAACAACTTACCATCTCTTGGTACAAAGGATTCTCTCGAACCATCTTTTTTGTTCAAAGCAGAAAAGTTTACACCACCATGTCTATTAGAAGGTCTTGAAGTAATCGTATATGGATTGTACTCGGTATAAACAACATTTCCTTGTTCTGTGGTGGCTATATGTTTTCTATTATCTTTCCATCTATCAATAAATTTTTCTGTATCGACCTTTATCCCACTTCGTTCGATATCTGAGAGGAGAGGAATCATTGTTTCATCCACCCAATTGTTAGTATGTTTTATATTCCACTCACCAACAATCTCTCGTAGTACCTCACCCCACTTCATTATAGGGATTGATTTACCCAAACCATCTCTTATACCCAAACGATAGTAAAAGTTCGTTAGAACCTCTAATTTCGATTGTATATCGTATATCTCAAATCTTTCAAAGAATAACGAGGTTTGTACATCTTTTAGATTCTTTATTTCAACATCTGCTTGTAAGAAACCTTTTTTATCCCAAATCCATTTAGATTGAGTAGAAAGAGATAAGTCCATTATTAACCGTTCACAATCATTATGATTGAATGGTAAGATAAAATCCATGTTTGGAAATCGGACATACAAAAATGACAACCCATTATTCATAGGATGCCTTTCCAAATCTTTCCAAATTGGAATAATCTTAGATTCTTCGTTATTCCAATATTCGAGAAATTGGTCTTTCTCTTTATTAGTTTCTACTATAATCATTCAGTAACTCCTGCATTATGTTCTAATAGGATAAGTTCTGCAGTTTCTTCATCTACATAACCACTTCCATCGATATCGATTAAGTGTCCTACATAATACATTCCATCTTGTTGTGTTAAATCATTTTTTGTCATAATACCAAATATACGGAATTTATTTTAATTATCCTAATTATTTTCACAATTCTTTTTGTGTCTGAACCATCCACCGCATTTACATTTAATATAATGTACTGTTGTTGCTATTATTGGAATAGATGCCATGGTGTTCCAAATGTTTGGGTGAAAGTGTTCACCACATATTCCTACTATATGTCTAAAAAATTCTATCATTTTACATTAAAGTATTACTTATTTTTATATCATAATCAGGTTTATGATAAAAGTTACCTGAAAATGATATACGTTCTTCATCGGATGTATAAAATGGATATACACAATGATGTAAACTTGCTGGAAATATTAATATAGTACCTTCCATTGATTCATCACCTGGAATTATTATTGAATCTATATTACCGAAACCAAGACTGTAAACAAACTTAAAACTACCATTAGTTTTTATCTTATCATTTTTACCAGGTCCTATCTTATCTTCATTCTTTTTTTTATATGGAATTTTGTACCAAATTACAAAAGAGAAATCTCCACTATGTCTATGTAGGGGATTGTATTCCAATTTCTTTTGAAAGTTTACCCAAGAATCTTCCTTAAATCTGAATTCAAAATTCTTATATGATTTTGGAGTTGTGTATTTTGATTCTATATTAGTAATCTCTGTTTTGTATTTTCTTAAATTATTAAATAAAAAATCTTGTATATTCGATGGGTATTCAATATTATATTCATCATCAATTTGTCCTGCCAATTTATGATTTAAATCTAATGATACATCCTTTCTATTTAATTTACTTAAAACATCACCTAATATATCCATTTCAGATTTAGATAGTTTTTCCATAATTACCCAATCGGTTGGGGATATTTGTTTTATCATTATATAAATTAATTTGAAATTATAATTTCACCTACATTCCAACTTGGAATATAATATCTAAATCCGTATTCATCTAACATATTAGTAATTCGTGTTGTCATCTGTGAAGAATTACCTACTATAACTCTACATTCAAACATAGGATTATCTGATTGAAGTAAAACCCAATTCTCAGCTTCTAATACAGCTTCATCATGAGTCATTCCATGTAAATCCAATTCATTCATAACCTAAATGCATTCGGATTTCCCAATTATCCATCTCACCGATTTCTTCTTCGGTAAAGGGAGTGTTTGCTAACATTAATTCTACTAAGTGTTCTTTCATAACTTATATTAATTTGTAACTAAACTTATATCCACAATCATCATCGAAAATATCATCTTCAACAACTTCAGTGCCCAATCCTATGATATCTTGGAGTATATTGGTATCGACTTGTTTCCAATATCCAAATCTTAGGTAAAGTTTATTAGAACCAAATGTTTGTCCTACATCAAATTCTCCAAATTTGTTTTCAATTTCTTTAAGGGTTGTAATACTAATTTTATTCATTATATTTTAAAAAGGTAAGGGTTCATCTTTTATTTTTGGAATCGGTTTACTAATATCATCCAATTTTCTATAACCAAGTGAAGCAAATGGTTGTTCACCGATTTCTGTAACGTTTGTTCTAGCATTAGGATTTTTTTCATCTATCTCATCAGCCAGTTTGTGGGCTTCTTTACGAGCTAGATAATCATCTTCAGCCCAAACGTAAACATCTAATTGTACTGCGTATCTTTTTTGTTCTTTCATATCTTAAGCATTTACAGTTAATGAAGCAACTTTATCAATATTCTTTTTGTTCATAAATTCTTTGTTGTATTCTAACCAACCACCTAATCTCTGAACTTTTTCAGTCCATTCAGCATCCATACTGTTTTGAAATTCATTCCATTGGGATACCCAATACTCGATTGAATCCCATTTTGGTCTGTTTTCAATGAAGATATAAGAAGGGAAGTATTTTAGAGGAGTTCCATTATCAGTAGAAGGAGAATCTTCTCTCATTTCGTACATATCAATCATACCATTGAAAGAACCACCTTTTAGTTTGTATTCCCACTCTGAAATTTGTTCGAATATGTTTTGTTCAATTGGTGAACCATCAGAATTAGAAACATTCACTCTTACAGAAGAACCACCACTATAAACATCAGAAGTAGCCCATACTTTGATATCAGGAAAATATTGTTTAACAAATTGTTTGATTACTGAAGCAGCTGATTTAGCGTTCATGTAGATATATTTCTCATTGTTATTGTAAGAATCTTCTTGTACTTGAGACATTGGAAGTTGGAACTCAGTTCCTTGGATTGAAAATTTAAATTTTTTACTCATTTTATTTATTTTAAGGTTTAATTTTATTGTTTTATTATCACTCATTTACATAGTAAATATACGAAAAATATTTGGATTTACCAAATTTTTTAACACTTTTTTTTATACTCCACTTTCAATTCGTTGAATCTTTTCATGGTGGTCAGCCTCAGAATAAGGAACTACTGAAAGGTAAGGAGTAAATTTGGTCATATATAATCCACTTTTAGAACCAAGTTTCATATAAGTAAGAGTAATTACGTTATCTATGAAATCTTTCAACATATAAGTTCCATCAGAACCACCAAACCCTTGGTCCTCTGGCCAATCATCAGTCCATTCTTCTACAACTTCTAAAGCAGTTTCTAACAATTCCCATTGAGGAATTTCTTCGTTTTTAACCATTTCGTTAAAACCATCGATGTGGGATTTGGCTCGGAAAACTAAATCTTGAGGGTCAATTAAGTAATTCATATTTTTAAGGTTTAATTGTTAATCATTTACATAGTAAATGTACGAAAAAAATATGATAAATCCTAATAAAAAGTGTTAAAGTTTTGTTAAGAAATTTTAGCTGAACCTACATCAATTGGTTCTCTTTTCATATGGTTACCAGATGCAAATTTAGCACCCCATCGTAAATACCCACATAAGAAGGCTTTTCTGAATCTATTTGAAGTATTTTCATCAGAACCATGTACTACATTAGAATGTAGAAATGCTATTTGACCTTTTCTTAGATATCCATCTATTTTAGGGAATGTATGTCCTTCCGGCATTATACAAGGTTTACCTCTTTCATTTCTCCAATTTTTTGGATTTGATTTAGTTCTTTCTTCATCAACTTCAATAGGTAATCTTCCAAGGTTATGAGTACCTTCGTAATACCAAACAGAACCATTATTAGGGTCATGGTTATCTAAAGCAATGGATACATTTAAAACTTCATTCGATTGACATTCAGTATAAAATATATTTTGGTGTTGGTCTCTACCTAATTGACCTGGTGGTTTAAAATATGCCCAAGTTTGTAATCCTACAACTTCACCACTTAATAAAAACTCAGCTACTTCTATTACTTTAGGATGTACTAATAGTTCTTTTAATTTTTCAGATTGTTTATGTGGATACATAAATGGGTCATAATCACCCCATTCTCCTTCTGTATCACCACCTTGTCTTTCTAATCGGATTTTTTCTAATTCTAAGTTATACTCATCTACTTCTTCTTCTGTAAGTAAATTAAGTACTGATACTCCTTTGTATCTCCAATCAAATTTTAATTGTTGTTTTTCTAATTCGGTAAGATAACTCATATAACTTTTATTTATAATAAATATTTATTTTTTGTAAAATTGTAATACGTTCGGTAAATACAATTTTATATTTTTTATTTTTTCAGATGCAATATTTACTGATATTTTGTTAGATTGCCTAACTCCTTTATCCGTTACCTCATTTCTATCATTAAAAACCATATCAAGTGGTCCTCTGATTCTCCATCGTAAACTTACTCCTTTATAAGATTGGTTATTAGTATATTTTCTAAAATTACTTGAAGCAACTTCATATATAGGTGATTCTACATCGTTAGTCTTTTGTATAAAGAAACGAGTTAAATATCCTTTTTTATAATCATCTTCAGTTGGATTTGGGACAAATGAATTTATTCTCTTTGGATGAGATAATATAGTTGTTCTTACTTTATTATATTTTTTATTAATATCCATTATCCTGTATTCCTAAATTGTGCTTTTACAGATGTTTTCCATTGATTACCATCAATATCATGAGATGTTTCTATAATTTGAAATATTCCCTTTGTATATTTTGATGGTACATCTTTTAATTTAAATAAATCCCCTACTCTTAAGCCAGATATTCCATGAACTTGGAATTCAAAATTTATTGGAAGTAATATTGGGTCAACATCCTTTCCTTTGTTTCTGAGATTCATTCCTTTTTGTATAAGATTGAACATAGATGAATCATTCCACCCACCTACTACTGCCATTTCATTAATAGAAACATTCTCATTACCATTCACAGCTGCCCAAGCTCTACTATACCATGCATCTTTTGAATTAGCAACTTCTTTTCTATCTACCAATGTTGGATATACTGCAGCTTGTCCTATAAAAATTTCATAATTTTTTTCTTTTTTTTCATTTTCAGTAAGTTCTTCAGCTGATTGTGTAGCTCCACCTTCTTCATCATCCGATACTTGTATTTTTAGACTATTTAATATTTCTAATACTGCATCTTTCTCTTTTGCAAATAAATTTTTAACTTCAGGTTGTTGGCCTTCTTGAATTGTATCTGCATTTTTATTTTCACTTATTCTTTTACCCAACACATGATTTTTCATTGCACCGGGAATATCGAAATTAAGTTGAGATGATAAAAATGGTGTTCTTATACCTTTAGTTTCAAATATATCTACACCCTCTAAAAGTTTAGGTGACATTTTACCAACTAAACTTGTATCTCTTACTGTTAATCCCAAAGCACCTGTTGACCCTTTTTTCTTTTTACAACTTGGTAATTCAAATATATCAAAATACCACATTGAATTTACTGCAGATGATATACCATTTAATAATTCAAAGTAAATATCTTTTGTAACAATATTTGATTGTGATATTGTTTCACAAAAGAAATCAAAATTAATATATAGGTTTCTTAAGTAACCCCATTCTTTTGGTTCTTTATCTGCTTGTAAAATATCACTATCTACCCTAAGCATTGTTTCAAAATAAGGGTCATCTGTTAGCCTTTTTCTAGCTGGAAATCCGTAATCTAATGGGTCTTTTACCGCTAAATCATCAGCAAATTGTGGCATACTTGCTAAATTAAGTGGTTCTGTTTTTCCTTGGATATTACCTGTGTCATTCAATTGAACAAAATTTTCTTTTAATTCGGTAGATGTCAATGCTTCAACTAATCCAAAATTAGGTGCTTCGGGATTAGGTATAAATAAAATACTTGAATCAGTAGAAAACATATTTGGGAATGCTCTACAAATAGTTGAAGTTATATCAATCTCAAAACTATATCCTTCTTTTATATTATTACATTCAGAATCAGGCCCTGCTTTTAGTTCGTATCTACAAGTATTAAGTATTTTAAATGCAAGTTCTAATCTTATAAATGATTGGTCTGAAAAAAGTGGTGCTCCTTCTGGTATGTTAGCACTTGATTTTGAACCCTCTTCATTTTTAACACTAACTGATGTATCACTATATCCCTTTACTAATTCTTCTCTAATTTCATCATCTATATTTAAAAAATTATGAGCAGAATACCATGGAGTTCCATGAAAATCACCTTTATCAGCACTTTTTATATTTGCTAAAGCTTTAACATTTTTTGTTTGTTTTTCAGCAGGTAATTTATTATACATCTGCATAAAGAGAGACCTTCCAATGTTATCTTCATTTTTTATATCTTGTGGTTCAAATTTAAGTCCACTTTCTGCTTTTTTATCTCCTTCTTGGGAATCTCCTTTGTGTTGTTGTAAATAAGTTGGTATTTCTCCTAAAGTAGTTAGTTCAACATCACATTCATAGGTTTCACCATCACCACTTTTTATTCCACCACCAGTTATATATCCCAAAAATGCATCATAATGACCTTTTGAGTTTTTTCTTTTATTATTAACATATGGGAAATTGTTGTATTCTGCAATATTACAAGCTGATAATACACCTAATTTTTGTTCTTTTGCTAAATTTGTATTCCAACCAAATTCCACAAGAACGGTATATCCTGGTTCAAGAAAATGTTCGGATATTCTTTCAACTTGACCTAAAGAAAAACATTTAATAGTAAACGTACATTTTCTACTTAGACCCTTATTTCCATTTTGAACTGATATACCTTCTACTACTGGTGATGGTCTATATGCTCTATCATTATCCCTTGCATAAACTGAATCACCTTGAAAGTCAGTACCAACTCTACCTGATTTAGAACCATTACCATATCTTGTTGAAAAATTATCAGTTGACCAATTCTTTTTAGGATTTTCATCGTTTGATGGGTCTTTCTTATTTTGAAATGATTCTAATACTAAACCACCTTTTGAAGAGGAACCTTTTCCTCCTACACCACCGGCAGATACTAATCTTATCCAACACAACAAAGAAGATGCTGTAATATTCTTACCTGCTCTGCTTTTTAAGGTCTCGGATACATTTTTTGGTATCTTTGATAAATTTGGAAATGTAGATGCCATAAATTTTATTTATAAAAATTATTCATTATACTCACATAGTTCATTGGTATTCTTAACTCCGTTCCATCTGGCAATGCGAATGGAGCATCATGTACATTATTAGCAGATGCTATAATCCACCAAAGAGATGAGTTTTCATAAAACTGATAAGCTAATGTATCTAATCTATCACCTGTTTGAGTAACTATATAAATATCTTGGTCAGACTTTGGTATTTTTGGGTATAATTTAGATTTATATACCACTCTACCATCGTTTAACTTTTTAGTTTCGTTATTTTCGTATCTACTTGCCATAATTTATTTTCTAATTTCTTATCCTTAAACTTTAATAAATCCAAGGTCTACTGTATTTCCTCTGGCACTTATTTGTTTATATTCGATTCTAGGTCCCCAAGAATAGTTTATGAATAATTTTACATATATAATACCTGCTGAATTATCTAAAGATTGTGCGTTAAGTAATCCAAAATATTCTGCTGGAACTTCCTTTTTTGATATTTTTTGAGGTTTGTATCCAGCACTTTTCCATTCTGCCATAAAGAAAGATTGAGCTTCAGTTAAACCTCCTTGAGATTCTTTTGCAGCTTCCGCAACAGATTTACCTTTTAAATTTTCTCCAACTGAAGTTTGATTTGCATTTTCAGGTATCGTTGCCGATTCTTGGTCTGCTGGTTTGGCAATTGCACTTTTAACTACTCCTGCTGTATTTTTTACTTTATCTCCTGTTTTATTTAATTTAGATTTTGCATCTTCTTTTGCATTACCAAGAGATTTTCCACCGTCTGTTTCTACTTTTTCTGGCTTATCTGCTGATATTGAACCATCACCTTCAGTTTGAGATGCTCCTATTTCTGCATTTGCTCCTCGTTTATCATTTATTGCTTTAGCAGCTGCTTTAGATATAGTGTAATCATACGGTCTATCCTCTTCGCCAACTGATTCAATAAACTTGATTGAGATTGCTACATCAATAATTTTTGGTAACCATCCACTATTACCATCAGTTTCCCAATTAGATTCATCCGGTATTGTATATGTAAGAGATTCGATAAATCCAGTTTTATTATTGTAAATATCACCAATTCTAAATCTCATTATTGGTGCATTTGCATATTGTGCACCAACTGATGGATATGTCATTTGCGTTATTTTAGTAATTTTTTCCCAATTAACTGCCAATTCTACTGCATTATTACAATACATTTTAAGGTTGAAAGATGTACTTCTTTCTATTGAATCAAATGTATAAAAATTATATGGATTACCAACAAACTTAGAAGTTGACCATGATGGTGAAACATTTTCAGTAAGACCAGAAATTAATGCTCTAAACATTATTGGTTTCTTACTTCCTATTTTTTTCATCCAAACAGGAATAAAATCATTTAAGACCCCTTCTTTAGTTTTTGCAAATGCGTTTTTATCATCAAGAGTATATTCATCAGAAGGTGATAATAAGTTTATTTTATCTCCAGCATTAGTCAATCCAAAAACAGATGATATAGCAGGTTCCAAACCTTTGTTATATTTATTTTCCTTATCATCTGGAGAATATCTTGATTGTACTACATTTGTATTTTTATTATTTATAAACCCATCTTCTGTTTTACCAAATAATCCATCTTTTCTTGATACTCCATATATTGGTGATACTTTTGATAAATCTAATTTAGTTTCTTTTAATTCTTTTAATAATTCACCACCTTCATTAATTTTAAGAAATTGCTTTTGCTCAGAGTAAGTTTTACCTTTCTCACTAGTTGTAAACCTTACCATAGGTTCACCATCTTTATCAACCAAACCAGTATCACTGCCACCTGCTCCAAGTGTATCAGGTGAACCAAATAAAGCTCCTCTGAGTTTATCTTTTGCTTTACCTATTAGTTTACCACCTGCTTGTTTTACGATAGTTTTAGGGTTACCTACTGATTCTTTTAGAAGTTTTCCTAGTTCAGAACCATTTTTACCCATAAAATCCTTTGTTACCGGGTCTGCAGAAGTTTTACCTTCTTCTTTTTTCGCTCTTAACTCTACAATTTTATCTGATACTTTTGTTGGAATTTGATTTTGTGGTATTCCTAATTTAGTATTTACTTTATCTCTAAGACCGCCAATACCTCCCTCAACACCAAGTTTAGAAAGTCCTTTTCCAATTAGTCCATCATCACCAGCTTCTCCACCAGTACCATCTTTCATTTTCTCCAAATCAGGAGTAGAACGTTGTGCTATACGAGTAGCTTCGTTTCCATATATTAATGGATTATTTAGTTCAACGGCAGATTTCGTTCTTACACCAGTAAGTTCTTGTTCTACAAGAGTTTCTTTATCTGATTTTACAGATTTATCTTGAGGTGAACCTTTAAATAATTCTAATAGTGTTTTTCCCATCTTATGCTACTCCTAATCCAAATACGTTACCACTTCCTCGTTCAGCTCGTTCCATTATAGTATTGGTAACTTTATCTTTATCTAAATAAACATCTCTACTACCTGCAGTTGTTTGTATTAACATATCCATCTTTTGTAACATCTGTGATTGATATTCAGAAAGTGAACCTTCTTCAACTGCGGTTGTTTCGGTACTACTCTCATCACCACCCAATCCTAATACAGATGCTAACTTACTAATTGGTCCAGCCAATGCTGCAACTCCAGCAAGTACTACAAGACCTGGCAATCCAGCTATTCCTAAAAATCCAAGAGAAGCTCCTAATAAAGCAAATGCTCCAGCTAATCCTGCTATTACAGGTATCATTACTGACATTGGTCCAATCAAACCAACCATTTGAGTAATTTGTGGAACCATCTCAGAAATCATAGATGCTGCTCCTCCAAATACTTCTAATCCTTTTCCTGCCATCAAAGCACCAGCTCCAAATACTATCAATGAAGCTCCTAATAGTGCAATCGCAATTGAACCTGCGGTTATAAATGGTAAAGCAAATCCTAATGCCGCTGCTGATGCTGATAGAAGTATCAATCCTCCAGCTATTGTTGCAAATTGTCCTATACCTATATCACCCATCATCTTCATAGATAATGCAAATGGTACAAGTGCTAATCCTAAAGCTGCTACTGCAAGTGAACCTTGTAATAATTGTCCACTTACTTTACCAAGTACCATAGCTATTGCTGCCATACCTGCTAAACCAGTTAATCCCATACCAACCGATGTCCAAGTTACTGAACCAAATTCTTGGAATGCTTTAGCAGCAACGAATAAAGCTGCGGATAAGATTAAGATTGCTGCTGCTCCTTTAATCATATTCGTTACATTCATTCCCTTACCACTACTCGTTTTATTTAGTTTATCAGAAACACTTGTATCAGCTTTAGTTGAAGGTAATTTTTTCGTTTTTAATTTTTCAACAATACTATCCTTCTTACCTAACAGTTTATCTTTACCACCCACACCACTCATCAATTTATCTTTTAGATTAGATAACCCCTTACCAACTTTAGTATCTTTTAGTGCACCTCCCATTTTAGTAAAACCATCACCTATGGATTTGCTACCAGGTATCATTGATATTATGTTTTTAGCTACTTGTTTAGTAGTACTCATCATACCCTTAACATCGAACCCCATTTGACCCATGGCAATTGCTGCTGAACCCATACCTTTAACCATTCCACCAAGTGGACCAGTTACAATACCAGTAAGAGTTTCTTTCATGGTATCAAAGGTAGATAATTGGACATTACCCATATCATCTAAGTTTTCCATATTAGCAGCCATCTTTTGGAATTGTTCTACTGTCATTCCAGCTGCTTCAGCGGCCTGTCTTTTTTGGAATACATCCATCTTGTTGAATGCATCAATACCACCCATTTGTTTGATGGTTTCTTTTACAGAAGCACCTAACTTACCATCATATGCTAATTGTCTTGCTTTGTTAAGGTTGATATTTCTACCTAACATTGCTCCCAATTCTAATTCTTTAGTAATAGATGATTCGAAATCTAAAAGAGAATCGGTTACACCTGTAACAGTACCCATATTAACACCAAGTTTTGCTGCCATAACAGCTGCTTGTGCTATATTCTTACCACCATCCTTACCATATTCAGCGAATGCCTCTGTTGAATTTGCAACATCCTGCATTACTTGAGATGGAATTACTCCATTTTGTTTAGCAAACTCTTTGGTAGATGCTGCTAAGTTTTGTGCAGTTTCAACTGAATTACCATTTAATCTTGAAAATGCTCCAGTCAGTTTAGCTGCTTCCGAACCACTAATACCCATATTAGTAGCCATTAAGTTAGTGTTAAGTTGTGTTTGGAATGATAACTCCTCAACTCCACCTAATTCTGCTGATAATCCTTTAGTAGCTTCTAATGCTTGTGGAAATACTAAAGAAAGACCAGTTGCACTAACTTGAGCTTCTCCTAAGAAACCTCCAAACTCTCGTGTACTTTGTCCTAACTTATCAATAGCATACCCAGCTCCAATTAAAGCAGAACCTAAAACTCCACCAACTGTTGATGTTAGTAATCTAGCCGTATCGAGAACTCCTCCAATCGTATCTTGGATTCCTTCTAATACTGCTCTTTGTTTTTCTAAAAATTGTTTTTGTTTATCCGTTAAACCGGCATAGTTGTTAGCTAATTGGTTTGTTTGAGTCATCAAAGCAATTTGTTCTTCAATTCCCTTACCTCTTTTATCTAATGAATCTAATTCTGCATTAAATTGTGATTGTAAAGATTCTCTTTGAATTACATCACTTGATGTTAAGTTTGCAATCTGTTCATTTAAAGATTGCATTGTAGATAAGGAAGATATATTCTTTTTATGTTGAGTACCAGATTCTCTCAGAGAACTAACTCTCTGTTGTTCTAACTTACTCATTGGACCGTATATACCTGAAAGGGATTTTATTCCTCTTTCTTGTTCTGATATACCATCAATTACAATTTGTTTATTCTTTATCTCTTCTTGATTAACTTTCTTTACTTCTTTTGCTCTTCTTACTATTTGGCCTTTTAGTTTTTCTTGTAATTTTATTTGTTCTTCAGTCAAGGACGTACTAATTTTTTCAAGTTGATTTAGTTCACCTTGAAGTTTTTTAATTTCTCTTAATAAATCCGATTTTGACTTTGCCATTTAATTATTTAGAATATTTTTTAATTAATGAATCAAGTTCTTGTTTTTCTTTTTGAAGTTTTGTCATTTGTTGAATTACTTTCGATGGCATACCTTGCTTTTTAGCTTTAGATAACATTGAATTAGTAGCATTATTTTTCAATCCATCAAAGAATGCATCAGAGAACTTTTTAGCTGCTCCAAACAATCCTTCGTTTACTTTTTCTTTTGACATGGGTATCTCCTTTATAGTTTTATACTACTATAAATATAAAGCACAAAAAAAGTGAGGAATTATTTCCTCACTCTTACTGATGGTCCTTTTGGAGAAGATTTTTTACCAACCTTATCCATTTCTTGTTTTTCTTTTTTCTTTGCCTCTACTAACTTCTTAAAATAGAATCTTCTCCAATGGATTGGCATGAAGTAAACTTCTGACCAAGTAAATCCATTACCGAAGTTAACCATTTCCCAAATCTGGTTATGAAGTTGTATTGAGTAATCACTCGGAAGGGTAAAAAAACCCGGCACCAAACGGTATATCAAGTGCCTCCGTTTCACCTGTTATATCAGAAGTAAAATCAAATGTTAAATCTAAATCTGGTGAGATTTTTCTGACATAGTTCCTTAAAGCTCTTGAATCTTTAGCTAAAAGATTGTTTTTTACAAAGTTGTTAATGAATCCTCTATCTGTATTACCATCTACATCTTGTATCATATATCTCAATCTTGTAGATACATCTTGTGATGGTACATCACCTTTACCACTTAATCTCTGCATTGCTTGAATATCTTTGTTGATATCAATTTCATCTTTATGAGTGAGTAGTTTAAACTTGATAGTCTTTTTTAAGGTAGGTAATTCAAATTCATATAAATTATCTGAATTCAATTTATCAAAATCAATATCCTTAGTTTGAACCTTTGATAAATTAATATTTACTTTTTGTTGTTCTAAGGTAAATGGGTCTGTAACTTCTACTTCGTAATCTGCCCCATATCCCAAGACACGAGTTGCAAGAAGAATTGCGTTTTTATCGCCAACGAATATATCACCTATATTCACTCCTTCTTCGACCACAACAGATTCGAATAACTTATCAAGAACTACCCCCTTCCTTATCAAATTTTGGGAAGCAAGTATATCCTCTTCTTTCGCAGTCATATACTTAATCTCCACCGTACCCTTTGATAAAGGGTGTCCTTCCATGTAAGTCTTACCTTGAGATGGTAATTCTATCACTTCAGTTGGAAAATCATAATTTGCCATAAACTTTTATTTTAATGTTCGTATATAAATATATAACTTTTAAAAAGTTAGAAAAAAGACACAAAAAAAGGTTCTCACTAAGAGAACCTTTTATGAAGTATCAAAAGTATATTATAGTATTAGTATTCTAAGATTGCGTAATCGTAAGAAAGTGTTAAACTAATTTCTGATGGGTCATTTGATGCCCAATCTAAATCATTAAATACTGCATTGTTAATAAATGCACCTTTAAGTTTCCAATTTTCAATCTTATCACCAACTGGTCCTAACATATAGATATCGATATCTTTCTTATAGAAATCTGCATATCCATCTCTACCTGTAATAGATTCGTGAGATGTTCTCACCCATTCCATTACTTGTTGTGCTCCACTTGGAACAATTGGGTCAAATAAAGTGATTTCAATATCTTGCCATTCACCTTTACCTTTGAGTTTTCTTTTTACGTTGATGTGGTCTAATGTTACTACTTCGAAGGAAATAGAAGGTCTATTTGCCGTTTTAATCAAATATGAAGCGATACCATCAATTTCCATGATGTATCTGTTCTTCATCTTCGGTTCGAAGTTCGTGTAGAACATATCGTTAAATTCTAATACTTCTGCCATTTTTTTATTCTCCTATTATATACTACTATAAATATAGTTCTTTTTAATTTTTAGTTATGCCGTAAAACTAGCCCCAGTCGGTAGAATGTTGAAATCAATTACAATGAATTCAGCTGTCTTAGTAGGTTGTAAGTAAATTGCCCCTGCCAAGATGTTTCTATCGATTACATCTGGTGTGTTGTTTGATTCATCCATTACCACTCTAAAAGCGTAAAGTCCTTGTCTTTGTTGTATTCCTTCTAAATAAGGATTAACAGTATTCAAGAATTTTCCTCTCGTTTGAGATGTGTTTTGTTCGAATACAAGGTATCTTGATGTAGATGCGATGTATTTCTTCACTTTGATTAATAATCTTCTTACGTTGATTCTATCAAGTGCCGAAGAACGGTCTTGTAAAGTTTTCTGTCCGAAAGCAACGATACCCTCACCTGGGAATTGTGCGATTGGATTAATCTTTCCTTCATATAGTGTATCTCTCTCACCATGAGTTAATCTGTTTAGTACAGAAACTGCTCCAGTGATACCACCTCTGTTTAAACCTGCTGGTGCGAACCATTCAGCTGCAACTGCATCGTTTTCAGCGTAGATACCTGGCATCAATACTGATGGAGGAACTGCCGTTAGTTTATTAGTTCTACTATCAATTGTTTTAACCCATGGGTAATAAGTACCAACGTAGTTAGAATCAACTGATTGTCCTTCTTGGATTGCTTGAGCGATAGTATCATTCTTATCAGTTACATCACCAATGAAGAATGCATCTTCTCTAGCTTCTACCATATCAGCAACTTTATCAAATACATAAGAGTGTAATCTTCTTACAACACCTGGTGCAGATACCAAATTGATATCGAAATCATCTGGATTAGATACTGCGTTGATTGCTTTTACATATGCAACCGAACCACTTGCTGTTGAAGTTGATAAGTTAAATCCTTGTGCGTTTCCTGCTCCCCATTGAGAATCATCAGCTTTAGCTGCTTTGATTGTTGGAGATATACCATCGAATCCACCTTGGAATCCTACTGTAAATTGTCTTTTATTTATTGTTGATGCATCATCTGCCGTAGATAGAGTATAACCGAAGTTATAAGTTCCATATCCATCATCTTGATGGTTTGGAGTTACTCCAACTGAACTAGCACCATTGTATTTTACATTGATATCTGCATCGAATGCAAATACTGTATTTCCACCAACAGTTGCCGAAGCTGGAATTGGTGAGAAGTAAGATGCGTTATCAATTTTTACAAGATTTGATTCTAAATCAATACCAGAGTATTTTCTACTTGTAGATGCGTTATTAGAATCAGAACCAGTAGAGAATATTACTGCTGGTACATCAGATTCTGAACCACCTACTAAAATAGGGTTGGTATATGCACCATGTCCAAATGGTACTGCTGATATAGGAGATGCTCCTTCTTTAACTGTTTCAACTCTAACATATTTAGAACGATTTACATAATCACCATTCATTGTCATTTTTCCAACTGCATCAATAGTGATGTTCTGGTCACCAATTACCTTTGTAATGTAATTTGGAGATGCTGGGTCCATAGATAGGTTAGTAAATGTTTCTAATATAGTAGGACTTTTATCTGTATCAGAGTATCCTCTAAGTGCGATTGAGAATGTACCATAATCAGATGCGTTAGAAGTACCTGCTGCCTTTACATTAAAGATAGATACTTTAAATTCTGTATTTGAGTAAGTACCATCACCTAAAGTATGTAATTTGAAAAGGTCATATCTTTCACCAGAAATCAACTGTGATTGTATGTAAGGAGTACTAGCGTGTTGAGTATCGTGTGTGAAATCTTGGTCTGCTAAAGCAACTAAAGAAACTTGAGAACCACTATTTGATATATGGTCTGCAAAATCAGTTGCTGCGTTTTCAAAATACTTGTAGGAGAATACTTTTTTACCACCAAATGCACTTTCTCCAAATACATCTGATAAATCGTTTCCTGCGGTTGGTAAAACTGATGCCGAAATCTCAGTTCCAAATAAAGAACCTGAAATTGAGAATGCTGATGCTGAAGGTTGTGAATCTATTGCTGTTGAAGCAAGTAATTCAGTTGTGATATCTCCATCTGCATCTGCAAGGTTATCAGTACCATGTAGTACACCGATGATTTTATCATCTTTGGTACCCACACCACTTAATTTAATTCCAAGAGGTGCTGCATGAGTATAACCACCCATATGTCCTACACGAACAATAGTAGCTACTCCAGCTTCTCTTAAATAATTTTGTACGGTGTACCCTGAATAGTAATCTCCATTAGGGGTTCCGAATATTTCTTCGAATTCTGATTGTGAACTTACAACGGTTGGTACGAAAGCAGGTCCTTTATGGAAAGGTCCAATTATTGCTGCTCCGATTTCACCAATCCCTTGTGATAAGAAAGAAAGGTCATTTTCTCTCGTAAATACACCAGGTGATACAATTTTTTCTGCCATTTTATATTACTCCTTGTTAATTTTTTTGTATAATATACTCTTATATAAGTATAACCAACTAAATCGAAAGATTAATTTATCCTTCTACTTCAGCCGTTTCTTCTTTTGGAGTTGGAATGAATTCACCTGTTGCCGGGTCAAAGTTACCATCTCCATATTTTTCATTCAATCCTTGAAATAATTCTTTCTCTTTTTCTACAAGAGATTGATGTTGTTGAATTAGTTGAGCTTCTTGAGCCTCAATTTGTTGGATAGTTCTACTTCTTTGAATAGAAAGTTGTCCTAATTGAGTAAAAGTTTTACCAACTTCTTGACGTAACTCGTTAATTGATTGGATTTCTTCTTCTGTAAACTTAATTGCTTCTGCCATTTTTGTAAAATTTAATTAATTATTGTTATCAATATATATAAATATATAGTTTTTATGAAAACGTAATTTTTTATTCATTAATTTTCAAATGTATGAGAGAATGTTAAGGTAGATGAAAATGCTCCATATACACCCATTTCTCTTGCTCTTACTCTAGCATACCAAGTACCAGTTGAAAGACCAGATACATTTAAAGATGTTCCACTAAATGTACCACTATGTGTTCCATCGGGTGATGAGAAATCTGAGTTATTATCAACATCTAAATCATAATCAGTTACACCAGTAGTACCAGTTGCACTTGGAGTTGTCCAACTCAAGTTTGAATCTGCAGCTCCTGCTGGATTGTTATATGAAATAGTTGGTGCTGATGGACCTGTGAAATCACTCCAAGTATTTGTACCCTTGTTGTGAGTTATATATCCATTTACCAAATAAGTATCATGTTGTTCAACATCTATTGATACAATTTCTACTGTACTATCTGTAATATCAATTGAAGCTACAGGTTCTTTTAAAATAGTACCATTATTAGATTTTATTAACTTATCACCAATTACTAAGTTGTGTAATTCTTTAAATCTATATAATCCATCTGCTAAATCTTGTACTAACATTGGATGTTCCGATGTACCTGTAATTTCACCACTATTAATATCATAATATCTTGATGCGAAAGAATAAGTAAGATTTACTACTGTTACATCTTTAGAAACCTCACCAAGTTCTGAATTAGACCAATCTAAAAAGTTAGAAGAGTATTCATCATCTGATAATCCATTCAAAGAGTATCCTTTTAGTACATCACCTTCTTCTAAATCTCCAGCATCTACAATTGTACCATCTGCTAAAAGAATTGGGGAATCTGCAGTTAAACATAATGATGATGCATGTCCATCATAGTTATCTACGTTATATACTGTTTTTTCAATATTTTCACCCATTTCACCTTCACCAGCTCCACCGATGTGTGCGTTGTAAACTTCATCATATACTACTCTAAGAGTATTCGATGCTACTTCCAATCTTGTATCAGTATTTGACCTATCGGCAAAAGATAAAGTTGCTGTCTTGTGTTCATCACCTCCTATTGTGATTGTAGTACCTGCTGCTACCGACCATGTAAAGTTTCCATCGTATTGACCTAACTTACTATCATGGTTTGAACCAGCCCCACTAAAACTCAAAGTGTAATCTTCAGAGGTGCTTTCAACACCATAAGTGAACCCACTAAGTGAACCAACCGAATCGATTGCGAACGATGAAAAACTAATGTTATCTCCTGCTGATGGAGTTGTACCCATTATATCAGATATTGCAGCCGTTGTAGCTGCTGTTGAATCTCTTAAATCTGCTAATGATAAAGTATCTCCACTTGAAAGTGTAGCCATATTATTCTCCTAATTATATATTATAAATATCAAGTAATTCTTTTACCCACTTATCTTTATTGGTAAAATTATCAATCATATGTTTTTTAAGGTATAAAAACCACTTATTTTTTTCTTCGTAAGAAGTTTCTAATAACCTATTATAAATATCAACAAAATCTTTTTTAGAAGTTGCTCTGTAAGGATATTCTAAAGTTGGTAACCAAGATGTATGTAAAATTGGTAGTTTTCCCCAATCTACCGACTGGAATATTGAATATCCAAATGGTTCGTATGTAAAACAAGAATGTGAAATACCCCAATCCATATTCCAAAAGTTATCACCAAAATCTGGCTTGTAATGATATACTCTTATTTTAGAGGTATTCATTTTGTATCCTTTTTTAAATACACCATTAAACATTTGAGAATCTGTAAATACTAATGCATCTAATCCATCTAAAAAATGTGGGTTCTTTCTTCCTTCACTTCTTGCAGCAAACCCTAATTTATTTGATTCACTTAAAGTTTTATTATGTTTAAACTCATAAAAGTTTGGTATATTTTGATTTTCGTACTTAATATCATATAATCCAATCCATATAGATTTTTTTGCCCATTGATTTACATCAACTTCCCAACTCGAATCTATATAAGGATGATGTCCAAATGATGAATCACTACCAACTGCATTTTTTAGAATATGGTCTACTGAATTATGTAGTATATTCGAATAAATTTTCTTTTTGTTATCAATAATAACTTGCATAGGTTTATAATGACCATGTAAGATATGTATTCTTCTACAATCTTTTATCTTTTTTTCAAATTTCCTTAAATCATCACCATGCCAATGAGTTTCTATTGGAAATTTGTAATCGTATTCATTAAAGTTTCTTGGTTTGTTTCTGTGTATAAGAAGGACTGGTTTAACTTTTAATTTTGGTGCAATTTCTTCTAACCAAATGTTAACCCATGTATCAGTTCCTGCATTTACCCAAGGTCCTCCACCTGTGGTGTAATAAACATCATACATATTTTATTTTTTTACTATTATTTTTCCTGCAAAATTTGCTGAAAAGGAAACTGTTATTTGATTTACAGAAGTAGATTCTATATCCAATGGTTGCTCTTGTGTATTATTTGAAGTATTCCATGCTTGTACAAAAGGATATCTTTCATTTAAGTTATGAGTTATGGTATAAAAAGAAGAACCAGTTACATCTTCTCTATAAGAATCTAAATCAGATGATGCAATAATATGACCACCTTTTGCTGCTACTACATGACCAGAATGATTACCACTTAAATTTACAGTTGCAGTATCATTATCAGTAAGAGTTACTGAACTTGGTACTAATTGTTGATAAGAACCATCATAAACAGAAATAATTACGTTTCTTGAATCAAAACTATGATTTACCGTAATTGAATTAGTATCACTAAATGATTGAGTTACTGATGCAACTTGTTCAACTGAAATTCCTGTCAATGCAGAACCATCACCATGTAATGTCTTACCATGAACTTCATTCCAAGGTTTAGAAGAAGAACCTAAATCGTAAGTTGAACCACTATCTGGTATTAAAGATGATGAAAAATCTGCGGATACTGAAATAGAATCAGTAGTTGAATCTCCTATTGTAATATTACCACCTAAAGTAAGGTTACCTAATATGTTTACATCTCCTCCACCGAATTCGAATGATGAACCACTAAATGATAATTTAGTATCAGATACATTATTTGAATTTCTTGAAGAAAGGATAATACCAACACCAGCCGTATTATCAGTTGTAACTCTAAATCTATCACCAGTAGAATTTGCTCCCACTACTAAAGAGTGATTTTGTCCTGCTGTTTCGTTTAATATTGTTTGTGCTGAAGTGTATGTATTTGAACCAGTAGTTGCTAAAGAACTATAAAGAATAGTATCAGTTACATCTATTTGCTCTGAACCACTTACTACACCACTACCACCAAAAAGTATGTTTGAATAATCTACATCACCACTAAAAGATGATGCTGAAATGTACAATGAAGCCGATATGCCACCAGTTATGTTAAATGAACCTGAAGTTTGTGAATTTGTGGTGAGTATTTCTTGTATAGATAGAGTCCCATCTATATCTTTTTCGAAAAATATCCTACCATCGTAGGTATTAATTGCTAATTCCCCTAAATCTAAATTAGAGGTTGTAGGGATTTTACCCTGTACTGCGGTTCTTTTTAATTTGATTGTCTGTGCCATATTTATGACTTATCGTTTTCATTATATAATTACTCGATAAATTGAAAAATCCTTATATAAGGATTAAACCCCTCCGAAGAGGGGTTAAATTTACCTTTATTTTAACCTAATTTACTCTTTAACTCATCAATCTGAGCTTGTTGGTCTTTAACTGCTTCGATTAGTAAAGCCACAACTTTATCATATTTTACAGCTTTATATCCATTTTCACGAGTTGTTACCAATTCTGGTAAAACTGATTCAATTTCTTGAGCAATAACACCAATATCACTACCTTTATGAGAATGTACTTCATCATTTTCTATCCAATCAAAAGTATTACCACTTATTTGAGCAATTTTGCCTAATGGATTTTCAATTGGTTTGATGTTTTCTTTTAATCTCTTATCTGATGATGAATATGCTACGATATCTGCTGCAGCGTGTATTTCACCTGCTGTTGTAGATGGTACCATACCTATACCTAAACAATGAGCTTGTAGGTGAGAACTAAATTGTGATGTACCTACACCAGTAACTGTTACTAAACCATCAACATCAACATCATTAAAGGTTACATCTTCATCTCCATCTGCGGTGTGTAATTGTCCATCATTACCAACAACTAAAATTTTCTTAGTTGAATCTGTTGCTGATTCAATATCTACACCTGATATTCTAATCTCATCTGTATTACTAATACGACCAATTCTCATATTAGTTCCATCTTCAGATTCAAAAGAACCTGCAACTACTGTGGAGTTTACAATTATTCTTCCATCAACTACAAGTTGATTAGCACCTTCACCATATACTGATTGTGAAACTATTGAATTTTCAAATGCAGTTCCATTTGAATCATACAATGGAATACTACCAGCTGAACCAGATACGTTCGATGCACTTGATGAAGTATGTAACTCATCAATCTGTGTTTGTATTCCTGAAGTTACACCATCAACATAACCAAGTTCGGTTGCTGTAAGTGTTGCAGGAATTCCATCTAAAACGTTAAGTTCTGTTGCCGTTGCTGTTACTGCCGTAGTATCTATTTTTAAACCACCTGCTGGAACGTTAATTGCTGTGTTAAATGCAATGTTCGAATCAGCACTTACCCAAGTAATTGATGCAGATGCACCATCGATAGTAATACCACCACCGTTAGCGGCTGCTGAATCAGCTGCTCCACTTGCAATTAGTAAGTTTTTATCTTCAATATTAAGTGTTGCGGTATTAAGTTGAGTTTGTGTACCTTGTACGGTTAAGTTACCTAATACAGTAATATTATTCCCATCATATGTAATTGCTGATGATGAAACAACACCAACTAAGTTAGATGCGAATATATCATTTGAACCTAAATCTACATCACTTGCGAATGAAATTGCGTTTCCATCAGAAGATAAAACGTTTTTCCCAGCTGCAATTTGTACAGGTGCATCTAATTCGATGTTACCAGTACCAGTTGCAACAAGTGTAATATCTCCATTTACAGATTCTAATGTAATTGTATCATTAGCTGTTTCTAATATCTTTGTTGATTCACCTTCATCTGTTTGGAATGTTAAATCAGTACCATCTGTTGATAATACTTGAATACCATTAATATAAAGGGAACCTGATGATAAGTAAAGGTCTCTCCAGAATTTTGTAGTTGAACCTAAATCGTATGTGTTATGTAATGATGGAATAATATGACCATCAGTAGTCATTGCTCCTGCAACTGTTAAATCTCCACCAACTCCAAGGTCACCAGTTATATCCATTGCTGAACCACTAATTACTCCTACTGTTGTTAGACCAGTTACGTTGAGTGTTCCTGTTGTTGCTACATTACCAGTTGAATCTGCTACTGTAAATGCTCCATCTACATCAAGTCCTGCATCTGCAGAAATCAATCCACTTGCATTTACAACTCCAAGAGTTGAAGTACCAGTTACACCAAGTGTACCAGTTGTTGCTACATTACCAGTTGAATCTGCTACTGTAAATGCCCCATCTACATCAACACCTCCATCAAGTGATGCAAGACCCGATGCATCTACTGTACCAGTAATTGTTGTGTTTCCAGCTGCTAATGTACCAGTTGTAGAAACGTTACCAGTTGAATCTGCTACTGTAAATGCTCCATCTACATCAATACCTGCATCTGCTGATAATAATCCACTTGCGTTTATCACACCAAGTGTAGAAGTACCAGTTACACCAAGTGTACCAGTTGTAGCAACGTTACCAGTTGAATCAGCTACTGTAAATGCTCCATCTACATCTACACCACCATCTAAGGAAGCAAGACCAGAAACATTTGTTACTCCAAGTGCTGAAGTACCAGTTACAGTTACTCCATCATTGAAAGTAGCATCACCATTAAAGTCTCCATCTTGGATAGAACCAGTGAAGGAACCGGATAATGAACCTTCAGCATCGGTACTAGTAGTTGTTCCACTATCATTTACCTCTTCTGATGTAAATTTACCACCATCATTTGTAAGTTTAGTGTTTTTACCATTACCAGAAGTATCTTTAAGGATAAGTTCTTTTACTTCAAGTACATCTTCATCATCGTTCTCATCTAAAAGAGTAACTTTGTTATTTGAGTTTAACTTGAACTTCTTAGAACCCGAACTACCAATTGAACCACCGATAGTAATAGATTTTGCTCCAATTTCTGCAGGAGAATTATCTGATTTATTTTTTATGTTTATACCACCAATACCGGCTCCTATTCCTATTCCACCGATGTTAAGAGTATTTCCAACTAACCAAAGGTCTTGGAATGGATAAGCTTCAGAACCTAAATCATATGAACCAGATGTATCTGGAATTAAATCCGAACCTATGTTGCTGAATTGTGCTGAACCACTAAAGGAACCTGAGTATATTCCATTATCTGGTAAATCAAAGGTTGCTCCATCTGCGAATGTTAACGAACCTGAAATTATGGGACTGTGTATTATCATTTTTTTCTATCCTATTTTTAATTTGTTTCTACTTTATAAATATTGTATTATAACTTTTTATATATCTCCACCATCTAATCCTGCGAGTGAAGAAGAGGCTGCTGTACCAGTTACATCACCTTGTAAGATAACTTGTTCTGAACCACTAAATAATCCATCGAGATTTAATTTTGTTTTTACTTTTTCATCGAATCCACTAATGTTATCTGCATCTATCGAACCACTTACTATATGACCACCCTTTGCAACTACTGCAGAACCACTAACTGATTCAGGAAATGTCATCTGCATATTATCTTCATCTATAATACGAACTGTTTGTGGGATGATTTGATAACTATCCCCATCATATGCTTGAGCAATTGGGTTTAAAGTATCTAAGTTGTGATTAATGTTCCAAGTTGTACCAACAAATGCTTGTCTAACAGTTGCAGTTTGTGCGATTGTTAAGTTAGTAAGACCTGAACCATCTCCTACAAATTCTGTTGCGGTAAGTGAACCAGTAATATTAACTGAACCAGTAAATTCGTTTGTTAGAACTTCTCTAACATCATCAACTGAACCACTTCTTCTTAAGAATACTTTACCATCATGAACGTTAATTGCTAATTCTCCAGTTGATAAATCTGATGTTGTTGGAACACTACCAGCAACTGAAGTTCTTTTTAATCTAATGATTTGAGCCATATTATTTATTCCTTATTAATTTTTTCTTTTAATTCTTTTACTTCAGAAGAAAGTTCTTTGATACCTTCTATTAGAAGTGATACTAACCTATCATATTTTACAGCTTTATACCCATCTTTTCTATTATCTACCAATTCTGGTAAGATATTTTCGATTTCTTGAGCTATAACTCCATAATCTTTACCTTTATAAATATTCTGTTTTTCATTATTCCATACAAAACTATACCCTCCAATTGAATTTATTTTTTCAATTGGGTTAGAAATTGGAATAATTTCATCTTTTAACCTTTCATCTGATGATGCGTAAGCAACAATATCACCTTCTGCAGTAATAGTTCCTGTTGAATGAATGTTGGAACCTGATATTGTATTGAATGTTGCAATAGATGGTCTAGTTGAGTTAAAATTTGCAGTAGTAACAATATCAGATTCAGAACCCAATGCACCTGCTGTCCAACTATCAGTTAGAGAATCCCATAATAAAGAACCACTTGTTGTTGTATTAGTTGCATCTTTTACTAAAATACCACCTTCAGTTGCAGAACCACCAAAATTAAGTTCGATTATATTATCACCAATGTTTACATTATTAGTAGAAGTATATGTAGTTGTACCTGCAACATTTAAATCACCACTAATAATTACATCATTTGTAATTATCATATTAGAAGCAGTAACAGAAGAACTTGCTATCAAGTTGTTCATATATGCATTACCACTTGCCCATCCACCACCATTGGAAACTAAATCTCCATCAGTATCAACTACCCAAGATTTAGCTCCATCAGCATCTGGTTTTAATGCGATTGAAACTCCTGCATTTGTATCTATATATCTTACATCACTAGCTACATAATCAAAAGATTTTGCAGTACCACTAATATCAAATGAAGTTAGACCTGATATAGATGTTCCATATAATGATAATTGATTACCACTTGCTAAATCACCAACATTAGAAGTTGAAGTTCCAATTGCAACTAAATCAGTTCCATCAGTTGTGATTGCCGAACCACTTATTAATCCAGATGAGGTTTCATCTAGTAATCTTACCCAATTACCTGCATGAGCAAAATATCCTTTACCCGTTGCGTGTACATGAGCAAACATACCATGATAGGTTGCTGCACTTGGTAAATCTCCTAATGTAGAATAAACATTACCAAACAGAACTTTATTACCACCCATATCTAAATCGGTAGATGTAATTTGTGATGAACCACTAATTGTTCCTGCTGGTGCACCCACCTCAGATACCGCATCACTAAAATGAGAAGAACCAGTATCTAGTGTTACATTTATTTCTGTTAATCCGCTTGTATCAGTTTGTGATGTTGTGATACCATTACCACCTTGAATATCTACTACATAGTTTGTAGTTACATTTCTATTACTACCATTATCTGCTCTTACTCTCCAATTAATGTAGTTATCAAAGTTTGATAAGAGTTGACCTGAACCTGAAATTACTCCACTTGGTAAAGAAGGTGATATACCTTGAACCGCGTTTACAAAGTGAGTAGAACCAGTATCTAAACTCATAGATACATATCCACCATCCCCACCACCACTTAAACCAAGTGATGCAGAAACACCAGTAATATCTGCTGCTCCAATTGTGTTGTTAATATAATCGTAAACTGCTTTTACGTTTGGAATTACATTCGGGTCATCTGCTAATGAAGATGAAACGTTATAGAATGCTGAAGTTCCTAACGAACCACTTGTTGGAAAGTTTCCAACTAAAGTGTGTAATGATTGAGAAGTTGATGAACCACTATCTAATGTATCTTCTAATCTTAAATCAACTGATTGTGAATATGCTGTAAAGTTTTCATCCGATGAAGATAATAAATTACTACCACCAATAGTTGGATATCTTAAATCTAAATCAGAATTTAATTGCTCCGAACCACTAATTGTATCAGTTGGTAAGAAGTTTATTACTTGAGTAGATGAAGAAACTATATTAGTTGCTCCTAAAACTTGGTCTGAACTACTTACAATGTTACTACCATCTGTGATTTGTGATGAACCACTTATAGTATCAGTTGGTAAAAGGTTTATTACTTGTGTTGATGAAGAAACTATATTTGTTCCTCCTAATATTTGTTCTGAACCACTAACAAGAGTTGGTTTATTTAAAATATTGGTATATTCTATTTCATCTGCCGTTACACCAGTAAGATTTGAACCATCTCCTTTAAATCCTACCGAAGAACTTACTTGTGCATCAAATACAAATTGAGATTCTCCATGTTTCCATTGTAAAGACCTATTAGCACCATCAACTGTTATACCTGCTCCATCTGCTTGTGCTGAAGATGCTGCTCCACTTGCTATAAGTAAGTTTTTATCCTCTATATTAAGATTTGCAGTATTAAGTTGTGTTTGAGTACCTTGTACTGTTAAATCTCCTATTATAGTAACATCATCTCCATTTAAGGAAATAGCAGTGTTGTATGATGATGTAAATGAGTGTAAGTGAGTTAATTCTGATATTTGCGATGAACCACTTACAATTCCGCTTGGTAATTGGTCTACAATAGAACCACTTAAAATAGTACTCCCATCTGTAATTTGAGTTGAGCCACTTACTACACCACTTGGAAGTTGATTTATAATAGAACCACTTAAAATAGTACTCCCATCTGTAATTTGAGTTGAGCCACTAACCACACCATCTGGTAATTGTGAAGAACCACTAATTAATCCACTTGGTAATTGTTCTGAACCACTAATTATATTTGTTGGTAATAACTCAATTACTTGCTGAGAACCACTAATTGTTCCTGCTGGTGCACCCACCTCAGATACCGCATCACTAAAATGAGAAGAACCAGTATCTAGTGTTACATTTATTTCTATTAAAGTACCTGAATCGTTTTGTGTTGTCGTAATACCATTACCACCTTGGATATCTACTACATAGTTTGCAAATACATTTATATTACTACCACCATCAGACCTTACTCTCCAATTACCATAGTTATCAAAACTTGATAAAAGTTGACCCGAACCAGAAATTACTCCACTTGGTAATGAAGATGATAAATCTATTGAATCAATAGAACCACTAACTACATGAAGGGTATTCCATTTTTTTGTAGTTGAACCTAAATCATATGTAGCATCTGTTTTTGGAATTAAATTAGAATCAAGTTGTCCTGATATTGTAATATCATCAGTAACATCATCTCCTAAAATAATATTACCACCAATTGTTATATCACCACTAAGTATAGCGTTTGATGCGGTTATATCACCAGTAATAGAAAATGAACCATCATTTGATTCATCTAATTTTGTAAGTTTAATAACTTCAGTACCGGATTTACCAACCACAAGAATATTAGAACCAGTATCGAAGAAAGGTTCTGCTATATTAGGTCCTTGTGAGATGTAAGTACTCGTTGAACCTTGTCTTAATTGTAATATTGCTGCCATTTATCTTTTTTCCTATCTATTGGTTATGTTCCAAAATCTGTTTCAACGAAACCAATCGCTTCTAATTCTCCACTAACAGAACCACTTCCTCTAACATAATCCCAATTTAATCCTAAAAAACTAGAGGGTGTACCAGCTTGGACTACTGCAGTTACATCAATTACCCCATAATTACTAGCATCAGTATATAAACAAAGATAGTATGGTGATGTATGTGCATTTACAAAATGAGTATATCCTGCCTGTTCACCAACAGTTGCATTAGTAAAATATAATTTTAGATTACCTAAAGTTGATTCTGGATCTGAGCTGAAATCTATTGATTGACCAGCACCTGCATTATTAGAATCTTTTCTCATCCAAACTTCACCCCTATTACTATATGCATCTAAATCTTCTCCAAAATTAAATGTACCAGGAGCTTGCGATATCCAACCAGCAGGTAATCCACTACCAGTTGGCCAGATAAGTTCATTATTCATATAAACCGTATCTACAACATTATTATTAAAAAAAATGTTTTGTGCATCGTTTAACTTCATGATTTATTAACCTTGTATTATATAAAGAGTTCCACTTACTGGTGTGATTGCGGCATATGATGCAGATGTCATTACCTCAATTCCACTTGATGAGGAGGAACTTACATATCCTTCTAATTGGTCCGAACCACTAATTGTACCACTTGGTAAATGGGATTCGATAGATTCACTAAATGAATTTAGATTAGTAATTTCAGATAAGTTACTAGCAATATCAACTGCTAATGATGAACTTAAACTTGAAGTTGCTAAATTTACTTCTGCTTCTGTTGCGAATGTATCATCTAATGATGTACTAAATGATTCTTGTGCATCTATTCTCGAATCAAACGATGAAGAATCTGTTGTAAAAGTACTCTCATTTAATAAAGGAATCCAATTACCACCATGAGCAAAATATCCTTTACCAGTTCCATGTACATGAGCGAACATACCATGATACGTTCCTGCTGCTGGTAAATCTCCTTCAGATGAGTAAACGTTACCAAATAGAACTTTGTTACCATTCATATCTAAATCATTTGATGTGAATGATGAACTGTGAGATTCTTGTAAATCTAATCTTGTTTCATGGTCTGAACCTGTTGCGAATATTTCTATCAATCTTGAATCAAGTGAAGTACTCATCGGTCCTTCTATTGAATCTAATCTTGAATCTACTGATTGTGAATAATCTGCGAAGTTTTCGTTTGATGAAGAGAGTAGGGTAGTACCTCCAAATGAAGAACCACTAATATTACCCTCTACTTGTAATTGTTTGTTTAGTTGGAACGAATCATTACCAGATGAATATAAGATTGTTGCATCTGCTCCATCGATTGTAATTCCACCACCATTTGCTGCTGAAGCATCTGCTGCTCCACTTGCAATTAAAATATTTTTATCTTCTACATTAAGAGTAGAAACATTAAGTTGTGTTGTATCTCCTTGAACGATTAAATCACCAGTAATTGTTGTATCACCAGTTACAGTAAGGAGTGAACCATCAAATGTAAGATTACCACTATCTTCAATTTCACCACTTGTTCCAGCGAGTACTACTCTACCACTTGTTAAATCTTGTACATTAAGAGATGATAGTGTTGATTGTGAATCTACATCTAATGTTCCTAATATTTGTGTATTACCATTTGATTGTTGAACTGTAAAGTTACCAGTTCCTATGTTTAGTTCTGTACCATCGAATGTGAAGTTTACATCATCTTCTATTTCTCCACCTGCTCCAACAATTACTACTCTGTTATCTGTTAAATCTTCTACGTTTAGAGATGCTAAGGTTGATTGTGCATCTACATCAAGTGTTGAGAACATCTGAACTGCTCCACTAATGAAAGTGTTACCATTTGATACTTGAACTCTAAATCTTTCTAAATCTCCTACAATGAAATTAGTACCAGTAAATCTAAAGTATTGGTCATCTTCTATCTCACCACGATTACCTGCTATTACAATTCTATCTTCAGTTAAATCTTCTACTTTTGCAGATGCAAGATATGCTGCTCTGTTTACTGTTAAATCTTGTGAAGCGGTTACCCCACCATTTATATTTACAAAATCACCATCCCAAGTGAAATCGGGTGAGTTATCTACCGTTCCTTCTGCGTTTGTAAATACAATACCATTATCGATTGCTAATTCACTAATTGTCCAAGAACCAGTAACTTCACCACCTGCTCCAACAAATTGGAATGAAGCACCACTACCACTTTGATAATAATCACCGATTAATCTAAAGTTAGAATTTGATTTATCGAATGTTAAATCTTCTGAATCTTCTAATTCTCCATTTGCTCCAGCAAATACTATTCGTGTTTGTGTTAAATCCTCTACATTAGCAGAAGCAAGAGTTGCTTGACCATCTGTATGTAAAGTTCCACTTGTAAATGTGTTACCAGTATCTCTTGCAACTGTAAATTGTCCTAATCCTATATTGAAGTCATCTCCATCGAATGTGAAGTTTTCACTATCTTCCAATTCACCATCAATTCCTGCGGTTACGATTCTAAATCGTGTTAAATCTTCTATGTTTGCAGATGCAAGAGTTGCTTGTCCATCTGTTTCTAATGTTCCATCTATTTTTACAGAACCACTAAAGTCTGCGTTAGATGCTGATATAAAGTTGTTTTCACCCAATCCTAAATACACATTTCTCCATCTCTTAGAATGAGAACCTAAATCGTATTCAGCTAAAAGTGGGTTAGATGAACCAGGATTACCAAAATTATCGTTATCAGGAATTAATGAACCACTAAATTCAGAACGAACAGATATTACATCTTCTGGTCTATTATCACCCATTATTAAGTGACCATCTATTCTAACATCTCTTCTAAACCATGCATGGGAGGCAGTAAAATTACCATTTAGGTAGAAACTCGATGTTGGATGTAGTGTTGAAACTAATTGTCCTGATTGTATATTATATCCATCAGTATTGTTAAGACTGTCGTATAATCCATCTTGAACGTTTGGTACACCGGATGCGGTTATATCACCAACAATCCATAATGAACCTGTATTTGGTTCGGATTTTGTATAATCTCTATTTGCTTGTGAAAGTTTTACTAGGGTAATCCAATCTGCATCAGAACCAGTACCATCGGTAGTTCCAATTTGTATTGTATCCCTAATTGTATCGAAGTAAGGCTCTGATACATTAGTGCCGTAGCTACTAAAATCGGTTAAGGCTCCCCTTCTTAGTTGTAATATTGCTGCCATTTAATTTCTTCCTAATTTATTACATATAAATATTGATGATTTGAATAATTGATGTTTTAGAACGTATCATCACTAATATAAGTATAAAAATAAATAAAGATATAAAAATTTATACATTATATCATACCAAATCCTTTATGTATTTTTTTAATGGATTTATAAAAAATTCGTGTAACTTTTGTTTTTTAAAAGTATTATCTAAATATAAATTTACGTTATACTCTAAAATAGAATTAAGTTCTGGTGTATCATAAAATTTTAATAGTTCTTTAGATTGTTTAATTGATTCAAACATACGAACATCATCATCCATATTATCATACGATTCATCAATCAAAGTATCGAATGTTTTGAAGCCAATTTCTCTTAAGTGCTTTAACATATGCTTTTGTCCTACCACCACAAATGGAATACCCCAAGATACAACTCTCCATATTTTTTCAGAAAGATGTAACATTTTATCAAAATTATTATCCATTGGATTATAATCACCAAATGAATTGCAAGTTATATAAGAATTATATTCAGATTCTATCAAAATATCAATTTTTGATTTAAAGTAATTAGAGGGATGAAGATGTGTATCAAATTCATCAGATTGTAGAGTTTGTATCTGATTAGATTCAAAATCTCTATCAAATTTATAGGTCATTAAACAATTATATTTATTTTCTATAACATTCAATATTGCCTTTTTTTTATGAGGTTTACCCTTTCTAACAAATAACGAAAAATCATGAGTTTTTATTGTAGATTTTTTAAGATTTTTAACTACATCCCAAAGACCGGGTCCTGGTGACTTTTCTAAAAAAAATGTTGGAAAGTAAATAGTATTTAGTTCAATATCAGAATAATGAGTAACACCTAAATTAATTGAATTATTGTACGAATATATAATACGATTTCTTGGAATGGAAGCTGAATCAAAATGTTTTTTTATATTATATAATACTCTATCTTTATGTGGGAATCCCTCATTTGCATCATTTATTATAAAAAATAAATTATGGTATAATGAATATGATTTCAAGAAATTGAAATTTTCAGTAGTAAGGAATACATCTGTACTTATTATAAAAAATCCAGCTTCAGTATCATATTCCGCAATATCATAGGTTTTTATGTTAAATGTATTTAACAAGTAAACCATGTTATTAGGTGTATTTTTAAAATCTGTATTATGGTAAAATTTCATATAAAAATAAATATGAAATAAATAGATATATAAAAAAACCCCTCACATTTCTATGAAGGGTTTTTAAGTTAAATATCAGTATATTCTTAGAATGTACCTCCATCGAGTGCATTACTTGCAACGAAAGATGAACCATCCCATTGAATTACGTCTCCTGCGGTACTTGCGTTAACTGCTTGTAGTTTCTCATTAGCATCTGCGTATAGGAAAGCCCCATTCGCTCCAGCTGCAAGACCAGTTACAGTTAAATCACCACTAAATGTAGCATCAGTACCATCATCAGTTAATACAGAGTCAACTAATAATCCATTAGAATCAGCTTTTTGAACTGTGTTCTCAGTAGGAGCTGCATTTAATCTTGCAAACTCTTTTTCCGAACCAGCTGCTCCACCTTTCCAATAATCATTAGTAGAATCCCATAGTAAAGAACCACTTACCGTATTCGGTGCAGTTGCATCTTTTACTAATAAACCAGCGTTAGCTGCTCCATCTCCGTTTAACTCAAGGATGTTATCCCCAATTTGAACAGTAGTTGAATCGATTGTTGTAGTTGTACCTTGTACATTTAAGTTACCAGCAATAGTTACAGTATCAGAAGTTGCGTTACCTAACTGAACATTACCATTTACTGTTAAAGTATCAGTAATTGTTACATCATCAGGTAATCCGATTGTTACTGCAATTCCACCACCAAGAGCCTGTGCACTTGTATCAGATACAGTAATTTCATTTGAAGTACCTGTGAAAGTAGCAGTAGTATTACCTTCAACAGCAGTGTTTGCAGTTGAACCATAATCTACATCAAGTTGTTGGTTAGATAGTGAGTAAGTTAAACCATCACCAGCAGTATCAGCGTTAAGGTTTGCACCTCTTACTCCACCACTTGTTGATGAACCATCACCAGATTTAAGTGATACATTACCACTTGATAATGTAAAGTCATCAGAATCGAATGAAGCAACACCTTTTGCAGATGTACTAGCATCAACACCAGTTACAGATACAGTATCAGTTCCAACAGTTACTTCGATACCAGTTGCACCGGAACCACTATTGAAAGTTAAACTATCATTGATAAGGTCAACAGCGTTAGAGTTACCTAATCCATCAGCGATTGTTAAATCAGTTGAAAGACCAGTTAATCCACTACCATCACCTACGAATGAACCTGTTATAGTTGAAGTTCCTGCTAAATCACCAATTTGTTCACCACTTACTCTACCACTACCGAAATCAGTAGCAACATCAAGTAATTGTGCTGAACCAGAGATTATATCCGAACCATTAAAATCTAATTTAGTGTGAGCAATTGCCGCATCTGATTTAATATCAGCGTTGATAATTGAATCAGCCGTAATTGCAGATACACCACTTGAGTTAACAGTTACATCACCAGTCATATCAGTTAATTGACCTGAACCAGAAACTACACCATTAGTAGCGTTAATTGCTCCATAGATGTTTGTACCATGAATTTCTGCAAATCTATCAGAAGATGAACCTAAATCTCTTGAGTTATCAGAGTTAGGTATAATATCAGAAGCAACTTCACCACCGAATGTAATAGTATCATCAGTTGCGTTATCACCAATTTGAATATTTCCACCTAATACGATATTACCTTCAATTGTTGCATTTCCAGTTAATAACATATTTGAACCTGAGATATCACCTAAAGCAACAATGTGATTTCTTGCATTTAAGTTAGATGCGTAAATATCACCACTTGCCCAAGAACCACCGTTAGAAACTAAATCTCCATCAGTATCAAATACCCATGATTTAGCTGCAGTTGCATCTGGCTTAATAGCCACAGATACACCTGAATTAGTATCTACATATCTTACATCACCCGATACATAATCAAAAGATTTTGCAGTACCACTAATATCAAAAGATAATAGACCTGAAAGTGATGAACCTGCTAATGCTAACTGATTACCACTTCCTAAATCACCAACGTTACCAGTTGCAGTACCAATTGAAACTAAATCAGTTCCATCAGAGAAGATAGCTGAACCATCAATTGT
>ENA-UZWT01000755-UZWT01000755.1-metagenome-genome-assembly--contig:-Day-1-50m-contig-755_pt1 | contig 51731 bp, 38 predicted proteins | sample MGYA00260338_ERZ794898 | MGnify/ENA metagenome assembly ERZ794898 | reverse complement strand
TCTCCTGTCACTAATTATAAAATATTAGCATCTATTCATAAACTATTTGAAGCTAAGGCAATAAATGTTACTGATGTAAAAGATGTATTCGATTCTAAGCTAACTTTAGTAGAACACATTTCAAGTAATACTGCTACATTAAAAATAAAAGAAGATAGGTTAGTAGAAGATTATAAAAAACAAGAAAAAGATTTAAGATTACTTACTTTTAAAATTCTAACTGAATCTTTTAACAAAAAATATACTAGTTTAAACGATAATCAAAAGGGATTATTGAGAGAATATATCAATAACGTATCTAATACATCTAAGTTTGGTGAATATTTTGAAAACCAATTAATACAAACCATTACAGAATTGCATTCGATGTATAAATCGATGAAGGATAAAATCACTAAAATAAAACTTAGAGAAACTATTAACGTTTTGAAAAAGCAAAAACTCGGAAAGAAAATAACAGATGAGCAAGTTTCAGCTTTAATGATATCTTATGAACTTATTAAAGAGATTAAACTGGTAAATGGAAAATAAAATAAATAAATTCTTAGAGGAACTTATTCAAGAAATAGAAACTGAATTAGACGAAGCAACTGCATCTGGTGCAGCAGGGGCATATTCTACTCCCAACGCTTTTTCTGATAATGGTTCTAAGGATAAAAATAAAAAGAAAAAAATTGCTACCCAACTTGGAATGAAATTAGTTGGTAAGGTAAACGAAGGTAAATACAACTACAAAGCAGATGCACTTACTGCATATTTTAAAGGTAAGATAGATGCTAAAGAATTAGATAAGATTGCAAGAGATGATTTTAAGAGTGGTATTGCAACTAAAAAAGAATTATCTAACTTCCTATCAAACAAGTTTACTCAAGATGTAATGAGTGATACCCATGGGATTCCTACAGGTACATTAATAAAAAGAGTAAGAGGATTGATGAAATTCGCTGAAAGTATTGACGAATCAGTAAACGAAGCTAAAGTAAAAAGACCAGTAAATCGTTGGTTAGAATTAAAAAACGATGAAACAATGCATCCTCACAAGAAGATGGCAATGGGTTTAAAAGAATTAAAACATCAATTGGCAGAAACTCAAAAGTTTTTTAATTGGTATAATAAAATTAAAACAATGAATGAGTTGGATTCCAATCAATATTGGAAAAGAACAAACAAACATATTTATAAGATAAAGGAGCGATTGATAAACATCGCCAAAACTATACAGGAGATTGAAAAATGAAAATAACAAGAGAAGCATTAAAAACCATAGTTAAAGAAACTATGATTGAAGAATCTGAATATCAAGAATTTTTCAAAAAAGCCTTAGAAAAAGCAGGTAAATCTATTCCATCTATGTCTGATGAAGAAAAGAAGTCATTCTTTAACAATATAGAAAAAACTTGGAAAGGTAGAGGGGCAAAAAAAGAATCAGTTGATGAATTAACAGATGCTCAGAAAAAATTACCACCAGCACTTCAAAAAGCAATAGAGAAGAAGGAAGATAAAAAAGAAGAAGTTAAAGAATCTGTAATTAAAGAAGGTTTTGCAACTTGGGAAATGAGCTTTGCAGATATGAATCTTAATGGTGTTAAATTATCTAAGAAGAATAAGTATAAAGTGAAAGCAAGAAATACAGTTGAAGCAATTAAGAAAGCTGCAAAAATGGCTGGATTAAAAGGTGAGGATTGGATTGCAACACAAACAAACTATTTAAAGAAAATAGGATAATAATAATATAATGACCAAAAGAAAATTGTTAGAAATTATTGATGAAGAGATACTATGTATCAAGAATGGTATCATCAATGAGGAATTATCTGAATCCGATGAGGATAATATCAGAAAAATAATTCGTCAGGAAGTATCTGCAATATTCTTTGAGTTGTTTAAAAAACGTAAAAGTTGGGGAGCATAATGAATAATTTATTAATAGAAACAAGATTGTTCGAAGGTAAAGTTAACGAAGATGATAGTGGAAGAACTATTGTTAAGGGTATTTTACAAAGAGCGGGTGCAGAGAATCAAAACGGTAGAGTCTATCCAAGAGAAATTTTGGAAAGAGAAGCTAAGAAATACGAAACACTTATTAAAGAAAGACGTGCTCTTGGTGAATTAGACCATCCAGACTCATCTGTAATCAACCTAAAGAATGTATCACACAACGTAAGAGAGATACATTGGGATAATGATGATTTGGTAGGTACAGTTGAGATATTACCAACCCCAAGTGGAAATATACTAAAAGAATTATTAAAAGCAGGAATCCTTCTTGGAATATCTTCAAGAGGTATGGGTTCTGTTGTTAATATAGGAGAAGGAAAGGTTAAAGTAGGTACAGACTTTGAACTAATTGGTTGGGATTTTGTTTCCAATCCATCAACACATGGGGCATTTATGACTCCAATGAACGAATCTGTTAACAAACAACTTGCTAAACAAGGTGAAGTTTGTAACGAGTGGTGTAAAACACAAGATTTGATGAGAGAAATTATAACAGAATTAAATTAAAAAATGGCATTTAGTATTCAAGATTATCTTAAAGATAACAAAATAGAATTAGGTAAGCATGAGAAATCAGTTGGTGATACTCCATATAAAGGAGGTCATAACGATATTCGTAAAACTAACTATGATGTAAAACTTACTAAAGATGGTAAACTTGATTTATATACAAGTAAAAAAGTTATCGTTGAAGGAACAAGTAAAGGAAAGTAATAAAATGATTAAATTAAAAGATATTATATCAGAGGCTGAAACATTCACCGCTATCAACAAGGATACTGGTGAAGTATCGGTATTTAAATCTAAAGATGCGAGAGATTCTGCTATTAAGGGAGGAACTCACGATAAAAAGGCAGAGAAGGGAGGTGATTCTTCTGCCGGGAAAAAAGATACTCCTAAAGTGAATATCTTTGATAAACCGGAAAAGAAAGATGAACCTAAGAAAGATGAACCTAAATCAGAACCATCTAAACCAAGACCTGGTAATCCTCAAGTAAACAAAGTTGTTCGTAACAAAGCAAAAAGTTTAGGAGTTACTCCACAGAAGTTAGGTAAAGAAGAATACGAAAAAAGAATGTCTCAAGCAGCTGTTGAAGCTTTAACTGATGCAAACTTTCATTCTGAATCAAGAGCTCTTATTGCAGTTTTAGAAGATAATCCTGAACTTGCAAAGAATCCTTCAGATGACCCTAACAAACCAGATATGTTCTCAGATGAATATGATGAATGGAAAAAGGGTACTGCATGGGGTTCATCATTTGGAGATTCAAGTGATGGTACTGATGATATCGCTCATTCGGCAACCGGAGAATCATCTTGGGATGGACAAGAATCAATCGATGCTATTGCATTTGATTTGAAAATGAATGGTTCACATAAATTAGCAGCAAAAATACAATCAATCTTTGATGAGAAGAATGAATCAACAACATCTATTGCAGATATGATACCAGAATCAGTTGTAATCAACGAAGGAACTCGTTCTCAAGTTGGTGTAATTGGTAGAAATGGTAAGATTGTTTCCGCATACGTTCATTATGATGGTTATCCATCAAATATGAAACCAGGTTTAAAACATCACATGAAAAGTGATAAAGATGTTCTTAAACTAATCAAGATGGGTGGAGCAAGAGGAATCTTTGATGATAAAGAAATTGAATATTACAAAAATGGTGCACCAACTAAAGGTGATATGAAAGATTTTGGTAAATATGTAGATGATGCAGATAGAAGTGGTGGAGCAGAATTTATATATTTATACAATATGAAAGATAAGAAATGGTATTTTGCTAATGTTTATGGTGATAAAAAATTAAAAAAATTATTTTAAGGATAGAACAATATGAAACTAAAAGATATAATGAACGAAAGTTCAATCAATGAAAAAATTGATAAGAGAGTAATAAAAATTTCTAAAGGAGTAGTAGGATCTGTTAAAATTGATTTAGAACACATAGAAGACTCTTTAGCAGAAGATGGCGTATTGGAGGCAAGAGATTACATAAGATATGCAATTGAAAGATTAAATCAACTTGATAAGGTATTAAAAAGAATAAAATAACTAGGAGATAGCAATGATTAAATTAACCCAACTATTAAAAGAATCAAGTGAGGAAAAAAGACCTCTTTCTCTAGAAGTTAAAAAACACTTCTTAGAAATTGTTTCTACTTACAACAAGTATCAAGAATCACTTGATAGAAAATCTGATATTCAAGAAATAGCAGAAACTCTTGGTGGAATCACCGAAGCAGCTAGAACATTAGCAATCCATGAAGGTGATGATTGGTTCGATAAACATACTGTTAAGAGAAACATGAGTGAATTGGATAAGTTGGGTAAACAATTTGATAAATGTGCATCTGAAGCAAAATCATTAGACCAGCGTTTGGGTGGATTATATGAAGATATGGGTAATATCCTTTCTCGTTATTACAAAATGGGAGAAATTACCGAAGACCAAATGAAAGAGCGTTTAGGAATGAAAGAATCTAAATCAGATTGTGGTTGTGGTTGTGGTGGAGTAACTGAAGGTGGTTGTAATGGATAATAAAAAGAATTTACCTATGAACGAAAGTATGTTCTCAGCAATAGACCAAATCAGACAAGATTCAAAGAATGTTAGAGATTTTGTTAAAAATGTATTTGCTGATAGAGAATTTAAAAAGATGAGTAATGATAAAGATTTCATTAAGTATCTTAAATCTATCTATGAAGGAACTATGATAGATGAGGAGCATGTTAAATTTAGTAATAGAACACAAAACGGTACTATAGCAACAGGTTCAGTACAAACAACCAATGAATCAGTAAACGAAGCTCCAACAAAAAGAAGTAATGATTTTTTTAATGATTCTAAACATGGTAAAGCTATTTACAAACTATTGGGTGGTAATCCATTCAAAGCTGGTAAAGTAAAAAAATATTTAGATACTTTATTAGATAAGCTTGGAGACCAAAAAGGTATTCGTGTATGGGATTTTATTGGTAAAGATGTAGGATTGGATGTTCGTAAGTATGGTAGCCAACCTGTAAGAAAATATGAATTTGCGTTAATTGGTGCAATTGATGATTTATATCATACACATATTAAAGAATCTGTAAACGAAGCGAGTAAATTAGCTATGGGTATTGCTGGATTCACTGGTACTCGTGGTATTGCCGTTGATGATTTTATTGAAAAAAATAAAATTGATGCAAAGAAACTTTTCAACTTTGTAAAAAAAGGAAATCTTAAAGATAGAATGGCATTAGTATCAGCAATTGCTGGTAAACCTAATAACAAGATGTTTAAAATGATTACTAAACAATTTAGTGAATCAACTGATGGTGTACCACAAGGATATAATCCAATGGTAGAAGATAAAAAACAAATCAAAGATTTAGTAAAAAAAGTTAAACACGAAAAACTATTTTACGATGTACTTGCTACCATGGAAAAAAAGTATGGTAAAAACAAATACAGAATTTGGTTAGAAAAATCCCTAAAAGATTTTGGAGTAAATCCAAAGCATTATGACTACAGAACAAATGCTGCGGCTGAGGAAAAGTTATTCCAACTAGGTAAATAACAATCACACACTTAAAAAAGGAGAATGAGTAAAAAGTTACCAATTGTGTCCGTTCAAGTAAGAAAAGGCGATATAAACAGAGCATTAAAGATATTTAAAAGAAGAAGTATGGACTCTGGTCATCTAATGGAACTTAGAGAACGAAGATACTACAAAAAACCCACTACACTTAGAAGAAGAGAAAAGCAATTAGCTGTTAGAGAACAACAAAAACTAACAATACTTGATAAACAAGGTAATGGTGATACAAAAGCAAAGCTTTATACTAAAAAACCCAAAAAACAAAGGAATTTAGATAAAAAGGATAAAAAAAACGACAAAAGAAGATAATATTTTACGTTTAATTATACTTTAACATACTTATTACTAATAATCCACCATTAATGTGGATTCATTACATTGGTTTATGAATACCCACGAATTTCTTATGTAGGGTAACCCAAAAAAGCCGATTTTTTTAATTTTCTATTGGAAATCCCAAATATTTTCACAAACACAAATAAATCGAAAGGTAAATTATGGCAAACTCAAATTTGTTAAAAGAAGCTATCGCTGATGCAAAAGCTGTTAGAGCTACTGCAATAGCAAACGCTAAAATTGCTCTTGAAGAAGCTTTTACTCCTCGTTTACAATCTATTCTATCTCAGAAGTTAACTCAAGAAATTGAAGAAGCTGATGAAGATAAAGAAGAAGTTGAAGAAGTAAACGAAGAAGAAGTAACTGAAGAGTACGATAAGGATGATGCTCCTGATGGAGATGCATCTGATATCGGTAATGGAGACAATAAAGCTCCAGCAGATGATGCTAACTCATCATCAGATATATCTGAAACGGAAGAAGCAGTAGAAGAAACTGTAACTGAAGAAGAAGAATCTGAAGAAGGTGAAGAAGTATCTGAAGAAACTGTATCTGAAGAAGAAGAATCAGAAGAAAAAGAATCGCAAGATGAAACTTATTCTGAGGAAGAAGAATCGGAAGAATCGGAAGATGAACTTGATTTAGAATCAATCATTAAAGAACTTGAAGAAGAACTTGATGGTGAGGAAGAAGAACAAGTATCTGATATCGCATCTGATGAAATTGAATCTCATGAAGAAGAACACCACAATGAAGGTGAAGAATCTGAAGAAGAGGAAATCGCAGCAGAAGGTGAAGAAGAATCATCTGAAGAAGAAAAAGAAGATTTTGAAGAAGACTTAGATGAAGAAATCAACTTAGACGAAATCCTAAAAGAAATGGGATACGGAGAAGAAGATGAATCTGAAGAAGAATCTGAAGAAGAAAAGGTTGAAGAAGTAAACGAACTTGAAGAAGTAAAAGGAGAGCTCACAGAAGCAATGGATACTATCAAGGAACTTAAATCTACAATCAACGAAGTAAATTTATTGAACGCTAAATTACTTTACACTAACAAACTATTCCGTTCTTATGATTTAAACAATGACCAGAAAATGAAAGTTGTTGAAACATTAGATAGAACTAAGAATGTTAGAGAAGTAAAATTAGTATTCTCAACACTTGCGGAATCACTTAAAATAGGTGGTACATCAAGAAAAACAAAACAAACCGCTAAATTAACTGAATCATTCGCATCAACAACTGTTGCAAGTACTGCTCCTTCTAAAGAAGTAATTACTGAATCAACTAACACGATGGCTGATAGATTCAAACAATTGGCAAATATTAAATAATTTTAACCCAAAACAAAAAGGAAAATAAAAATGGCAAATTTTGATTTATCTAAACTGATGGAAGGAAAGAACCCACAACAAGTGATGCTAGCTGAAACTAGAGAGCTTAAAGGAAAATGGGAACAAACTGGACTTCTTGAAGGTTTAAAAGACAGAGAGCAATCTCAAATCTCGGTTCTTTTAGAGAACCAAGCAAAACAATTACTAGACGAAGCAACTGCAACAGGAACTTCAGCTGGTAATGAAGAGTGGAGTGGTGTAGCCCTTCCATTAGTAAGAAGAATTTTCGGAGAAATAGCTTCGAAAGAATTCGTTAGTGTACAACCAATGAACTTACCATCTGGACTAATCTTTTATCTAGATTTTAAATATGGTACTGCTCAAGATGTAAAAGGTGGATTCAACGGAAAATCACTTTTCGGTGGAACAGGTGACGATTTAGGTTCAACTGATTCAGCTGTAAACGGTTTATACGGTGAAGGTAGATTTGGATATACTTCAAATCAATCATCTACTGATGTAGGTAATAGTGATTTAACAATTGCTTCAGCTTCATGGGCAGATGTAAACTTTGATAGTTCATTATCAGCTTCAGTTGCTGATGGTTCATTAGCTAAAATTACATTCGCACATAGTGAATTAACAAGACCTGATTTAGATGCTGTACGTTCGTACCACATCTCAGCTTCAGATTTCGCTACGGCAGATGCATTCTTCCCAGCACATTCTAAAGTATCAGGAGATAACGTAATCGTTTTTGCTAAAACAGCAGGATTGTTGTTCGCAGATGATTTAACAGTTAAATATTCTGAAGCTCCAGTAGAAGCTAACAGAGGTGATTTTGAAGATAACACTCCAGGTACGCCTGCAGATATCGGAATTCCAGAAGTAGATTTAGAATTAAAGTCTGAAGCAATTGTTGCTAAGACTAGAAAACTAAAGGCTGTATGGACTCCTGAATTAGCTCAAGATTTAAATGCATACCACAGTATTGATGCAGAAGCTGAATTAACTTCAATGTTATCAGAGTACATCTCATTAGAGATTGACCTTGAAATCCTTGATATGTTAAAAGCTAACGCATTAACAACTGAATACTGGTCTGTAACTTTAGGTGAAGAGTATGATTCAGCTAACTCTGCATGGGTAGCAGGTGGAAACTCTGCCGCTTATACTAAGAACTCTTGGTTCCAGACTCTTGGTGCGAAACTTAACAAAGTTTCTAACAAGATTCACCAATTGACACTTAGAGGTGGAGCTAACTTCGTTGTTGCTTCTCCAGATGTATGTACTATTTTAGAATCAATTCCAGGATTTACAGTTTCTGCTGATAAAGATGCTTCATCTTTCGCAGCTGGTGTAACTACTGTTGGTTCTATCGCAAACAGATACACAGTTTACAAAAACCCTTACATGACTTCAAACGAAATCTTGTTAGGATTTAAAGGAAGTAACTTCCTTGAAACTGGAGCTGTTTATGCACCATACGTACCGTTAATCATGACTCCATTAGTATATGACCCGACTAACTTTACTCCAAGAAGAGGAGTTATGACGAGATATGCTAAGAAGATGGTTAGACCAGAATTTTACGGAAAAGTATACGTTAAAGATTTAGCTAACCTATAATCGGTTAATTAAGTTTTAAACTTACTTGAAGTAAAATACTTAGGTATTTACAAATTAGAGGGATCCCGAAAGGTTTCCCTCTTTTTTTGTCTAAACACCTTTAATTTTCTTTTCCAATATTTATAAGTGTATAAATGAATAATAAGGAAAAACTATAATATGTCTCAAGCAAGAATTTGGACCGGTTCATCATCATTTACTTCAGGATCATCAACTCCATTTGGAACATTTGATTCTGATGCACGATTTCAAAGTGATGCACCGAAGGTAGCATCGTGGTGTGCTAAAAGATTGGGATACCCAATCATAGATGTTGAATTAGAAGGAGATAACTTCTTTGCGGTATTCGAAGAATCGGTATCTGAATATTCGGCACAAGTAAATCAATTTAATATAAGAAATAACCTTGGTGCACTTGAAGGTCAATCAACAAGTACAAATTTCAGCGGTCAATCAGTACAAGGTTCTGAATTGATGAATGTGGTTGCAATATCAGAAGCATATGGTAATCAAGCAAATGTAGGTGGTAGAGCTGATATTAAAACAGGTTCTATTGATGCTAGACATGGGGTACAGGACTATGATTTACAATCGTTGTGGGGTGATGTATCTGAAAGTGGAAAGCGAATTGATATAACTAAAGTATTTCATGAAGCTTCACCTGCTATACAAAGATTCTTTGACCCTTATTCAGTAAGTGGACAAGGAACTCTTAACTTAGTTGATGAATTTGGATTTGGTTCATTCTCTCCAGCGGCACAATTTATTATGATGCCTATTTATGAAGATTTGTTAAGAATACAACAAATAGAAATGAACGACCAGATTAGAAAATCTGCTCATACTTTTAATATAGTAAATAATAAATTACAAATATTCCCAATACCAGAAAAAAATTACACATATCACTTTGAATATCAAGTAGTAGATGAGGTTAAACAAAAAGCAGCAATAATAAATCCTAATGTAGTATCTGATTACTCAAATGTAGGTTATAACTTTGCTGAATATGTAAACATCAATGATGTGGGTAAGCAATGGATTAGAAAATATACACTTGCACTAGCAAAAGAAATGTTAGGAGCAGTTAGGGAGAAATACTCAACAGTTCCAATACCAGGTTCGGAAGTTTCCTTGGATGGTGCACAGTTACGTTCTGAGGCACAAACCGAAAAGGATAACCTAATTGAACAATTACGAGAGAATTTAGATGCAGTTAGTAAGAAACAGAGAATGGAAAATGAAGCAGCAATGGTAGACCAACAACAAACTGTTATGAATAAAGTTCCATTAGCAATTTTTATAGGATAAGATTATGCCAAAGTTTTTCAACGCAAAAGATATTGATTTTATAAAAGCTATCTCGGAAGAGGTAGTAGATTATGTAGTAGAACAGGCAGTAACTTTATTTAAGATATCGGTAGGTGAAACTAAAACTAATTTATATGGTGAATCTCTTGGTAAAGTATGGAGAGCACCTTCTACCCTTATGGCTATTGTAGAAAGAGAACCAATGAATGTTGTATATGAGGGATTTGGTGCAGATAGGTCTGGAACGATTGAGTTTAGGTTTAATAGAGAGAGATTGAGAGAAACATCATACGCAGTTCCAAAGGTTAGAGATGTAAATGGTACATTAGTACCAACAGAAGCAATACAAAATCTAACTGCAGGATATCCTGAGATTGGTGATGTTATGTTATATGATGGAATTTACTATGAAATAGATAATGTTAAAGAACCTCAATGGATTGGTGGTTCTCCTGAAGTTTATGATAAAACTTCAAATACATTTGAAAGTACAAGTAATCAATTAATAGCTTCGGGTATTATGGTAAGAAAATCTCAAGTACAAATAGATGAAAGAACAATATAATGGCAGTAGACCCTTTAAAAAATGTTCCTTTAAATAGAGGAACTCAGCTAAAACGAGAAGGAAACGAACTTGGGAAAGGAGTTCGACTTTATGATGTAGATTTGGCAATAGCTGAACACATGATAGATACTGTTGTACCATCTGTTGAAGCATTTCGTGAAAAAGTTAAAGTTCCTGTTTTATATGGTAATCCAGAAAGATGGGCATCTGTACAAAAGAAGGGATACTTAAAAGATAAGAACGGACAATTGCAAATTCCTCTTATAATGTTTAAGAGAAACTCAATTGAAAGAAGTGATACAATGGCATCTTCGATGAATCGACATCTATCATACCCATCGGTATCTATGTATTCAAAAAAGCATAGATATGATAAGTTTTCAGCAATGACTGGAACACAAAAACCAGTAGAGATATATGATGTTGTTATGCCAGATTATGTTACTGTTTCGTATGAAGTAGTAATATGGACTGACTTTACAGAACATATGAATAAGATTGTAGAGGCATTTCAATATGCAACGGATGAATATTGGGGAGATAAAAGTGGGTTTAAATTTAAAGTTAAAATAGATTCATTTGATAACACAACAGAAGTTGGAGAAGGAACTCAGAGAATTGTTCGTACAACATTCACAATGATGGTTAATGCATATCTTTTACCTGAGCAATTTAATAACGAATCAACTCATAAAAAATCACTTACACCTAAAAAAGTCGTATGGGGATTGGAAACAGATTTAACAGGACTAGGTGGAGGAAATTCTACCAATTCTCAAGTTAAAACTCAAATGTATAACGAATATTCCGATATAATTGATTTTATGTCAATTCGTGGTTCTAAACAAACTACATTCGTAGATGCAGATACTGTAAAACTAACATCAGTAGATTTACCAAAATTACCACCTGAGTTGATTGGAGTATTTAATACAGATGATTGGTTTAGAGTATATGTTAATGGTGTATTTGTTGAAAATAAAAAATATACATACGAAGAGATAGGAACAGAGATATATTTTAACTTTGGAACGGGTTCATTAGATGGAGATGGTAGATTGGTTTCAACTGCAACTGAATTGGGTTATATTATAGAATCAACTGATGAGATTGGTATAACTGGTAAATTTATAGAACTATAACAATGGCACTAAAAGATTTAGAAAATATTTTAAGACAAGTTCATGAACCAGATGAGTATAAACTAATTTCACATGATATGAATCATAGTGTATATTGGATATGGAAATTAGAAAATGCAAAATTAAAAGATTTAGATGTAAGTTTAAGAAGTTTAAGACCCGAACACGCACGTTTTGATATATTTATAAACGGACAATATATTTTAGAAAATGATTATGAATTCGAAATTCCTGGTAAAGATATTTGGGTAAAATTTAAGAAAGCAAATTTTGGATATAATCTAATAACTTCGGATGATATAAAAATCGAAGGTGATATACAAGTAGAATAATGAGTAGTAAGAGAAAACCAAATATAGTAACTCCTTTTAATGATAGGAAACGGTTTAAGGGCTTAATACAAGAGATAATAAATGATACAACCATTTTTACTCATGTACCTGATTCTGTTGTACTAAACGGTGTCTTATTTACAATAACACTTTTAAATAAAAAATTTGTTTATGAAGAAGTAAAAGTAGATTCGTTGTCAGATTATGTAGATATTTATTTACAAGGAGTAAAGAAGACATCATCTCTGTATTCAGTTACAGAAAGTGGTTCAGATATAATAATTCAAACAAATGAAACTATAACTTTAGATCCAACTGAAATAGTGAGTTCTGATTTTGTGGTAAAAGGAAAGATAGTTAGCAGATAATATGGCAACATTAATTCAAAGTAAACAGATACAAGGTGTAGTAACAGCATCGGTAATTTCAGGAGACTTTACTGTTGGAGGTGGTGGTTCAGTTAATTTATCTGAAGCATCTGGTGTTAGTGGTTCATTTAGTGGGTCATACCAAGGGGATGGTTCTTTATTAACCGGAATATCATATAGTAACCTTACAAACCTACCAACTCTTTTTAGTGGTTCAACTCAAATTGATATAACTCAAACTGATGGGTTTACTTCATTTAGTTCATCTATAGCTACATCAATAGAAAATATTGTTGATACCGATACCGATGAACAAACCCTTACATTTAATGCAGCAAGTAAGGAATTAACAATATCAGAAGGAAACTCAGTTGATTTATCATCCCTCGGAGGAGGAGGTGGTGGAGGAGGTTCTTCTATATGGATTACTTCAGATGGTAAATACAAAGTAAGTGCAAATTTAGATGTAACTGGTTCAATTACTGCAACTTCATTCATAGGTTCGATTGATTACTCAAATCTTACAAACGTACCAAGTGGAATTATAAGTGGTTCAGTATTAAGAACCTTAGATGGAACTGGTGTAGTTAGTGGAAGTGTTTTAAGAACACTTGATGGAACAGGAGTAATAAGTGGTTCGGTATTAAGAACTTTAGATGGAACAGGTGTAGTTAGTGGAAGTGTTTTAAGAACACTTGATGGAACCGGAGTAATTAGTGGTTCAAAAACCGATATATCATCATTAAACACATACACATCATCAGCCGATAATAGATTAGCCAGTATTGAAGCAGCAACTGGTTCTTATTTAACATCTGAAACGGATTCTCAGACACTTTCTATAAGTGGAGACCAATTAACGATATCAACTGGTAATACAGTAACAATACCAACAGGTTCAACTGCAGTAGCAGGAACAATTAGTGGTTCACAACAAATAAGTGATTTAGGATTCATTTCTTCATCACATACAGATGTAACTCATTTAAATACGTTTACTTCATCAATACAAACCGAAGTAGATGCATTATCTGCTCAAACATCATCGTATTTAACAAGTGAAACTGATTCTCAAACCCTTTCTATTGATGGAGACCAATTAACAATATCAAGTGGTAATACAATAACAATACCAAGTGGTGGTGGTGGTACAACGGATTATACTCAACTTACAAATGTTCCAAGTGGATTAGTAAGTGGTTCATCTCAATTAACTTCTTCTTATGATACACGATATTCTTTAAGTGGTTCAAGTGGTGTATCTGATTATACTGATTTAACAAATATACCTACTAATATTATTAGTGGTTCACAACAAATTACTGATTTAGGATTTATATCCTCATCACATACTGTAATTGACTCGTTAAATACATTTACTTCATCAATACAAACAGAAGTAGATGTTATATCTGCTCAAACATCATCTTACCTAACAGAACTTCCTGATGGATTAGTTTCTGGTTCTGTTCTTAGAACTTTAGGTGGAACAGGTGTTTTAAGTGGTTCTAAAACTGATATAAGTTCATTAAATGATTATACATCATCAACTGATGCACGATTAAGTGGTATAGATTCAATAACTTCCTCTTTAGAACAAAGAGTTAGTGAAATTGAATCAAATACAGGTTCATATGATGATTTAACAAACGTATCATCACTAAATACATTTACTTCTTCTTATTATACTGATTCTGCATCATTAGATACAAGAATTACTACTGAAAAAGATAGAATAGATAATATATTAAGTGGTGCAAGTGCAGATTACGACCAGTTCGTAGAAATTGTAGATTTAATTAACACAACAGATACATCAAACGATACTGCATTTGCAAATCATTATACTTCTAGTAGACAACGAGATTTATCACTTGAACAATTTACTAGTTCAATAGAAACAAGAGTTGATGGAATATCATCAGCAACATCATCGTATATTACTTCACTTCCAAGTGGTACAATAAGTGGTTCATCACAATTAACATCTTCTTATGATACAAGGTATGCGTTAAGTGGTTCTGGTGGTGGTGGAGATACTGATTTTGATGGAAATAGAATTGTATCACAAGAAAAACTACCAACGATGTTTTCATCATCGTTTAACCCAGGTACAAGTGGTTCAGTAGTAGATTTCTTAAACGCAGTATTCTATCCAAATAGTGCACCAAGTATAACAACTGGTAATCAAACAATTTCAGAATATACTACAAATGGTTCAACGATTGTAACAGTAACAGGAACAGACCCTGAAGGACAATCATTAACATTTGGAACATCATCAGCATACTCAGATGATTTAGTAAGAGTAGCATCTAATGGTGTGTTAACTTTAAATTCCTTACCTACTTCTGCATCATTTAATACAGATATTATTGGAGGTGTTCATGGACATAGGGTTGAGGTAACTGCAACTGATACATTTAACACGACTGTAACAAAAGATATTTATATAATTGTAACACCAAATGAAGCACCTAAGTTTAGGGAAGGTTCAACTGGTGGAAATGTTATCACTTCGGTAACTTCAAATCTAAATGAAAGTTCTGCAAATGATACGTTAGTAAAAAGAGTATTCTTTACAGATACCGAAGGTGATTCAATTACTATCACTTCTTCATCAATTGATGGAAATCATTTTGATATTACAAAATATTCAACTTATGTTGATATTAGACAAAATACAAGTTCATTAGATTATGAACAAAAAACAACTTATAACTTTAGTATAACTGCTTCAGATGAACACTATGAAAATGGTCAAGATTCTGATTCAAGAACATTCTTACCAATTACAGTAAATGTAACTGATAATTTAGTTCCTGTTGTAAATTCACAAGTTGTAGGTTCGTTAAACGAAAATTCATCAAATGGTACATCGGTTGGTTCAATATCTGCAACTGATAGTGAAGGAGATAGTATATCTTTCGTAACATTTGATTTACATAAATTATTATTAGATGGTTCAACTGTAACAAGTGGTTCATATGGTGGTACATCTCAATTAACAGACCCACATGAAAATCCTTTCCAAATGGATTCAAGTGGTAATGTAACAAGAAAAACAGGTGTATTACTAAATTCTGATTTAATAAACTCTTATCAATATAGAGTACAAGTAAGAGATAATTATAATGCTCAAATTTCATCTGCATCTGTTGCAACTATCAATATTATAGATGATACACCAGCAACACTTTCAGATAACTGGTCAGCAGGGCCTTACATCAAAGAATCTGAAGAAAACGGTACAACTATAAAAACAACAAACTATGGTTCAACTACTGCAGATTATAATTCAAATCAAAGTGGTACTTGGGCATCATCTAATTCAGAAATTTCAATAAATTCAAGTGGTAATTTATCATTAGGATTTCATGTAAGTGGTTCGGCTAAACAAAGTGGACAATCATTAGATTCAACAATTACATTTACAAATACTTTCGGTACAACAACTACTGATAGTTTAAGTGTAGTAATTTTACCTAATCATTTCCCAAGTGCTTCATTTACAAATCAAACATCTAATCTAAATGCAAATTTAGCAGTAACTAATTCTAATTTAGTTTTAGTTACAATAACAGATACAGAGGGTGATACTCCTTATTCAGCTTCACTATCCGGTACTGATGCATCCAAACTTAATATCAATTATACAAATGGAACATCATCCTCTCTTTATATACGAGCAAATGAAGATTTATCTGCTGGTACTTTAAACTATAATCTAAAAGTTACTGATTCTTATAGTGAATCATCGGATTATACAGGTAGAACACTTACTATTGCATCCGCTGATGCTGGTACTCTTGGTGGGGATACAACTTCTTACATCATAGAATCAGGAAAAAGTGGAGAAGCAATTAGAGATGTAAGTGGATTTGGTGCAGGTAATCAATCACAAATGACTGTATCATACTCACCAGATTATGGTTCACAAGCAGTACAAGGTTCATCGTGGAGTTCATCTAATTCAGCAATCGCAATCAATACAAGTGGACAATTATCATTAGCATCCCACATTAGTGGTTCATCTACTGGTAGTGGTGATACTATTGTATCTACAATTGGATTTGAAGACCAATATGGTAATGTAGGAAGTGGAAATGTAACAGTTAATGTATTTGCAAATAATCATCCATCTGCTTCATTTACACAAAATACAAGTATCTATAATGAAAACCAAATGGTTAGTGGAAGTTTAGTAGAAAGTTTCACAATTACTGATACAGAAGCGGATGTACCTTATAGTATTACATTAAGTGGAACTGATGCAAGTAAAATTGAGATTGTACCACAAAATTCAGACACATCTTCGGTACAATTAAAAACTAAAGAAGATTTAGCAGGAGGTTCATATGCATATACAGTTAGTGTTTCAGATGGATATCAATTATCTGAATATGATAGAACTGTATCAATTGCATCTGCTAATTTAGGTTCAATGAGTGAAAATGGTACTTTCTATATTATTGAATCAGCACTTAATAATGATTTCATATTTACTAATTCAAATGGTAGAACAGGAACACAAGGAGAAGTAAGTGTTTCTTACTCACCAAACTATGGTTCACAATCAGCTACAAACTTTGCTTCATCAAATGCATTAATTGCAATTGATTCATCAAATGGTAAATTAAAAGCTGGTGGAAATATTAGTGGTAGTGGAAATACAAATGGAGAAACTATTACATCTACAATATCTTGGAATGACCAATATGGAAATAATGGCAGTGATTCAATCACAGTTAATGTTGCTCAAAATAACGCACCAACTGTAAGTTCAACTTCAACTTCAAACTTGAATACAAACCAAGCAACTGGTTCGGCACAAATACTTAACTTAGTAGTTAGTGATACTGAAAGTGATTCAATTCCAAATAGTGGATTATCATTTAGTGGATTTAATTCAACTTATTTCACTCCATCAATCTCAACTCCAAGTATGAAGTTATTAGTAAATTCAACTTCAGTACCAGCTGGAACTTATCCTTATACTGCATCAATACAAGATGTTCATGGATTTAGTACAACAACTGTAAGTGATACATTTACAATCGCACAATCAGATAATGGTACTCTTGGTGGTGATACTGCAATTTATGCAATAGAATCTGCATTAAGTGGTTCAGTATTAAGAGATGCGACTGGATTTGGAAATGGAAACGCATCAGATGTTGATGTTTCTTATTCTCCATCACATGGTTCACCCATAGTACAATCCTTTACTTCATCAAATGCAGCAATTGCAATAAATGATAGTGGAGCAATGACATTAGCAGTAGATTTGAGTGGTTCATTAACACAAAGTGGAGATACGATAAGTACAACAATAACATTTGATGACCAATATGGAAATGTTGGTAGTGGTTCAGTTACCTTGAATGTATTTGGTAACCAATCACCAGTTGCATCATTTACATCATCATCAAACTATGAAAGTGATAATTCAACAAGTGGTTCTGATGCAGGAGCATTAGTAGTAACTGATGTAGAAAGTAATTCACCATTTACAGTTACCCTCGCAGGTACTGATGGTGGTAAATTTGATGTTAGTGGAACATCATCACCATTTGAAATACAACCAACAGGTTCATTAGATGCTGGAACTTATACAATCAATATAACTGTAACTGATAATTATAATGAATCGGTAACATTAAGTGGTGAAACAATCACAGTTGATGCATCAGCAAATAATGGTAAAGTATATGTTTATGATGTAGGATTTAACAATGCAACATATAATACTGCTTTTGGTATTCAATCAGAAGATAGTTCAACTCCGCCGGTGGCAACACCATATAGTGGAATTGGGTTTGTAGAAAAAATTATAAATGGAGATGTACTTGGAGATAGTTCATTTACATATTCATATGGAAGTACAATTACTTCAAATAAATTAGCAGAAGGTACTGGTGATAATGTACACGATGTATTAAGAGCTATGGGTACTAGTGGTGATATATCAAGAAGTACATCAGTTCACTTTGCAATTTTAATCCCAAGTGGTTCATCAATGACTGGTATGCCAACGAGTACAACCGATTCATATGGTGGTTCAACTGCAGGAGAATATGTTTTAGAGGTAGGAATAAATGGTTCGGATATTGATGGTGTTAATACAAAATCAGCATCAGAAATTAATCAAGTAACATTAGGAACTACACATCTTGGATTTACCAAATGGTTTATAGTAGGTTCATCTGACCAAGTTAGTAGTTTAACAAGTTTTAATTTAGGTCTGAATCCATCAAGTGGTAGTGGGGGAGTATAATGATGAAAATGTATATTTATATAATGAGTTTAACAAATAAAAAGGAGAATAGATAATGCCAAGTTTTGACCAGAAAGTAAGGATATCGGCAGATGGCTTGAGTAACAATATCATATTAGCTGATATTGATAACATCAAAGGTGCATTTAAGATATATACTTCTACTGAATTAAATTCCACTCATGTGAATTATTTTTCAGATGGACAGATTGTCTATGTATCTGATAGTGGTTCTCTATATAGAGCAAATGTATCTCTTGCAAATCCACCATTCTCTTTTACCGATTCAGTAACATTCTCTCAGTTTTCTTTTGATAGTGGTTCATTTGCATCTGCATCATTTGATAGTTCATCATCAACTCTTACATTATTTGGACAAGATATAGATGGTTCAACACGAATATCTCAATCAATAGATTTATCTTCTCTTGAAGGAGGTGGAGGAGGAGGTGGTGGTGATATCACCGCTGTATTCACATCTGATGAAGGTATTACGGGTGGAGCATCAAGTGGTAATGTTGTACTTGAACTAACTGCAGGTAATGGAGTTCTTTTAAACACAGCCGGTATAAACGTAAATACAGGTTCTACACATTTTGTAGAAGCTGTTCAAAATATAGAACTTGATGGGGGTACTTATTAAAATTTATAAAAATATTATCTATACTTATAGGTATGGAAATTAAACTTCTCTATATAGAGAAATTATATTAGGTGCATATGCATCGTTGAACAATCAGTTATATTTCATAAGCAATAAGGGTTTTCGTTAATAGTAATTAACTTAATTTAACAAAAGAAAAAAAACAAATGGCACAAATTATTAAACACAAAAGAGGTAATCTGGAAGGATTAAAGACAGCAACAACAAGAGCAGGTGAACTGTTAGTTGTAACTGGATCTACCGGTCTTGGAACGATTGCTAACGGTGATAGTTTAGTCTTTGTTGGTATCGATGGTTCAACGGCTACTCCTGTAAATAAAATTTTACAAGGAACAACTGTACCGAACTTAAGTGGAGATGGCTACAACACTCATGTTGATGGTATTCCATTCTATGATACTGATGATAACAAATTATATATCCTAAACAAAGGTGGAAACATCGAAGTTAAAGCAACTCCTGAAACAGGAGCAACAGGAATAGTATCTGGTTCAGACCAAGTAGTACTACAAGATGCTGATAAAACAGGATTTACAGGAGCAAGTTCAATAACAACATTAGGTACAATAGCTACCGGTGTATGGAATGGTACTGCAATTGCAAATGCTAATTTAGCAAACTCAAGTATATCAATAGATGGTTCTGATATCTCATTAGGAGGTTCAGTAACAACTTTACAATTAGGTACAAGTGAAACAACCGCACTCGCTGGAAATACTACAACTATAAGTAGTGGTCAAGCATCAGCAATTACTGCAAATACTGCGAAAGCAACAAACGTATCAACTGATTTAAGTATCACAGGTACAACTGGAGCTAGAACAATAGTTTCTTCGGATGGTGATAACGCAATTATACCAATCGCTACAACATCTGTATCAGGTGTAATGTCAAAGGCAATATTTGATGAGCATGTTGTGAATAATGCAAAAACAGGAATAACTTCAGGTCAAGCATCAGCAATTACTGCGAATACTGCTAAAATTAGTTTTGATTCTGCTTCAAGTACTAAATTAGGTACGATAGACGAAGGAGCTGAAGTAAACTTAGTAGATAGTGTAGCAGGTAAAACTGGAGTAGTATCATTGGTTAGTGGTGATGTTGGTTTAGGAAATGTAACAAACGAATCTAAAGCAACGATGTTTACTGATGCTGCATTAACAGGTAACTCAACTGCAGAAACACAAGCAGATAATGATAACTCTACTAAAATAGCAACAACTGCTTATGTACAGAGAGAAGTATCTGATTTACTAGGTGGAGCACCCGCAGCGTTTGATACATTATTAGAAATCTCTGCAAGTATTGCAAACGGTGATAGTGATGTAGTTGCTTTAACAACAACAGTAGGTGGAAAACTACAAAAAGACCAAAACTTATCTGATTTATCAAATGCTTCAACTGCACGAACTAACTTAGGAGTAGATGCCGCTGGAACTGATAATTCAACTGATGTAACTTTAGTTACTGATTCTCATGATTATTTATCAATTACTGGTCAAGCAATTACATTAGGTGCAATTACTAACGATGATTTAGCTGGCTCAATAGCAAACGCTAAATTAGCAAACTCTTCTATAACAATAGATAGTGTAGCTGTTTCATTAGGTGGTTCAGTAACAACTTTACAATTAGGTACAAGTGAAACAACTGCTTTGGCAGGTAATACAACAACTATTAGTAGTGGACAAGCATCTGCAATTACTGCGAATACTGCTAAGGATACTAACGTAAGTACAGATTTATCTATAACAGGTACAACTGATGCTAGAACAATAGTTTCTTCAGATGGTACTAATGCCGTTATACCTGTTGCTACAACAAGTGTATCGGGTGTAATGTCAAAAACAATATTTGATGAACATACTACGAATAACGCTAAAACAGGAATAACTTCAGGTCAAGCATCAGCAATTACTGCGAATACTGCGAAAGTAACATTCCCTGGTTTGGGTACAAGTAGTTCTACTGCACTTGCGGGTGATACTACAACTATTAGTGAAGCTCAAGCATCAGCAATTACTGCGAATACTGCGAAAGTAACATTCCCTGGTTTAGGTACAACTGAAACAACTGCACTCGCTGGAAATACAACTGTAATAAGTTCGGGACAAGCATCAGCAATTACTGCGAATACTGCTAAAGTATCAGCTACTTCATCAAATGTAGTATCGGCACTTTCTAACCAAGCAACCGATTTCGGTAGTGGAAGAGTAAGTGGAGATAATTTTGGTGATGTTGATGGTGGTTCTACAATGACTGGTTCATTTGTTGGAGATGGTAGTGGTTTAACTGGAGTTGCATCTACCTTAACGTTTGGTAACAACGATGTATCTTCTAACTCAACAGTTGATTTAAAAACTCAACATATTGATTTTGTTGGTACGGCTAACGAAATAGAAACTTCTATTTCTGGACAAACTGTAACAATTGGAATTCCAACTAACCCAACACTTAGTGGTAATGTAACTGTAACTGGAAACTTAAGTGTTGAAGGTACAACTACAACAATTGATTCTACTACTGTAAACATTGGTGATAGAATTCTTGAACTTAATTATGGTGGTGCTTCTGGAAATGCTGGTCTTTTAGTATCTGATGCAACTGCACCAAACACTACAAGTGGTTCTTTACTATGGGATGCTACTAATGATAAATGGGTAGGTGGAGCACTTGAATCGGAAAAAGAGTTTGCGAGATTAAACGCTTCTCCTACTTCTAACAGAGTACTTAAGGCTAACGCTAGTGGATTATTAGTTGATTCTACAATTACTGATAATGGTACTGATGTATCTATTACAGGTGATTTAACGGTAACTGGTCTTGCAGCTGGAACGAATGGAGCTTTTTTATTCGCTGATGCAGATGAGAAACTACAAGCTGTTGATGCATCAACGGCAGGAGATATTATTCAATGGAATGGTTCTTCATTCGTTGCTAGTAATTCAATAGATGGTGGTACATTCTAATCAGAATATACTTAAATAAAAACAATCCCCCTTCGAAAGTTGGGGGATTTTTTATGATCTATTTTTAATATATGATATTTATATATAATACAAATGTTACAATTCTAAAATGATACTATTAACAAACGGAGATAGTTGGACACAGGGAGACTCTCCAGCACAAACCATAATTTGGAACGCTACAAAAAGTTTAGATTGGTATGATATAGTTCCAGGATTTGGTAATATATTTACTCCTATGAAGCCGGTATTTGATGGTAGTAAGAACGTGTTATATAAATTTTATAATAGTGATGTATGGCCAAAGGTGTTGGGAAGAAAACTTGGTGTAGAAACTTGGAATGCGGGTAGATTGGGTACTAGTAATGATAATATAGTTAGAACTACAATTAGTTCTATTGATTATTTAGAATCAATTGGTAAAAAAAATTTATTTGTGGTAATAGGATTAACATCTACTATGAGATATGAAACGTGGAATCACGGTGATATTATCGGAGAGTGGAATGATAATCGAGTCCACAAACACGAATGGTTAGATGATAGCGGAATTTTAAGGAAATCATTAACTCACAAAGCTTGTTTAAATATAATAAATCTACAATCTTTTTTGAAGACAAAAAACATACCATATTTAATGTTTAATTGTTTTGATAGATTCTTTAATAAAGATATCAGATTAGATTCTCTTTTTAAGTACATTGATTTAGATTATATCTATAACAACAATTTTGAACCACACTTTAAAAATCATATAGAAAAAAAATTTAATACCAGTTGGCAAAATAACGATGAATACTTTAAAGCCTCACATCCTACAGATATATCACACATTGAATGGGGTAATCATTTAAATGAATACATACAGAGTAATTATGCTATTTTAAATAATGGATAATATTTTAAAAAATAAAAATGTTTTAATAACCGGAGCTACTGGAGGGGTTGGTAGGGAATTCTGTACTCAATTTAAAGAAAATGGAGCAAATTTATTCATTACATCTAAAACTAATAAAATAGAAACCCTTGCAAAAGAATTAGAATGTGAATACATAAAAACAGATTTTAATACAGGAATAGAAGAACTTACTTCTTCCATTAGGAATAGTATTGGTAGTGTTGATATTCTAGTAAATTGTGCAGGTGTATTTGTTTCAAATAAATTAAGTGAATTAACACTTGAAGATTTTGATACAATTTTTAATGTAAATGTAAAAACACCATTTGCATTAATGAAAGAATTCTCACAAGATATGAAAAAGAATAAATGGGGGAGAATAATTAACATAGGTTCTAATTCAGCATATGTGGGAGCAGCTGAAAATACTCTATATTGCGCTTCCAAACATGCTATTTTAGGATTATCACGTTCATTACAACAAGAACTAAAAGTTGATGGAATTCGAACATATTGTTTTTCACCAGGTGGTATGCAAACTCCAATGGGTATGAAAATAAATGAGAAAGAATATGATAAATTTATTTCACCAAAGGAATTTGTTGATTTTATAATACATTCTATAAAATATAATTCCAATATGGTACCAGATGAGATGAAATTAAACAGATTGGGAATGTAGGAAGTATATTATGTTCATCTAAGGTTGTGATATTTATTATACTTTTATTTTTTCTATACTTATATACGTGGATAGAGCCACAATAAAACACCATTTTTAAAAGGGTGATATTTATATAAAACAAACAGGAATTATCATATAGATGGCTGCAATACTAAAATTAAGAAGAGGAACTTCATTTACATCACTTCAGGAATCGGAATTATTCTACGATACTGCACTTGGGACTATACATTTAGGTGATGGTGGAGGTTCAAACACAACATACAAAACACTTATAAAATTAAACGAATCAAATAGTGGTTCACTCTACATATTAAATGATATCACAGGTTCACATATATCTGCAAGTGGAGATATAACGGCATCAAACTTAAGTTTAGTAGGAGATGCTGATATTACTGGTAATATTACACTTGGAGGGGATATATTCTTAGGTGATGGTACTAATGCTACTGATAATATCAATGTTAATGCCTCATTTAGTGGTTCATTAATTCCAACAACAACTTCTGTATTCACATTAGGTACGGATACAAAAAAATACTTAGATTTAAGAGTAGTTAACGCTACAATAGATAATATAAACTTACCAGGTAGTGGAATCCTTTCATCTTCAGTAACAGATTTCACAGATTACTCACAATCGGTAGATAATAGATTAGATGTAGAAGAAGCTAAAAGTGTAACATTAACAGAAGTAACAGCTTCATTAGATAATAGATTAGATGTTGAGGAAGCAAAAAGTGTAACATTAGGACCACTAACTTCATCATACGATATTAGATTAAGTAATTTACAATTAACATCAGCTTCACATGATACCAGATTAGATGTAGAAGAAGCTAAGAGTACTACATTAGAAACTGTAACTTCATCTTTAGATACACGATTGGATATTGAAGAAGCTAAAAGTGTAACATTAGAAACAGTAACTTCATCATTTGATAATAGATTAGATAATTTAGAACTAGATTCTGCATCACAAGATGGTAGATTAGATAATTTAGAATTGGAATCAGCATCACAGGATAATAGATTAGATGTAGAAGAAGCTAAAAGTACAACATTAGAAACTGTAACTTCATCTTTAGATACAAGATTAGATAATGTAGAATCTTACACGAGTTCATTTTCAAGTGATACAGTAACTCTTACAAACAAAACGATAAATGGTGCTAACAATACCTTAACAGTTGACATTTCAAGAGATACTAACTTAGCAGTAAGTGATACTACTGAAGTTAACATGATTTTAACTGGTGATACTATATCTGCCGAATTAATTGGTGGAGTAGTTTCTGGTTCATCTCAAGTAGATGCAGATACAGTAACTAACTTCGATTCAAACGTAAAAACAAAATTAGATGATGAAACAGTAGTATCTGGTTCATCTCAAGTAAATTATTCTGAATTAAGTGGAATAAATAATAATATAATTTCAGCATCAAGTGATAGTTCACAAGTTGATATGATTATCAATGGTGGTAGTATATCTGCAAACTTAAAAGGTGGTGTAGTATCCGGTTCAATTCAAATATTGGGTGGAAGTAATATTCTTTCATCATCAAATGAAAACTTTAATGGATTCTCATCTTCAGTAGATAGTAGATTAGATACAATTGAAGGACCTCTTTCTACATCAATAGATAGTAGATTAGATTCATTAGAAGCAGATACACATAACCATTCAAATAAATCTACACTTGATGGAATCAATCAAGGATTATCTACATCAGATAATGTAACTTTTGCAGATGGAGATTTTACAGGTAATGTTCAAGTAACCGGTAACTTAACGGTTTTAGGTGCAGCAACTGAGATTTCTTCAACAGAATTAAAAATTGAAGATAAACTAATTACAGTTGCAAGTGGTTCAGCTGATTCAGCGGCCGCTGATGGTGCAGGTATCGAAATAGATGGTGTAGGAAAATCATTAAAATGGGATCACAATACAACTTCTTTCGTATTAGATGCAAAAGTAAGTTCATCAGTAGGATTTAAAGGGGAAGGTGGAGAACTTACAGGTATCGATACCGACCAAGTAACTGAAGGTAGTAATCTTTATTATACTGATACTAGAGTAAAAACAAAATTAAATACCGAAACAGTAGTTAGTGGTTCATCTCAAATTAATTATTCGGCACTAAGTGGTATAGATTCAAATATAATTTCCGCATCAAGTGATACTTCTAATATTGATATGATTATCAATGGTGGTAGTATATCTGCAAATATAAAGGGTGGAATTGTTTCATCATCTGCACAAATTAGTGGATATAATGATTTCTTGGAAATAAACGGAGATAGTGTAGTTTCATCATCAGCACAAATATCCATTTATAATAAATTTTTAGAAATAGATGGTGATAGCGTATTCAGTAGTTCGCATCAAGTAAATGCTGATACAATCACAAATTTTGATTCAAATGTAAAAGCAAAATTAGATACAGAAACGGTAGTTAGTGGTTCATCTCAAATAAATGCAGATACAATAACTAACTTTGATTCAAATGTAAAAGCAAAATTAGATGCAGAAACCGTAGTTAGTGGTTCATCACAAATTGATATTCATAATACAGATGGATATGTAGCAAACGAAAATATTAATCACTCAAGTATTACAATTGGTAGTGGTAAAGGTTTAAGTGGTGGTGGTACTATTGAAACAAATAGAAGTATATCATTAGATACTGGTTCTGCTCACTTTGATGAGGGTATAAAGAAAGTAATTGATTTAGATGGTGTATTCAGTAGTTCGGCTCAAGTAAATGCTGATACAATTACAAACTTTGATTCAAATGTAAAAGCAAAATTAGATGCAGAAACCGTAGTTAGTGGTTCAACGTTTGCATCAAATCATCAAGGTTCATTTACTTCAAGTATAAATGGACTAGCTACTAATGTAGATTTAGGACTAAACACAAATGATTCACCACAATTTACAACATTAACACTTTCAAATGTTGCAGCAGGTGGTTCATCCGATTTCGATGCAGTATTTGATGTAAGTGGATTATTAAAGAAAAGAACAATAGGAACTGCAGCGTTTCTTAACGTATCTGCTTCAATTGCAGATGACCCTAACTCTATACCAACAACAAAAGCTGTAAATGATGCATTAGTTGCCGCAGGTGCTGGTGATATAACCGCTGTAAACTCTACAACAACAGTATCCCCATCTACGACCGGTTTGATACACACAGAAGATGGAACAGAAGATGGTGGTGCATATGGTAATACTGGTAACATAGTTATTGCAATTGATACAGGTTCTGCTCACTTCCAAGAAGGTGTTGAATTACACTCAACATACACCGTTGGTGATGGTGGATTAACTACCAATGATTTTACAAATGATGACCATACTAAATTAGATAACATTGAATTATTCGCCGATGTAACAGATGCAGAAAATGTATTAGCATCATTGCCTTTGGGTGTAGTTTCTGGTTCACAACAAGTATCATACAATAGTATTCAGAACAAACCAACTACTATATCTGAAGCACAAGCTACTAAGTTATCACATATTTCAGTAACAGCAGCAGCTAATTTAGATTCAATAAGTACTAACACAAGTAAAGTAGGATATACAGATGCACTTGTAAAACTTAAATTAGATGCAGATAGTGTTCATAGTGGTTCAATTCCAATTTCAAATATAACCGAACTTAGTAACTTAACTGCAGCAGAAGGAGAACAATTAGAAAATATTGGTACAACTACCATATCAGCTACACAATGGGGATACTTAGGAGGAAGTAATCAAAACGTAAAAACAAATTCTGATGTAACTTTCGCAAGTGCTTCATTAAATAACGTTGTGATTAGTGGAAACTTAACTGTACTTGGTGATGCTGTTGAACTTGGAGTTTCAGAATTAACAGTTGAAGATAAAACAATAACAGTTGCAAGTGGTTCTGCAGATTCAGCTGCAGCTGATGGGGCAGGTATAATAATAGCAGGAGCAGATGAATCAATTACTTGGAATCATGGTGATACACGATTTAATATATCAGATGATATTCATGTAACTGGTACTATACAAGCTACTGATGATGTTATAGCATTTTCATCATCAGATAAAGAGTTAAAAAATAATATTAAACCAATTCCATGGGCACTTGATAAAATAAATAAAATTGGAGGGTATTCTTTTGATTGGAACGAAGAGAAGCAAGATATTTATAAAGGTACTGATATTGGTGTAATTGCTCAAGAAATTGAAGAAGTTCTTCCTGAATTAGTTCAAACACGTGATAATGGATACAAGGCAGTTAAATATGATAAATTGGTCTCATTATTAATTGAAGGTATTAAAGATTTATCAAACGAGGTTACTGAATTAAAAAGAAAAATTGATAAACACTAGGAAGATTAATGGCTCAAATAATAAGATTAAAAAGAAATCTAGCCGGAGGTAATAAACCAACAACATCTGATTTAACAATTGGAGAATTGGCCATCAACGTACATGATGGTAAAATATTCCTTCGTAAAAGTGGGTCTGCAGGTGAGGGTGATAATATAAAAGAGGTAGTAATACTTGATCATGAGGGAACTTTAAGTGGTTCATTGAATCTTACAGGTTCTATTACTGCATCTGCATTTAAAGGAGATGGTTCTGCTTTAACAAATATTACAGTAGCTCAAAATGCAACTGTAAAACAAACTTTTACAAATTCTGATACATGGAGTGTAGAGCATAATCTATCTACTCCAAATGCAATTGTACAAGTTTATGATTCGAGTGATTTTCAAATGATTCCCCAAACATTACAGATAATTGATGATGATAATATAAGAGCAACATTCCCAACTAACCAAAGTGGTTATGTGGTTGTTGCACGAGGTGGGCAAATAGTTAGTGGTTCTGTAGATGTTGAAAATATTGCAGGATTAAGTGGACGAATACTAGATGGAGTAAATGCAAGAGGAGTATTTAGTCAATCAGCTCAAGTATCCTTAAGTGGTGATGTAACAGGAACGGCTGCAGCAACAGTAATAGGAACAGTTGATGGGGAAACCTTTTAATAAAAAAAATATATTTATAACAAGTAGATAATAACATAGAGATTAGAAAAAATGATTATACACAACCCCATAATATCAGGTTCAATCCAATTCCCAGCAGATGCAGATGGTAACAAGGTAACCTTACAGGTAAATTCAGGAGTATTGGAAACAATACAAATCGATTCAAGTAATAATGTAACATCTGTTAAGCCAGAATCAAATCTTAGTGGTTCGTTTACCGGTTCATTTACAGGTGATGGTTCAAACTTAACAGGGGTATCTGCAATTAATATTGATGCATTAAATGCATTAGGTGGAGCTTCAATTGCACAAGGTGATAATTTAGTTATAAGTGATGCTGGGACAGAAAAGAAAGTAACTTTTTCTAATTTAGAAGATTCTATATTCGGAAATATAAGTGGAGATGCAACAATAGCAGCTGGTGGTGTATTAACAATAGCTAGTTCATTATTAAACACTTCACTAAATGCAGCAACCGGTTCTTATTTAACAACCGTTGATATTTCAACTAATACAAACTTAGCTGTATCGGATACTACTGAAGTTAATATGATATTAACTGATGATACGATATCAGCTGAACTTATCGGTGGAGTAGTTTCTGGTTCAGACCAAATTGCTTCAACATTCGCACAAACTATTTTAGATGATGCAGATGCAGGAGCAGTTAGAACTACAATCGGAGTTGATGCCGCTGGAACAGTAAATTATACATTACCAACTAACTTAGCTGGAGATGATATAGATATCGATACAACTGAATTAACAGGAGCAACTGTAATATCTGATTTAGATATTAATATTACAACCGATACAAGTGGACGTGTAACAGATGCAAATGGTAGTGTTTCAACAAGAGATTTAACAAAAAGTGATATAGGATTAGGAAATGTAGATAATACTTCTGATGCTAACAAACCAGTATCAACTGCAGGTCAAAATGCATTGGATTTAAAAGCTAATTTAGCTTCACCAACATTTACAGGAACACCAATATCAACAACACCTTCGGCAAACGATAGTTCAACAAAAATAGCAACAACTGCTTATGTACAACAAGAACTTACAGATTTAATAGGTACTGCCGATTCAACAGTAGATACACTTGGAGAACTATCAGCTTCATTAGCTGCAGATTCTGGTTCACTAAACTCTTTAGTAACAACTGTTGGTACTAAATTAGCAAAATCAAGTAACTTATCTGATTTAGCAGATGCTGGAACTGCAAGAACAAATTTAAATGTAGATGTAGCTGGAACTGATAATTCAACAGATGTAACTCTTGCAAATACAAATTACTTATCAATAAGTGGACAAGCAATAACAGGTGGAACAATACCAATCGGAAGTGGTGGTACGGGTGCAACTTCAGCAGGTGCTGCAAGAACAGCACTTGGAGTAGATGCAGCAGGAACTGTAAATTACGTTTTACCAACTAATTTAGCTGGTGATGATATAAATATTGATACAACTGAATTAACTGGAGCAACTGTAATTTCAGATTTAGATATTAACATAACAACAAACACAAGTGGTTTAGTAACAGATGCAAATGGTAGTGTTGGAACAAGAACACTAACTTTAGCAAATTTAGGATATACCGGAGAAACAAATGCAACTGCAGACCAAACACAATCTGATATTAATGCATTAGCAATCACACAACTCGGTACAGTAACCACAGGTGATGTACAAGCGATATTACCAATTGGTGTAGTATCTGGTTCAGACCAAGTACAAGCATTGGGTGGTGTTAATAATTCAACTTTAACTATTACTGCTGGAGATGGTTTAAAAACTGGTGGTACATTCACAACAAATCAAAGTGGAGATAGTTCAGTAACATTAAACATTGATGTATCTGATTTCGCTGGTACTGGTTTAAATGCAGATGGTTCAGAAAATATAAACATAGATTCATCTTATTTAAATACTTCATTAAATGCAGCAACCGGTTCTTATTTAACAACCGTTGATATATCTTCAAATACTAACTTAGCGGTAAGTGATACTACTGAAGTTAATATGATATTAAGTGGTGATACTATATCTGCCGAATTAATTGGTGGAGTAGTTTCTGGTTCAGACCAAATTGCTTCAACATTCGCACAAACTATTTTAGATGATGCAGATGCCGGAGCAGTTAGAACTACAATAGGAGTAGATGCGGCAGGAACAGATAATTCAACTAATATAACATTAGCTGGTAAAGATTACTTAACTATAAGTGAACAAGAAATTACTGCAGGTGCTATAAACAATGATGATTTAACAAATTCATCAATTACTATAAATAGTTCGGCTATCTCACTAGGTGGTTCAGTAACAACTCCAAACGATAACACTCAAAATACCACTACATTATCTTTTGTAGATAGTACTGATGATATTATTTTAAGAAATACAACTGGTGGAGCTGGAAGTGGTAATCAAGATATTAAATTAGTTGCAGGTTCTAATATTACATTAGACCATACAGATGCTAATAACTTTACAATATCTTCAACAGATACAAATACAGTTTATTCTCACCCAACTCACGATGGTGATGATATTGCACTTGATACATCTAATGCTCAAGTAATAGATACATTAACAATTACAACGGATACATCTGGTCATGTTACTGATGCATCTGTTTCAACAAGAGATTTAACACCAACCAATATAGGTTTAGGAAATGTAGCAAACGAATCTAAAGCAACGATGTTTACTGATGCTGCATTAACTGGTAATCCAACTGCACCAACACAAGCTGATAACGATGATTCAACTAAAATCGCAACAACTGCTTATGTACAAAGAGAAGTATCTGATTTATTGGGTGGAGCACCTGCTGCATTTGATACATTATTAGAAATCTCTGCAAGTATTGCAAACGGTGATTCAGATGTAGTTGCACTAACAACAACGGTTGGAACAAAATTAGCAAAAGCAAGTAACTTATCAGATTTAGCAAATGCATCAACTGCAAGAACAAATTTAGGTGTAGATGTAGCTGGAACAGATAACTCAACAGATGTAACTTTAGGAAATACAAATTACTTATCAATAAGTGGACAAGCAATAACTGGTGGAACAGTACCAATCGGAAGTGGTGGTACAGGTGCAACATCTGCAGGAGGTGCAAGAACAGCACTTGGAGTAGATGTAAGTGGAACTGATAATTCAACAAATGTAACTCTTGCTGGTTCTTATGATTACTTAACAATAAGTGGTCAAGCAATTACATTAGGACAAATTGATTATGATGCAGATATATCAAACCTACCAAGTTTATTGGCATTGGGTACGAGTGATTCTACTGCTCTAGCTGGAAATACTACAACTATAACTACTGGTCAAGCAGATGCAATTACTGCGAATACTGCAAAAAATACAAACGTATCAACTAACTTAGGTATTACCGGTACGAGTGGAGCAAGAACAATTACATCTTCAGATGGTGATAATGTAACTATACCAATCGCTACTACTAGTGTATCGGGTCTTTTATCACCAGGTTTATTTGATGAGATTGATGCGAATACTGCTAAGGTAAGTGATATTAATCACAACGTAACTACAAATTTATCTATAACAGGAACTACAGGTGCTAGAACAATAGTTTCTTCAGATGGTACTAATGCAATTATTCCAATTGCTACAACATCAGTATCTGGTTTACTATCACCTAGTTTATTTGATGAAATAGATGCCAACACCGCTAAGGTAAGTGATATTAACCACAACGTAAGTACTAACTTATCAGAAGGAACTTCAACTGAAACAACTGTTGATGTAAATTCAAGTGATGGTACTAATGCAACATTAGTATCAGCATCTACTTCAAGAGCAGGTTTATTAACAAAAGCTAAATTTGATGAGATTACTGCTAACACATTAAAAACAAGTGATATTAATCACAATGTAAGTACCAATTTATCTAAGACAGTTAGTGGTGATGGATTCTCAATTAATTCATCAGATGGTGATAATGTAGCATTAACATTAGCAGATACGGATAATTGGGGATTGATGTCAGACGAGATGTTTGATAAATTAGATGGCATTGATACATCTGCCGATGTAAACAGAACAGATTCTCAAATCAAAAGTTCTATTGGAACTGGTAATGGTAAGTTTGTACCATCAGCTGGAACTGCAGGACATTTCTTAAAACACGATGGAACATTTGGTTTACCATCATATACTACTGATACAAATCTATCAACAGAAGAAGTTCAAGATATAGTAGGTGCTATGTTTAGTAGTAATACTGAAACAAGAATTGCAGCTACTTATGTAGATGGTGCTGAAGGAGCTGGTAAAATTAACCTAGTTGTTAATGATATGACAGCTAATGATAATGATGATGTATCTGTTGCAAATCTTAAAACTAGATTAGCAGGTGGTTTCGGTTCAAACGCAGTATCAATTGGTGATTCAACAGATACAATAACTATTCCTGGTGATTTAGTAGTAACTGGAACAACAACTACAAACAATGTAGAAGTTGTATCAACAACAAATGGTGTTGTATTTGAAGGTGGTGTGGACGATGCAAATGAAGGTACTTTATTAGCTACAACATTATCAGCAGATAGAACATATACTCTACCAAACAAAAGTGGTACAGTTGCAATGACATCTGATATTACTGGTACGAATAGTGGAACTAACACCGGTGATGAAACACTCTCAAGTATAAATGCTTTAGGTATCACAACATTAGGTACAATTGCTACCGGTGTATGGAATGGTTCAGCAATATCAACTACATACTTGGATGGACAAAGTGGAACTAACACCGGTGATGAAACTAAAACAAGTATAAATGCTTTAGATATTACAGAAGTTGGTACAATTTCGAGTGGTGTTTGGCAAGGTAGTGCAATAACAACTACATACTTAGATGGACAAAGTGGAACTAACTCTGGTGATGAAACACTCTCAAGTATAAATAATTTAGCTATCACAACTGTTGGTACAATCGATAGTGGTACATGGAATGGTAGTGTTATTGCAGATGCATATTTATCAACCAATACTGCACATCTAAGTGGTACACAAACATTTAGTGGAGCAAAAACATTCTCTAACACAACTGCATCAACAAGTAAAACAACTGGAGCAGTTATAGTGACTGGTGGTGTAGGTATTAGTGGAGCATTAAACGTAGGAGGTGATGTTGTAGCATATGCTTCTTCAGATGAAAGATTAAAAGATAACATTGAATTAATTTCAAACCCAATTGAAAAAGTACAATCTTTAAAAGGTGTAACGTGGAATTGGAATGATAATGCAGATGAATTACAACAATCATTACCAAATGTTGGTGTGATTGCACAAGATGTTGAAAAAGTATTACCACAATTGGTAACTGATAGAGATAGTGGTTTCAAAGGTGTAGATTATGCTAAACTAACAGGTTTACTTATCGAAGCTATTAAAGACCAGCAAAAGCAAATTGATGAATTAAAGAGTAAAATTTCTTAAATAAGAAGTTAACTTAATGATTTGGATTTTTATAAACTTACAAATTATACATATCTTTATATAAAGGCATTGTATGTTGTGGGAAGGAAGATAATTTTATTAATTAGGAAAATATTGTCATATATATGGCTCAGGTAGTTAAATTAAAAAGAACCTCGGTAGAAGGTAGGAAACCAACAACATCTAATCTTGAATTAGGTGAATTGGCAATTAATACATTTGATGGAAAAATTTATTTTGAAAAAGATAATGGAACGCCCTCGATAGAAGAAATAGCTACACACTACAGTACTTTAAATGGAATGACCGTAAGTGGTTCATTTAGTGGTTCTTTCCAAGGAGATGGTAGTAATTTAACAGGTCTAACAACAGAAATTTCAGAAGTTGCAACAGTAACAGATACTTTCACAAATGCAACCTCTAAAGTAGTAACTCACAACTTTGGTACAAAAAACGTAATTGTAACAGTATATGGTGATGATGATTCTTACTTCATTCCAAATTCAATTGTAACAACAAATACTAATCAAGTAACGGTAACATTTTCAGGAACAGAAAGTGGTAGGGTAGTAGTTGCAAAGGGTGGTCATATTGTACAAGGAGTTGCAGCTGATGATTCAACACTATTAGATGGTGAAAATGCAGCATATTACTTAAATTATAATAATCATACAAATACTCCAACAACTATAACAACTGACCAAGCAAACAAAATTACTGCTAATGATGGTAAAGTTGGATATACAGATGCACTTGTAAAAACAAAATTAAATGCAGAAACTGTAATTAGTGGTTCATCTCAAATAACAGATTTAACAACACATAAAGAAACAGTTAGTGGAGCATCTTCATATACAGTAGACCACAACTTAAATGAGCAATATCCAATTGTTCAAGCATGGAATACTATAACTTCACAACAAGAATTACCTAATTCTATAACAACAAACTCAGCAAATAGAGTAACTGTTACTTTTTCTATAACTTTTGCAGGAATTATAATCGTAAAAAAATAATTTATGGTATATGATGTGTATTATACTACTGGTGGCGGCCCTTGGGTAAATGCTGGTACTGATACTTGGGTAAACCTATGGATGGAACTAATTGCTCCTAAACTAGATGTAAAACCTATTCTACTTTTACATAGAAATAAACCAAAAGGACATGAAGATTATAAATTTCCAATAGAAGCTCATTGGCATGGAGATGATATAGAAAAGTTTGAGGAATTATGTAATGGTGCACGAAGAATTAATATATTGCACGGACATTATACTCCAATGAAAGTAATAGTAGAAAATAAACACAAAATACATTCAAATATATTACACAACTCGGTAGACCATATAATAAAATCATCATTTGGAAACGATAGTTCATTTGTACAACACCCATATATGGATTCAATGTGGGAAACTGAAATAAATAAGATATCAAAACATTCTATATGGGTTGGTTTATTTGATATATTGATAGAAAACAAAAATATACCTAATTTCTACGAATTTAAACAAAACTTACCATTATCTGATTCAAAACGAATTGGATTTGCAGCAAGAAGTGAAGGTAGAAAGAATCCACGTTACTTAGATGGACTTCCATCATATGTATTCACCAATTCAAGTGAATTTAATGTTCTTTGGAAAAACGGATTGAAAATGGATACTCGTAAAATGAAAACTTATCATTATAAGTCTGAATACAGAGATATGTTCTATAATATGGATTGGGGTATCTCACATTCATGTTTTAATAACGAACCATTTGGATATGGTATATTTGAAGCAGTGGATTATGGTAAATTACCAATTTTACATACAACTTGGTGTAAGAATTTCAATTATCCTTACCGTGCATCAACTAAAAAAGAATTTAGTGATATTTATAGAGAGTTAATAGATACTCCTTATGCAGAAAAGAATCAATGGTTTTTATCTTTAAGGTCATATATGAAAGAAAATTTCACAAATAAGGATAAGTGGGTAGCTGAATTAATTTATATTTATAATATATAGGAAACAACAACATGGCAAGAAGTTCAGGAGATACACTTAGTTTAAATGATTTAGCAGGAGCAAAGGGAATTACACAAAATTCAAATGTATCATTAAATGCAATAAATAGTTCAGCAGGAACTATTGTAAAGTTAGATGATTATGCAATTGATTCTGTAAATTCAACTTTAGGGGGGTTTACATATGCAGTGGAAGCTACCAATGAAACATATGATATGAGTTTCACAGGAGCTGGTTCTAAATTTGGACAGTTATCTTCAAGATATCAAAACTTTACTTGGTCGGTAACCCCAACATTCAATTCTTCAGGAGATACCGCTGGGTTTTTAAGTATAGCATCAAATCAAGATTTAAGTGCTGTAATTACAGTTGGTTCAATAAATCCACAAGGAGCAGGTTCACAAACAACTTTGTTAGGTGCACAATCACATACACTTAATGGAAAATTTCATGATGGTTTTAATGACCACGCAACAAGATATAATACAAATATACCAAAAAATGTTTTTGCAGTAGATTCATATGATGGAAACTCAGCAGCATTATGTTTAACAGTAGATTCACCTGTAACACTTTCAGATGGTACTGTTATAGAAGTTGGAGATTTAGAAGAAGGAGATGAATTGAGAGGATTTTCAATCGGTGGATTGGGAACAGATGAAAGTACATTTCTAGATTGGTCAGCTACATCATTATCAACAACTGCAGAAGATGTATCTGTTGAAAACTTAGTATATTCATTTGCTAGTAAAATTTATAACATTAATGATGGAGATGTAACTGCAACCGGTGAACACCCAATGTTGGTAAAGGATGGTAGTGATAGTGAATATAGGTTCAAAGAAATGATGAACATTAATACAAACGATAAATTAATTAGAGAAGTTTCAGGTAATATTACTGAAGTTGATGTTGTTTCTATAGTTGCTATTAATTCAACAACTGAAATAGTTTCAATTGATGTTGAAACAAATGATACATATTTAGTTAATGGGTATATAACTCATAATAAAGGAGGAAATTCACATTCAGATGAAACAGCTGGTGATGCACCAACATCATTAGTATGGACAAACAGTACTCTTAAATTATCTTGGACAGGAGATGGTACAAATGATGTGTACGATGTACAGATAGATAATAATTCAGATTTCTCTTCTCCACTAGTTAATGAAACATTGTGGTCAAACACATTTTTACAAACTACGGAAATAGGAGATTCATTTGATATTGGAACTGGTACAAGATATGCAAGAGTAAGACAATACTCAACAAATGGGTTATTGAGTAGCTACTCAAGTACACTAACATTTACAGTTAGTTAGAAATAATTTTTACGTTTGGGGAAAATCTATATATTTATATATATTACATAACAATTCAAATTAAAATAAAAAAAGATGGCGAAAGCACTTAAGTTTACAGAAGAAGAAGTACAATCAATAGCTGATTTAAGACAAGATGTTGCAAATGTATTCACAAAATTGGGACAGTTGGCAATAGAAAAGAAAAGAAGAATCGATGAACTTGATGTACTTGAACAAGATTTGTTAAATCAACACTCTGGTTTAGTACAAAAAGAACAAGAACTTTTTAAAGGTTTAAATGATACGTATGGAGATGGAAATTATGATCCAGAAACCAACACATTTACACCAACTGAAAAAAATAAAGAAGTTTTAGAGGAAGTTAGTCAATAAAATGTATTTTAGATAAATTAGATTATACTTATATAAGAGTATCAACATTCAACAATATAACAAGGAGTAAAATAACATGGCAGAAAAAATTGTATCACCTGGGGTTTTTACGAGAGAAAATGACCTTTCTTTCTTATCACAAGGAGTTGGAGAAATCGGAGCAGCTGTAATAGGACCTTTTCACAAAGGACCAGCATTCGTACCAACCATTGTCAACACCCAATCGGAATTCGAACAAATTTTCGGTACACCTGATGGTTCATACTATACAGGATATACCGTACAAAACTATCTTAGAGAAGCGGGAACAGTAACTATTGTTCGTGTTGGTCATCAAGGTGGTTATACACAAACCAATCCAATCGCTGTACTAAGTGAAAATGAGGATGGAAACAAAGTAGTAGTAGGAACATTATTTGAAACACACAATGGACCTGGAACATTAGCAAGTTCTAGTTTAGAAGCATCAGTATCAGCTTCAGGTTTCACAATAACTGTAACAGGTTCAGATGCAATATCTTCATCTATCAGTCCATCTGATGGAAATGATTTAGGTGATGTATTTGGTGTTAACCCAAGAGGTTCAAAAGCCGCATATGTATATAACTACTTTGAAAAAGCAGCAGCTGATAGAGTTGCAGATGGACAAGTACAAGTATCATCTATTACACTTGCAGACCAAGTATTCGCTACTGATATGCAACATGCTTCTACACCATGGATACAATCACAATTAGTATCTGGTGAAAGAAGTAACTTATTTAAGTTACATACTATCGGTGATGGTACTATATACAATAAAGAATACAAAGTATCTATATTCAATGTAAAAGCAGCAGGTTCATCTAATGCAACCGATTATGCTACTTTCTCATTAATGATTAGAGGATACTCTGATACAGATAAAAGAAAATCAGTATTAGAAACTTATAATAACTTGAACTTAGACCCAGCTTCTCCTAATTACATCAAAAAAGTAATTGGTGATAGAAACTTGGTAATAGATGCAAATGGAAAACAAACTGAAAATGGTGATTACCCTAACCGTTCTAAATTCGTAAGAGTTGAAACGGTTGCTGAAGGTTCTCATCCAATAGTTGCTGGACCGTTTGGACATGAAGCATATTACAATCCAATTTTTGTTGGTAATATAGGTGCACATGGATTAGGTGAATCAATTGTACCAGCTGTAATATTTACAACTGGTTCTGATGAAAACTCTGCATCTAAAAATGTAGCATTTAGTGGAATTGATTTAGAAACTGCTCAAGTTAAGATAGATAACAATGCTTATTTATCACCAATACCATCATCAGCAGAAGATGGTGCAAATACTGTATTTGCATTTGATAGTACTGTTGATTATGAATTAACCGGTTCACTTTCAGCAGATATGAATAAAAGACAATTCTCAGTAGGATTCCAAGGTGGATTTGATGGAATTTCTCCAACAGTATCTAAAGATTTAGGAGCTGATATATCAAGTGGTAACTCACAAGGATATAACTTATCAACTTCAACCGCATTAGGTTCAGTTGCATATGTACAAGCAATCAACGCAGTATCTAATCCAGATGATTTTGATATCAACTTAGTATCAGTACCTGGTATTGTAAGAAGACATCACTCTTATGTATTCGATAAAGCAGTTGATATGTGTGAAGCTAGAGAAGATTGTTTCTTCATTGGTGATACGACTGGTGCGGGTGATTCAATATCACAAGCTGTAGAACAAGGAGCAGCAGTTGATTCTAACTACGTAGGTACATACTACCCATGGGTTAAGACAATTGATTCAAGAACTAACAAGTTAATTTCAGTTCCACCATCAGTATTGATGCCAGGAATATATGCTTCTAACGATGCAGTTGCAGCCGAATGGTTTGCACCAGCTGGTTTAAATAGAGGTGGTATAGTAGGTGCTATATCTGTATTAAACAGATTGACACACGCTGAAAGAGATGAATTATACGAAGCAAAGATTAATCCAATCGCTCAGTTCCCTGGAGAAGGTATCGTAGCATTTGGACAAAAGACTCTTCAAGATAAAGCATCAGCACTTGATAGAATCAATGTAAGAAGATTGATGATTAAAGTTAAGAAGTATATTGCTTCTACATCTAGATACTTAGTATTTGAACAAAATACTTCTACAACAAGAGGTAAATTCTTAAATACTGTGAATCCTTATTTAGAAGGAATACAACAAAGACAAGGATTGTATGCATTTAGAGTGGTAATGGACGAGAGTAATAACACACCTGATGTAATCGACAGAAACATATTGGCTGGACAGATTTTCCTACAACCAACTAAAACTGCTGAATTCATCGTGTTAGACTTCAATATTTTACCAACTGGAGCATCTTTTACGGCATAATTAATTAAAAACTAAAAATCTATATATTTATTAATATAATAGGAGAAAAACAACATGGCAGAAGTATTAGAATTTAACGATATGTTTTATACCAATTTCGAACCAAAGATGAAAAATCGTTTCATCATGGAAATCGATGGAATACCTTCATATTTAATAAAAACAGCAAACAGACCTTCAATTCAATTTGAAACTGTTACCCTTGACCACATTAACGTTAAACGTAAATTAAAAGGTAAGGGAGAATGGCAAGATGTAGAAATTACATTATTTGACCCAATCGTACCAAGTGGAGCTCAAGCAGTAATGGAGTGGGTGAGAACATCACACGAATCTATTACAGGTAGAGATGGATATGCAGATTTCTATAAGAAAGATGTACAAATCTATATGTTAGGACCAGTTGGTGATAAGATTGAACAATGGACTCTTAAAGGTGCATTTATCAATAACGCAGTGTTTAATGATTTAGATTGGAGTTCAAATGACCCAGCAGAAATCACGTTAACATTATCTTATGATTACGCTATCTTAGAATTCTAATAAAATAAGTTAAATATATTTTAGTGAAGAAGGTTCTCTTAGTGAGAACCTTTTTTTTTCTCGTTTTTTAAAAGTTATATATTTATATACGAACAAACAATTAAATAAGTTATGGCAAAATACGATTTTCCAACGGAAGTAATAGACCTTCCATCTAAGGGTAAACTTTATCCCGAATCAAGTCCACTATCAAAAGGTACGGTTGAAATAAAGTATATGACTGCTAAAGAGGAAGATATCTTAGCATCACAGAACCTTATTAAAAAAGGAGTGGTACTTGATAAATTATTTGAATCGGTAGTTGTAGATGCTGGAGTTGATGTAGGTGATATATTCATTGGTGATAAGAATGCTATTTTATTAGCAACACGTATCTTAGGATATGGTAAGGATTATCAAGTAGAGATAACAGACCCATCTTCAGGAGAAAAGCAAAAAGTTAACATAGACCTTTCTAAAGTTCAAGTTAAAGAAGTATCTGATGATACACTAAATTCAGAAAACAGATATGAGTTTGATTTGCCACTTGGTAAGAAAAAAATTATATTTAGATTACTAACACATAAAGATGAAATTGATATTAATGCTGAAATACAAGCATTGAATCGATTAACTAAAGGTGATAACGTATCACAAGATGTTACAACTCGATTGAGATACATGATTCAAACCGTGGATGGTAACGAAGATAGAGCATATATTAATAATTTCGTAAAAAATAGTTTACTTGCTAGAGATTCAAGAGCTCTTAGGAAGTATATACAAGAGTTTACACCTGATTTGGATTTAACATTTAATTTTGTATCAGATGTAACAGGTGAGCAGGAGGCACTTGATATTCCCTTTGGGATTGGGTTTTTTTACCCTTCCGAATGATTATAGTATCCAACTACATTCTCAGATTTGGGAAATGGTTAACTATGGTAATGGATTTACTTGGTCAGAAGTTTACTTCATGCCAATCCATTGGAGAAATTTCTATTTCAAAAAACTACTAGAAGCAAAGAAAAAAGAAAAAGAAGAACACGATAAAGCCTCTAAGAAAAAGGGAGGTAGATCACCAAATGTAAATGTGAGGAGGTAATACTTCCTCACTTTTTTTTTGTCTTATATTTATATAAGAACAAATATATAGGATTCACAACATGGCTAAAAAAAACATAAACGAGGGATTGGGTATTAGTAAGTTTGTCGGAGACTTCTTTGATGGTGTTAAAAACAATACTACAAAGAGACATTTAGATAAAGCTAAAAAAGCAGGTATGCCTAAAGCAGTACTCGATAAGATGAAACAAATCGAAAAAGAAAAACGAGAGTTAGATAAACTTTTCGCAGATTATAGTAAATAATATAACTTAGGAATAGACTATAATGGCAAGAAATGATGCTGAGATATTAAAAGAAGCTAAGAAGGTACAAGCTGAAAAGATTGAACTTCAGAAGAAATCTATTGCGCTAACTGCAAAAGAACAAAAGCAGTTAGAATCTCTCATTTCAAAACAAAAAGAACTTAGAAAAGAAATTCAAGAACTTAGACAAGAAAAGTTAGATGCATTGAAAGGTGAAGAAAGCTCTATCAAGTCAATGGGTTCTATGTATGGTGATTTAAACAGTTTACAAACAGAAGGTTTAAAACTCGCTTCAGAAAATAGTAAATTTAAAGGTGATATCACCTCACTAGATAAAGAAAATCTAGCATCTATAACTAAAGTTCAAGAACTTAATAGAAGTATTGCACAATTAGGTTCAGAAGATGTTGAAGCTCGAGCGGCTCTTACAAACGAGTATAACGACCAGATGTCATCTCTTGGTACGATTCTTCATGGAAATACTAAAGTTATCCAATCCTTAAAACAACAGAATAGTTTAGCAAATAATTATGCTAACATGACTTCTGAGCAAAAGGATTTAATACAAAAACAACATGATGTACTTGAAGGTGTAAAGAAAACTATTCAAGGTACATTAATGACCGTTAAAACTCTATATGGAAACATACAAGGAGCTGTTGGTGGTTTAATATCGGGATTAGGTGTAGTTGTTGGTAAGATAGGAGAAGCTAATTCAGAATTAGGAACTTCAATGTTCCAAACAGATGGTGTTGCAAGAAAGGCTGGTCTATTATCATTAGTATTTGGTGATGCAGTATCTAATGCAAAAGATTTAAGTGCAGCACTTGGTGATACAAACAAAGCAACGTTTGAATTACAAGCAAGTGTTGGTTTAATGTCCATGAACATGGGTATTAGTGGTAGTGAGGCAACCAAATTAATAAGTTCATTTTCAATGTTGAATGGAAATTCAACTGGTGTGGCATTAGATATGTCAAAAACCTCTCAAGAATTTGCAAAACAAAATGGAATCATTCCAGCCCAATTAATGGGTGATTTAGCAAATTCAGCTGAAGAGTTTGCACTATTTGGTAAAGATGGTGGTGAGAACATTCTAAGAGCTGCAGGATATGCCGCTAAACTTGGTACTAATATGAGTACACTTAGTGGTATAGCAGAAGGATTACTTGATTTTGAAACCTCTGTAACAAAAGAATTAGAGTTAGGTGTAATGTTAGGTAAAAACATTAATCTTAACAAAGCAAGAGAACTTGCATATAGTGGTGATATAGAAGGAGCAACAAAAGAAACTCTTAAACAACTTGGTGGTGTAGAAGCATTTAATAAAATGGATTACTACCAAAAGAAACAAACTGCTGATTTATTAGGTGTATCTGTTGCAGAATTGCAGAAGATGAACTCTAAAATGGAAAATGCTGGTTCATTAGGTAGTGTAATATCAGAAAACTTTTCAGTAGCAGGAGAAGCTATCAATGGAGGATTAAATAAATACCTTGGAACTTCGTTAACAGGATTAGGTGGTATGATTACCGCTGGTGCACAAGTTGGAGCTAACTTTAAGATGTTAGGTATTGATATGGGTGGTATGGTAAAGGGATTAGGTAGAGGATTGAAACATTTAATTATGTACCCTATTTATTTAGCAAAAGCAGCAGCTATTAAAATAGGTGGTGCAATGGGTATTGGCAATGGTGTTGTTGGTAAATATGGTGGTTCTATTGCAGCAAAAGGAAAAGATGCAATTGCAGATAAGGGTAAAGATTTAGTAAAAGATAAAATATCAGATGTTAAAGTTCCAGATGCACCGAAAGGTCCATCAATGGGAGGTAAGTTAAAAGATTTAGCTGGTGGTTTAAAAGCAATGGGTAATGCAAAAGTTCTCTTCGGAGCACTTAACCTAATACCAACAGCAATTGGATTTGTAGCAATAATAGCAGGTCTTCCTGGTATGTTAGGAGTTTCACTCTTAGGAGCTGGAGCAGGAGCAGGTTTAATTGCATTAGCACCTGGTTTAAACGCCATGGCTAGTACATTTGCTGGTATTGGAGCAGTTGCTCTTGCAGGATTGGCATTTGGAGCATTATTACTTGGTATACCTGCAATGCTGTTACTAGGTATAGCTGGACCACTTGCGGCTGGTGGAATATACGCATTAGTTCCCGCTTTAATCGCATTGGGAACGGCAATGGTTAGTGGAGTAGGTGCACTTGGTTTAGCTGCCTTAATTGCAATGGGTGTTGGATTGGGTGTAAGTTTTGCATTAATAGGAGCAGGAGCAATGATGATGGGTAAAGGAATACAGTTAGCGGCTCAAGGATTCGCAACTTTATTACCCGCATTGGGTAGTTTCATGGCAGGTATAACTTTTGAACAAGTAGCACTTGTTGGATTATTTGCAATTTCTCTTTTAGGATTGGGAGTTTCATTAGGAATTTTAGCAATTACATCATTACTTGCATTACCAGGATTAATGGGATTAGGACTTGCAATGATGGTAATCGGAGTAGGGATGAGTTTTTTAGGAGCTTCACTCACAGTACTTGGAACAGCAGTTGCATCAATGAGTGAAAGTATGGGTACAATTGCAGCCGGATTATCTTCTGTTTTATCAGCTATAACTTTAGAAAAAGTAGTAGCTGTTGCTGGATTGGCAATAGCATTTATGGGATTAGCTACTAGTTTATTTGCACTCGGAATAAGTGGTTTAATTGCAGTACCTGTTATGATGGGTATTGGAGTAGCTACTATCTTGTTAGGGCTTGCATTTAATGTATTAGGAGCAGGACTGCAAGCAGTTGGTTTAGGATTAGCTACTATAATGACATCATTATCTTCATTGGTTTCAATCATTGAACCAATTGGTATGTTATCACTTGCACTATTAGGATTATCAGGTGCATTAATGGGATTAGGATTATCCATGGCATTTTTAGGTTTGGCTGGATTACCAGGATTATTAGTATTAGGAGGAATTGCAGCAATATCAGGACCAATTATAGAACTCGCTTCTTTCTTTGGGTTGGGTGGAGCAACTGGTGGTGGTGAAGAAACTGGTGCATTGGAAGCCGGTTCAATGAGTGAATATGAAACAAATATGTTAAACAAGATGGACCAATTAATACAAGCAACTGCAGGACAGAGAGATATTTACTTAGATAAAGATAAAGTTACCAATATCGTTATGGATAGAGGTGAAAGAAGTGCCGTGAATAAATTTAAATTAAACAGAGCTTAATAAATTATGCCTAGTATATTAGAATTATTTAAAAATAAAGAGTTATTATTTCCAGGTGGAACATCTGCAAAAGGCGCAGTCAAAAAAGATTCTGAAACTTTCATAGAACAAGAAACAAGTGGAATTCGTATTAAATCTGCAGTTGATATAAACAATCCACTTATCTATGGTAATGAGGCAACTCGTATTGTTGCCAAATCAACACCAGCATTGGAAACAATGAAACATGGTACAGGTGGAAAACCGGGTGATGGTGGTTTAGTTGGAAAAGGACTTTCAAAACTTGGTGTTGATGGTGGAGTAGCAGGTCTTAGGAATAAGATAAATGATAAATTAGGTATTCCAAAACTATTAATTCCAACTGAAGTTGTAAATAAGCTAGTTGATGGTGAATCAAATAAAAAAGGTGAAGGTTCTCTAAATGATTCACAAACACCAATTACACAAGATTTATATGGAAAGAACGGTTCAGATGTAGGTAAATTTCTAAAACAAACAGGTGGGGGAAATCCAACTACTATTGGTAAACAAGCTCTTGGAAAAGGAATAGGCGTTGCAAAGGATAAATTAAGAGGAGCTTTATTTGGTGATCCTGATAGTATTGGTACTGCTAACGGAACAACATATTTAATAGAACAAACTACTGACCAAAGTACATATTCTGATAATAATAAATCAAAAACAAAACCAGCTGCAGATGATTCTTCTCCACTAGCAGATTTAGAAAAAAATACAAAGTTAGGAATAAACCTACAAACAGTTTCTCCTATTTATGGTATTAATAGAAAAGAAAACGAAAGACCTAATAATCTACAATTTATAGAAAATAGTAGGTACAGTCCTCTGAATCCAAAAACAGGAAAAAAGGATTCTCCTATGTCTTCGGTATATCAATTATCAAATACTGATGGTATTAATAACGTATCACCTACGGATGATTATACAATGGAAGAAAATGCTTTCATGAAAGTTGGTGAAAAGGTATACAAAGATTTTATTCCATTATGGTTTAAAAAAATAGGTGCAGATAAGCCACTTGTATTTAGAGCAATAATTAGTGGTTTAACAGAAACATCTACTCCTTCTTGGAGTTCTAATAAATTTGTAGGTAATCCATATTCATTTCACATATATGATGGTATTGAACGAAGTGTAGCTTTTAATATTAAATTATTTGCAGCATCTCCTATTGAATTAAACGTTATATGGGAACGATTAAAAATACTAACATCCTATACATATCCTACTATTGGTGGAGGATTAACAACCCCTCCTATTATAACATTCAGATTGGGTGATATGTATGTAGATAGAGAAGTTCTTGTAGACTCATTAACTTATACAATACCTGATGAATCAAATTGGGAAACTGATGGAAAAATTGGATATCTACCAAAAAATATAGATGTTGCACTTTCTATGAAGTTTATAGAATCAGTAGGAGCAGAAGATAGATTATATGATATGGCAATTTCTAAAGCTGCAGTTGAAGGTATAAATGCAAAACGTCAATCCGATAAAGATGCTATAGATTTAGAAGCAAAAAATAGAGGTGATAAACCAGCAGAGGTTCCTGTAGTTAAAGAGACAACTAAAAAACAATCATCAGTTACTATAGTAAAAGGAGCGGGTACTGATTTAGCAGCACAGGCATCTAGTAAGATTAGTAGTTTAAAAGATAAAGGAAAGGATTTAAAAACAAACTTAGCCGATAATACAGCAGGAATTCCGGATCCAGTAGCAGGTCAATCAGCAACGGCTGATAACTTAGATGGGAAAACTCCAATAGTTGCGGCAAAAGAAGCAGAAAATACGGAAAACTTAACAGAATGGCAATCTGAAAGATTAACTAGATTAAAAGCAACGGGTAACTATACGAATGTTAAGGTAACATCTGTGAGTAAGCTTCCTGGTTGGGTTAAGAAACATCCTAATAATCCAGAAAACTTTAAGAACCCTAGATACAAAGATGTGAAGTGTGTTTATATACAAAAAGAAGGATCGTTCGAAGAGCATGGGTATGAGAATAATACTTTCTATGCGGCAATGGGAGAGTTTACTAATGGTAATCAGTTTTATAGAACTTTTGCAAATGAACTAGAAGATAATCCTGATAACTTCTTTTCACCTGCACAAATGTCACAGATGAAAAAAAATGCAGCTGAAAGTTCTGCTATGGATAGAGCTCAGGGATTAAGTGGAATGTTTAATTAAAATATTATGGCAAGTAGATACGAAAATAATAGTTCAAAAAAATTAGATGATGGTAGAGTAGTTTATCGTTCTTGTATATATCCAAATATACCATTATCTGATAACGATATATATATTGTAACACAACAAGGAGATAGATTAGATAGTTTATCACATCAATTTTACTCCGATACATCATTATGGTGGATTATAGCAACTGCTAACAATATACATGATGGTTCACTTTCAGTTCCAGATGGAACAACATTGAGAGTACCAGTTAACTATTTGAACATAGTACAGAATTTTAAAAAATAATAGGTTTTATGTCGTTTCCACAACTAGGTAATATAGATAAAAGAATATTTGATACTATTCAAGGAAAAGCTAGCAGTAATGTTCGTGCATCACAAGCCATGCCTTGGATTAGAGCAACATCTTGTCTTGGTAATTTTTTAACAATGGAATCATCTCCATCAAGTGATTCATTCGCAACAAGGTATGGTGATACAGGTAAAAGTGGTAGGATAGGAGTAGATGCGGGGGGAAATGATGTATTTGCAGAAAATGATTCTAGAGGACTTAGACCTTCTCCAATAATAAATTCAGTTTCAATATCACAAGGTAATGAAGGATTAAGTAAAAAATCATCATTTACAATTATATGTTATTCTTCAGGACAAGCTACGGAAGTACTTAAATACTTTTTAGAACCAGGAAATATGGTTTTAGTAGAGTGGGGAGAAAATACTAATATAAGTTATTCTCAAAAAGCTGCAATTAATAAATGTGCAATCGTAGCTTATAATAACTTAAGACATATTCAACAGAAAAGAACAAAAGCACATGGTATGTATGATGCCGTATTGGGAACAATTACAGGTGGTGGAATGACATATGGTGATAATGAAACCTTTGAAGTAAATGTAGAATTAACTGCAATTGGTGAAATACCAGCATATTTACAACATCATAAAGGAATATCAAACGGAAAAGCCAAAATTCAATCAGGACTAACATATGAACAGCATGAATTAGATACTGAAGACCTTCCTGTAGGAACATCTCTATTTAGACAAATGTTTAATGATTTACCTTCACATAAAAGAATAACTACTCTAAAAAACTTAGGGGATACAAAGGATAGTTGGGTGTTAGATGCTTCAAACTATCTTAACATGGATAAAGAAATCATAGATGATTTAAGAAAACAAATGTCTGGTGGAGCACAACTTAATTCAGAAAATAAAGAAGATGGGGATCCTATTGTAATAGAATCGGATGTTCCGTTGTTTTCAGAAAAAAGATATATTAGATGTGCACTTGCATTTCATATTTTAGATATGCAGGATAATGTAAGTACAGATGCTGTTCAAATAGGAGATTGTCCTAATGAATCTAAATCTCAAGGAACTGTACAATGGTATAATACAATTTGTAGAGCTCATAAAAACATGTTTTCTACTAATTCTGATTATTTATATATTCCCAATAAAAATGCACCTATGTTTGATGTGATTGGTGCACTTAGTAAAAAAACTAAGCTTAGTAGTGTATTACCTCCGTTAACTGCAGAAAATGTTGTTGAATCACCTGTTTCAGAAGGACCTAATGGTGAAGTTAAATATGAGTTAGCACAAGAGGGTGGTTGGTTTAGTGAAACAATAATCAAAAATTTACATCCTAAAACATATGAACCTAATCTTACTGAATCACATTATTTTCCATGTACTGAACCTTTAAATTTTGAAGACCAAGCTTGTTTTGATAATACGTATGGAAATCAAGTAGCAGATGCACACGAATGGGGATTTCTTAGAGATTTATATATTAATTTCGATTTCTTTTGTGATACTATGAATAAAAATGGGTTAGTTACTAAAGATGTATATTATGATTTATTAAATGGATTAAGTTCTGCTACAAATCTTTATTGGAATTTTCAAATAGTAGTTAGAGGACATACAAAAATATATTCTCCAGGAGGACCAACTAATTCAGATCCATATTATAATTGGAAAAAAAATAATAATCCAGGACCAAAAGGACAAGAAGAACTACAGATAATTGATGCATCATTTGGAGGAAGAATGACAGAAGCTAAAGGAGTAGGACTTGCTGGATTCCAATCAAGAGGAGCAGGATCTCCATTTTTATCATGTGAATTAAACTTTGAGATGACAGGACCTATGAAATCACAGGCAACTGCAAGGAGATTAGCTAATGCACCTAAAAATCCAAATGCAGAAGATAAGGAAGTTGATTTTAGAGGTTTATTTAGTGATAAAAAGGATACGGTACTTGAAGCACTAAATTCTGTTCAATTAAAAATGTCAGCTGATGCAAAAATTGCAGCAGAAAAAGAAGAAAAGAGAAAACGTGATAACAGAAGTACTTGGGAAAAATTCCAAGATGGAGCATCATCTGCAATTGATTCTGGACTAGAAGTAGTTAATCTAAAAGATACTCCAGAAGAAGCAGCTGATAAAAAAACAATGAAATCAAACTATGAGTTTTTTGCAAATAATGCATTAGTTATTCCAGCACCACAAGATAGAGATGCTGATTTTGATGTTGTTGATAATTGGGGTAATGATGGAAATGATACTGTATCATTAGATAAAATTGTTTTTGTGGGTGCATGGGCAGATTCTAATGTGTTAAAAAAATTACAACAATTAAATGAAGGTACCTGTAACATTGATGGATTATTAAGTGAATCATCTGGTACTACTTCTACTCTTAATGTTCCATTGTTACCTATTAAATTTAATTTTACAATACATGGAGTTAGTGGAATTAGAGTAGGTGATACATTTTCTATATTAGATTTACCTACTAAATATAAAAACAAAGTATTCCAAGTAGTACAAATTTCACATAGTATTGAACAAAATTTATGGAGTACTAAAATTGAAGGACAACTAAGAAATTTAGTTCGTGGTACAGGTCCACTAAAGGAAAACACTAAAACAGGAACCCAAGCGAAAGCAAATGAATCTAATAATCTTAGCCAAAATGAATCTAATAATCAAACAGAATCTAATAACGATGAAGATTGGTGGTTAACAGAATCTAATAACGGGCTTTCATCGTGGTTTGACTAATAATTATGGATATTAATAGATATAAAAAAATTAGTAAAAATACAACAAGAGTACGATTTGATATCGATGCTCATATTCCTGTCCCAACTGAAAAAGATTATAATCGAGGTTTTATTAAAAGATACTTTGTACAAAAAACAAATGATAAAGGTTCTCCTATATATGAGGTTACTAAAGCGAAATTTGGACAATATACGAAAAAGCCATATTATGTGGGAGTATCATTAAGATGGAGAGTAGTAGGGCCAATAGAGCAAAGATATGATTCTACTGGAAATGTAGTTGATAAAGCAGTTTCTGAATCAAATCGTATTGCAATCAAATTAGTATCAGATAAAATACCAAATTTAAAATTATACCTACCAAATTTATTACAATTTTATAAAAAATAAGTCATAAAAAGCTTGTTTATTCCAATTTTTTTTCGTATATTTACATAGTAAATGAGTGGGGAATTATCCCCAAGATATAAACCTTAAAACTTAAAATATATGAATTACTTAGTACAACCCCAATCACTTATCGATAGAGCAATTAGAATCCCATCTTTTGCTAGTATGTTCTCAAAAGAACAAATCCAATTTTCCGA